>Ga0222633_1000237_pt1 | contig 61588 bp, 54 predicted proteins | sample AntAcemetageno48_FD_179816 | JGI IMG/M metagenome (GOLD analysis project Ga0222633, IMG submission 179816) | Saline water microbial communities from Ace Lake, Antarctica - #48 | ecosystem: Environmental > Aquatic > Non-marine Saline and Alkaline > Saline | place: Antarctica: Ace Lake | collected...
CAGTGACAAGCTCAGGTCTGCCAACACCATCACCGATCGATAGTTGGCAGAATGATGGAATGCAGATCTTGCCAGAACAAGTCCATCCAGATGTGTCACGGTAATACAAACGGGCTGTAGCTCTGGTGCGACCATGGTCCTGCTGATTCGGGAACCGTGCCAAAAGATTCTATCGCCCCGTCTCCAGTGAATGGTGGGTGTAACGATAGGTTGTTGCTCTGCTGCGTAGCCAACATGGCAGAGGGGAGTTGCGTCCAATATCTCGTATATTGCTTGAAGGTCATAACTACCTCGCTGTTGCGCTCTTTTGATCTTAGTCAGGCTCGTTATTTCCAGAGTGCTCATTTTTTATTCCGCTGTGGTTAGATTTGGCGTAATCTTGCAGTCTTTAGTGGTTCTAATAAAGATCCAAAATATTAAAAATAAATGGTGCCAATTATTTGCTGAGCTATAGAATGAATTATCGAGTGAGCGATCATGTCCTTAAGGCTTGATGCAGCGGGTTCGCTGCAGCAGCAAATATTTCGAGCGCTGCGATCGGATATCGGTGCTGGCCGAATCGTGGCCGGCAGCAAATTACCGGCCTCACGTACTCTGGCGTCCGAGTTGCACGTCTCGCGCAACACAATTGTTGCAGCCTATGAACAGCTTTGCGCTGAGGGATACGCAGAGACCCGCCCTGGAGCCGGCACCTTTGTTGCCGAGATTGTTGCCGAGATTGTTGCCGCGATTGTTGCCGCGATTGCTTCAGGAGTTGTTGCCGAAACCCAAGTAGAGGCGGTCGATGAAATAGCTGAGTCGATCATCCAACCCAGGTGGTCTGAATTTTCCAAACGACTGGATAAGGTGTCAGACCATCTGGTGTTTCGTCATTCAAGGCAAAGGATGCGATATGACTTTTTCTATGGAGAGCCGGGTTATGCGGATCTTCCTATAGCGCAATGGGCGAGGATTATTGGTAAGACGGCGAGAAATCTAACGGAATCGCAATTGGGTTATGCGCCCACTGGAGGATTGGTTGAATTGCGCACAGCCCTTTCTCAATATCTGCAGCGTGCTCGTGGGGTCCGCTGCGACCCGAGTCAGGTGATGATTGTTCAAGGTGCTCAGGAAGCGATTGAATTGGTTACCCGGGCTTTTGTAGACCTGGCTGCTCTGGCTGTTATTGAAGAGCCTCACTATCGAGGCTTCGAGCGATGCCTTCGAGCAGCAGGAGCCAATATTATCGCTGTGCCTGTCGACGACGCGGGGTTGCAAACCGATAGCCTACTGGAGGTTGAAGGAGCTCGCGTCGCCTATATTACCCCGAGCCATCAGTTTCCGGGCGGTAGTGTTTTATCGTTAGCAAGAAGAATGGCGCTGCTAGACTGGGCTGCGAAGAATCAGACAGTGATTGTTGAAGATGATTATGACGGCGAGTTTCGTTATGAGAGTCGCCCAATCGCGTCGATGCAGTCTCTTGATCGGAGTGGATCGGTGATCTACGTTGGGACCGCATCAAAGATACTATTTCCATCTTTGCGGCTAGGCTGGATGGTATTGCCAAAGGCGTTGCTGCCGACCTTTCAGAGGCTTAAAGCTCTGTCGGATACAAATTGTTCGACGCTAGAGCAGCTAGCTTTTACTGAGTTTGTCGTCGGCGGTCATTTGGAACGCCATATTCACAAAGTTCGAAAGAAACACTTAAGACGCCGAGCAGCGCTTTTGGAAACGCTCGATAGCCAATTGCATGACCAGGCAGAGGTTATTGGAACCAGTGCCGGGATCCATATTTTGCTTCGTCTAAAAAAGATCCCTTTTGAGAAAATGACCGAGGTCATTCAAAAAGCAGCGGGCCAAAGCGTCGGCATTTATCCGGCTAATCCCTACTATATGAACCCGCCATCCTACGTTGAGCTGCTGTTGGGATATGCGTCCCTTGAACCCAAGCAAATTAGGACTGGGGTTCGAAGGCTGGCCAGAGTGATTCGAGAAATTTCTGGTTAGGTTTCATCTTCATCAGATACACCCCGCGCCCAAATTTCGATAATCATCTAGCAGTCTCTGCGTTGTAAAGTGATTTGAGTTGTTCACTATTCGCAGTGGACGAAACCTTCCAGCCAGACTTGGTTAGCTGCTCATTTGCCTGATGAGAAATTGCACCTAGGATCCAGAGCGACTTTACTTCATCACTTTTAATGTCTCCCATTCGAGATTCAACTAGGGCAGTCCAAAGCAAGTTGTCCGCAGGCAACATGACGAGAACTGTCCCCTCGTCTGTCAAACCATAAGGAAGGCCATCATCGGCGATGACCTCAGTGATGGCGGCAAAGCCCCCCCGGGCATCGGTGTTGTACCAGGCGAGTAGGTCAATAGTTTGGAGCAGGAAGTTTGTTGCTTCAAAGGATCCACTATCGGCGAAAATAGCAGGCAACTTGTTGAGGTTGTCGACCCCAGCGAGACGAACCAGTGCGTTACAAATCGCGGCTTGGGTGGTCGGTGTTAGATAGTTGGCTTTGATCACAGCATCGATATCGGCAGCTTCGACCTTGAACTCCTCGAGGCAGGCTCGATTTTTTTGTTCTAGTAGCTGGGCACTCTGACGATAAATTTCAGTCTCATCGCCAAGGACTCCAACGGCAAGTCCAGCGCCCAGCGGCAAAGCGATATCGACAGGCAAGCCACCAATGAACTCAACCACCGACATGCTGGTTACCATTTCACGAAGTTTCATGTTGGTTGTGTAGGGGTCAGTCTTGAGCTCCGAAGCCCAAGTGCGCTCGCTGTTGCCGACGAGATAATTCATCGCACGAAAGTCTTTGGGGTCGATATCGTTTGAATCAGGTTTGTTTTGGAACAAGCGCTTTGTCAACCCAAAGCCCCGACGGGCACCTGCAAAGACTCGTTCAACACCTCCAGGAATACCCTGGACGGTTTTCACCGGAGACGTAAATACGCCAGCGATGGCGGTCGCTGTTTCGACACCAGCGTCCTTTAAAGCATTAACGAAAACATCGGCTCGAGAAACCGCTTCGAGATAAGCCATTGCGTCGACTTCGGCGACACGAGTTTTCAACGCCGCCATGCCGATAGCTTCAAACTGACCAAATTTTGATGAGATCGTATAGGTGTTTTGAAACCCATCACTGACGGCTGTATCACTAACCGTGTGATTAGGACCAGCCTGGAGGACTGCGGGCAGGTAGTCAGCACTGCCGACTTCCCCAGGAGTCTCGTATTTAACTGTGGATTCGTGGTGATTGGCGTAGCTGTTGACGGACAAGGCCGCCAGGGCAACAAGAGTGATCAGACGCATAATTTGTCCCTTATTGGTTTTTATTGGGTTGTTATTCGTTGACGATCTCGGGGTTACCGATGTGTCTTTGAATCAGGGCGGCGAATGCTCTGCGACCGGCACCAGATTCGACCAGATCCGCCTGGGCGAATCGAGCAGCTTCAGCGGAAATAGGTTTAGCGTCCCGCACTTTCATATGGCTTTCGGCTACTCTTTCCATAATGATAAAGCTGCCTACTGCTTCCGCGACACTATCGCCGACGGACAGCAGGCCGTGATTACGAAGAATAATAGCTCGGGTTTTGCCGAGGGCATCAGCGATCCGCTGACCGGCTTCAACGCTTTGTACTTGAACCTCCTCGTCATCAAAGAGGCTATGGTCTTCAAAGAAAATAGTCGATTCCTGGGTGATGGCCTCAAATAGTTTGGCTTCAGCGGAAAAAGGTGTGCCCCAGCCAGTGTGAATATGCACCGCACTGACAGCGTCAGGCCGAGATCTCAGAATAGGATAGTGAATATAGTATCCAGCGACGTTAACGAAACCATCACCTTCTGCCAGTTCACCATTTGAGTCGACCAATACAAGGTCGGAGACCTTTGCTTGATGATAGGAAACCCCGTAACGCAACATCCAAAAACAATCGGTTCGTTCTGGGTCGCGAGCACTAATGTGACCGTCCCCCGTATCTCCCCAGCGTTGTGCTGCCAGCAGTCGATAGCCTAAAGCGCAGTCACGTTTGCGCCTGGCTCGAACCTGTTCAGGCGTGAATTCTGGTTTTGCGGCCCTCGCTTGCGACATAATAGAGTACTTCTCGAGAATTTGATGATGTCTGATCATACAACAATCCTGCCGAAGGGTACTGCCAGAGAAAACGTCTGTGAATTTATGGGTGTGGACTGGGGTACATCGAGTTTTCGGCTGATGACGTTCGATACCGAGGGTAAGCTTCAGTACCAGGTGTCAAGTTTGGATGGTGTGGCGATGTTGGGTCGCGCCGGTCTAGCCGCATTCTTCAAAACCCAAACTGCTCAGCTCCAGGCTACACAACTTAGAGCTGCACCAACCCTGATGTGCGGCATGGTCGGTTCGAGTCTAGGCTGGCAGGAAGTTCCCTATTTGGACTGCCCCATCAATATTGCTGACTTCGGTAAACAGTTGGTACGGCTCGAAGCTGATTTTGAGGCTTATCTGGTGCCAGGCCTGCGGAGTACTGAGGAGCACCTCGATGTGATGCGTGGTGAAGAAGTTCAGGTTTGTGGCTGGTGGCATACAGCGCAGGAGTACCAGAGAGAAACCTGTCGACTGTGCTTACCTGGCACCCACTCAAAATGGGTAACAACGACAGATGGTGAAATAACGAGCATAGAAACCGCTTTGACTGGTGAGCTTTTTCAGCTTACTAGTCAATACAGTGTCTTGGTGCAGGGTCAGCAACAATGGTGTGAGCAATCCTTTGCGAAGGGTGTCGCCGCATCTCAGAGTGGTAGAGGAATACTGCATAACCTTTTTTCGGTGCGGGCCAATGTTGTAGCAGGCTCGGACCGAGCAGATGCTGCGGAGAGTTACTTATCTGGCTTATTAATCGGTACAGAACTACGAGAGCAAGCGTTTGGCGGGCCGATTCATCTGATTGGAGCGGACAGTCTGCTCGATCGATACCGGACCGCCGCAAGCCTTTTAGGCATTCCGGTCCTCGGCTGGGATGGCGAAGCAATGGTTGCAGCGGGTCTTTGGGCGATTTGGAGAGATCGAAATGGATAGTGAACATTTGCCGCTGATTGCCATTCTGCGGGGCATTACATTGTCGGAAGTTGAGCCGGTTTCGAGAGCGTTATTTGAAGCTGGAATACGTTATATCGAGATCCCGCTCAATTCCCCGGCTCCCTTCCCCAGCATTGAAGCGTTAGTCGCGCTTTATGGCGACCGAGCGCTTTGTGGCGCGGGCACCGTCACGACGCTTGATGAAGTGAAGCGGCTATTTGAGTGCGGCGGTAAGCTCAGTGTCTCTCCACATACCGACCCGCAGCTCATCAAGGCAGGTTTAGATAGGAGATTAATGGTGTTTCCAGGGGTTGCTACGATTACCGAGGCGATGACCGCGATTGGTGCTGGTGCAACTTGTTTGAAGCTGTTTCCTGCGGGAGATCTAGGTGTTGGATATCTGAAAAGCATCAGTGCTGTGATTCCGAGCAATATACCAATATTTGCAGTGGGCAATATTGGCCTTGAGGCTTTGCCGTCTTTTTGGCAGGCGGGCGCTCGCGGCTTTGGCATTGGCGGTGGTGTTTATAAACCGGGTTTGCCGGCAGTACAGGTTCGCGAGCTAGCCTGCCAATATGTTGCGGCTGTCAAAGCGCTAGTTGAGGAAGAAAGAAATGGATGAAACCCAACGGTATTGGTTTGATTCTCAAGGATACTTTGTAGTGCCGGGCGCTCTGGACGTTGCTTTGATCGAATCCCTGCGGTCAACCATGGGGCCGCCCACTGAACAGCATGATCCAGGGGCAAGGCAAGACAATCCGCTCCACTGGTCACCAGCCTGGCGCGAGATTATGGATTTGCCTATACTTCGCCCCATTTTTGAGTCGTTGGTAGGCAATCATGCTTTGCGACGTTATCGTGAAAGCAAAAACGCGGAAGAGTATTTGCCAACCTACCGGCTGGATCATATTAATGTTCATCAGCATGTAGAAAAAGGGTTTGCTGGGATGGACCTTCATGGTGGTTGGACAACCGCCGGTGGTTCTCAGTTTTTTCGTTATCACGATGGTGAGTTCTATAACGGACTGATCGTGGTCGCTTTTGAATTGTTTGACACCTCAAAGAATGGCGGTGGTTTTTGCTGTATTCCAGGTAGCCACAAGGCGAATCTGCCATTGCCGAAAAGTTGGGCGGATACGGGCGAGGATGCTGGAGGGTTGCTTAAGGGGATATCTGCCCAGGCTGGGGATGCCATTATTTTTACGGAAACACTGGTCCATGGGACTTTGCCCTGGCAAGTCGATGCGATGCGCCAAACAGCCTTCTATAAATATTCACCCCATGCAACGAGTTGGACAGCGGATTACTTTGATCCCAACGATTTCACTCACTATCCTGATATAACCGAGCGCCAGCTGGCATTGCTTGAGGCGCCGAATGCCCGTTATGCTGGTCGACGAACCAGGCCGCCTAAGCTAATCAAGTAAGCTCTAGACTCAGGGGCGGTCTAAGCGGCGTTCCAACCCAGGCAATAAGCAACAAGCTTGTTGCCATCTAGGTCACGGAAATAGCCACCATAGAATCCCATGTTAGAGCCTCGGTCGTGAGGTTCTCCCTCGTCCGTTGCGCCCAGGCTGATCGCTTTTTGATAGAAACGTTCAACGGCTTCTCCAGCTTTGAGATCGAGCGCAATCATGGTGCCATTGCCGACGGTCGCGCTAAGCTCATCGAACGCGGTAATAACTGAAAACAAAGGTCCCTCGCCATTACTCCAACCTAACATTCGCTCATCGGTCATAACCCGTTTCGCGCCGACCTCAGCGAGTAGCTCATCGTAGAACGCTCCTGCTCTCTGCAGGTCGTTGGTACCCAGAGTGATGTAGCCAATCATAGTGCTTCCTTTAAAACTGAAAACGAGAGCTGGAAACAAAAACGGCCCTTTCGGGCCGCTTTGTATATTTCCCAAAGTTTATCTAAAAACTTTAGGCTGCTGTAAGGCAGGTTTATTTCAATTTCTTAATTACTTCAGTGTCGGCTTCAACCACACCAACCACTTGTCGATTGCGCTGACGTCCTTCAGCAGTATCGTTGGAAGCTATCGGTTGTGTTTCTCCGTGGCCAATTGAAGATACTCGATCGGTCGATACTCTAAATTCTTCAGTTAGAATGTTGGCGATAGTGCCAGCGCGACGTTGTGACAATTTCTGGTTGTAGGCGTCAGAACCTCGGTTATCAGTGTGACCTTCAACCGTGACCTTGGTTTGTGGATATTGAGTCATAAAGTCGAAAACCTTCTGAACCTCAGCTTTGTGCGCTGGGCGTGCCTGCGCAGAATCATAGTCAAACTCAACATTCAATTTGACTGAAGCTTCCTCTTTTTGAATCTCATAGCAACCACGGCTGTCGATACGCGCGCCGGCTAGATCAGTGTCGGGGCAAGAATCCTTATAATCAGGAACCTTGTCGCCATCAGAGTCGTTGGCACAACCGCGAGTGTCGACCGAAACATTTGCCGGTGTGCGTGGACAAGCATCGCGATCGTCAGTCACCCCGTCATTGTCAGTATCTAGTGGGGCGGCCGGAGCTGGAGCAGGTGCTGGGCGGGTTGCGCTAAAATTATGATGCAGGCTGACATAAAACGCCGCGTCAATGTCGCTCGATTCTGATGTTCTAAAGAATTTAAAATCGGACCGAAGCGCTGTTTTTTCCTTAAACCAGTATTTGGCACCAACACCAATATTGACTAAAGACTCGCCATTCCTAGAACCTGTGGTATCGAAGTCCGCTTGACCTACACCAAAGGAGAAGAACGGTGTGATCTCGCTAATTGTCTCCAGATGATACAAGCCGTCCAGACGATAGTGATCAGCGTTGACATCGACGCCACCATTATCTGTTTCAGAATCGGCGTTTAGATAAGCGAATTCGATGGCCCATGGACTGGCGAATCGATATCCGATACCGAGGTTGTACAGGACTTGATTGTCCAACTGTCGGTCGGTATCGAAGCCGTAGACACCCAAACCTAGAGTGGTTGTGACGCCTTCGCCTTCGTCCGCCATAGCTGGCAAGTGGAGGATCGAAGTGGTTAAAACTAATGTTGCGAGCAAAATGCGGCGAATCATGGGTTGACTCCTTTGAAGTTGCGGCGATGATAGCGAAATTTGCATTCTGTCGCTTGGAAATCAGTGGAAATATTGTAAATCTTTGTCGGGATTTGGTCAGTTTTGATCTTTTCCCTCGTAATTACGGTGCAGCGATCTCTTTCTTAGCGCTTGATAGCCATGTCATGCTCGACCAATGACGAAAAATGGTGATTGGGTCAGGAAGTTGAGAGCGGGTGTCCTTCTGCTGACAGGCGCCGTTTTGCTAGCCAGCTGCACGAAAACGGGTCTTGAGGCAGATCTCGATCAATATACCAGCCGATTAGCTAGAGCTCTCGAGCAGCCTTTAGTGAAAGAAGTGGCGCAAGAAGGCAAGCAGAGAAGGGTGCAGGGTGAGGCACCAGAAAGACTTATTCTACCGGCTGCGCGCGCACTGAGCCAACCGATAGACCCTATCACAATAGACCTTCTAGATTTCTTGCAGTTAGGTGGCTGCGAGCTTCAGCAGGTGGTGGCGGAGAAAAATAGCAGCTTGGGTAAGTTCGCACCGGTGTCCCGGCTGCTCGCCCAGGACGTGTTGTTTATATCGCTCGCGAATCGCTGTTATGAAAGACTCCCTCCGAATGCAGAATTGGCAGTCCTGCTTAGACGAGCTGCGTCGGGAAAGCAGCGTACGCTGGATAAGAGAATATGGAACGGCATCCTGGGCGGACCAGAATATCGTCGATTCTGGCAGGTCGATCTGTCTAACTATCCTGAACGGTTTGATAGCCGGGTTGAAATCGCCTTGACGGAGATTGAATCGATCGTGGTTGCACTTCAAATGGGCAAACTGGATATCGACTGGCATTCACTCGAAGCCGCGCTTGAAGTATTAAGAAATGGTGAAGCTGGGGCTCTCGTTGAAAGCTGGCGGCAGGTGGCGATATACCTTGATAAAGCCACGCAACTCACCCTGGCGAGAGCGGCTCGAAGGCCCCTTTGTTTTCCTAATATGAACAATCCGAAAGCAGATATCTTCCGCAATGTGGTGCTTGAGCTCTTTATCCAAGGGCTGCAAAAAGATATCGCGATCCTAAATCGACGCTATTACGATATTATGATTCCTCTGCGGCGCATTGAAGAGCGACTTGACGAGGCTGAACCAGAAAGCTATCGCCAATTTCGATTAAATAGAGACAAACTCCTTGAGCTGGCAAGGGGGTCTGTTTCAGACCATGTTGCAGTACTCGAACCTCTCATGGTGCAATGCGGATTTCTTCCTCAGGATAACTTAAGTGATGAGTGAGCGAACTTTCTATAGCTTATGGCAAAGTCAGGTGGCCGGTAAGGCACCTTTCGATATGGCACCTTTCGAAATGGCAAAGCGCGGAGGTGAGTTGGCGGAAACCTGCGGTCAAATATTTATTGCTGGTTATCAGGCTGCGATTCGGCAGACCTTTCCAGAGATAGATCACGGCGGTTGGTGCTGCTTTGCTGTGACAGAGGACCGCGGCAACAACGCGACCTTTGCCGGTGTCACCATTGCAGCCGGTAAAGTTAGCGGATTCAAAACCTGGATTGCAGCGGCAGACTGTGTCGATTTGTTAGTCTTGAAGGTCGGCAACGGTGACGGGGCACTTTACGGCACTGTGTTAGCCGATGATCCTGGCCTGACTATTCAATTGAGACCCGGCCGCTTCCTAGCAGATATGAGTCAGGGCGCAGCTGAGTTTAAAAACGCGGCTTTCCAGCAGCTTTCAAATGCCTCTCGGGTTCGGGAATTTCGTCTTATTGAGCCTTACTACATCTACGTAGCATTTCTATCTAGGTTGTCGATTTTGAACAATGACGTGAGTGAAATGGCGCTGACGATACTCAAGCAGCAAGCCGAAGAATATGACGTCGTGCGGCTTGATTCTGAGGTCTCGCGGCTATTGGGTTTGATGGAGGAGCAGGCAATTGAACTGGGCGACCAGTGGGAGACGGACAAACGTCTCCTCACTATGTACTCAAAGGGCATTAAGGGTTAGCTAGGGATGACTTCCTTGGCCAAGAATTCTTCGTAGCCACCAGGGAAGTCCACCAGTTTGCCGTTTGCAATTTCTATCACCCTGGTGGCAAGTGAAGAGACAAATTCTCGGTCGTGGCTGACGAAAATCAACGTCCCCTCAAAGTTATCCAATGCAAGGTTCAAGGCTTCAATTGACTCCATGTCGAGGTGATTAGTAGGTTCGTCGAGAAGCATGACATTGGGTTCGCTCATCACGAGCTTTCCGAACAGAAGTCGATTTTTTTCTCCACCGGAACAGACCTTTACCTTCTTTTCAAAGTCTTCGGTTGAGAAGAGTAATCGGCCGAGCGTGGCTCGAACAATCTGATCTTCGTGGCCAGGCTTGCGCCAGTGGCTCATCCAGTCAAACAGGTTCAAGTCAGAATCGAATTCATTCGAGCTGTCCTGGGGGCAATAACCTATCGTCGCATTTTCAGACCATTTAACGCTGCCTTCACTGGGGCTGACGTCGCCCATTAAGCAGCGCAACAACGTCGATTTTCCAACGCCGTTTTCACCGACGATAGCGAGTCTGGCTCCAGCTTCTAGAATAAGGTTGCCGCCACTGAAAAGTGGCGCTTCAAAGCCGTGGCCTAAGTTGTCTAACTCAACCGCATTTCGGTGTAACTTGCCTTCTGGCGTAAACCGGATGTAGGGGCTGACTCTACTACTCGGCTTGATATCGGCGAGTTCAATCTTGGTGATTTGTTTTGCTCGAGAAGTCGCCTGTTTTGCTTTTGAAGCGTTAGCCGAGAAGCGACTGACAAAGTGTTTGAGCTCCGCGATCTGTGCCTTTTTCTTAGCATTCTCGTTTTGCATGGTTTCTCGAGCTTGGGTCGAGGCAATCATGAAGTCGTCATAGTTGCCGTGATAAAGCCGTAGCTCTCGATAGTCGATGTCCGCCATGTGAGTGCAAACGGTGTTTAAAAAGTGCCGGTCGTGAGAAATGATGATCATGGTGCTTTTTCTAGCGACCAGTACTTCCTCAAGCCAACGAATGGTGTGGATGTCGAGGTTGTTGGTGGGTTCGTCTAACAGCAGGATGTCCGGATTGGAGAACAACGCCTGGGCCAGTAATACTCGTAGCTTTCTTCCCGGCGCAATCTCGCTCATCAATCCGTAATGAACCGCTTCTTCTATCCCAGCTCCGAGAAGGATCTCTCCCGCTCGACTTTCGGCACTGTAGCCGTCCATCTCTGCGTACTGAACTTCCAGATCGGCAACTTTAATACCATCTTCCTCTGACATATCTGGTAGTGCATAAATTCCGTCTCGCTCTTGCTTGACTGCCGCAAGCTCCTTGTGACCCATAATGACCGTGTCGATGACGGTGTAGTCTTCAAAGGCAAATTGATCCTGGTGCAGCTCACCGACGCGGGTATTGGGCTCAAAGGATACATTGCCGTTGGTGGGTGTGAGGCTACCAGTCAGGATTTTCATAAAGGTGGATTTGCCACAGCCATTGGCGCCAATTAGGCCATAGCGATTACCCTCACCAAATTTCACGGAGATATTTTCAAACAGCGGTTTGGCGCCGAACTGCATGGTGACGTTTGCGGTGGTAATCACGGGATTTGCTCTCAAAAAGTGCGGCATCATAGGCATTTGTGCCGCGTTCGTCGAGTCTAGTGGCGTTTGGGCCGACATTCTTCGGGTAAATCCCTATTTCATGAAGGCGTTCATGAAGGAGTTGATGCTTAAGTTGTATTGAATTCTGCTCGCAGTTATTTTAGTACGTTGAGTAAATGATCTGGGAGAACGACATGCAGTTTGACTTAATGACCGGAGGGCTTGGCTGGCAAAAAAGTGCTGCTCTAGCAATGAAGCTGGAACACCAGGGTTTTTCCGGAATGTTATTCACCGAAGCGGCCAGCGTGCCCTGGATGATGATTGGTGCAGCCGCTATGGCCACGAGCACATTGCAGTTTAGTACTGGCATAGCCGTGGCGTTTCCTCGAAGCCCGATGATTAGCGCTCAAATTGCCTGGGAGCTGGCTGAAAATACCGCTGGACGATTCAGGCTTGGTTTAGGGAGTCAGGTTAAAGGTCATGTGGTTCGTCGATACGCGAGTCAGTTCGATAAGCCGGCACCCCAAATGCGAGACTATGTTGCTGCCGTACAAGCTTGTTTGCGAGCATTCAGAGTTGAAGAAAAACTTCACCATGAAGGCCGCTATTACAATTTAAGTTTGTTACCAAGCCAATGGGCGCCGGGGCGCCATAGCTTCGAAGATATCAAGATCGATATCTCGGCGGTTGGGCCCTTTATGTGTCAGGTAGCTGGAGAATTGTGTGACGGGGTGCATGTTCACCCAATGCACTCATTGCACTACCTGCAAAACCGGTTGATCCCTGCGGTTCAGAAGGGTGCGGTTAAAGCTGGGCGTGATCTTAAGGACGTCGATTTGATCGTCCCCGTGTTTGCTATCGCCGGAGACTCACCGGAAGCACGAGCCGCCATGCTCCAGCGAGCGCGGACTCAGATCGCGTTCTACGGCTCAACTCCCAACTATGCCTACCAATTCGATGATCTTGGCTTTGACGGCACGACACAAAAGTTGGGCGCGTTGATGAAGAGTGGGGACATCAAAGGTATGGCGAATACGATCACCGATGAAATGCTCGATCATTTTGCGATTATGGCCAGGTGGGACGATATGGCTGATGAGTTAAAGAAACGGTATTCAGGAATCGCCAGCCGGGTCGTGACTTACTTGGCCGCGGAGGACATTCAACGTCACCCAGATAATCTAGCCCGCTGGGGTGAAATTGGTAAAGCGTTATCAGTGTAGTTTAGCAGCGGGTTTTGTTTTTTGGGCGGTAGCTTGCATTGGCAGAAAGACCAAGGCCGGTTCCCTCGCCAATACTCTGAAATGTGCGTGCGACCCTATCGATAATTCTTAAGGTCGGCAAGTGAGCCGGAGAAGCGCTCGATATGGTTTATGATGTGGCCAATTCAAGGAGTGTGATATGAGAATTGGCTGGAATGGTACTGGAGTTGTGGGGCATGCCTCGCTGGAAAGCGTCACCAAGGATATGCAGCGAGCGGAAGCCAATGGATTTGGTAGTTATTGGTTAGCGGATCATCCGACGGGCGGCTTCGATGCTTTGACGGCATTGGCTATCGGCGGTCAAGACATTAGCCGTATGGAGATCGGTACAGCCGTAATCCCCACCTTCCCGCGAAACCCGATGGCGTTAGCTGCACAGGCTCTTACGGTTGCACAATCACTCAAGGTCCCATTTTGTTTGGGGATCGGACTCTCTCATGAAAGTATGATGAAAGAACTAGGAATCGCCTTTGAAAAACCGATTCGCCATCTTCGCGAGTATTTGTCGATTCTGGTGCCTCTCTTGGAAGAGGGTGAAGTCGATTTTGATGGTGAGTTGTTGTCCTGCCACGCTAAAATTTTCAAACGTCCAATGCCAGAAATATCGGTAGTTGTGGCGGCCCTTGGTCCCCAGGCCCTGAAAGTGGCAGGTCAATTCTGTAGCGGCACAACTCTGGCGTGGGTTGGACCAAAAACGGTTAAGGAGCATATTGCTCCCCGAATTCAGGATGCGGCTTCGGCTGCCGGTCGATCTTCACCGCGAATCATTTCGACTTTGCCTGTTTGTATCACGACTCAAGGTGATGCTCGGAGAAAATCAATCAGTCAAAATTTTGCAAGCTATGGCGAGCTTCCGTCTTATCGCGCAATGTTTGACCGAGAGGGCGCTGCGGGGCCAGGGGACGTCGCGCTTATCGGAAGTCCTAGTGAGGTAAAAGAGCGACTGGAAGTATTGGCAGATGCTGGCGTTACAGATTTTGGTGCGACCGCCTATGCGGAGAACCCTGAAGAAAAGTCGAACACTCTGTCATTTCTGGCTGAGCTAACGAAAGGTTAGGCGATCCTATAGCGTCCAATCTGGATATCATCTTCGCCCAGATCCGCGAAATTGTCTGCCACTCGAGCCCGAATGTACTCCCTCCAGGTGAAGGAATTGTAGTGTGGATCGCCAACCATATCGCTAAGGGGTTTAATCACCGCGTCGAATTTTGGTTGGTAAAAAAATGGCGTGCTATATCGGCCCTTATGGGTCATGGAGGTGACGCGATGCACGGCTGCTCGGTAGACATCGTTGGTTTGTACTTGTAAGGCATCGCCGAGGTTAACGACGATGGTGCCTTTGGTGGGGGGCACGTCAATCCAACCGTCTGATTTGGACAGGGCCTGCAGGCCACCGGTTTGATCCTGAACGAGCAACGTGACCGTTCCAGGATCTGTGTGGTGGTGCAGTGCCATATTGCCAAGGGCGTTAACTTCAGTTTGCTCGATTTTTGACAAGGGGTCGCTGGTGGGGTAATGATTTAATCGCATCGAACTGGTGTGTTGTTCGCCATAATCCCGGTCGACTTGTTCTGGGGGGAGTCCCAAGCTTTGATAGACGAGTTTGGTGGTATCCGATGCGAGTAGCGTGCAGGCGATGAAGTAATCTGACATCGCAGCCTTAAACTGAGGCAGGCTTTCTGGCCATTGAGATCTGATTTTGGTATTTTTTGATCGATATCCTCCTGCCTTAAAGTCGAAGACTTCTTTCAGATCGCGCTTTTGTTTGGTCAGCTCTCGATCGTAATAACCCAGCGGATTCGACTCAGTTCTTTCTAGAGCTAATTTCGCGGCTCGCGGCAGGGCGAAGAACGATTCGGTTGCCTGCCACATCTTCTTGATTTGACCATCGAGACCGTGATTTTGAAGTAGAAAAAACCCATGGTCACGGCATGCCTGGGCCATGACCTCAAGCTCTGACTCATCGCTGTTGTGCAGCTTGGCTAAATCGAGAGTCGGTACTGAACTCATTTTGGTTGTTCCCTTATTGTCGCGCCTTCGGCAATCATCAAAATCGAATCCTCACTTCAAGGTTAGCGCTTTCCTGGCGGGTGTATTATCCAGGCCGGCTTAGTCTCGCTCACCTTAGCCCAGGTTGCGCCGCTCTCTTCGGTAAAAAATAGCTTGATCACTTCATCTGCAATCGCCTCGGGAGTCATAAACCCAGCTACCTCACTGCGCTGGGCGTGGGGGATGATCGCGGTGTCGATTCCGCCTGGGCAGAGGGCGTTGATGCATAAATCCAATTTTTGCAGCTCCTGCTTCAGACTGCGGACTAAACCTGTAACGGCGTGTTTACTCATGGAGTACAGCGGATCAATATCGTAGGGGACGATCCCCGCTAAGGAACAGGTGACAACGATGCTACCTCCGGCTTTCATCTTTGGTAGTAGGTAATGCAACCCCAGGACAACTCCATCGACATTAACGCCCATCATCCGTCGGTAGTGTGGCAATGATAATTTGCTAAAAGCGTAGTCGTCGAGCGGTGCTTCAGGCGGCGCGCTCTGAATTCCAGCGTTTAAATGTAGATGATCGATACTGCCGATATCCAGGGATGCTGCAAGAGATTGCCAGTCTTCTTCGCTACTGACATCGAGTTGTCTCGATCTAACGGTATTGCCAAGTTGTGATAGGCCGGTCTTACTGATGTCGAGCGCCATAACACTAGCGCCCTGTTTGGCAGCGGACAAGGCCGTTGCAGCGCCGACACCAGAGCCCGCTCCTGTGATTATGACGCGTTTGCCGGTGAGCTTACCCATGGCTAAATCTCTTCAAAATTCGATTTGAGTGTGTCATCCCGTTGCCAGTCTGTATAGGTGCAGTGCTATGCTCAAGTTCTTTGTTTCACAGAAGCATCAAGATGAAACTATATACCGGTGATTTAAGTCCATATTCCGCTAAGGTGCGGATGCAAATCTACGCCATGGAGATAAGCGATATTGAGTTCGAGCTTCCCACTAGCTTCTATGTGGGTAAGCTGGCAGAGTTCTCGCCCATCGGTCGGATTCCTATTTTGGAAACCGATGAGGGCATAATTCCCGAGTCCGAGGTCATCGCAGAATACCTAGATGATCTATATCCAGACAAAGCATTGTTAGGTTCGTCACCGAAAATCAGGGCCGACGTACGGCTCGTCTCAAGAATTGCCGACATCTACTTGATGAACAATATATTCATGGCGTTGCCTCAGGTACCTAGAGCGACCAGGAACGACGCGATCAGAGATCTGCTGATATTGCAGGTGACGCGCGGGATTGGCGCTCTCGACAAACATCTAGGCGATGGTGAATTTGCTGTTGGCGACAAGCTGACACGAGCAGATTGCTCGTTGGTGCCAGCGCTTTGGATGTGCGAGAAAACCGTGCCTCGATTCGATGTTGCGAATCCGATGCTAGGGACGAAGAAAGTAGCGGCTTATTGGGCAAAGATCCAAACGAATCCTCATGCGGCTAAAGTCATCGAAGAAATGAACCAAGGACTTCAGCGGCGAATGGACGGTACTGAGAAGATGCGCATCCAAGAAGCTTTAGCTACTCAGAAGGCTTAAGTTTGTTCGTTCTTGGTTAAGCTGAATTTGCCGGTACCAAGGGCGGCAACTATTAGCAGTCCAGCTGTGATCCCCAGGTTCTTAAAGAAGTTCTGGGTCTCATGGTTCCGCTCCATGCCTTCGGCATATTCCCAGAAGTTGTGCATGGAAATGCTAATCACCAGCGTGAGTCCAGCAAGCAGAAAAGCGGCGATCTTGCCCTTATAGCCAAGGATCAGCGCGGCACCGCAACCGAGTTGCAGGACGATTGTTATCACAAGCAGAACAGGAATAAACGGTACATTATGTTCAGCCATATAGCCGACTGTGCCTTCCCAACCGGTAATTTTGCTAATGCCCGGGAGGATAAAATAGATGCCAAGTAAGAACCGCCCTGCCAACAAACAAGCGTTTTCGAGGTATGTCATGTGGAGTCTCTTTTGTTTTTTGAATCATACGGCGAAAGGAGAATGAAGTCCTGCCTTCAGTGTGGCATGGAAGTGACAGCGCCGCGCTGCCCAAAGTGTGATGGAGTGATTAAAAATCAGTCCGACGGCTCGACGACTCAATTTGATATTGCCCACCAGGGAGAAACTGTGAAAGAAGCCTTAAGCAAGCTTGAACGGTATCTGCTTGAAGCCAAAACGGGACTGACTCGCTACGCCCGAGTGATCGTCGGGACCGGTAGAATTCGGGATGAGGCTCTTGGCTGGTTGCAGGATGCCGAGTTTCGTGGCGATGTGCTTGGAGTCGAGATGCCCGACTTTAATCCGGGGCAAATATTGGTGCAGTTAAAACCTTGAGGCGAGGCTCAGAATCCTATTAAACCTCGCGGGCTTGGTGTAAAACAGCAACGAAAGAAAAACAAAAAGAGACGGGTATGGAGCTAGTAGGTGCGTTTTCGAATCCTGACGTGGGGCGAGACTTTGCGGAAGGTCTAAAAGGGCGTCTTCTTGTAGATCCAAGAGAAGAAACCGGTCATTTACCTTTTGCTGCGCTGGTTAGTGTTGAGACCGATCATGCTGCTGCATTTATCGCTGCTGCAGATGCCGGCGCGTTTGTTTGCGCTCGCCGCTTTATCAAACCTAGAGTTAACCCATCGCCAAGCCCTGACTTTACCCTGCCCGGTAAGATCGCGGTGTTCCCGATGGTGAAACGAGAGGATCTCAGTCATGAGCAGGCCGACGGGTATTGGCGAGACATGCATGGGCCATTAGCCCTTAGGGTTCATGAGGCGATGAGTTTCTATACGCAACTCAGCGTCATCCATGTGATTCATGGGCCGGCCTGGGATGGTATTGCCCAGTGTGGATTCGATAATATCGATGATCTGCGGCTGAGATTTTATGGTTCTCCGGCCGGTCAAAAAGAGGTGGAAGTTGACGTCGCAAAGTTTGCCGACCCGAAGCGCTCTCCACGTCGGCTGATTTGCGACGAATATCTTTTTGCGTCCTGAGTGATAAGACGAGCGATAAAGAGAGCAACATAGTCATGAGTTTTAATATCCTCCAGACAAGCTGGCTTGAGGAGAACGCAACCGGGCGAGAGAAGAGGTTCTGCAGGTCCTACAAACACTTTAGCGCCTGATGGTTAAACCCCGCGGTATAAATGCGGCAATGCTCCATTCCAGATTCTCTAAGTTTGACTAGGCCACTCTTAATCAGTGCTTGTAATCAGTGCTTGGCTGATGCCTCGCCCTCGTCCGCCAGGCACGGTTCCAAAGGGCTCCAGGGAGCCGATTTTTGAGCTATCGTCCCGCCAAAAAATACAGCAAGCCTGTATTTCGTCATTTTCGAGCGCAATTAAATTTAACTCAGGGTCAAATATGGGTGTCATCTCCCTTACAGCTAAATACTTGCCCATCGATAATCCGGTAGACGGGGCCCAGGCCTGGCGGTGAGCGTCGAGAAATGACTCGTACTCGGACGCCATAACAGGTCTTACGGTGAGTCCCGGCAGCGGCTCGGAGTCAACGTTCAGATCATGGGATAACATGGGCTCAAAATGTTCAGTTTTGGAAAAACCAAACTGGTTCAAAATACTTTGCAATTTCACATCGCTCTTAAGAGCGGATACAACAAGTGAACGCTCGTTTGAGTCTGGTGCTGGGTTTTGAATGGCTTCAGCCCATTCGGTCATGTCCTTTAAGTTCAGGTAGGACAAGCCTCCCGGTCCGAACTCTTTGCGGCGCCCGATGGCCCAGTTAAGGATATCCTCGATCAGCAAGGATTGGTTCTCAAGGTCAGGGTGGCAATCAAAAATGAGATGGGCTGGAGGTTGAAACCAGCCGAACCCTGTGAGCTTGTTGTCTGATAGCCAGAGGCGGATGTTATTTTTTGGATCTGAGCCCTGCAGTTGCGAGGCGATATCACTATTCATAATCGCAGTGGGAGTTGGCCAGCGGGCTGCCGAAACCTCAGAGGTAAAAGCAATCCAATCCTTTAGCTGACTGCGATCAAATGCAATTTGGTGTGTCCCTTTCATAGGCCAGTTTCCTTGAGCTAACGAGATAGGTGTTGAACTTATCGCAACTCTCGACCGTTGTTCGATCTCCTTTAGTAAAATTTGTGACGGGTCGTCAATAACGAGCCCGGTGGCCGAGGCTCGTTTACTTAATAATCATCACGGAGCAATTACCTCGACAGCACCAGCCCTGCACTATTAGGGTGCATATACACCTAAATGCACCTTGCCCTTGGCGGCCATTGCGTGGGGAGGGCGCTGCGCTGATTTAGATAATGCACATTACTAGCTCTATCTGCCGCCGTATGGGCAATTTGCAATTTCCTGCATCGGTGATGATTATCAGCGCAGTGATTCAAGTGCCATTGTCAGGCGCGCTGATATTGGGCTGTCGGTGTACTCTGCTTCGATTTGTGGTGGCAGTCGGGGGCGCGGTTAGCTCTGATCAATAATGTGCTGAATTTGTTTCAGGGCGCCGTTCATGCTGTCCTCGATAAAAGGTTCAAAGCCGACGGGTTCCACTTCAGTTTGCCACTGCATCTGACAACCGACAGCCGAGGTTGTTATTTGAATGCTTGCTAGATGCTTCTCTAGCGGTGCCGGCGACTCTATGCAGGAATACCGCATGGTCATGGACTGATCGTCGTGGGCCAAAATCCTTTCTTTAATAGACCCAGCTCCGGGTAGTTTTAAACTTCGTACTTCGCCGTCGAACTCACAATCGGTAACCCCTGGTACCCAATCGACACGGTCGGGCGTGCCGACGATTTGCCAAAGTTGTTGTGGAGAACAGGCAAACTGTACAATTTTGTTAATAGTCATCAGGATTCCTTTTTTGTGAAAGGTACGTCATATCAGATGGCTGCACAAATAGGGTCAGAGGTTTACTATCGAGAATCATAATGTTGGTGATGGTATGAAGATTCAAGAAGTGACGCCCTCAATTGGCTCAGAGGTGTTGGACCTTGATCTCACCAGGCCTCTTTCAGATCAAGTTGTTGAGCAGCTAAGGGCTCTCTTTGTCGAAAGAATGGTGCTGGTGTTTAGGGATCAGAAGCTCGAGCGAGATCAGCATAAAGCCTTTGCTCGATATTTCGGTGATCTCCACATTCACCCCTCTAAGCGAAACGGTATGAATCAAGATGATCCGGAAGTGTTCATCATTGACACCAAGCCTAATGCGAAATATTCAAATGGTGAAGCCTGGCATTCCGATGTGTCCTGCGATGAGATACCGCCTTCGGCTTCGTTGCTTTATGTGTCGAAAACCCCGGCAAACGGTGGCGGTGACACGATGTTTGCCAATATGTCTGCAGCATTTGAGCAGCTCTCAGAACCCTTGCAAACGCTGCTGTTAGATAAACACGCCTTTCACGATGGTGAGATTGATCTTCGCAACTATGGGATTCGCCTAAAACCTGGTCAGCACTATCCTACGGCCACCCATCCCGTTGTTACTCGGCATCCGGAATCCGGGCTTCCGATTCTGTTTGTGAATGGCAGCTTTACTTCCCATATCGATGAGTTCGCGCGCTGGGAAAGTGACATGGTCCTCAAAGGCCTCTACCACTATGTCGCCACTAACCTGCGAATTCAATGCCGTGTTCGGTGGTCGGAGAATACCCTGGTGATGTGGGATAATCGCAGCGCTCAACACCATGCCATTCGGGATTATGAGGGTTATGCCCGATATGGCGAGAGAGTATCAATCGTCGATGCAGTGAGACCTGAAGCGTTTGTCCGAGCGGAATAAGTATTCGAGAGAATTGGCGAATTTAGCCAACTACTTCGCTGATGCTTTTGCCTAAGGCATTGATACTTAAAGGTACTGCCTCTTTGGCACCGAATTTGCTCTTACCTATTTCAAATAGCCATCACACGAACCAGTTGGAGTACAAAAAATGGAAGATAAAACTCGAGAACACATGATTGACGGCAGCATTTGGAAGCGGGGTCTGTATATGTTGCTGTTTGCGGTAGCCTATAATGTCGTCGAAGCGATGATGGCGTTGATCGCGGTATTCCAGTTTTTCTGTGTCCTCATCACCGGTCGGGTCAACGAACCACTGCTGCAATTTGCCAAAAATGGCTCGATCTATATTCAGGAAGTACTGGAGTTTTTGACCTTTAATTCGGAAATTAAACCCTTTCCGTTCACGGCATGGCCTAATGAGGCTCATACAGGTGAGGCGTGGCTAGACGAGGAAGGTATCGAGACCACAACCGCTGAGGATCTTGACGTTGCACCAGAGGAGGAAACCCAGAAGCCGGACTAGCTGGTTTCCGAAATTGATATAGCTAGGTCTTTTCCTCTGAAGAGGCCTTGTGTCTCTCGGCTAGTGCGAGGATAAGTCCCCTCAGCGCGGATACAAGGTGATTCAACGGTAAATAAACCCATTGAAAAATGATTTAATGGGCTTCGAAATGCGCGACTAGGCGCCCAAGAGTCTATTAGCGGATTTTTTGTCTAGTTGGAGCATCACGTACAAAAAAGAGGATCAGAAATGGAATGTTTTACCGTCACTATTGACAATCAGATCGCCCATGTTGAGCTGAATCGCCCGGAAAAGCGTAACAGCATGAATCCAACCTTCTGGAAAGAATTGCCGGAATTGATTAAAGACATAGATGATCACGCGAAGGCGCGAGTGATTGTGATTTCATCGACGGGCCCGCATTTCACCTCTGGTCTTGATGTAACGGCCTTTGCAGGTGGCGGAGCCGCGGCGGCAACCGATGAGGAGAAGCGCCTTCAGCGTCTGCAGGCGGGAACAGTATTCTATGAGAATGTGCTTGATATGCAGGAAGCCTTTAACTGTCTGGAACGGTGCCGGGTGCCGGTGCTCGTGGCGATCCAGGGTGGCTGCATTGGTGGTGGAGTAGATTTCATTTCGGCCTGCGATATTCGCTACGCAACAGACGATGCTTTTATCACCGTGTTTGAAACCAACATCGGCATGACTGCGGACGTTGGCACTTTTCCTCGATTGGTTAAGTTGATTCCAGAAGGTTACGTCCGAGAGATGGCATACACCGGAAGAAGAGTGACGGCCCGTGAGGCAAAGGAGATGGGACTCGTGAATCGCGTCTACGCTGATCAGGAAACGATGCTGAATGATGTGATGGAAATTGCAAAGGACATTGCCAGCAAGGCGCCTCTTGCGGTTTATGGTTGCAAAAAAATGATTAACTACGCACGAGATCATTCCACCGCCGATGGTCTTGACTATATCGCCATCTGGAACGCAAGCCACCTCAAAATAGAAGAGATTCAGGAAGCCATGATGTCGAATGCCGAAAAGCGCCCCGGCAATTTTGTCGACTTGCCCGTTGCACCCTGGGTACGAAAGCATAATGGATAGCGTTCAATCTCCTTGTACTAAAGTTTGTAAGCTAGATCAGCAGGGTGACTGCCTTGGATGCGGGCGGACACTTGAGGAGATTGGTGCGTGGCGTCTGGCAACCAATGAAGAAAAACATTCGATCCTGAAAGCAGCAGCTGCACGAAAGTCTCAAGCCGGCTAGGCAACCTATTAAGTCATTGCGTTGACGACGACGGTTTTTGCTGTTGTAGTCTGAGAAGAACAAGGAATATCGATGAGCAACGCCGTACAAGTAGATCCCAAGACTGGCCTTAAGAGCTTTAATACTCGAGCAGGTAAAGCCAGTGACAAGATTCAGGGTAAGGGATACTCCGTAATCTCTGATGAATCTCTTAAAACCTTACCGCCGGAGCCGATTGGAGCCGTCTTTAGCGCTGCCGAGCAGGAAAAGTATAGGAACTTTAAAGAGGCTCGAGCGGGTGCTGCGGACTATATTGCTCTTGAAGGGGAGTTTAGTGAATACCTGAAGGACGTCTATTCCGGCGACCCGGTGCCTCGAGATGCCCTCGATGATGAATGTGAAATCCTGGTGGTAGGAGCAGGGTTTGCTGGCCTTCTGCTTTGGTTCAAGCTGAGAGAAGCCGGTTTTACCGATGTTCGCTTTTGCGAGAAGGGCGGCGATGTCGGAGGTACCTGGTACTGGAATCGGTACCCGGGAATTGCCTGCGATGTGGAGGCGTACAGCTATCTTCCTCTGCTTGAAGAAATGGGTTACATCCCCACCATGAAGTTTGCCGGTGGCTTCGAAATTATGGAGTACTGCCAGAAGATGGCAGAGAAGTTCGGTTTCTACGATCGTTGCCTGTTTCATACTACCGTCGAGGAGACGGATTGGGATGAAGACAGTGGCCGCTGGACAGTTAAAACCGATCGTGGCGATGCCATGAAAGCCAGCAAGGTTGTTCTGGCCAACGGAATTTTGACGACGCCTAAACTTGCCCGTATCGAGGGTATGGAAACTTTTAAGGGTGATGCCTTTCATACCTCTCGCTGGAACTATGACATTGATTTAAAAGGGAAGCGGGTCGGCATTATCGGCACTGGAGCGACGGCTGTTCAGGCAGTGCCCGAGCTATCAAAAATTGCCGGTGAACTATTTGTGTTTCAGAGGACGCCTTCGTCGATTGATGTTCGTGACCAACGAGAAACCACCGAGCAGGAAATCGAATCCTGGAAGGAGGAGCCCGGTTGGGCAAGGGCACGGCGGGCGCGATTCGCTAAAATTTCTGCCGGCCGGACCGCCATGCGAGCCAATGACGACTACCTCGCGGGTAAGGTAAAAGATTTTAAAGAGCGTAAGCAACATGCTGTGGAATTGTCGCCGGAAGAACTGGTACAGAAACAGCTGGACACCAATTTTAGAATCATGGAACAGATTCGAGCTCGAGTAGATGCCATCGTTGAGGATCCCGTTACAGCGCAAGCCCTTAAACCCTATTACCCCTATGGCTGCAAACGACCAACATTCCATGATGAATACTTGCCGGTATTTAATTTACCCCATGTGCATCTGGTTGATACTGCCCCTCGAGGCGTCAGCCACATCAACGAAAAAGGCATTGTGCATGAGGGCAAAGAATATCCCCTTGATGTGCTGATCTATGCCACTGGGTTCCAATGGATGGCGACTAGCACCTTTAATATGATCAAGGGCAGAAACGGGATATCTCTGCAGGATAAATGGCAGAACCAGGGTACCAGGACCTATCTGGGTCTGCACAGTCATGGGTTTCCGAACCTGTTTATTATTTCTGGACCCCAGGGTGGGGGTGGTAGCTTTAACTTTACCAATGCAATCGAAGAGCATGCTGATTATGTGGTGTGGATGCTGACGACTATGCGAGAGCGCGACGTCACTAAGGTCGATGTTAAGGAAGAACCAGAAAACGACTACGCGGAACATTGTCGTCAGGCGGATATGATGACGGCGCCCCTACGAGACTGCATCACCTATTACAACGGCCATGGAGAGGCCGATCCGGGAAGCCTGGCTTATTACGGCGGAGGCCAATGGCACAAATTCAGAGAGCGAGGCCAAAGAACGCTAGAGCCCTATATGTTTGAATAAGCTTTGATCGATTGAAGCTTTTTATCAAATGAAGCTTTTTATGAAATGAAGCTTTGATTACCGGACGTCAGAGATTTTGTTGTCGCTATCGTTACGTCGTTCTAGCACCTCGGCAACCACACTAGAGACGAGAACTGAGAACGCGCCCGGGTCAAACGACCCTTTTGTGGACTGGAGTGCGTCCCGTAGGTCACCTGCAAGAATATGTTTGACGCACTCAAGGTACTGGTCGCTCACGATTTACTTTTTAGTAGCAGGCCTTCGATCATCGATCAAAGAAGTGGCCATGTCTTTGGCGCAGATGCGAAACCCGCTGCCTTGCGCGCCGTAGAAGTGAATTCGCATGTTGGCGATGGTCATCGGTGGCCCCTCATTGACATAATTTGTTTACGTGACCTCGTCGATCAATTCAATCATGAAAACGTAATTTGATCCCTTGGAGCGTCTCCGCGGCCGAGTCTTATTGTTGGCGGAGGGCTCGTTCAGATAGGGTATATTCGTAAATACTGCTAAATGCTGTTTCTATGTTGCTGTATAAAGTCGCAATTCGGACTAATAATCTTTTGGAGTAAATCATGGCTGAGTATGTACCCCCAACGGTTTGGAAGTGGGAAGTGGAGTCGGGAGGCCGATTCGCGAGCATCAACCGACCTATCGCAGGTGCGACCCAGGAGAAGGTGTTACCTGTTGGAAAACATCCGTTCCAGCTCTACTCAATGGGTACGCCCAATGGCGTGAAGGTTACTGTCATGTTTGAAGAGCTTTTGGCCCTTGGCCATAAGGGAGCTGAGTACGATGCCTATGCCGTCAAAATTGGCGATGGCGATCAATTTGGTAGTGGTTTTGTTGATTTGAACCCTAATTCAAAAATTCCTGCGTTGGCTGACCATAGTGGTGATAAACCTTTTCGGATTTTTGAATCCGGCGCTATTTTGGTTCACTTGGCAGAAAAATTCGGTGAGTTCCTGCCGACCGAACCGGTGGCCAGGGCTGAAGTGATGTCCTGGTTATTTTGGCAGATGGGTAGCGCGCCTTATCTGGGTGGTGGTTTCGGGCATTTCTATGCCTACGCGCCGGAAAAATTCCAGTATCCAATCGACCGCTATACGATGGAAGTGAAACGTCAGCTCGATGTGCTGGATCGAGATCTTGCTGAAAATGAGTACCTGGCTGGTGATGAATATACGATTGCGGATATTGCCACGTGGCCATGGTATGGAGGTTTAGTGCGAGGTTTACTCTATAATTCTGCGGAGTTTTTGGACGTTGAGTCCTACACCCACGTTTTGCGCTGGGCGAACGCAATTAATGAGCGACCTGCGGTAAAGCGGGGCGCCAAGGTGAACCGCTTTTGGGGGCCAGAAGATGGCCAGGTCCCAGAGCGGCATGATGCATCTGATTTGGATTAATTTTGATGCTTACGAGTGCGGTACTAGCTTTGCCGTGCCCGTCCTAGTTTGCCGCTTCGTTTTCCAATGTCCTACCAATAAATCGATCCCCCAGTGCTGCTCGATAAGCTTCAAATTTTGCAGCCTTGCACATCGGATCTCCAGCAAAGCGGTATGCCAGCACCGTCAGATCCTCTTGCTCCAATCGACGATTGGACTGGAGCGATTTGCGCAAAGGCCGAAAACTCTTTGCTGATGCAGGCCTTGGCAATTGATTTGAGAAGGTACCCGCCAGAAGGCGGCCTGCCAACTTCGCCAAAATGTACGTTTGAATGTACGTTTGAACGTACGTTTGAATGTACGTTTTGGAAGAACTGCTCCGAAAAAGCGTCTCGGCTCAGATGTATTGAGGCTATAAAAGTTCGATTTGTCTCTATCAGACTTTTCGCCCAACCTTGAGGACTCATCGGCTAAGACCATTTTTGGTTCGATCCTTGCGCCGTCAAAGATAAAAATTCAGGCTCTGAATCTGCAAGACTCATCGTAACTGGGTTGCGACCGATTGCATCGACGCTTTCGATCGTGTGATATTAGCGTCCACGCCAACTCATGTGAGTTTGGTGCTGATACCGATAACAATCTAGCGTTGACCTTTGGCGGCAGGATCGGCGAGATGCCTTCCTCAGCCCTCGGAGTCATTTGATAATGCCAGGAATATTATGACCATTAGTTCTAAAAAAGTAGTGAGCTTCGATTACGTGCTGCGGGATGAATCGGGTGCGGAGTTGGAACGAAGCGAATCACCGATGGTTTATCTCCACGGTGCCAACAATTTATTAAGAGGCCTGGAAGAAGCGCTTGCAGGCCATGGGGAAGGAGATGAGGTGAGTGTGACTCTGCCGCCGGAACGAGCATACGGTCTGCGGCGAGAGGATGCCCTGCAACGCGTTCCGATTAAGCACCTATTAACCAAAACGAAGAAATACCAGCCCGGCCAGATTGTGTCGGTGAATGCTAAAGACGGCCGAAAAGAAGCGGTTGTCGTCAAGGTAGGAAGATTTAATCTAGATCTAGACATGAATCATCCGTTTTCCGGTAAAACTCTCACCTTCGAGGTGAAGGTGAACTCTGTGCGGGATTCAACAGCTGAAGAACTCAGTCACGGCCACGCTCACGGTCCCGATGGTCATAACCACCACTAACTTCTCACCAGCCTGCCAGGACGTGCGCCCGTATCTTCATCAAAGCGGCGGGTCACGACGCCGTTAATGATCGTCGCATCATAGCCAGTTGCACCCTGCATGAGTCTTGAGCCCCCAGCCGGCAAATCATTCAATAGCTCTAATTTCTTGAGCGCCAACTCGGCGAAATTGATGACATTAAGGTCCGCGCGCTTGCCAGCCTCCAGTACACCTCTATCTTCAAATCCAAAAAGTCTGGCATTCTTCTGGGTAGCTCGGTGGATGATATGTGGTAGCGGAAGGGTGTCGCCACGGCTTCTGTCACGACCCCAATAGGTAAGCTGGTACGTGGGGTTGACGGCATCAAAGATCAACGAGACGTGTGCACCCGCATCTGAAAGTCCGGTGACCGTGGCATCATCTAATTGCATCTCCCTGACGGCATCGAGGTTGTATTGCGAATAGTTGGTAAAAAAGAGAATTGCCATTGGTAAATCTGAGTCTTGCCTAATTAGGTGGTCAAAGAGTAGTTCTTCGGCGGTTTGATTGCTGGCTATGGCCATAGCGGCGAAACTTTCACTCGTGGCGGGCTCGTAGGTGCTGGTACTCGTGAGTTCAAACAACTGCCCAAAGTTAGGCTCGATGTGGGCGATACCAAATTCCATCGATCCAATCGGAACGCCTTCAATCTGGTTGGTTTCCGACATTATTTTTGTCCTGGTCGCAGGCTCAGCCAGGGCGAGTTTCCTTTCTGCCAGCGGCAGATGTTTTAGCGCAAGGTACGTGGGCCGGAGCATCCATGGATGGTAGGTCGAGAGACTAAAAACCAGGCCTGTAGGGCGACTGCCTACTTGGGGAAACACCTGCGCACCATTTTTGTTCGCTGTTTTGACCTGGTCGATCACTTGCCGCCATTTTTCGGACCAGGCATCGACTTGAAACAGCGTAAACGTTGCCGGTCGGCCGCTGCTCTGACTGACGCGGCTGATGAGGTCGACTTCTGCTTCTAATACGCTGTGCTCCTCCATTTCGGGGCGCCCAGGTCCGAGAGTACTGGCGGGTATGATCTGGAACACGCCTTTGGCTGCACGTTTGAGGGCTTGAGCGATGATCATGACTTCCTCGTCATTAGCGAACGTACCCGGAACGGGTTCTCCCTGAATAGATCGATGGCCAAGAATTCGAGAAGTCGAAAAACCAACAGCTCCTGCCTTAAGCGCCTCTTCGACAATCTGACCCATTTGTTCGAGATCCTCGTCGGTGGCGGCTTGATTGGTTCTGCCTCGCTCACCCATGACATAGTTGCGGACCGCTCCATGGGCCACCAGTGAACTAATATCCAACGCATACTCACGGGTTGCCAAATAGTCCAGATACTCGGGGTAGCTTTGCCACGCTCCCCAGGGCATGCCTTCATGGAGTGCGCTACCGGGAATGTCTTCAACACCCTCCATTAGATCAATGAGATCCTGAACGCCATCGGCACTGACTGGAGCGAATCCGACGCCGCAATTCCCCATTACAATGGTGCCAACGCCATGGCTTGCAGAGGGGTTCATCTCGGAATCCCAGGTAACCTGGCCATCATAATGAGTGTGAATATCGATCCAGGCTGGAGTCACAATGCGACCGGTTGCATCGATCAGCTCCTTGCTTGCCCCAGTGACGTCAGCTCCGACAGCCTCAATTTGGCCGTTAGTGATCGCAACGCTGCCGATGTATGGTTCGCTGCCAGTGCCGTCATAGATAGTGCCATTGGTAATTATTAAGTCATACATGGCCGTTTGCTCCGCTGAATTCTGTGGTGAATGTAGCATTTTGAGCGATGATCAGACCAGAGCAGACTAGACCAGGTAAAATGAGTTGAAATGCCGCTGTTTTGGTCCGTTTGACTTCGACCCTTGGTTGACTCTTTCGGCGTTTAGGTAGAAGTTAGGTGGTCTATTTTGGTGCTATCTTGGATAGTTTTTGGCCAAGGCCTGAGATAAATCTGGCTGATGGTGCGCTTAATACAAAAACAGATAACTGCCGGTTAATTGCTTTGCCCTGTTGTGTCGCATAGGTCGTTGTGTCAAATAGGTCGTTGTAATTGAGTGCTCACTCAAAAGAATTTGTTCGACTTATAAAAACAGAGAAGCAATCATGAAATATGCTTGGAATAGGATCCTGGGTTCGCTTTGCAGACCTCTACTCTGCCTGTGCCTGCTGGTGGCCACACAATCATCATTTGCTGCAACTGCGGATCGTGAAGCGGTTTATGCGGAGGTCCGCAGTCTCCTTCAAAATGGAAATTCTGGCCAGGCTTATCAGATGTTGCTGGAGAAGGAGTTAAGTTGGTCAGGTGAAGACGCCTATGATTACCTTTTTGGTATTGCAGCCCTCGATAGTGGTGAGCCAGGAGAAGCAGTTTTTAGTCTTCAGCGCCTGGTTTCCCGGAAGCCAGATTTTGCAGGAGCCAGAATGGAGCTGGCTCGAGCTTATTTCGAGTTGGGCGATAATGAACTTGCTCGAAAAGAGTTTCAGCGAGTCATGACCGAAAACCCGCCACCGCTTGTCGTTGCCGCCGTAAGTGAATATCTAAAAGCGATTGATGATCGTGCCCGCACTTATCAAGCAGATATTCAGTACTCGATTGATCTTGGCTTTGGTTATGACAGTAATGCGCCTGCCGCAACAGCCGATGATGTATTCTTGAATTTCACCCTAAATCCAAACAACCTCGAGCAGAGCTCTTCCTTTGCCAATGCAGCGTTCGGCGCGGTTTATAGCCGTCCGTTAAATCCAGAAACAATGTTGCTGCTCAATGCTCGACTCGATCATCGAGTGAATCCATCAACACACTTTGTCGATAGTTCTAATGCAGACTTGGGGATCGGGGGGATTTTCACTCGCGGTGATAACTCAGTTTCGGTCTCAATGAATCGAATATTCTCGTGGTTGGACCGTAATGAAAACAAACACGACACAGGATTGAATCTCACTTATTCGAAAAAGCTCAATGAAACTTGGAATTTGATGACATTCCTTCGGGCGAGCCAGGTTAGATTTGAAGAGACCGAGTTGCAGATTCAGGACGTCGATCGATTGACCTTTGGGATTTCGATCAGCCACAGTTTTTCTCGCGGCTTGCTGAACTTAACCGCAACTGGTGGTGCTGATGATGCCCAACAAAGTGGGTCACCTTTTTCAACAGATACCTATGGCGTCAACGCGAGTCACAGTTGGTTTCGTCCCGGCGGGAAAATATATTTTGTTGAAGCCAGCGCCAGTGTGACGGATTACGACGACCCCTTCTTTGGCCTCAATCGTGAGGATGATCTCTATACGGTTGGTGCAGGCGCAACCTGGGTCAAGTTTCCCGTCGACGATTGGGTCACGACCTTCAAGGTATCCCATAGCCAGAAGGACTCGACCGTGAGCCTCTACGAATTTGATCGACTTGAAGTCGGTTTCACCTTCCAGAAATTACTTTAAGGAGAGCTTAGATGACACTTTTTAAGCCAGATAGTCTAAAAGCTCTCAGCATTGTTGCCCTGTTATGCGCAATGATATCTATGCCTGCGTCTGCCAACGTTGGTAGCGTCCTATATACCTTCGGCAACGTCACGGTCGAGAAGCCAGAGATCAGCACTTTGAAACGCGGTGGTAATATTGAGCAGGGTGATGTTGTGGTCACTGGGCCAAAAGGTTATGCCCAGATCAAACTGTTGGACGGCACCAAAATCGCGATTCGGCCCGGCTCGCGGTTTGTCATCGAGGCTTTTGAAGCTCCAGCGACAGCAACTCAGGCCGCGATTGGAGAAGGCAAAGCACTGCGTTCAAGATTTAACTTGCAAAAAGGTGGTTTCCGAACCATTACAGGTAGTATTGCCAAGCGAGATCCTTCCGCCTATCAGGTGACAACGCCTTCTGCGGTCATTCGCGTCCGCGGCACAAATTTTGTCACCAGAACTTGCGCCGGCGATTGCGGCGCTGGAACCCCAGACGGAGACTATATCGGCGTGTCCAATGGTGGCGTGAATGTCAGTAATGCAGCAGGCTCCTTAGATCTTGCTAATGATCAATTTGGTTTTGCTCAAAATTTCAACTCTCCCCCTACTCGACTCACCGCGCCTCCTTCATCCCTGCAGGATGACGGCCTTGCTATTCTCGAGGAGAGTGAGGAGGAGGGCAGTGATGAGGATGAAGAAGGTGCTGGTGAATCTTCAGAAGAAACCTCGGAAGAAACCTCGGAAGAGGGCGGTAATGAGGATGAGGGAGGTACTGGTGAATCTTCAGAAGAAACCTCGGGCGAGGGCTCTGTGTCAGGCTCCGGAGATGAATCAACAACTGCCGTAGCCGCCACGAGAAGAGGCGTAGTGAGCACTAAGGCTGCGAGCTCTACTACTACCGCGTCATCGTCGGCTACTACCACGCCGGGAGCGTCTGGAGACAATGAACCCATCCAAGAAATTACAGCCTCGGGAACCGGTGGGCAGGATGTCGATTTGACTGGAGGGGGTGATGTGACATTTGTACCTCGAGGTCTGGCATTTGCAGTCGCCGGTCGCGCTACCGGTGTTAATGCTAACAACGACACGGCGACATTTGATGGCAACAACAACCTTACGGGATTTAGCGATCCTGGCGAATCAGCTCAGTCGACGACATTCGCAATCGGTTCTGCAGAAAATCGAAATGCGGGCTTTGACCCCATTAGTTCCATAAAGTGGGGACGTTGGGGTGGCGGTTTGGCGACACAGTCAACTAACGGTGGAGCAGCCGCGAATCTTGATCTAGCTAACGAGAGCTTACATTGGGTGGTCGTCTCTCAAGATGAAGTCGTGCCAACTCAGGTCATTACAGGATCCGCCAGCTATACGTTGGTTGGTAACACTGATCCGACTGACAACCTGGGTAATGTGGGCGTTCTAGGGTCTGCAAACTTTAGTGCTGACTTTACCAATTCGACAGTTGAAAGCAGCCTCCAGCTAGGGATCAACGAGCAAAACTGGACGGCGTCTGGTACCGGCGATATTACAGCCAATTTGTTTAATGGTTTGTATGGCACCGTGTCCGTTAATGGTGCAGCCGGTGGTAACGGATCGTTTGGTGGCGCCTTTGGCGGCTTTGGAGCCTCTGGTGTTCCAACTGGTGCAGGTATGACATATCAACTCTCGAATGGCACGGCCACCGTAAGTGGTGCAGCGGTCTTCAATAATTCTACTACGGCGCGATAGAGAGTGAACGTGGATAAAGGTCAAAACATGAGTGAACTAAAAATGAATGTCAGAACCGACTGGAAACCCGTTGCGATAATGGCGTTTGCGCTGATTCTAACCGCTTGTGGTGGCGGAGGTGGTGGTGACAGCAGTGATTCGGTTGCTGCTCAACTTCCTTCTAACTCAACCTCTAATCCACCACCGGCGACTGGCAACGACACAACGGTTACCGGTTCAGTAACCAAAGGTCCAGTTTCTGGTTCAACGCTTGAGCTATTCGAGATTGATACCTTCGGCCAGAGTGTCGGCGCGGCCGTTGCCACCGGCACCACAACTGAGGATGGTAACTTTTCGATTACCGTACCGGCAAACTCAGGTACGCTTCTTGTCGTGGCGAGCGGTGGTTCATTTATCGACGAATCTGACCAAGAGCCGGATGTAGCATTGAAACGTCGCGTTCAACTTGCTGCTGGCGAGTCATTCTTGTCGCTACTTCCCCAGGGGCAAACGGCTGTAGCCGTCACACCTTTCACCACTGCGTTGATTGTACGTGGCAGAGTCTTAGGTGGGCCTGACGGATCGTTTCAAGCAAAGTTTGATGCAGCGAAATCTATCTTAGACGCGCAGGCTGGTTTTGATTTGCTCGCGACCGTTCCCGCAAACCCAGTTGCTCCTGAATCTACGGCGACTGAAGCGCAGAAACAATACGCCCTACTATTGGGCGGGCTTGCTAACCTGATAAATAATGTCGCGATACAATCAGGTGCAAGCGGTCCGAACTATGACATCCTCGTTGCCGTTACCTTTGATCTGGTTGATGGTCAGTTTGATGGTTTGTATTTCGGTTCGACCGATGTGCCGACTAACAGTGATTCGCCGATTCAGCTACCGACGAATCTGGATTTTAGCGCAGAGGTTAACCGGTTCAAAAATAACAACTTTGATAGTTTTAGTACCACCATTACGCCTTCCATTGAAGTTGCGAACTTCACCAATGGTTTACCTACCGCAAACGCCGGTACAGATGCCAGTATTACCCAGGGTTCTGCCAACCAGTTGAACGGGACGGGGAGTACCGATCCCGATAGTGGATTGTTTTTTAGCTGGACTCAAACTGCCGGTACGCAAGTGACGTTGAGCAACGCTGCTATTGCGTCCCCATCCTTTACCGGTCCAACGAGACTTCTGGACAACGAAACTTTGACCTTTAGTTTGACGGTCATCGACACTGTGGGCTTCACCTCGACTGACACAGTTAATGTTGAAGTAATAGGTGTTATCCCTTCTACGTTTTATGTTGTAGATGATAGTGGACAGGGAGATGGAGTTGGTGAGGACATAGACGGTGGCGACTTAATCTCTTTGAGCAGTGATGGCACAGGATCTTTGCTGACCGATGTAGGTACAAAAACTTTCACCTACACTGTGGCTGCAAATGTTTTATCCCTGAATTTCCCAACGCCTTTGGTAACAGATGACTTTGATGAATTTTTTGACCTCGACGGCGACGGTATTGAGGAACTAGTTGAAGTAGTTGAAGCGGCGGATGTGCTCGAATTTACGTTGGTAACCGATTTGCCAAACGGCGATCAGTTCACTATTCGAGCGATCGGCAATCGCACCTTCACGGCGATCTCGCCTGCCCTGACAAAGCCTCCCGAGCCATACCAGTTCACTGGCCCGATTACGATTTATGATCCTGCTCAGGCAACGCCTTTCAGCTTTGTTGAGGGTGATCAACGGACGTTGCTGTTTAACGCAGTGTCGGCTATCAGCACGCTTCGTCATGACGATGAACTTTACCATGAAATTTTCACTTTCAATGCAAATGGTACCGGCACCACCGTTAATAGCGGTGTTAACTTTTCCTACACCATCGATTCGGCCGGCAGCCTAAATGTCGTTTTTACCAACGGTGAATCAGCGACATATACCCATGTTACGACTCGCCCTAGCGGTGATGTGGTATCGGTGTCTTATACATTAAACGCGCCATTGTCAGTTGGTGATGATGCGCTAATCGGCGAACTATTCCTGTCATTGAAGAAAAATAGAGCAGCAGTTGTACCCACCACTCTTGCAGCAGCAGCCGGTATTTATAGTGGTACGATTTTTGATGATGACATTCAAAATGCCAACCTTGATCTTCGTTTGAATCCAGATGGTACTGGCTCGCTCGAGTTTGACTCTAGTGCCTCAAGGTCTTTCCTCTTTGACTTCGATGATGTCATCGTGTTCCGCAGCAATTTCGGTGTGTGTTGGAATGTCGACACTAATAGTAATATCGTTGTGCGGCGCGCCTTTAGTCTGAACCAGATACCCAATTCGTTCAGTAGTGAAACGACGCCTGCCTTCTGCTCTGCTTTGACTGATGAGACGACCGATTTCCAGTTTGATCTGACTCAATTCGATAGCGATGGCACTACCTTCAAGCACTTTGAACGTCGACTTAGTAACCGCTGCCTCAGTTTTGAAACTGCCACTTGTGCAAATTCGCCTGTCCTTGATGTCACCGATTTTAATCTTCGTTTTACCACTCGAGTGCCACTCACAGCGACACCTCCGGTCGCAGCGTTAGATTCAGTTCAAACACCAGATGCGACGCCAATCGTAATCGACCTGCTGGCTAACGACATTGCTAGAGACCTTGCGATTGATCCTGCTTCGGTCACATTATTAAGGGGCCCATTTTTTGGTACGACAAGTTTAAATGCTGCTAATGGCCAGGTAACCTACACGCCAAATGCTGGAATTACTCGGGACGTGTTTCAATATAACGTTCGGGATACCGCCGGTAACCCTTCCCCGGTTCAAACCGTTGAAGTCGTGATTAATCCCTGTGCAATTATTAATAATCAGCGAGGCGTATTCGATCCGTTCCCTGGTGATTGTAGTTATTCCGGCATCACAGGCGCTGCAAACGCTTCGACCGCTGATGTTAATTTGGGTCCGTTGCCAAACGGCGGCGTACACAAATTTGATGACTCTCTGTTTATCGGTGCTGACTTCAACACCGATGCTACGCTCGCAAGCGCAGGTATCACTCAAGGTGGCGATGGCCCAAGTTTGAATATCGCGGCGGGCACGGTCATGGCCTTCTCTAATCCAACATCTCTGATTTCTGTTCGCCGTGGTTCACAAATCAATGTCGCGGGCACCGCGACGAACCCTGTTGTCATGACCTCGCAAAATGATATTAATAGCAAACGTGACGTAGACAATGGTTTTACTGGCTTTCAGCCATACAACGCGACTCAACAATGGGCCGGCGTTGCTGTCCATGGCTTCGGTGTGACGAATGGCTGTACCTATACAGGTGCAGTTTCTTCCAGTGACCTTGCGATATCGGGTGAATGCCATCTGAAAGGAGATACAGCTGTTGGCACTTATGGGGGAGACAATAATGCCGATTCTTCCGGCTCGATTACCCACCTTCAGATCAAACACACTGGCGGCGTTGTGAATGCAGAAGTTCCTGGCGGTTTGACCTTGTTTGCCGCTGGTTCGGGAACGAGGCTGGCCAATCTTGAAGTCTATTCAACCAAGGGTGATGGTATAGACCTAATTGCTGGTGCCGCAACTATTCAAAACTACATCGGTCTTTATGCCGGTGGTGCAACCATTGGTATTGACGAGGGTTATCAAGGCAGCGTGTCGAATGCATTGCTGATTCAAGACGAATTCTCGGGTAACGAGTGCGTTATTAGCCATGGCGTGGTGGATGCGGACATGATGAGCCCGTCTCAGGTAGATGCGGTGATCACCCAGGGTATCAATAGCCGACCTAGTCTATCGAATCTGACCTGTGTGGTTTCGGCTGCGGCATTTGATTCAGGTCGCGGATTGAATTTCACCGACGGATCCTTCGGGTTAGTCCGAGATACGATTGTGACAGTTCTAGGACCTGATGACGGTGCGAGTCTGAACTACTGTATTGGCGCAGAAGACCAATCACTTCAAGCAGTTCAAAACGCTGATCTGGGGATCACCACCAGTCTTTTTGCCTGTCCTGATAAAACGGATGGTGAAATTTTGCCTAACTCGACCGCTCTGGATGCTTTTTTAACGGCTGCAGGTAATCAGTTTGCGACGACATTGACGGCCGGGTCTCCCAATCCGCCGCCTGTTGCTGGTACCAGCAATGTGTTGTTAGAAGGGTCACCTTTGATATACGCGGTGGCACAGGCGAGTTTACAAATTGACGGGTCACCCACAACCGTGACACCTACTGGTTCGTTTATTGGAGCGGTTCAGCTGGGTGCCGACGACTGGACGCTGAACTGGACCTTTGGTTTGCATCCTGGATCAAGGCAAGTACCGCTATGGTATGAAAAGCCAATTGTCGTGACAGCCGGGGTGGTGAGGGCGTCGAAAGGACTGACCGTTACACTCGATGCAGCCCAGTCGGTATCAGCGGCAAACCCTGTGACGTTCCAATGGACCCAGACTGGTGGTTCGACTGTTGCATTATCTAACCCAACCTCAGCCTCGACAACATTCACGGCCCCAGGTGCAGGAACCAATTTGACGGTACCTGGAGGTGAGTTTGATTTCGAGCTGACGATTACCGACGCCAATGGTTTGCAAACGATGAAACCCGTGCGGGTGGATGTCGGAGCTTCGATTCCTGAGGAGTTTTACTCGGTTGCAGAGTCCATTATCCCACTTCAGTTCAACCGGGCTTATGAAGACGGCGAGAGACTTAAGATATTTGCTGATAACACCGGAATTTATCGTGATTTCGCTGGACCACTTGCCTTTACCTGGTCCGATACGCCAACAACGTTCACCTTCAATATAACGGCTGGATTATTGAGTAAGACATTTACTACGTCTGAAGATCCCGATGGCGATACCGTGTTCGAGACCATTATTAACATAGAGCGTATTGATACGATTGAGGCGACTTTAGTTTCCGACACCGGGCCGAAGAAGCAATTTACGATTGCTATTTCTGGGGAGGTCTTAAAGAGCAAGGCATCTGACAATACGGCACTACCGAGTGTTCCATTTTCTAATGTAGCCGAGAGCAACTCAACTCAAGCGATTGTTGGTGTGGATAACGGTATCGCGTTCCCGCGTACGTCAGCAGTTCGTAACTTGATCACTAACGTTGCCACCGGTGTGCCGACACTCCTGAGTCCCGTGATCCTTCGTATGGATTTGTTGACATTCGATGATGAGGGAGCAGGCTTTGCGAAGAATAAGAACTCCGCGTTTACCTATATAAATGACGGTGCGAAACTGATCGTCAACTTCGCAGATGGCGAGGTTGCTGAATACACTAAGTTATTCAACAACCCTCGTGGAGATGCAGTCGGCGTGCTTTATACCAGGGTGGATGGCACCATGACGTCATCAGTGACACCGAGCTTAGATGCCGGGCCTACCCCGGTGGAGGTTGTGGCAGGCAGTTTCCGGACTAATCAGCGAGTTGAACTCAACAATGGCAGTTTTGCGGATTCGAAGATTTTCTCTCGCTTACATCCGGAGGGTACGGGACAGGTTGAGTTTGAAAATATTAGCCTGGTAACGGGTCTGCTGGAGTCGGTTGCCGCAGACACGTTGGGTATTTGCTGGAAGGTTGATGCTAATGGTGACCTTGAAATTTCTCGCACACCGGCATCTGATCAGAGATTTCCTGGCAGCCGGGTACCAACAACTGATCATTGTAGTGCACTGCAGAGTCCAGACAATACGCTGACTGACTTTAAGTTAACCAGCAAGATACTTCAGCCCGATGCATCTTCCCAACTTCTCTATGTTGAGGTGCGTGGAAATCAGTGTTTGGCGGGAGCAACCGGTTGCGATAATACGGTTCTGGATCTCTTAACGACTGAGGTTCGAAACTTCGATCCGGGTGTGTTTTTCATGGGCAACCCGCCTCTTGCAGCTGTTGAAATAAGTGAAGCCTCCGGTGGTTTCCCATCGGTAAACAACGTGCTCTCAAATAGTGTTGCTGGGGATTCTGCAATTGATCCTAGTCAGGTGACGATCGTGGCAGGACCAGGTAATGGTTCGGCAACGGTAAACCCGACGAATGGCGAGATTACCTATACGGGCAATTCTGGTTTCTCGGGTACTGACGCGATCTACTACCGAGTTAAAGACTTAAATGGTAATGACTCGACAATTGGCACTCTGATACTGACTGTTACGCCTTAGTCTAAGACGAGAGTCCAAAGCAAGAAGATAAAGCGCGGCTACGGCCGCGGTTTTTTGTCTGCCTTATACGGTCTAGTAGAGTCCGACCGTTGCTATTTATCCCATATCAGAGGAAACGTTATGCCTGTAGAAATACGTAAAGAGGGTCATGTGGCCTACATTGTGTTGAACCGCCCAGAAGCGCGAAATGCCATCAATGGAGAAATGGCGCAAACCATGGAAGCCTGTTTGGATGAGTTTGAGAATGATGACAATCTCTGGGTAGGTATTCTGAGTGCTGAGGGCCCGTCATTCTGTGCGGGGGCTGATCTAAAAGAAATTAGCGCCGGTAATGGCGCGACGTTATCCACCAAGAAGGGTGGATTTGGTGGCATTGTGAATCGCGAACGAAGCAAACCCCTCATTGCTGCAATCACTGGCAGTGCCCTGGCTGGCGGTTGTGAAATTTCCTTATCCTGCGACCTTATTGTGGCAGCGAACGAAACCGTGTTTGGCTTGCCAGAAGTCAAACGCTCACTTGTTGCCGCTGCTGGAGGATTGTTCCGATTGCCTCGCGCAATGGGTATGGCAACGGCGATGGAAATGATCATGACGGGCGACCCGATACCAGCGCAACGAGCTTATGAGCTTGGCATGGTGAATATGGTCACAGATGCAGACAAGGTGATGGAGGAAGCAGGTAAGTTAGCGGATCGTATTTCTGCCAATGCTCCACTGGCCGTTCAGGCTAGCCGACGGGTTGCGTCTAAAGCCTTTATGGATGATGACGACACCCTCTGGAAAAACAGCGGTAAGGAGTTTGCTGGTCTTACCCAGACCGAGGATTTTCGTGAGGGGCCGTTAGCGTTTATCGAAAAGCGCGCGCCTAATTGGAAAGGTAAGTAGGGTAATTTCCGATGTCACCAGGCGGTAACATCGGAAATCTATTCAGTTGCCTCTTTACCATAAGCACTGCAGCGTTAAACAATTAGGTTTGTCAGGCGAGTTTTAGCGGCTTGATATTCGGAGTCTATTTTCGCCACAAGGTCTGCCGCTGGTTGTACGCTGTCGATTGCGCCGATGCCCTGACCACAACCCCAGATGTCTTTCCAGGCTTTGGATTCCGAATCACCGCCGGAACCAAAGTTCATTGCCGACGGGTCGCTTTCAGGTAGGCTTGTCGGGTCGAGACCAGCAGCCTCAATCGATGGCGCCAGATAGTTGCCGTGAACCCCGGTGAACAAGTTCGTATAGACGATATCGTTGGCCGCGTACTGCACGAGTGCATCCTTATACTTCGGCTCAGCATTGGCCTCGGTTGTGGCAATAAAGGCTGATCCTATATAGGCAAGATCTGCTCCCATGGCCTGGGCGCCGAGCACGGCATAGCCATTGGCGATTGATCCCGATAGCACTACGGGTCCATCGAACCAACAGCGAATTTCCTGGATTAGTGCAAAAGGCGAGAGTGCTCCGGCATGACCGCCGGCGCCTGCCGCAACCGCAATTAGACCCGTTGCTCCTTTCTCTATGGCTTTCTTCGCAAAGCGATTGCTAATTACATCATGCAGGATGATGCCGCCATAGGCTGTAATTCGAGTGTTTACATCCTCGTTGGCGCCAAGAGAAGTAATGACAATTGGCGCCTTATACTTCTCGCAGAGTGCCAGGTCCTGTTCCAAGCGATTGTTAGATTTGTGAACGATGAGATTGACCGCATAGGGCGCGGCATTTGGCTGGTCCTTAAGCGCGGCGATGATTTGCTGCAACCATGATTCAAGTATCTCAATTGAGCGAGCGTTCAGCGAAGGGAATGAACCGACAACGCCTGCCTTGCATTGGGCGATGACGAGATCGGGGTTAGAGATAATAAATAGCGGCGAGCCGATAACGGGCACTCGCAAGTTTTGGAGAATTTTGGGTAGGGACATGGGTTTCCTTTCTTTGGCTGCGTGTTTTATATGCATATAATTGCATAGTACCGGCTCAATACCAAAGCAAATATGCAATTATTTGCATATTAAAAGCGAAGGCTCTACCATTCCTGCATGGCACTTTCTCACGCAATCATGACAGCGCTGATCGATCAGGATCTCTCGGGCTATGATCTGGCCAAGCAGTTTGATGTTTCGCTTGGCTTTTTTTGGAGCGCCTCGCACCAGCAGATTTACCAACAGCTCAAATCTCTCACCGTAGCCGGTGACATATCCGTCACGGAGGTAAGCCAATCTGGCAAGCCGGATAAGCGCCTCTACGGACTGACGGAAGCGGGGCACAACGCTTTGCTCGAGTGGGCTCAGAGTGAAACACGCAGGAAACCCGCCCGGGATGACTTGTTTGTGAAGCTGTATAACCTTGATCAGCTTCCCGGTGATCTGCTCATTGGAGAAGTCCAGGCGAGGCATGCCGAACATCAGCAACGCCTAGAACTCTATCAACGCATTCAGCGAAAGGGATATCAAAGTCCCAGTGAACTATCGAGGCGCAGGACAGGTATGTATCTAGCGTTGCTGGCGGGCATTTATCAGGAGCAAGCAGCCATTGCCTGGTGTGAGGAAGCGCTCACTATGCTGCAATCCATTGCCCGTAAATAACGTACCTACAGGGGTCTTACTTTCTTTGGAGTTGAAAATGAACCATCTTCGGCTGTTCTTTGTCCTGGCGCTGCTTGCGGGCTGCGCTTCCACTGCCATTGACTATCCGCCGCTCACAACAGCAAAAGCCGTAGACTTGGATCGTTTTGCCGGGGATTGGTATGTCATCGCCTCAATTCCTACCTTGCTTGAGAAGAATGCATACAACGCAATTGAATCCTATAAGCCTCCAGAAAATGGCAAAATTAAAACGACCTTCCGCTTCAACGAGGGTGCGCTAGACGGTGAAGAGAAGCGCTTCCATCCAACAGGCTTTGTGGACGAAAGCGAGTCATCAAATGCCCTCTGGAGAATGCAGTTTGTTTGGCCGTTTAAGGCTGAGTATCGAATCGTTTACGTCAGTGATGACTATGATCTAACCGTTATCGGCCGCAGCAAACGGGATTATGTTTGGATTATGGCTAGGACACCTGTTGTGCCAGAGCATTCCTATCAGTCATTAGTTAACATTGTACGCCTCGAAGGCTACGACCTGTCCGCGCTTCGCAAGGTGCCTCACGGTAAACCAGAGTGAATCTAACTAGAGTGCAATTATCCAGCGTGCAACTATCCAAAGTGCAACTATCCAAAGTGCAACTATCCAGAGTGCACATTTTCAGAGAGAGCGTATGAAATTTGTGAGCAGTAGTGATTATCAGCATAGCGATTCCGATCGGATTGGCGTGCTTGTCACTAACCTCGGCACCCCGGCAGCGCCAACCAAACAGGCGTTAAAAACTTACCTGAAGGAATTCCTCTCAGATCCGAGAGTGGTCGAGATTCCTCGGCTAGTCTGGTGGTTGATACTCAATGTTGTGATTCTCAATATTCGTCCGTCTCGTTCGGCAAAAAGTTACGCTTCAGTATGGATGAATGAAGGTTCACCGTTAATGGTCTATACAGAGCGTCAGGCGAAGGCGGTTCGCGCCAAATTTTTCTCGGACGAGAATGTGGTTGTTGAATTTGCGATGCGTTACGGAGAGCCATCGATCACATCGGCTCTGAGTGCTCTAGCGAAGCAAGGCGCTCGTAAGTTACTGGTGCTACCCCTTTACCCGCAGTATTCCGCGAGCACCAGCGCCTCCACTTTTGATGCTGTGTCCAAAGACTTTGCGCGCCGGCGCTGGCTACCGGACTTTAGGTTTGTGAGCCATTACCACGATCGCCCTGCATACATTGCCGCCGTCGCCAGTAAAATCGAACAGCACTGGGATGAACATGGCCGGGCGCAGTTGCTGCTGTTTTCATTTCATGGTGTGCCGAAGCGCTATCTTGATGAAGGAGACCCATACTTTTGTGAATGCCACAAATCGGCCCGTTTGATTGCGGAGCAATTGGAGCTTGCAGCGAGCGACTACAAGGTAGTATTTCAATCCCGGTTTGGTCGAGCAGAATGGCTTCAACCCTATTGCGAGCAGACCTTAAAGCAGTTGCCTGCTGAGGGAATAAAATCTGTTCAGATAGTATGTCCCGGTTTTTCTTCTGATTGCCTTGAGACCATCGAGGAAATCGGCGTCGAGAATAGAGATTACTTTATTGAGGCCGGTGGTGAGCGGTATGAATATATCCCCGCTCTAAATGATGATGCCGAGCATATCGACATGCTAACGGATTTGATCCGCGACAATTTGCAGGGCTGGAGCTTTGAAGAAGTGGATGCCAGAGGCGAATTGGCCAAAAAGTTCGGTGCTAAAAAATAGGATATTTTCGCTCTCTTGCCGCAACCTTTCCATTTGGGAATATATTACATGCGAATGTTTCTTTAGAAATATTGAAGATTGGCTGCTAATTTTCGTTTCGTTCCAGCAACGAATCCAACAACGAATCCAACAACGAATCCAACAGAGCGCAACATCATGAATAATCCTGAAGTAGACACCCAGGTAGATCCGGCTTTTTCAATTGAGGTGCCAGAGATTAAAAAGCAGGTGTTTTATCATGATTTGGACGAGTCAATGTCCGAATGGGAGCGCGCCCGTATGACCAGCAAGACCTGGTCGATGGAACAAGACTGATTGATTCAATTATAGGTTATAGATTATAGATTCGCCTGGCCTGTTTCAGGCGAATCTCTTCTCTTGCTCGATTCCCTTCCGGAATCACTGACATAAGTTATTGTCCTTAAAGCAATTCTTCGCACCACCCGTCCCAAGATGTTAAAATTGTCGACCCACGCAATCGGTGACGCGACTCATGAATACTAATTACCGCAAACCTCTACCTGGCAGTGATCTCGACTATTTTGACACTCGAGCTGCGATTGAGGATCTCAAGGCGGGCGCCTATGACAAGTTGTCCTACACCGCTCGAGTGCTCGCAGAAAACCTGGTACGCCGCTGCGACCCAGAATCCTTAAGTGACTGTTTGTTGCAAATCATTGGCAACAAACAGGAACTCGACTTTCCCTGGTATCCGGCCCGAGTGGTCTGCCACGACATTCTTGGCCAAACCGCGCTGGTGGATCTGGCCGGTTTAAGAGATGCGATCGCCGCCAAAGGAGGTGATCCTGCCCAGGTGAACCCTGTGGTACCCACGCAGTTGATTGTTGACCACTCGCTGGCCGTTGAGCATGGTGGCTCTGATCCCGATGCTTTTAAAAAGAATCGAGCGATTGAAGACCGTCGTAACGAAGATCGTTTTCATTTCATTGACTGGACCAAGACTTCCTTTGAAAACATTGATGTGATTCCACCGGGTAATGGCATCATGCATCAGATTAATCTGGAACGGATGTCTCCCGTGGTGCAGATTAAAGAAGGCGTTGCCTTTCCTGACACGCTGGTTGGCACCGATAGTCATACACCGATGGTTGATGCGCTAGGTGTCATCGCAGTGGGTGTGGGTGGCCTAGAAGCTGAGAGCGTAATGCTAGGCCGGGCTTCCTATATGCGACTACCAGAAATTATTGGTGTGGAGTTAACGGGTCAACGCCAACCGGGCATCACCGCAACGGATATTGTACTTGCGATCACTGAGTTTCTACGGGATCAAAAAGTTGTTTCTTCTTTTCTGGAATTCTTTGGTGAAGGCACCTCGAAGTTAACGTTAGGTGATCGAGCGACCATTTCTAATATGACGCCAGAATTTGGTGCTACCGCTGCGATGTTCTATATCGACCAGCAAACGATTGAATATCTCACCTTGACCGGACGAGAACCAGAACAGGTTGAGCTAGTGGAACGCTACGCGAAGCAGACAGGTCTATGGGCTGATCAACTGACCACTGCAAAATATGAACGAGTACTGACTTTCGATCTATCGAGTGTGGGGCGAAATATCGCAGGACCTTCTAATCCTCACCGCCGGGTTTCTACTAATGATTTGAAAGCAGTCGGCATTTCTGGTGTGGTCGAAAATGAAGAAGGACTAATGCCCGATGGAGCTTGCATCATTGCGGCGATCACGAGCTGCACCAATACCAGCAATCCTCGAAATGTTATCGCCTCGGCTTTGCTCGCGCGAAACGCTAATGCGCTGGGGCTAAAAAGTAAACCCTGGGTAAAAACGTCTTTGGCACCTGGATCAAAAGCGGTACAACTGTATCTCGAGGAAGCCAATCTACTCACAGAGCTAGAAACTCTGGGTTTTGGCATTGTTGGCTTTGCCTGCACCACCTGTAATGGCATGAGTGGCGCCCTGGACCCTGCTATCCAAAAAGAAGTGGTCGACCGAGATCTATACGCCACCGCAGTATTATCGGGAAACAGAAATTTTGATGGTCGTATCCATCCCTACGCCAAGCAGGCATTTCTTGCTTCGCCGCCCCTAGTGGTGGCTTACGCGATTGCTGGAACCATCCGCTTCGACATCGAACGAGATGTCTTAGGCAATGACCAAAATGGTAATCCGATTACCCTAAAAGACATCTGGCCTAGCGATGAAGAAATTGATCAGGTAGTCGCAGCCTGCGTTAAGCCGGAACAGTTTAAGGCTGTCTACGACCCCATGTTTCTGCCGCTCAAAGACATCACTGATCAAGTTAGCCCTCTTTATGATTGGCGCCCCCAGAGCACTTATATTCGCCGACCTCCATACTGGGAAGGTGCTCTTGCGGGAGAACGAACTCTCAAAGGAATGCGACCTCTCGCGGTTTTGGGTGACAACATCACAACAGATCATCTATCACCTTCGAATGCCATCATGCTTGATAGTGCCGCCGGTGAGTATCTGCATAAGATGGGACTACCCGAAGAAGACTTTAACTCCTACGCCACCCATCGAGGCGATCACCTGACAGCGCAGCGAGCGACCTTTGCGAATCCAAAGCTGCTGAATGAGATGGTGCTTGAAGATGGCAAAGTGAAGCAGGGTTCTCTGGCTCGCATCGAACCTGAAGGCAAGGTGAGCCGAATGTGGGAAGCGATTGAGACCTATATGGAGCGTAAGCAGCCTCTGATCATTGTAGCGGGGGCAGACTACGGCCAGGGATCTTCCAGAGACTGGGCTGCCAAGGGCGTTCGATTAGCAGGCGTGGAGGCGATCGTCGCGGAAGGTTTTGAGCGCATTCACCGTACCAACCTGATTGGCATGGGTGTCATGCCGCTTGAATTCCAGGCCGGTGATAATCGAATGAAGTATGCTATCGACGGTACCGAAACCTTTGATGTCATTGGTCTGGCCACGCCCCGCGCGACACTGACACTGGTGATTCATCGTACCAATGGTGAGAGTGTGGAGGTGCCCGTACTGTGTCGTCTGGATACCCAGGAAGAAGTTTCGATCTATGATGCTGGCGGTGTATTGCAGCGTTTTGCCCAGGATTTTCTAGAAGCGAAAGCCGGTTAAGAGCAGGAACAATTATGGGTCATGTACCGCAGATCAAAATCCCGGCAACCTATGTTCGAGGCGGCACGAGCAAGGGTGTCTTCTTTAAGTTGGATGATCTACCCGAAAATGCTCGAACACCAGGTGGTCCGCTTGATCAACTATTGCTTCGAGTCATCGGTAGCCCCGACCCTTATGGTAAGCAAACAGATGGGATGGGTGGTGCGACATCGAGCACGAGTAAAACTGTCATCCTGTCGAGGAGCGAACAGCCTGGTCACGACGTTGACTACCTGTTCGGCCAAGTGTCGATAGATGCACCTTTTGTCGATTGGAGTGGCAATTGCGGCAATCTATCTGCTGCGGTTGGTCCCTTTGCGGTCGCAAATGGTTTGGTTGATGCGGCGAAGATTCCAGAAAACGGCGTGGTTGAGGTGCGAATATGGCAAGCGAATATCAAAAAGACCATTGTTGGGCACGTACCCATTGTCGATGGTGTCCTCCAGGAAACCGGAGATTTTGAGCTAGATGGTGTGACATTTCCGGCCGCTGAGATTCAAGTAGATTTTATAGACCCCGCAGACGATGAAGGCGGCTCGATGTTCCCGACTGGTCATCTAGTGGATGATCTTGAGGTGCCGGGTGTAGGAACGTTCAAGGCGACGATGATCAATGCAGGAATTCCGACGATCTTTGTTCGAGCGGAGGATATTGGTTATCAGGGTACTGAGCTACAGGATGATATTAATTCAGATGCAAGTGCCTTAAAAAAATTCGAAATGATCCGTGCCTACGGAGCTCTAAAAATGGGTTTGATCAAGACGCTCGACGAAGCAGCAACCCGTCAGCATACGCCGAAGGTTGCCTTTGTATCGGCTCCCAAGGACTACATTTCGTCTAGCGGTAAATCCGTCATCAAGGGTGAGGTAGATCTTCTAGTACGAGCTCTGTCGATGGGGAAATTACATCACGCTATGATGGGTACCGCTGCTGTTTCTATCGGCACTGCTGCAGCGATTCCTGGCACTCTGGTCAATCTGGCGGCTGGAGGCGGCGCAAGAGCTGCTGTGACTTTTGGTCATCCTTCGGGAGTCTTAAAGGTTGGCGCGGAAGCTGCCGAGGTCGAAGGCGAATGGCGGGTCACTCGTGTCAGCATGAGTCGAAGCGCTAGAGTCCTCATGGAAGGTTGGGTCCGAATCCCGGGTGACTGCTTCTAGTGAACTGACATTTCCAGTTCTCGATAACACTGCTAGCCGTTTGATAGTTCTGTGAACTGTGTGGCCAACATCGCGCCAATAGGGCTGGAGTGATAATCTTCTGGTCCTACTCGTAGCAGCCATAAACTCGATGACGGAAGAAAAGAGCAAGTCAAAAAAAGTACTACGTTCCCAGGCCTGGTTCGGTGGCAAAGATAAAGACGCCTTTATTCACCGCTCCTGGATGAAAAACCACGGTCTGCCCACCGATAGTTTTGATGGCCGGCCAATCATTGGTATCTGTAATACCTATTCTGAACTAACACCCTGCAATGCTCACTTTCGATCTCTGGCGGAAAAAATTAAGGCCGGTGTGCTGCAGGCTGGCGGTATTCCTCTTGAGTTTCCGGTCATGTCTCTGGGCGAAACGAATCTTCGTCCGACGGCAATGTTATATCGAAACCTGGCTTCCATGGACGTTGAAGAATCCATTCGAGGAAATCCGATTGATGGCGTAGTGCTGATGACCGGTTGTGACAAAACCACACCGGCGTTATTGATGGGCGCCATATCCTGTGATTTGCCTTCGATTGTGATTTCCGGTGGGCCTATGCTGAATGGTCGTTATCAGGGTAAAACCGTTGGCTCTGGTACCGACGTTTGGCGGCTGTCGGAAGAATTGCGGGCAGGCGCTATTAGCCAGGAAGATTTTGATGCAGCAGAAGAGGGCATGTCCCGCTCCGCGGGTCACTGTATGACAATGGGAACAGCGTCAACCATGGCTGCTATGGTTGAGTCGTTGGGAATGGCATTGCCAACCAATGCGGCGATTCCCGCGACAGATGCCAGGCGTGAGCGACTTGCCTGGGAATCAGGCCGTAGAATTGTTGATATGGTCGAAAAAGACCTGACGCCATCAAAAATATTGAACCGGTCTTCTTTTCAAAATGCTGTTGTAGTGAATGGCGCGATTGGTGGATCGACCAACGGGGTCTTGCATTTGCTCGCCTTTGCTCGCAGGGCGGAGGTGGATTTTGATCTTGAGGATTGGGATGAGATGGGGCGAGAAGTTCCCTGCCTGGTCGACGTGATGCCCTCCGGCAAATACCTAATGGAAGATTTTTACTATGCCGGTGGCGTGCCCGCGGTGATGAGCCGAATTCGGGACAAGCTGAATTTGGAGGTGATGACAGTCTCTGGTCAAACCCTGAAAGATAATATTAAGGACGCCAAAGTCTGGCACGATGAAGTGATTACGCCCATTGAGAAACCATTTAAGCCCCATGGTGGTATCGCGGTGTTGAAAGGCAATCTCGCGCCATTGGGCGCTGTGATTAAGCCTTCAGCGGCGAGCCCGGAACTACTCAAACACACCGGTAAGGCGGTGGTATTTGATTCCATTGAAGATTTTAAAGCTCGAATTGATGACCCGGACCTGGACGTCACCGCCGATAGTGTATTAGTGCTTAAAAATTGTGGCCCACGAGGTTATCCCGGGATGGCGGAAGTGGGCAATATGGCTTTACCGAAGAAGCTACTTGAGGCCGGTGTGAGAGATATGGTGCGGGTTTCTGATGCGCGAATGAGCGGTACGGCCTACGGTACGGTAGTGTTACATTGCGCGCCAGAAGCTGCAGCCGGTGGCCCCTTGGCTCTGGTTCAAGAGGGAGATCAAATTACTCTCGACGTTGAGGGCAGGGAGCTATCACTGCACGTGTCTGAGGAAGAACTGACCGAGCGGCGTCGCCAATGGATAGAGCCGAAGTGCTCGATGATAGGTGGCTACCAGAGTCTTTATGTGAATTCGGTGACTCAAGCCGACCAGGGGTGTGACCTAGAATTTCTTCACGGCAAACGCGGCGCAGCGGTACCCAGGGAAAGTCACTAACTTTAATCGCACCATACATTAACAGTTAGATAGACAATGAAACCAAAATGAAACTAGCAAAAAATTCAATCGACGTGGGAATATTTACCAATCAGAGAGAGGAGCAACTTTCTTTCTGGCAAAAGCAGGTGGGTCTGCCATTTGACGAATTACTTAAGACTGGCGGCGGTGCCCATCAGCATCGACATGATCTAAATGGTTCTGTATTCAAATTGAACCACACTCGAGACTCTTTGGGTCAGGATGACCCAACCGGGTACCGTGAGTTGCTAATCGCAACGAAAGGGCTGAAAGAGCCAGTTCAAATGAATGATCCAGACGGCAACCGAGTGCGGCTGGTACCTGTCGGCTGGCAAGGTGTGGAGCAGATCGGTATTGTCATCGAGGTTTCTGATCTTCCGCTGTTTCAGGATTTCTATCGAGACATTCTGCAAATTGAAGAAGTTTCTGAGACCAGCTTTCGTTGGGGAAGCACGATATTTTTATTAGAGCAGACTGGAAGAACTCATCGCTGCAACGGCATTCGTGGAGGCACTGGCTATCGATATCTGACAGTGCAGGTTTGGCAGGTGGACCAAGAGCACCAGTCCTTTATTGAGCGCGGTGGTTATGAGGCCCAGGCGCCAATGACTCTGGGTACCACCGCAAGGATTTCATTTATTACAGATCCTGATGGTAATTGGATCGAAATCTCCCAACGGGCATCCCTTACCGGTAGTTTGGAGGACGCGAAGTAATGGAGATTGCCCTTGGTGTAATTGCAAATCCCCGCAAATTTTAAGCTGCATAGAGCATTCATCGTCAGGATATTCCTACCCAACTCTGGTCTGGTGTACGCAGCAACAAAGCAGTGAAAGTTAGAATCAGATTGGCCCAAAAGGCACTTGCCTCCGAAATTCTGGAGGTCCCCTTGTGACGTGAAAAGCAGTGGAACCCGAAACCAAATTCATTTTTTGCCGTTAGCCTAAGAGGTGAAATTCCGGTCCTAATTGATGACGAACTTATCATCCACGATGCTACGTTGATCAACGAATATCCGATTGCACGCTAGCCTGAACCCAACCTGATTGCCGAGGGGCTTCAGCCGCCGTGGTTTGGGTTGCCAAGGTCGCGAGGATCTGGACCGGGTGATTTTCCCTTTGGCTTTAAGTCACTGGCAAGAACGTGGTCGATGATCGTCAGCGCGGCCTGGATATTTTCGAGTTTAGATGCGTTCGTAGTTTGTTGCTGAATTTTGACAATATTTGCTCGCTGACGGCGCAGTTTGGATTTATAAGTTTCCACACAGCGATCGTATAGCTTCTCTATTTTTCGAAGCTGTCGCACCTCGTTGGTGGCATCACCTGAGGTTCTGAATGCCGGCAAATCGCACTTAAATTTTGGTGCAGAGATGGGTGATTCTGAAGCAAAGCAGTCGGCTACAAATAGCGAGAGAAGTAGGTATTTCTGCAGGGTTTTTACTTGATCCCCCTATTAGCTATACGGAGATCAACTCTGCAACTGGCGGTGTTTTAGTTCTGCCGGGTGGAAACAGTCGATCTAAACTATTGAGCACAAGATCTGGTGCTATATCGCTCATGCTTGGAGACTGTAATACAACCCGATTGGGATGCTGTGGATAGGGACCTGTTTCTGCGGGAAAGGTGCTGCCAAACATCGAAATGATGGGAGTCTCAGTGGCAGAGGCTATGTGCAGCACGCCGCAGTCGTGGGTAACAAATGCATCCATTCGCTCGATCGCGGCGAAAAGCGATTGAGCTGACGTTTGGCCAATCAGGTTGATTGTGTCGGGCTGGGCTTCAACAAATTGTCTGCCGAGAAATGCTTCATTACGTGTCCCGGTAATGACAATCCTAAATCCCAGGAAACGCTGCTTAATCATTCGGCTCAGTTGAATGTACCGTTCGATAGGCCAGAGTTTCTGATGAGTTCCTCGGCCAGTATGGAAAAATTTCCAGCCGTGTTTTGCTGTCTTACCGCAGCCTAGGTGCAGACCAATTAGGTTATCCTGATTACCGACGAGTTCAGTAGGAACTGCGCCTTCGGTCATCACATAGTTTCGGTGATTTGGGCCGGCAGTTAGCCCAAAAATACCCGCAACAAACTCCAGTATGGTATCAGCCTGATGATGTTCGTTGAGGAAGGTCGGCACGAAATCGGTGTAGCACAGTGCGCCAGCTAACAGCGGGGCGGATTTGGGATTTAGGCAAAGCGCCAGGTCTGCGCTCTTGGTGAGTTTGCGAATTCTCCACCGACTTTGGGTGATATGCAGGGCATCGATGTCTGCGTTGCCCTCAAAGACTTCGGCGCTTAGTTTATTCAGGGCAACTACTTCGATGTGGCTTCCCGGCAGTTGATCCTTAATGAGGCGTATAGCGGGCGTGCAAAAGAGATTGCTGCCGGTATGTTTGGCGCAGACTAGGAGGATCCGCGGAGTGATGCCGATGAGTCTTTGAATCGTGGCCACCCATTATTATTTTTATTTTGGACGATTTTTAGACAGTTTGTTCCGGAAAGATTCCCTTGTCAGTCAACTATTTGCTTATCAGCAGTGTCAATAATCCCTCGAATACCGTTTGCTCAGCAACGGCGGGGGTTTGATGTCGTTGCCGTGGTGATAACAAAACAATGCCCGTAGAATGGTCAGACCAATATAGGAGCCACATTATGCACACGGGACAATGCCTTTGCGGGCAGATTAAATATGAGTTCGAAATTGATCCAGTGATATCGGGGATTTGCCATTGCAAAAACTGCCAGAGGCAAGCGGGTTCTGCCTTTTCGACACTTTGTGGCGTTCCTACCGCCGCCTTAAAAATCACGGGGTCACCAAAGGTTTATGAAGATGGTGATACTGATTCTGGCAATTCCGTGCAGCGCTTCTTTTGTGAGAACTGCGGCTCGCCGATCTATTCAGCCGTGAGTTCACAACCAGACCTGCTGTTTTTGAAAACTGGCACCCTTGATGATACAGAGTCCTTTGCGCCGCAGTTTCAGGTTTATTGTGAAACTAAACAAAATTGGGTTTCGTTATTAGAAGATGTGCCACAAATGTCGAGAGGTAGCTAATTGCTTACGGCCGAGCGCTCTGGTGCGAGGACTGGGCTGACAATGAACTTTCGAAGGCTACCGCATCGCTTTTCTTAAATCGGATTGCCGTTAAGATGATGAAGCGAGAGCCTGATGAGGCCTTGATTCAAAAGATCATCGACAATGCGCAGTCGCCGATTTTTGACTATTTGAAGCAGGAAATTGGTGGCACGGCGTACCTGTTGGGAGATCAACCGAGTATCGCGGACATCGCCATCACCTGTCAGTTGGTGCCAATCTCAATATTCGATCAGAAGGGGTAGCTTATGGTATCGATTCCAGTGTTCGCGAAGGATTTCTCGGTTGATTGGTTGAATGAGGTGCTTGCACCTCATCTGGGGAACAATCTCGTTGTCAGTTGTTCAGCCCGGGACTCTGATATTCCGGGCCAAACGGCCGCGATAGTGCTAATCGATGTCGAATACCGGGATGCGGCGCCAACTCTGCCAGGACAAATGGTGGCCAAGATCACCTCCCGCGATCCAGTTGTCCTAGAGCAGGTTATTGCCAACTATGATCAGTATCGACGAGAAACCTCTTTTTATAGAGAGTTTCCAGACTGCGGTATTCCAGCGCCAAGGTGCCTTTATTCCGACCATAAACCTGAGACCCAGGAGATGGTCATACTGATGGCGGATCTCGCACCGTCTATTAGCCCTTCCTGGGCGGCCTCAACGGAACAGGTTCGAATGGCGTTATCGAAACTACCGGGTTTGCACAGTAAATGGTGGAATGATGAACTGCTCCGATCTAAAGACTGGATGGTGCAATTTGATAATCGAGCGTTTTTTGGAGCCGTTTATAATGCAGCCCATCGTGGCAAAGATGCATTGGATCATCATTTTGATACCCCTGAGCTAACTCAATCGATCATGGCTTTTCTGGCGGAAAATCTAGATCTGATGCTGAAGTTTACAGCATCTCGCCCCTTCACTTTTGTTCATGGTGACTATCACGCGAAGCAGATGTTTTTTCCGTCGAGCGAGGGAGGTGAGTTTGCGGTGATTGATTGGCAGTTTCCGTTTGTCGCCCAAGGAGCCTGGGACTTTGCTCGAATGATCAGTATGTGCCTTCCAGCAGACGTTCGACGTGCGCAAGAGCGTAATTTTCTGAATGACTATCATGCTGGGTTAATGGATATGGGCGTGCCCAACTACCCGATGCACGAACTCGAAATTGACTACCGGATGGGGCTGATCATTAGCCAGGCGATTATGGTAGTTGCGGCGTCGGATACGGATCCCGCGATACTCGAAAAGGAATGTGATGATTTGGGATTGGACTGGAAAGAAGTCATGTTTAACCGAACCCAATATGCGCTTGACGAATGGAATGCTTTGGGGTTTTTGAAGGGCCTACGATGAACATCGACAAGCTCAAGCAAGCTGAGGCTAATTTCCTGCAGCACTACCCCGGGGGATTCAATGATCCCGAAATGGTTGCGATCGGGAAGAAGCACAATGTCAATCGGTTGACAGAACTCAGTCATGAGCTGTTGAGTAAAAAGTCTTTTACCAATGTCGGCCCGGTATTAGAGAGCCTGATCAAAATTGTTAGTCGATCTTCCATGGTTTCGATGTTTGAGAAGCCGAAGTTTCGAGACTACGTCAATAGCCTAAATACAGACACGCGACAAACTTTGGCAGCGGGTTTTAAGTTAATGCTGCATGGCAACCAGGAAAAGGGCTTCAATCAAGTATTGGATGTACTGTCCGACGGCAAGCTTGCGAAATGGAGTTTGATCTCGATCTGCCCACTCTACTATCACCCGCTCAAAGAAGTGTTCGTAAAACCCACCACGGCGAAGCGAATTATAGAACATTTAGAGTTGGAGAATTTGGTTTATAAACCTCGCCCTTGCTGGGAGTTCTATGTCGAATTTCGAAAGCAAATATTAGAAATGAAGCAGCTAGTGGATCCCAGTGTCGCACCGGGAAATGCTGCTTTTACAGGTTTCTTGATGATGAGCTTAGGCTAGACGGGTAATCAATTTCCACGGGCGTGCGCAGGTGCTCATGATTAGCTTGGAACGAAATTGAAAAACGTATTAAGTAGTTGATGGCGCATCGATTCAATAGCCAAACTGGGGGTCGCTACCTTCCATAGGAGTGTAAGTCTGATGCTGATATAGTCGGGCACTAACTACTTTAATTTGACCCACCAACCCTCAATTCCGAGAGTTAAGCGCTAACGTTAAACTCCCGAACCCTTGAGAAGGAAGCTACCCCATGATCGATTTCGAAATTCCCGAAGAAACCAAAAAGATCCGCGCAGAAATTCGCAAATTTGTGCAGGAAGAATGTGTCCCCGCAGAAAAGGAATGTACGGCGGATAACTTTGAATCCGTTCTAGCTGAACTTCGAGGCAAGGCAAGAGCTAAGGGCTACTGGTGCCCGTTTGTGCCAAAGGAGCATGGCGGAATGGGTTTGCGGCCTCTGGCAAACGCGTTAGTTCAGATGGAGTTGGGTGAGAGTTTTTTGGGTGCCATGTCAATGAATTCCCAGGGGCCTGATGACGCCACCATGTTGACCTTGTTAGAGCATGGTACTGATTTTCAAAAGGAAAAGTACCTCAAACCATTACTCGATGGCCAAAAGCGAATTTGTTATTCGATGACCGAGAAGGCGGCCGGAGCAGATGCCACCGGTATGCAAACCACCGCAGTTTTGGATGGCGATAACTGGATTCTTAATGGTGAGAAGTGGTTTAGCTCATCAGCCAGTGTCGCTGATATTGCCCTTGTGATGGCGAAAACAGATCCCGATGCGCCTCGACATGAGCAGTACAGCACTTTTCTTGTCGAGCTGCCCAATCCCGGTTATGAAATCGTGCGCAACATCGAGACGATGCAACCCCATACTGAATTAGGCTTGAAGCTTGGCGGGTCACATTCGGAAATTAAGATCGAAAACTTGGTAGTGCCACGAGAAAATATTCTGGGTGGCCAGGGTCAAGGATTTAACATGGGCCAACACCGTCTTGCTTACGGTCGGCTCCGCCATGGCATGCATAATGTCGCGATGGCCCAGCGGGCATTGGATCTGGCGGCAGGCCATGTGATACAGCGCAGCACTTTCGGTAAGCGATTGGCTGACCGGCAGGGTGTGAGATGGATGTTGGCGGATTGCGCTGCAGAAATTTATAAGGCTCGGCTGATGTTGCTGCATATTGCTTATAAGGCAGAGAAAGGCCTGGACCTTCGAAGCGAGAACGGGATTGCTAAAGTATTCCTGGCTAATATGGTGCATCAAGTTGTGGATACCGCGCTGCAGTTACATGGCGCTCTTGGTTACAGCCATGACACGCCGCTAGCAAGTTGGTATACCAGCATTCGTAGTCAGCGACTTGTGGATGGCCCGGATGAAGTTCATCGCTGGCGTACCGGCGCCAATGTCATCAAGGCATTTGAAGAACACGGCACCACCGCATCCGCTTGTGGCGGTGATCTGCTATAGCATGATGTAATTCAGATATGGAGCGGCGGCCCCGCTCCATAACTGATTCGCTAGGTTCGAATTCTGCTTTTATCGATGTCAAAAATGATGCCATTTTTGGTTGGGGGCGCGCAATGATATCCGACATATTAGAAGCCCTCATGGTGCTTGGGCTACCGGTCTTCCTTGTTAGCTGGTATTTGTTCCGTAGACTGCATCTGCGGGGCGATGTGCGAGCCGACTCTAGCTACGGCACGATTAAATCTGATCTTAAAAGTCTGAAGAAACAAAAACATCCAACCACCGATTTTTTCCACAAGACTTGGATGAAGTTTGGTGGAGGATTTTATGGGGTGACGGCGGTTGTCACATTGCTGCTGATCGAAGCAGGGGAAGTCTGGCAACTGGTGTTCCATTTTCCCGGTCTGGAAGCGTTGTTCGCAGAAGGGTTTATAGCGCTGTTGATCAGTCTAATCATTAACCAGGTCCAGAACGTTATTGCGGCTGCGGTGTGGTTCGTTCATTGGAGTGGTGGCGGTCGAAATACTTTGATTTGGATAGCAGTAGCCTACGGCTCTTACTATTTGGGTATGCGGACGGCGTCCCGTCCAATCGTGCAATGGCTTGATGCTGTGCGTAGTCGATTTAGTGCCAAGTGTTAGGGTTTTGCATGTTGATCAATTGATTGCGCCGCAGGCTAGCCACTAGCCGTTGGTGCTCAAACTAGGTAGCTGAGATGATGAAGTTATCCCCGCTCAAGGAGAATTTATGAAAGCAGTAAAGATCGCCGTTCCTGTTCTTATTGTGATTCTACTTATTGTTGCCGTGATGGCGCCGATTGGTCCGCTACCTGGATTTCGAATTGGTGGTTCAGAGACTCCTGTGCCTGAAAATTGGGGTGATACCAGCCAAATTCACGAAATTAAATTGAAGATTCCCGGCGCTATTCCACGGGTGGTGATTATCTGGGTGATTCAATACGAGGGTGACCTTTATATTGTTGGAAATAACAGCAGCGGTTGGGTGAAAATGTTGGGCAGCGGTGGGCCGGTTTCGGTGAGAATCATTGATAAGACCTATAGTCTAAACGCTAGTCAAATGACGTTGGGTTGGGAGCCTGTCATGCTGGACTATGTAGAAAAATACCGCGCTGACTATCCGGATATCATCAACAGTTTTCCATCCCCAGAAGAAGCAATGGGCTCCATATCAGTGTTTCAACTGAGTCGGTAATTTTTATCACGTCGCCAGATTTTGTTTAGACTCCTCCTTTCGATACAGCTGCAGCATTTTATGTCAGAGCAGATTGCCGTAATAAGAAAATAGTTGATGTAACAAATTCGCACCTTGCTTGTCATAGTCATATCAATAATTTGGAGAAATCCGTATGGGCCGCATCACGATCATGTTGTTGTCGTTAATGGTGTTTGGCAGCTCTGCTGAGCCCACCATAAGTCCTGATGCGGCAGAGGCCAAGTCCGCGAGTTACCGGACTGCTGTTTTCGCTGGTGGTTGCTTCTGGTGTATGGAACCGCCCTTCGACAAGCTACCTGGAGTGATCTCAACGGTTTCAGGTTATGCCGGCGGCCATCTAATTGCGCCAACTTACCGCGACGTAACCGGCGGACGCTCTGGGCATCTGGAGGTTGTTCAGATCACCTACGACCCAAGTGAGGTGAGTTATGAGGATCTGCTCGGTGTGTTTTGGGCAAATGTGGATCCGCTGGACGGCGGGGGTCAGTTTTGCGATCGAGGTGAAAGCTATACAACAGCAGTTTTCACCAAAACTGACCGAGAGCAGAAGCTGGCACAAGAGAGCCAAGCACAGGTTCAGCAAACCCTGGAGCAAGAAATTCAAACCGCCATTCGGCCACTTAGGTCACCAGGGTTTTATGCTGCCGAAAACTATCACCAGGACTATTATCAAAAGAACCCGATTCGCTATAAGTTCTATCGCTCCAGTTGTGGCCGAGATGCTCGCTTAAAGGCATTGTGGGGCCAGCGCTAGGTATTCTACGGGCCACTTTACTTGCTACTACGATAGCGAAATTCTTCTCCTTCTAGATCTATGGCAGGGAATTCTTCCTTTTCCTGCCAATAGTTCTGCGTATGTTGCCAAATGTGTTTATCTCCCCGTTTAGGCATCTTATGCATTGAACGTTGGAGGTAGTTGGGGTTGAAGTTATCCTGATCAATCCAACTGAGCCTAGCCATGTCTAGATCAGCCGTCGGAATCTCCGGCACAACTGAGGTTTGGTTGTGGGTATCCATGTGTTTCAGGAGACGGCAAACAAAGTCGCCGACGAGATCAACTCTGAGTGTCCAACTGGCACGGAAGTAACCAAATATCCACGCCATATTGGGAACGCCGGTAAACATCATGCCGCGATAGGTCAGCGTATCTGCGAAATCGACCGGCGTGCCATCGACGCTAAACTCGATATCACCGAGTACACAGAGGTCAAATCCCGTTGCCGTGATAATGATGTCAGCGTCAAGTTGTTGGCCAGACTTGGTTTTGATACCCGTGGCATTGAAGGTTTCTATTTCATCGGTGACCATGGAGGCTTTTCCCGATGCGATACCTTTGAATATGTCGCCGTCTGGCACAAAGGCAATGCGTTGTTGCCAGGGCCGATAACTGGGGCTGAAATGGGTTTCTACATCGTAATCATCAGGTAGAAACGCTTTAACTCCGGCCATTAATTCCTGACGAACGATCTCTGGCTCAGATTCGGCTCTTCTCGTAAATTCATCCTGAGCGAACAGGATCTCCCTGCGAGCGATTTCGTGAATCCATTCTTCTTGGATACCCAGTTTGCGCAGATGAGTTACGGTTTCGTTCTTGTTTCGGCCTGGAATAAAGTAGGTAGGGGAGCGTTGCAAAACCGTGACGTGTTTACAGTCTTCTGCAATGGCAGGTACTACCGTCGCTGTTGTTGCACCGGAGCCGATGACAACTACGTTTTTGTCCGCGTATTGCAGATCCTCCGGCCAGGTTTGTGGATGGATGATCTGCCCTCTAAAATCGGCCATACCGGGCCAATCCGGCGTGTAGCCTTTTTCGTGCTTGTAATATCCCTGACACATCCAGAGAAAATTAGCGCTGATCTGAATAGCTTCATCCGTATCCTTACGCGTACCCGAGATCGTCCACTGTTGATCCTCGCTGGACCAGTTTGCCGATTCAATCCAGTGATGGTATCGAATATGCTCGTCAAGCTGATTGTCGTCGATGACCTCGCCCATATACTTCAAAATCTCATCGGCATTTGCGATCGGTGCGCCCAGCCAGGGTTTGAATCGATAGCCAAAAGTGTGGAGATCGCTGTCCGATCGAATACCTGGATATCGATGCATCCACCAGGTACCACCAAAGGATTCAAGGCCCTCCAGCACGGCAAAGCTCTTGTCAGGGCATTGAGTTGTTAGATGGTGGGCGGCGCCTACGCCCGATATACCCGCTCCGATAATGAGTACATCAAAGTGTTCGGTGGTCACAACGTCTTCCTGTTATTGCATGTTCCTTTATTCTACCTTTAAAGTATTCCAGCGACATGATCTGGGTAAATGAAGCGTTGAGCAAAAACAGCTTAACGCTCACGGCACATGGAGAACGTTTGAAGGGCGCATCAGAAGCGCGCTACATTCGATGCAAAGCGCAAACCTTGTTTCCGGCTGGGTCACGAAGATACGCAAGATACATCTTTCCGCCGCCACCCTCGCGAACACCAGGCGGGTCCTCACAGGTAACGCCACCATTAGCAATACCTGCAGCGTGCCAGGCATCAGCCGTAGCAGGGTCTTTCGCATTAAAACCAACGGTGCTGCCGTTGCCGGGGCTAGCGGGCATTCCGTCAATCGGCACGCTGATAGAAAAAACCCCGGTGTCTGTTCGATAAAAGCATCGACCTTTGGGGTCTATAAAGCCAGGGTCGTGGCCCATGGCGCCCAGGGTTGCGTCGTAAAATTTCTTCGAGGCCTCGATGTTAGCGGCGCCTACCATGATATGACTGAACATACAGCTCTCCTTGGTGTGTGGAATCCATCTTTTATGGATTCGAAACCGAGTCTAACTGGAGACTAGGTCACTAGACAATGCTGCCAAGGCGCGTTAGCCAGGAGAATAGAAGTCTGGCATTGCCCTGGTAGTACCAGAAAATTCTGGATCTCTTTTGTCTAGAAAGGACTGAACACCTTCTTTGCCATCACCGATGCTGCAATAGTAGAGCGGTTCTCGGTGAACTTTCTAGCCAGGCTGATGGCTTCACCCATCAACAGGTCTGGTTCATAGATTTTGCGGAGTAGGCCGCCATCCTTTGCGTCCTGAGCGGAAAGTAGCTCTCCGCTATAGACCCACTCTAGTGCCGTTGACATGCCGACGATCCGGGGTAAAAACCAGGTTGAACAGGCTTCTGGCGTAATGCCGATTTTTCCAAAAACGAAACCGATTCTCGCTTTCGTAGAGGCGAGCCGAATGTCCGCCGCTAACGTCATCGTCGCACCGATACCGACGGCTGCCCCGTTAATGGCGGCAATAATGGGTTTGTTGCAATCAAACATGGCCAGTGTGACTCGACCGCCAGTATCGCGAACACCATTGATCATGATGGGGTCATCCAGGCGGTTGTTCATGTCCTGCAGCGTGGGTTGCAAGCTCTCGTCCAAGCCAAAGACATTGCCCTCGACCGACAGATCCATGCCGGCACAAAAAGCTTTGCCTTCTCCCGTAAGGATAATCGCGCGTACAGCATCATCATCACTGGCATTTTGAAAAGCATCGATAAGCTCGTTAGCCATCTGAACTGTAAAGGAATTCATCGCTTCTGGTCGGTTGAGTTTGAGTAACAAAATACCATCGAGGTTTTGCAGATCTAGAGTTTGATATTGCATGAGACCTACCCTATTGAGAGAAAGCGCAAATTTACCAAACTTGGCCAGCAATAACAGGCCCTCATCCAACTTGACGCCACTGGTAATTGGGTGAATGCTCTAGGCACAAAATCTGAGTGAATCATTCATGATCAAAAACGATGAACGAATGGTTGTGCGTCAGATGCCTTTTGACTTCGGCGCAGAAAATGGTCATTGGCATCCCCACAGCCCTGAGTTTTCCCAGATCGTGAACTCAGCATCTCTTGCCATGCCTCACCTTGAGCCTTACCTCATCCGTGCAATGCGCAAAGCGAGACCGTTAGTTACGGATCCCAAGCTACAAGCAGAGCTGGATTTGTATGTGAAACAGGAAGCAACGCATTACAAACAGCACCGGCGGTTTAACGATACTTTAGCTGCAAAGAGTTATACCTGCATTGATGGGCTCGAATCTGTACTGGCGGCGGACTACGCCAAGCTTGAATCAAACCGCTCGCTTAAATTTAATCTCGCCTATGCCGAGGGATTTGAGTCTATGGCACTGGCGCTCGGTGAAATGTTGATCGAAGATCGAGAGGAATTGTTTGCAGGTTCGGAAAACTCAGTGGCATCGTTAGTACTTTGGCACTTTGTCGAGGAAATTGAGCATAAGAATGTCGCCTATGATGTTTTTGACCATCTATATGGCAACTACTCCTGGCGGATATTTGGTCTGATCTATGCGACGAGCCATATTTTTTGGCGAACAGGACAGGGTTATCGGGCGCTGCTGAAGGAAGACGGCCTCTGGAGTGGTTTGGCCTCGAGATGGACGCTGATGAAGCTGTTAGTCCGCCTAATCGGTCGCATTACACCTCGCTGGATTCGAATTTGGCATCCACGCTACCACCCATCGAAGGTCAATGATCCCGATTGGGGCAAGAGCTGGGCGATTCTTTACCAGGACCAGCCCGCAAGCCTTGCGGTGCTAGATACTTCGAACCTACAAGCAGATTATCCCGTAACACTTGGCCAGGTTAACTAGAGAATTCTTATGCAGACAATGACGCGACGGGTGCAAGCGCTACTATTTCTAAATGGCCTTGGTTTGTTTGCCGTTGGACTATTGTTTGGTTGGGCATGGTTCTTTCATCTACTAAAAGAAATCGTGTTGTGGCCCTTACCTATTCAGATTGATGTCCAGGTGCCTGGCGACTCCCGGGCATTTCGCATGGGTCATATGGAGGCGATTACTCAAGGGTTATTGTTGATGGCTTTGGCTTTTGGCGGTCAATTTATGTATCTAAAGAAGAAGTGGTTCTCTGTACTGTTCTGGTCTGCGTTGACGACGGCGTGGTTGTTTACTCTTCCAGCGATGGCAAACACGTTT
>Ga0222633_1000238_pt1 | contig 61189 bp, 47 predicted proteins | sample AntAcemetageno48_FD_179816 | JGI IMG/M metagenome (GOLD analysis project Ga0222633, IMG submission 179816) | Saline water microbial communities from Ace Lake, Antarctica - #48 | ecosystem: Environmental > Aquatic > Non-marine Saline and Alkaline > Saline | place: Antarctica: Ace Lake | collected...
GTCATGGCCTTTAACAACAAGCTGGAAACCTTTCCCTCTAATTTCATCGCCGGGATGTTCAAATTTGTTCAAGCAACCCTTTTCGAAGTCTCCGACGACTCTGAGCGCGATGTCGTGGCTGTGAAATTTTAGAGGCGGTCCGCTTTTCGTCAGCCGTGGTTGAATGGATTTTTTCGAACATCAGGAACAGGCACGCCGCAAAACCGGCGTGCTCGTCTTCTACTTTATCCTCGCCGTCCTCGGGATCATTCTCGCGGTCTATTTTTTAACGGCGGGGATTCTGACCTTTCTCGACGAAGGATCAGCCTCACCGACCGGAAACCCGTTCTGGCGACCTGAAGTACTCCTCTACACCGGCGTGGGCACCTCGCTCATCGTCTTTCTCACGAGTGCGTTTAAAACCGCGCAACTTTCCGGCGGTGGTGCCGTTGTCGCCCGCGAGCTCGGCGGCCGCGAGATCGACCTGAACACGACCGACTTCCACGAGCGCCGCCTCATGAATGTGGTCGAGGAAATGGCGATCGCCTCCGGAGTCCCCGTTCCGACCGTATTCGTGATGGACCGCGAGGACTCGATCAATGCCTTTGCGGCGGGGAAAACCACGAGCGATGCCGTCGTCGGGGTCACTCGCGGATGCATGACCCTTCTCACCCGCGATGAACTTCAGGGAGTCGTCGCTCACGAATTTTCCCACATCCTCAATGGCGACATGCGGCTGAATATTCGGCTTATGGCGCTGCTTTACGGGATCCTTTTTCTCGCCCTCATGGGAGAACTGATCCTGCGATTCGGCGTTCGCGGCGGATTCCAGTCGAACCGGAAAGAAGGTGCCGGGGCCGCTCTCGTCATGTTGGCCGCCGGCGTCGGACTCCTCGCGATCGGCTACATCGGGAGCTTTTTCGGCAATCTCATCAAGGCCTCCGTTTCCCGGCAGCGGGAATACCTCGCCGATGCTTCCGCCGTTCAGTTCACCCGGAATCCGGAAGGCCTCGCCGGGGCCCTCATCAAAATCGGAGGACTCAAGGCCGGTTCCGAAGTCACTCACCCGATGGCCCGCGACTGCAGTCACCTCTTTTTCAGCAGCGGCCTGCGTTCGCAAATGCTGGCGACCCACCCGCCGCTCGCAACTCGAATCGGCAGACTCCTCCCGAGTTGGAAAGGCGAATTCAGCGAAGAGAATCTCCCTGCCATTACCCGGAAAACGGACCGCGACAGCTCACGCAAATCGAATCAAGCCGTCTCGATGCTGAACAGCAACGCGGACACCGTCTCCCTCAGCGAACCCGAGGTGATCGAAAGCATGCGCACCCTCCACCCGGAGCAAGTCGAACTCGGACAGGACGTTCATCGCAGCCTCCCTCCTTATTGGATCGAGACCTGCCACTCCCATCACGGCGCTCAGGCGATGGTCTATGCCCTCCTCCTCGCGCAGGACGAGACCTTGCGAAATGCCGAGCTGAGTCAGCTCCGTCAATCCTGCGACGCGGAAACGTTCGCACTCGCATCGAGTCTCTTCCGTGAAGTCGGCTCCCTGCATTCCACGATCAAATTCAGCCTCATTGATCTCGCGATCCCGACGCTTCGGCACCTGTCCGAGAACGGCTACCAGCAGTTCCGGGCGATCACTGACCAACTCATTGCGAGTGATCGTCAGGTCAATCTCTTCGAATTTGCGCTCCTCAAGGTCATTCAGCGTCACCTCGACACTTACTTCCGTCAGTCCCGACCACCGCGGATGAAATACCGGAATCTGCGGCAGCTTGAAAACGAGGCCGCGATTCTCATTTCCACCCTCGCGGCGATGAGTCACGCCAACGACCAGGTCGCGATTCAGTCCGCCTTCGAACGCGCCGCGAAACACCTCCAAAGCAAGGCCCGAACCGTGATCACTTTCCGCGACGCTGCCAAATGCGGGTTGAAGGAAATCGACGCCGCGCTCACGAAATTCAACGAAGCGACCCCGCCCGTGAAACGCCTCCTCCTCGAAGCCGCCGGCCAAAGCGTCCTCCAGGACCACGCCGTCTCCAGCCGCGAAGCCGAACTGATCCGCGCCACCGCCGATGCGATCGGTTGCCCCATTCCGCCGTTCGTAAAAGCGGCCGCGATTGTTTAAGAAAATCTGAACCTTTTTCCCTTTGCCAACGACTCCCCTCTTAGAATGGTGAAGGGAATAAAACGGCAGGCAGATCAGATTACCGATGAATGGCTCGTTCTCCGCAGCCAGGAAGGATCAACCGGAGCGCTCAATTTGCTGCTCCGACGATGGCAACCGAGGCTCGCTTCGCGGGCTTTCCAGCTCACTGGCGACGCTGATGCCACCTCCGACATTGTGCAGGAAGCGCTCATCGGCATGGCAAACGGAATCAGGAAACTCGACGATCCCGTTAAGTTCCGGAGCTGGGCGTTCACGATCGTCTCCAACAAGAGTCGCGACTGGATTCGGTGCCGCGCGAAGGATCGAACCCTACCCGAACTGAATGAATCCAACCCCGCGTCGATTCCGGAGACGGGCGACAATCTGATGAGTGATCAAGTGAGAGAAGCCCTGCTTTTTCTCGAAAAGGGAGACCGCGAACTCCTGCGACTTCACTATTATGAAGGTCTTACTCTCAGGGAAATTTCCGCCATCGACAACATTCCTTCGGGAACCGTCAAATCCAGACTTTTCACCGCCCGGGAACATCTCCGGCACCAACTCAACTCCAACACCCATCCCTAAATCAAGATGAAAGAAGAAGAACTCGACCAACTCCTCACGGACTCGTTTTCAGAAGAAGACCGGGCCCTCCTCGAAAAACTCTCCCACGATCCGTCTATTTTTGAAATGATCGGAGACTCCTTTCGGGGTCGCAATCGCTGGATCACGATCTACGCCACGATCTGGATCTTCATTTTCCTGGGCGGAGCGGTCTGGTGCGGAATGCAATTCGCCGCTCCCGAAACCGACACGACCAAAGAAATCGTCGCCTGGGGAATCGGGACCGCATTCTGCGTCATGACCGTCGGCCTCCTCAAAATGTGGTTCTGGCTCGATATGCACCGCAATGCGATCACTCGCGAGATCAAGCGTCTCGAACTCGCCATCGCCGCGATGTCGGAGCAGTGACGGGCGTAGCGGACTGCGGCAGCCTCTCAGACGCCATCCGTGACCCTCACCAGCTCCGCCACATTTCCGTGAAAGATTCCTCATAAGGAGGCCGTATCAGTCGTCCCACTAATAGGAACTTCTCATCTCATGAAACCGCTGTGTCTACTGCTTGCCCTTACCACCCTTTTTTTCACCCTTCCCCTCACGGCCGATGAACCCGGCCAACAGTCGCTGACCTATTCGACGTTTCCTTATCGCTTTGACTCGAACAACCCCCTGAAGCCAAAGTCACCGATCCTGCTGCAATTCAGTGAGGCGGTCGATCTGAATCAGATCAGTCGATATTTTCAGCTCTACGATAAAACGAACGAACGCTTTGCAGCGATCACGGCCACCGCACCGAGCGAAGCTGAGGTCAGAAAGTTAAAGCGGGACGAAGGCAAACTTCCGCCGCTGGACACCTTTATCCTCATTCAGCCGAGTGTCGATCTACCGCTCGGCGGGAGCTGGTATCTCAATGGACGTGCCGGAATGAAAAGCCTCTCCGGCTCTCATGAAATTGTCGAAGGAGCACTCGGCTACCTCGGCAATCTAAACGCTTTCGAGATCGATGAAGTCGAGACGCGCAACGAATATGACTCTGATCGATTCATCCAGATCCGACACAACAAGAAAGATCTCAGCAGCGAATTCACCGCCGATGCTCTCTCCGGCTATGTCAGCGTGTCGCCACAGCCCTCGAACTTCGCCATTGAGGTGGGGAACTATCGCATCAACCTGAAGGGCGATTTCCAGTTTGGAATCGATTACCGCGTCACCGTGAAAGACGGCATCATCGGCTACGACACGACCCAACTGAACCAGGTCTTCACCGGCATCACGCAGTTCACCCCGAACCCGGGTTTCATTTCCTTTCCGGCTTTCACGACGACCCAAAACGCGGCCGGCCACCGTCGTTTCGATATCAAAACAGGTAACCTCACCGGCTTGCGAACCCGCGTCAAAGCGCTCAGCGGTGACGAACTGATTCTCGCCCTGCGAGAGTATGATGATCACTACGAGGGCTGGGGCGAGAAGCAGTCGCTCGCCTTCTCGAACGTTGCCGGCTCGACTGTCTACGATCAGTTCAAAGGCTCGGCGAACGGAATCGATGAGTCAGAAACTCTCTCTCTGAACTGGAGTGAAATCACGAAAGGCGCGACCACCGGGACCTTCTATCTTTGCTCCGAAGGAAAATCCTCGACCCGTGAGAAACTCGAAGTCGGCGCCCAGTCTCTCATCCAGCTCACTGACCTCGGACTCGTCTGGAAACAATCCCCCGAAGGAACGACCGTCTACAGTTTTTCCCTTAAATCCGGAGCACCCCTGCCGGGGACCTCGATTCGACTTGTCGATGAAAACGCAAAACCACTCGTCGAAATCACCACCAACGACGCAGCGACCGCCACCTTCTCAAGTGCCCTCTATGCAGACCGTGACGAAGTGCGATTCTTTCTCGACGCCAGCCTCGGTGAGGACCGTCATGTCATCCGCTTCTACGAAGATCTCAATTCGCTTGGCCTCTGGAGTTTCTCCATCGATCAGCGCTACGATGACCTCATCGACGGAGAAAGACGCACCCTGCTTTTCACCGATCGTAACATCTACAAGCCGGGCGACGAGGTCATGATCAAAGGCCTCTCCCGCTTCATCGATGAGGACAGCCTCCTCGGTCCGGGGCAGGGAAAAGCGACCCTTCGCATCTTTGACGGCCGCCAGCGAAAACTCGTCGATAAAGAAATCACCCTCAGCGAGATCGGAAGCTTTGATGAGACGTTCACCCTGCCTTCTGCGGGGATGGGATGGCACTCCGTCGAACTCGACTTCAATCCCGAAGGGGTCGAGCGGCCCGACTGGAGATTGAAAACCTCGGCTTCATTTCAGGTCGAGGAATACCGGGTCAACACCTTCGAAATAGGCTTCGAAAACGAGGCCACTTACCTCTCCGGTGATGCGATCGAGATTCCCGTCAAGGCCAACTACTACATGGGAAAAGCACTCTCGAAAGCCGAGCTGAAATGGAACGTCTATTCCTACAGTCAGTATCCCCGTCCTCGTGGATTCGATGAATTCGAATTTGGCGACCTCACCGTCGATCCTGAAAATTTCTCTGACGACGGAACGACTCCGCTCTCATCGCAGGGAACCGCTAATATTGCCGTTAAGCTGCCCGTCCAGACCATCAACCCGGGGCCACGCAGCGTCTCGCTGACCGCTCAAATCACCGACGCCAACCAACAGACGATCTCGAATTCGACGCGTTTTACGGTTCACAGTTCGGACTTCTACCTTGGCCTGCGTTCACCGGAAGGCGTTCACCGTGCCGGCGACACCGCCACTTTTTCCATCGCCGCCGTTTCCAGCAACGGAGATGCCTACACTGCTCCGGTTGAGACCACCCTGCTCGTGGAAAAAGAAATCTGGAACACTGTCAAAGTCCTCGGAGCCAACGGCAAAATGACACACCGCAATGATCGCACCCTGCAGATGGTGGGCGAAGAAGCGATCACCCTCGAGACCCGCGTCGATGCCGAAACCGGCCTGACCCTGGCACAACCGCACGATCTCACCTTTGCCGAGGCCGGTGACTACCTCATCACTCTCACGGCGCGTGACGAAGAGGGCCGCGCCGCGATCACCCGCACCCGCTTCACCCTCATCGGCGCAGAAGAGCCATCGTGGTCCTGGTATGATGTCATTCGCATTGATCTCACCCCTGACAAAACCACCTACACCCCCGGAGAAACCGCAAAACTTCTCGTCCGTTCTCCCGTCTTCGGCCACGCCCTTCTCTCAACCGAACGGGGCGGCGTTCGCTCCACCGAATCACTGAAAATCGATCAGTATGAAACCGTCATTGAAATCCCCATCAAAGAAGGCGACGCCCCGAATATCTTCGCCTCGGTCATGATCATTCGGGGGTCAGACGACAGCCCTCACCTTCACACCTCGGCGGACTACCGACTCGGCTATTGCCAAATAGAGATCGACGATCCCGCAAGCCATCTTGAGGTCACGCTCGACTCCGGCACCGCCGAATACTACCAGCCCGGCGAGGAAGTCGAAGTGAAGATCACCACCGCGAGCACGAACGGGCAACCCGCCGCCGGAGCGGAAGTCACCTTCTGGGCCGTCGACGAAGGCGTCCTCAGCCTGACCGGACACGAGACCCCGGATCCCCATGAACTCTTCCACGCCGCCTTCCCTCTCGCGGTCATGACAGGCCAAAGCCTCAGCAGCCTTCTCCCGGAGAATCCACTGGAACAGGACTTTGTGAACAAAGGATACGTCATCGGCGGCGGCGGATCAGCGAAAGGACTCGATCCTGACCGCGTCCGGAAGGATTTCAAAGCCCTCGCAGTCTGGGAGCCCTCCCTCCTCACCGACGCCAATGGAAAGGCAACCGTCCGCTTCACCGCCCCTGATAACCTTACCGAATTCCGTCTCATGGCCGTTGTCGCCGAAGGGAATCGCTTTGGCCATTCTGAAGCACCCCTCGTGATCAACAAGCCTCTCATCATCGAACCGGCCCTGCCCGTCTTTACGAACGTGACCGACCAAATTGATGTCTCGGCAGTGCTCCACAACAACACGACGGAAGCGCAGGAAATTGAGGTCACGGTGAACCTCGACAATCATGCTGCGTTCCTTTCCGAAATCGGGGCTGAGTTGACGGCCTTTGCTGAGGGCGATTCGCCACTGACCCGCTCCGTCACCGCAATCCTCGATCCCGGTGCGACGGAAACCCTCAGCTTTCCGATTGCTCTTACCGAAGTCGGCGAGGCTAAATGGAACTGGCAGGTTCGCTCGATCAGCAACGAACGACTCCGCGACGCCACGGAGTCTACGACCCAAGTCGGCTATCCCCTCCCTCTCCTTCGTGAGTCGCACAGCTTTACGCTGAAAGAAGCGGGCGATTTCCAGAGCGCACTGCAAGCCGTCGAGGACCGCCTCCTCAACGGACATGGTTCGGTGCATGTCAGGGTATCAAACTCTCGTCTCATCGAAGCAGCCGACGGTCTCGACTATCTCCTCCGCTATCCTTACGGCTGCGTCGAGCAGACGACCTCGTCTCTCATTCCATGGCTCAGCACGCAGCAGCTTCGCGAGGTCCTTCCGGAGCTCGACAAAACGGAGGAGGAAGTTTCCGCGACGATTCAAAACGGGATCCAGCGACTCTTTTCGATGCAGACCGGGGACGGAGGACTCGGCTACTGGCCGGGCAGCAACAAATCCGTGCTCTGGGGCAGCGCCTACGGTGCTGTCGCGATCGCTCTCGCCCGGCAACAGGACATCGAAATTCCAGAGGCTCAGGCCGAAGCACTCTGGACCTATCTCGCCAAGAACCTTCGCAACACATCAGAACTTACTGATCCTTATCAACTTTCACAACGTTGCCTTGCCAGTTACGCTCTCGCGCTCGCCGGGGTGAACGAAACCAGCTATCACGAAGTGCTCTACAACAAGACTCCGCAACTCTCGGGCGAAGCGCGGGCGCTCCTTGCCCTCGCCATGATCGAGAGCGGATCGGCTGATTCAACCCGGATCGATGCCCTTCTTTCGCCAGACAAAGTCGTCCCCGTCGCGGAAGCCTCCTGGTATCGCCAGCCCTATATCGCCGCGACCCGGCTCCTCGCCCAGGTGAAGTATGCGCCTCGCAGCGAGAAAGCGGACGCACTTGTCGAAGACCTCATGAAACTCCGCCAGCCCCGCAACGGCTGGGGAAGCACCTACTCAAACGCGTGGCCCCTCATTGCCCTGGCTTCCTACGGCGAATCGGTCGCCGGGACTCTGAGCAGTAACGAAGTCACCCTGACACTGGGAGAAGATGAGGCCGTGATCAAGCTCCCGGACCAAGCTCTCAGCGACAGTGCCTCTTTCAGTTTTGAGGGACAAATCGGAAAGAGCGACCTCCGCATCACCCCCGGTTCAGATTCTCCCGTCTACGTCTCGATGACCGTCGAAACCCGCCCCGAACTGATGCCGATTGAACCGGAGAACAGAGGATTCGCGATCAAGAGAACTTATGAAAAAGTCAAGAACGACGGCTCAATCTCGGCGGCGGAAGACCTCCGCGTTGGTGACCTCATTCTCATCACGCTCGAGGTGAATCTTCCTGCGGCAAAGGAAACCTACCTCGCGATCGACGACCCGCTTCCTTCCATCTTCGAAGCGATCAATCCGACCTTTAAGTCTCAGGCAACCCAGAAGGTCAACTCGCAGCAGAAGCGCCGGACCCTCTACACCGACTACCGGGAAATACGGAAAGATCGCGTCCTCTTCTTTGCGGATGCGGTCTTCAGCGGCGGCGACTACTCGCTGCAATATCTCGCGCGAGTGGTCGCGCCCGGTCAGGTCACCGCGCCACCCGCAAAAATTGAAGCGATGTACGAGCCACAGCGTTTCGGACTGAGCGGAACGGAACGCATCGCCGCCGGGACTTTGCCCCTCGAAAACCGGAAGGTCGCGGCACGATAAATGCGGATCAAGAATGCATTAGCATGAAAAAGTTCGTCCGAAGCGTTCTCACCGCCGCATTCCTTCTTGGCGGTTCAGGTTACTACATCGCCCCGCTTTTCTTCAGTCTTCCCGAAGGACTGGAGGAGGGACCGCCACAGGGACTCCTGTTCGTGGATCGGAACGGTGATCCGGTGCGACGCTTCCTCGACGGAGAGTTCCGCGCCGAAGCCCCGGCCGACTTTGCGGACTTTCCGGCAAACCTCATTCAGGCCACGATCGCGGTTGAGGACTCACGGTTCTTCTCGCATGGGGGCATCGATTTTATCGGCCTCGGGCGCGCCCTCCGGGACGCCCTCACCGATCAGGGTTTCGCCTCGGGGGCCTCGACTATCACCCAGCAAACAATCAAACTTTACGCCCCGCCCCGACCCCGAACCTTGCGAACTAAACTCATCGAAATCCTTTCCGCAAGGAAGCTCGAAATGTTCGCGGACAAGGAAACGATTCTCACCGCATACCTCAATAGGCTGCCCTACGGAAACCAATACACCGGAGCGCGGGCCGCGGCTCAGGGATACTTCGGAAAACCTCTCGGCGACCTCTCCGTCCCGGAGGCGGCGATGCTTGCAGGCCTCCCTAACAAACCGACACGATTCAACCCCTGGCGAAATCTTGAAGGGGCTAGGAAACGGCAGCTCTGGGTGCTGAAAAGAATGAAGGAAGAGGACTATCTCTCCGAGGCGCAATTTGCGACCGCCCTTATTGAAGCGCTCAGCTTCCTGCCCGGACCGGGACAAACCTTTCACGCCCCCCACTTTGTGGATCTCGTCCTTGAGCAGGAATCCGCCGCTGTTTCCACGGCCGAAGGATCGGGAACACCCCTCAAAACGAGCCTCGATCTCAAGGTTCAGAAATTTGTCGAAACGACGATTTCAGCCGAACTCGTCAGGCTCTCTCACGAAGCGGGGGAGACGAACGACATCCAGGCGGCTGCCGTCGTGATCAATAATGTCAGCGGTGAAGTTCTCGCTCTCGTCGGCTCGCGCTCTTTCTTCGGATCAAAAGCCGGACAGATGAACGGCGCCTGGACACCGCGCTCGGCGGGCTCGACGCTGAAACCCTTCACCTACCTCGCCGCTCTCGAGCAGGGAAAAACCGCCGCGACCGTTCTTGCCGACACGCCGATTGAATACATCACTTCGACCGGAACCTACCAGCCGGTCAACTTCGACCGCCAGTTTCAAGGCCCCGTCTCGATCCGTCGTTCCCTCGCGAATTCGCTCAACGTCCCCGCCGTGAAGCTCCTCGACGAAATCGGCGGCCCCACCCTCCTTCACGATCTCATGCAGGATCGCCTTGGCTTCACCAGTCTCGACGACTCGGTTACCGAGTACGGTCTCGGGCTCACCCTCGGCAATGCCGGGGTGCGCTTATTAGAACTTACCAATGCCTACGCCTGCCTTGCCCGGCTCGGCGAATTTAAGCCCTATCGTTTTGTGCAACAGGGTCAGGTCAATGACTTAACCCTGCTGCATGCTGACTCGGAACGGGTTTTCGATCCCGCCGCAAGCTGGCTCATCGCCGATATTCTTTCGGATAGGGAAGCACGCGCGGAGTCTTTCGGGTTGAATTCACCTCTTAATCTTCCTTTTCGCTGTGCCGCCAAAACGGGCACTTCGACTGACTTCCGCGACAACTGGACGATCGGCTTCACCCCCGATTTCACCGTCGGCGTCTGGATGGGGCGCTTTTCCAACCGACCCCTGAAACAAGTTTCCGGCGCGATGGGAGCCGCCCCGATTTTTCATCGCATCATGGTCGAGCTTCATCGCGAAACAGCACCCCGCTGGTATGCCACTCCCGCTTCCGCGACGGAGCGAGTCGTCGATGTCCTCACCGGCGAAACCGCCCCCGATGACGGGATCGCCGCAGCGACGCGTTCGGAATGGTTTGTCAATGGGCATCTCCCCCGCCCCGCGTCTCCAACGCGCTACACCGACGACGGAAAGACGCTGCTTCCGCTCACCTACGCGAATTGGTGGCGAAGCCCCGACAATGATCTCAAGTCCGTCGCCGCGCTCGTGCCTCTTTCGGATGATAACGCGCCGCCTCCTTTCCGGATCGTGAGTCCGCTCGATGGAACTGTCGCCTTTCTCGATCCCGACCTTCCCGGTCAGGGTTCACGTTTTCCGCTCGAGATCGCAGGAAGCGGCCGCGAGGCAATTCAGTGGCAGAGCAAAAGCCTCAAGATCGAAGCCGAGGGCGACCGCCACTGGGTCGTGATGCGCCCCGGCAAACACGCGATCGAAGCAAAAGACGCCGGGACGGGACGGGTCGTCAAGACGATCCTGGTGGTTCAGGCCCTTTGATGTGGAGTGCGGTGGCTTGACACCGCTGTGGATCGGAATCCGGGAAACGCTCCAATCCACGCTAACACCGAACAGAGACGCCTAGGCAAAAGCGCGAGCTTTCCCTCAAAGCGGCGTCAAGCCGCCGCACTCCAAATGCCTACTCCCCCTTCCGCTTCAGCTGAGGGAAAAGCACGACGTCGCGGATCGACTCGGCTCCGGTCAGCATCATGACGAGGCGATCGATTCCGATCCCGATGCCACCGGCGGGGGGCATCCCATATTCGAGGGCGAGGAGGAAGTCTTCGTCGATTTTTTGGATCTCTTCACCGGCCTGCTCTTCAAGACGCTTTCGCTGAACGTCAGGGTCGTTGAGTTCGGAGTATCCCGGGGAAATTTCCGCACCGTTGATGATGAGTTCGTATACATCGACGACTGAATCATCAGCAGTGTTCTGCTTCGCAAGCGGCACGAGTTCTTTCGAAACGTGAGTGACAAAGATGGGGTCGATCGACTTTTCCTCGACGAGTTTTTCAAACACCTGCTGGGAGATTTCGTAGTCCTCCATGTCAGGGGATATCTCCACGCCGATTTCTTTGCAGCGGGCACGGCGACCGTCGAGATCGAGGTCCCACCAGTCAGCGCCGGCCGCTTCGGCGACGAGTTCTTTGTATCGGGCACGCTTCCAGGGACGGCTCAGGTTGATCGTCTTCGTGACATTGCCCTCGGCATCCTTGTGATCAATTTTCAGACCACCACAGTATTTTTCCGCCAAGGTGCAAATCATGTCCTCAACCATGTCGGCCATCTTTTCGAAATCGGCATAGGCCCAGTACGCCTCCAGCATCGTGAACTCCGGATTGTGACGACGGCTGATGCCTTCGTTGCGGAAACTGCGGTTCAGCTCGAATACTTTATCGAATCCGCCGACGAGGAGACGCTTCAGGTAGAGCTCCGGCGCGATCCGCAAATACATGTCCATGCTCAGCGCATTGTGACGGGTCTCGAAAGGCTGGGCCGCAGCGCCACCGGGAACGTCTTGCAACATCGGGGTCTCGACTTCGAGGAAGCCTTTGTCGCCGAGGTAGCGACGGATCTCGGAGACCATGTCGCAGCGCTTTTTGAAAATCTCACGGGAACGCTCGTTCGCGATGAGGTCGAGGTACCGCTGACGGTATTTGATCTGAGGATCGACGACCCCGTGCCACTTCGATGGCATCGGCCGCAGTGACTTCGAGAGGACGGTCACGGTCGCCGCTTTCACCGATGGCTCGCCCACTTGCGTCGTGAAGGTTTCCCCGTCGATGCCGATCCAGTCACCAATGTCGAGCTGCTTGTAAACGGCCCACTGCTCGTCACCGATCGCTTTTTGATTCACAAAAATCTGGATCCGGCCATTGATGTCCGAGATGTCGAGGAAGTTACTTTTTCCCATGTCCCGCAGCGCGGTGATGCGTCCCGCAAGGCGGACGGGCTGCTCATTTTCGAAATTTTCACGCAACTCACCGGGGGAAGTCGTCGTGTCGTAAATCCCTCCGAAAGGATCGACTCCGAGCTCACGAAGGCTGTCGAGTTTCTCGCGGCGGACGCGCAGGAGTTCGCCAAGATCTTCGGCCGGGTTGGGATCGTTTTCCTCTGACATGAAATTCGTGTAAAAATAGGTTAATGGGACAGAACGCTAGAATGATCGACCCCGCTGAAAAATCAACCGAAGGTTCCACGGTCGCCTCTGCCGAGGTCGTGCCCGGGGTGATCCTCGACGCGCGGCTCGCGATATTTCACGAGCAGGAAAACTGGCTCGCGCTCTCCGATCTTCATTTCGGCTATGAGGTCAGCCGACGCTCCGATGGAGGACTCTGGCCGCTCTGGGGGATGGACTCGATCCGTGAGCGCCTCCTCGCTTTACTTGAAACCTGGAAGCCCGAGACCCTGATCCTCGTCGGGGATATCGTCGACAGCCGCGCCGCGCCCGACGAGGCAATCGCGTGGCTGCATGAAATTGAGGGACTCTGCCCTTCACTCGTCCTCGTCGAGGGAAACCACGACCGCGGCGAGGTGAAACGCCACTTCCCCTTTGTGCGTCATTTTGAAACGGGAGACTTTTTCTTTCATCATGGTCATGAGGAGCCGGAGGTGACGGGGAGGATCGAAGTTTCAGGCCACCTCCATCCCTCGACCCGCTTCAGCGACGGCGCAGGGACTTCGCTGAAACTGCCCACCTTCACCCGCGAATGTCTCGGCGAGGGCCGTGAAAAATGGGTCCTCCCCGCGTTTTCGCCCTGGGCGGGCGGGCATCCCGCTGAGCCGACCAGCGCCGCTCATCCGTATCATCGCTGGGTCTGTGGAAAAGAACGCGTCTTCGAGGTCGCCTGACTCATTCAATCATGGAAAAACATATTCTCATTATCGGACACGGCTACGTCGGCTCCGAACTCGCCCGTCAACTTCACGACGCCGGGCATGCCGTCACCGCGATCAATCGGAGCGTCGATGCGGCGGCTGAGTATTCGCTCCTCGAAGGCGATGTCAGCGATGCGGATTCGATCACCCGGATTAAAAACACACTTTCCTCCGCGCCGGATGTGATCGTGCATTGCGCGAGCTCCGGACGGGGCGGAGCCGATGCCTATCGCGCCGTTTTTATCGAAGGAACACAAAATCTCCACGCTGCTTTTCCCGGCGTGCCGGTCATTTTCACGAGTAGTACGAGCGTCTATGGCCAGATCGACGGATCAGTCGTGAAGGAAACTTCGGACACGGAACCGGATCGGGAAACGAGTCGGCTCCTCGTCGCGGCGGAGGATCTCGTCACCTCAAAAGGAGGCATCGCGCTGCGACTTGCCGGAATCTACGGGCCCGCACGATCCGTGTATCTGAAGCGGATTCTCGACGGCAGCGCCGAAATTGAAGCCGGTGAAGTGAGTCGCGGTGTGAATCAGATTCACCGCAACGACGCAGCAGGGGCGATCATTTTTTTGATCCGGGAAATCGCAGCCGGGGCTGGAGAGGTCTTCAACGTGAGCGATGACGAGCCGCTCTCGCAACGGGAATGCTACGAAAAGCTCGCCGCCCTGTTTAAAGTCCCCACGCCGCCGGAAGCACCTCCGAACAAAGACCGGAAACGCGCCTGGACCCACAAGGTGGTGAGCAATGAAAAGCTCAAAGCGCTCGGCTGGAGTCCGGAGTACCCATCCTTCATCGGAGCCGTGACTGATGATGCGCGACTCGTCGATTCGATGCGTTGAGGCGCGCAGGCTGGAGTGAGGGCTTCACCGGAAAAGCGACCTGCGTGGTCGGCATTCTCCCGAATGCCGCTACTTTTCGAGGTCTCTCAGCGCCGTGGGAACCTGAATGATTTTTGAAAATCGCCTCGTCGCAGGCGTTTCGACCAGTGGGATCAAATAGGTCATCTCGCCGTTGCAGAGGCGCGGGATCCAGTTGTCGGGAATGGTTCCCGGTGAGGCTGTGGGTTTCTCGATCACAATTGTCGTCCCATTTTCATCCTCAAGCTTCAAACGACCGTCCGGAAACAACTCGGACTCGAGGAAGACGCCCGAGTTGAGGCTCTCCTCACGATCATCAATCCGTTCGTGAAACCGTGGTAACTGAATTCGACCCTGCCAATCTAAGTGAAAACCCAGATTAATTTCACTCCCTGCTCCCTTCAAATCATATAACTCTCGATCCAGTAATTTCCGGCGCTCGCGCAGCTTTCGAAGCTGGTTTTTCAGACCATCTAATTCCTCTTCCAACTTTTTCAATGCAGCGGAACCATCTTTCTCCAATGAATCCCCGTCTCTCATCGTCCTGATCAGCTGAAAACGATTTTCAGCGGTTAGCTGCAATCGGTCTTTCACAAGCTCGGCGTTGAATTCAGGGTGCTCTAAGGTGATCTGCTTGTAGAGACGAAAGGCATCATCAAGCGCGCTAAGCCCGGCGATACTCTTTTCCTGACGGATCAGCTCCTCAGCACTTTTCGTTGCAAGGAAACCTCGATACCACAGATCATTGGGATCTTTGCTTTCCTCACTCCATAGGTTTTTTGACGTAAGCAGTAAACCGATCAGTAAAATTACCAGGCTCTTCATTTCTCCCGACAGAATGGTGGGTTGAAAGCTCCCACTCAAGCCTATTTTCGACTCAACTCCGCCACCTTAAACTGAGTCCCCATCATCCCCGGATGGGTCAGGGTTTGAAACTGTCGCAAGCGTTTCGCAATTTCCCCATCAGGGGTCTGTCCCTCTATTGAAAGAAGCCAGTCACGGGCCGCATCGATCAGGAAATGATGCTGGTCGGTGAACTGATCCCAATCGAGTCCCGCCGTTTCTGCGGCCTTCTTCACCTGGGTGAAGTTGACATGCGCGGTGATATCGGTTTCTCCCGGATGGTCAAACGGATCTTCGGTCGCGCGGTGATTCCGATAGCAGCGAAAGGTTCCATCCTTTCGATGCGGGGCGAAATAATCCTGCGACTCGTAGCCATAATCAATCAGCCACCAGAGTCCTTTTTCAAAGAGACCGGCAGCCTCGACGATCCAGTCGTCCATCACCGGGCAGACCTCGGTGGTGTAGCCGGATCCAAATTCACTTCCGAGTTCGATGGCATATCGCTGCAGGTCTCCGGGGAGCTCCCGCTCCACCCAGCTCAGAGTCTTTTCCGGCATCCCCACCTGGAGTTCCCTCCAGCGATCGCCATCGAAGATGAGACGCCGGAAGGCGAAGGCGTCGAGCAGTTCATTGCAGAGAAATATGCCCTGTTCTGCTTTCGCCTCTTCGAGGGAAGCGACCACTTTGACCCGATCCTGCATCTCGGCTACCATGAAACGTTGCCTGAGCCACTCGCGAGTCGCCGGTCGCGGATCAATGATTCGATACTTCACCAAAGGGTCGACTTTTTCCCCAAGGCCCGCCAGAATATCGAGCGCCAACTGCCCGTCGTGCGCGCCCTGTTCGACAATCACAAAAGGTTTTCCGACATCAAAATCGGATTCCCGAACCGCCGCGATTTTCTGCGCCAGCAAAAATCCGAACATTTCACCTACCGAAACGCTGGTGTAAAAATCCCCTTTCCGCCCTACCGCCCGATTCTCGGGCTTCGCATAATAGCCATGATCCTCATCGTATAAGGCCATCTCCATGTATTCCGAAAAAGGGATCGATTGGAGAGGACTTTTCTTAATTCTTTGAAAGACGAGTTCAAAAAGAGGCGTATCTTCCGTTTGAAGAGGGTTTTCGAACTCGGGTTGCATGGCGCCCATCGTAAACTCACCCCACCCCTTTGACAAAAGCCTTCCGTGTCCAACGACTTCGAAGACAACGATTTTGAAGCGATCGGCAGCGGTGACAGTCCCAAAGAGACAGTCATCAAGCTTCCGCCGCTCAGTGAAAAAGCGCAGCAGAAAGCGAAGCGTAAACGTCGGATTGTATTCTGGCTGAAATTCACCGGCTTCTGCTTCGTGCTCTTTCTGGTGGTCGGAATTATCGGTCTCGCCGGTGCATTCTTTTACTGCAAGCCCCGCTACGACCTCGCCCATTCCTTTGATCTCTCAGAGCTCGAGAAGGTAGAAGTGGCAAGCCGGATTTTTGACCGGAACGGCGATGAACTGGGGCGCATCTTCGTCCAGAACCGCCGCCCCGTGACTCTCGATGGTATCTCCGACAATCTCGTCAACGCGCTCCTCGCGGCGGAGGACAGCCGTTTCTACGAGCACAACGGCGTCGACTACTGGGGAATTCTGCGAGCGGTCTATTACGCCGCGCGCTCGAAGGAATGGAATCAGGGCGCCTCGACAATCACCCAGCAGCTCGCGAAACAGACCTTCGAACTAAAAGACCGGACCATGAGCCGGAAGGTGACCGAGGTCTTTCTCGCGCAGCGAATCGAAAAAGCACTCGGAAGTAAGCAAAAAATTCTCGAGCTTTACCTGAACAAAATTTACTTCGGAAGCGGCTACTACGGCGTCGCCTCGGCCTCAGAAGGTTACTTTGGAAAAGACCCCTCCCGCCTTTCCGTTGTCGAAGGGGCGACCCTCGCCGCCTGTATCCCGAACCCTTATCACCGCTCGCCCCGTTCCTTTCCGGAAACCTCGATCCGCTGGCGAAATCACGTCCTCGGTCGGATGGAAGCCGAGGGCTACATCGACAAAGACACCCTGAAGCGATCCCAGGAAGTGGCGATCCGGACCGAAGAGAAAAAGAACATCACGGGCAAATCGGCTTTCGTTTATGAAAAGGTCCGTCAGGAAGTGATCGAACTTCTCGGAGATGAAACGGTTTCCAAGGGAGGGTTTCAAATTCACACGACAATCGACGGCAACATCCAGGGGATCGCTGAGTCGGCCTTGCAGGAGCAGCTCTCCTTAATTGAGCAGCATCCAAAATTCGCCCATTCGACCCTCGCTCAATACAAAGCAAAAAAAGCGGAGTTCAGAGAATCCGCTTCCCCGGATCAGACCTTCCCGGCGCCGGAATACCTTCAGGGAGCAATTCTCCTTATCGAAAACAAAACGGGTTCGGTGATCGCTCAGGTCGGCGGACGTGATTTTTCCGACAGCATGTTCGACCGCGTCAATCAGGGGAGCCGCCCCGTCGGCACCGCTTTCAAACCCTTCGTCTACGCCGCCGCCTTTGAAGCAGGGCAATTTCCCGGCACGCTCGTCGATGACACGCCGATGGATACTCGACAGGTCATGATCGGCGGGACGACCGGAATCCTCGGCGAATGGGGGCCGGAGAATCTCGACAACACCTACGAAAACCGGATCACAGCGCGCACCGCTCTCGCCAAATCGAAAAACGCCGCCTCGGTTCGACTCGGTCAAAGAGTTGGCACGGAGTCCGTCGTCGCCCTCGCAGAATCTGCCGGCATGCGGTTTGAAGGTGACCTCAAAAAGTTCAACGCCACTTTTCTGGGGCGGAACCCCACCTCACCTGAAGATCTCTGCCTCGCCTACACCATTTTTCCGAATAACGGACGTCGCCCCGAGAAAACTCATATCATCGCAAACATCAAGGACTCGGTCGGGAATCTGATTTACTCACCGAACATTAACTTGAAGAACGACGCCGTGATTGACCGCTACACTGCTTACCAAATCAGCAGTATTCTTGAAGACACCTTCGATAAAGATCTCGGCGGCACCGGTGCCAAGGCTCGCGAGAAATACGAACTCGGTGATTTTCCCGTCGCCGGCAAAACCGGCACGGAATACAACTTCACTGACAACTGGTTTGTTGGCTACACCTCGGAGGTCACTTGCGTCGTCTGGGCAGGGTTTGACCAGACTGATCGAATCTACCTGGGCGCATTCAGCTCGGACACCGTTCTTCCGGTTTGGTCGAAAATCATGAACGCGGCGGCAACGCGCTTCGAGCCGCGCGCCTTTCTACCGCCACCGGAGGCGGAGCAGGTTGAAATCTGCCTCAAGTCCGGCGAACTCGCTTCCAACGACTGCTATGAAACCGTCGACAAAGGAGACGGCATCAGCTCCCAGATTCGCACCACTTACATTGAGTATCTGAGGCCCGGAACCACAATCGACCACATTTGCCATATCCATGGACGAGGCGGCAGTCGCCTCAAAAATCTGACCACACAGACGCAGGGCGGCCCGCTGCGTGCCGGCTTTATCGTCGAAAATGCGGACCCCGTCTTTCCGATCGCGCCGACAGTGATTGGCACCGATGATCCCTACGGGTCACTGCAGCCGGTCATTCGCGCTCGAGTCGCAGCAGCAATCATTACGGCGACCCCGATCGAAGAGTCCGAGCCCGTTGATGCAAACGGAATCCCCCTCGCGAGACCGGTCATGACGCAGACGGAAACGGAAGACCTTCCTGCCCAGCGCGTGCAACTGCCTCCCCCTCGCGCGATTGAGTTTGATTGAGAACTGACAAAGCATTTCGCGAAGCGCTAGTCTCTTCGCATGCTCACTGTCATTAAACTGCTTTTTTCAGCCGGCCTCATCTATTTCGTCAACGAGATCGTCGTCACGCGAAGTAAGCCACTTCTCGGAAGCATGATCGCTTCGCTCCCCCTCGTCTCGATCATCACCTTCTTCTGGATCTGGACCGGGCTCAAAGAATCTCCCGCCGAACAGGTCGAAAAGCTCGCCGCTCACTCAACCGGAGTCTTCTGGTTCGTCCTCCCGAGCCTGCCTATGTTCCTGATTTTTCCCGCCCTTCTCCGGAAAGGCCTCTCCTTCTGGCCTACTATCATTATTTGCTGTGTGATCACGATGATCCTCTACGCCGGCATGACCATGATCCTGAAACGCTTTGGTATGGAACTATGAAAACTATTTTACTCTCTCTTTTTATTGTTTTGTTTGGGACTTTCCTTTGGGCGGAGGAACGCCCCCCGAACTTCATCGTCATTTTCTGCGACAACCTCGGCTACGGCGACATTGAGCCCTTCGGTTCGACCCTTCACCGGACCCCCCACCTCAACCGCATGGCGGCGGAAGGGAGGAAGTTCACCCACTTCTGCGTCACCGCCGGAGTCTGCACCCCATCGCGCGCGAGCCTCATCGCCGGGGCCTATGCCCAGCGCGTCGGGATGCATCTCAACCCGCGCGATTACCATGTCCTGCGACCGGTCTCCCCCTTCGGCCTTCATCCTGACGAGGTCACCATCGCCGAAGAGTTGAAAGAACTCGGCTATGCCACCGCCATGGTCGGCAAGTGGCACCTCGGTGATCAGGAACCTTTTCTCCCAACCCATCAGGGCTTCGACTATTTCTTCGGCGTCCCCTACTCCGATGACATGACGGAGCGCATCTGGAATCAGGACGGCTCACACTGGCCACCCCTTCCTCTTATGGAAAACGAAACGGTCATTGAAGCGCCCGCTGATCGTGACGGCCTGACAAAGCGCTACACCGAAGTGGCGATGGACTGGATCGAAAAAAATCACCAAAGTCCCTTCTTCCTCTACTTTCCTCAGGCAATGCCGGGAAGCACCTCGACTCCGTTTTCCAGCGACGCGTTTCGCGGAAAAAGCGCGAACGGTCCCTGGGGCGACTCCATCGAAGAACTCGACTGGTCGATGGGCGAACTCCTTGATCAACTCGAAGAACTTGGAATCGCGGAAAACACCCTCGTCGTCTGGACCTCCGACAACGGCGCCCCGATCAACAAGGACCCGGGCGACCTCACCCGGGGTTCAAATCAGCCGCTTCACGGACGTGGCTACACCACGAGCGAAGGTGCCTTCCGCGTCCCGACCCTCGTTTGGCAACCCGGCACCGTTCCCGCCGAAACCGTCTGCGAAGAACTCTCCACGACAATGGACCTCCTCCCGACTTTTGTAGCAATGGCAGGAGGGAAATCCAAATCAAAGCTGAAGCGTGACGGTCATGACATCACCGACCTCATGACCGGCGTTGAGGGAGCGAAAACGCCCTACCCCTACTTCGCCTACTACTACCTCGACCAGCTTCAGGCGATCCGGTCCGGACCATGGAAACTGTTTTTAGAATTGAATTCATTCCCACGGCATCCCCATTACACAAAGAACGATCAATCGAACGGACCTCTCCTCTTCAATGTCGTCGATGACACCGGCTGTGAAAACAACGTCGCCGCTCAGCATCCCGAAATCGTAAAACAGCTTTCCCTCTATGCTGCCGAGATGCGTGAAGATCTCGGCGATACCGACGCACCCGGCCCCGGCATGAGAGCGCCGGGGAAAGTCGAGACGCCCGTGCCAGTCGTGATGATCGCGGAGTAGCGCCGTTTTCCTTTCTAAAGGGGAAAAGGAAAAGGACTAAGAAAAAGAAAAGGAGCGGCTGCGAACGCGGACTAATTTACAAACACCGATGGCTCACATTCGCTTTCAACATTCACTGTTCTGCGGATAGTTCTGAAGTCATCGCTCCAATTCTAACTCCTCGTCAGAATCGACTGAAGACTCAGCAGACAAGGGATGCTCCATCAAGGTCAATTCCCTATTTTGCTCTTTCAAAAGAACTTCCTCCAGGAGCCTGCGATGCGCTTCCTCAGTCGAAACGCCACGCCGTTTTGCCCTCGCTTTGAGGCGCTTGACGATTAACTGTGCCATCAACGAATAACATGATATCGATGGTATCACCCTTCAAGATTGAACCGCTTTGAGTGGTGACGACCACCGGCGCGGACGCCCACGCTTCCTTCACGCCGCGAAGCTCTCGCCACATGAACAAGTCACGACGGCATTAGGATTGGTGACTTTGAATCCACCCTGCTGGAGATCTTCGCTGAAATCCAACTCGGACCCCGTCACGAAGAGGGCGCTCTTGGGATCAATCACGACCCGGACTTCGTTTGACTCGACCATGATGTCGCGATTGGCAGGGCCATCGACGAGATCCATCTTGTATTGAAGTCCGGAACAACCGCCACCAATGACAGCAACGCGAAGGGCTCCATGATCGAGACGACCCTGTTTTTTCAAGAGAGAACGAAGCTTGTTCGATGCCCCATCGAGGACCTTGATGAGGGTTTCGTTACCCAGTTTGAAATTGACTTCGCTCACGTCTGAAATGTCCGCAGAATCAAGGGCAGTGCAAGCGCGGAAAGCGGTTCATCCGGCGAGGCAAGCTCAGGTCGAAAGCATCGCTTTCATCTGCTCGAAGTAATCCGTCGCAAAGTCTTCATCGACCGGCGCGGAAGCGAGGGTGTCGTGATCGGTCTCGTCGAGTTCCTCTTTATCAAGCTCTTTGAAAAATGAACTGGGCTGACAGGGGAGATTATCACCGTAGCGACGGCGGCTGTGACACCAACTGATCGTGAGATCCTCTTTCGCACGGGTGATCCCCACATAAAAAAGACGGCGCTCTTCGTCGCGACTTCCTTCTTCGATGGAGCGGGAATGAGGCAAAATTCCGTCCTCAACCCCGATGATAAAACAGACGGGAAACTCGAGCCCCTTCGCGGCGTGCATCGTGATGAGAGAAACTCCCTGCCCCTGATCATCCTCTTTTTCGCGGTCCTGCATCAAAGCGACGCTGTCGAGGTAACCGCGGAGACCCTTCTTCGACTTCTCGTAGTGAGCATGCATCCCATCGAGAAGTTCCGCGACGTTCTTGCGGCGACTGTCCACTTCCTCCGGCGTCTTGCAGTTCTTTTTGACGTAGTCAGAGTAGTTGAGCTCTTTCATCAACTCATCGGTCATCGCAGCGTAGTTCGCCCCCGTGGTGTGAGCGCTGTCGGTGTAGCGGTGAATGAAGGAGACAAACTCCTCGATCGCGTTCTGCGCCCGTTTTGTCATGAGGCCGAGAAACTCCATGTCGTTGAGGGCCTCGAAAACACTCATCTGGTGATCGATACTGAACTGCGTTGCGAGGGCAATCGTCCCCTGACCGATCCCGCGCGGCGGAGTCGCAATGACGCGGAGAAGGCTGACGTCGTCCTCATGATTCATGAAGAGCGCGAGGTAGGCGAGAATGTCTTTGATCTCGCGGCGCTCGTAAAATGACTGTCCGCCAATGAGCTTGTAGGGAATGTCGTTTTCGCGGAGCCGTTCCTCCATGAGACGCGACTGGGTATTCATCCGGAAAAGAATCGCGATGTCGTCATAGGGACGGCGATCAATACGGTGACATTCGAGAATTTCCGAAATGACCCAGTCGGCTTCGGTCTCAGCGTCGGGCATCGAGACGAGGCGGATTTTTTCGCCGTCACCGAGACTGCTCCAAAGAGTTTTCTCACGGCGCGTCACGTTGTGACGAATGAGGCTGTTGGCGAGGCGAAGAATCCGGTTCGTGGAGCGGTAATTTTCCTCCAGCTTGATGACGGTGGCATTTTTGAAGAAGCGCTCGAAATCGAGGATGTTCGAAATATCGGCCCCGCGCCAGCCATAGATACTCTGGTCATCGTCGCCGACGACACAGATGTTTTGCTCCTGATTCACGAGCATACGAAGGAGCTGCATTTGCAGATTATTCGTGTCCTGAAATTCATCGACCATGATGAAGCGGAAGCGACGCTGCCACTCTTTTTGAACATCGGGATTTTCCTCCAACCCGCGGACGGCGAGGATGAGGAGGTCATCAAAATCGACGGCGTTGAGTGCTTTTAACTCTTTCTGATAGGTCCGGTAGACTTCATTAATAAGCGCATCCTCCTGCTCGCTCGGCATTTTCCCGGTGTTCTTTGCCTGGCTGATGAGCATGTTCGCGAGCTTTGGCTCAAGCGACTCGTCCTTCCCTAACTTTCGCACAATGATGCGCCGCAAAAGTCCCAACTGATCGCTCTGCGTGTAGATCGAAAAGGTCCTCTTGTAGCCGAGTCGCTCGATGCAGGTCCGCAGGATCCGCACGCAAAGGGAGTGGAAGGTGCAGATCGTCGCCGCTTCGGACATCCCGGGTTCGACCATGGAACTGACCCGCTCGCGCATTTCGTTGGCCGCTTTGTTCGTGAAGGTGACCGCGAGAATCTGACTCGCAGGGACGTCATTATAAAGCATCCCCGCGATTCGCGTCGTCACAACACGGGTCTTGCCGGTCCCCGCACCGGCGAGGATGAGGACAGGGCCATAGATTTGCTCAGCGGCGGTGCGCTGGGGCGGATTCAGGGCAAGAAAGCCCTTCTGGATAGACATTGCGGTGCGAAACGCGGTAAGGAGGTGGGGATTCCGGAGCGCTAGCTAACCAGCCGAAGTGCGAAGGGATAGCGATAAGCCACTCCTTTGTTGGCTTCGATGCCGCCGAGGATTCCGAAGATCAAACTGACGAGACCAAACGCTGGATAGAGGAGGGCACCGATACACCCGATCACCGGAACCATCGTGACGATCGCCGCAGCGACATAGCCAATCAGAATCGTGATCTGAAAATTGAGGGCTTCTTTACCCTGGTCATCAACGAAGGGGCTTTCGTCCTTTTTGATAAGCCAAATGATGAGCGGCCCCACGAAACTGGTGACTGCTCCAAGGATGTGAGAAAGAAGCCCCATCGTCTTCTCATCGTTTTCGGCGAGCTTGCCCTGTCCGAGGCCGATGCCAGCCGTTGGCGGCGCTTCGGTCGGCAGAGAATCCATCACTGAACCTTCGCTACTTCCCGATTCGATCGGTGGCGGAGCGTCCTGCTCGGGAGAATTATCATCCATGGGTGGCGGAGTGTCCTGATCGCTCATGTATATTTGATAAATCCGAAACCGGCGTTCATCAAGCAAATTGAGTGTGTAAAAGAAGGACGGACACAGTCGTTGATGCGTCATTGCGACCTCGTCAGCGGTCCGATACACTTCCACAAACCCCGATGAAAATCCTCGTCGTCTCTGACCTTCATTACAGCCTGCGGCAATATGACTGGCTCGCCCGCAAGAGCGTGGCCTACGATCTCGTCATCATCGCAGGCGACCTCATGGAAATGGGATCGGATGTTGATCTCGACACTCAGGCTTCGGTCGTTTCGCAATATTTCCGACGAATCAGTGCCGGAGTTCCGCTTGTCGTTTGCTCGGGCAATCACGATCTCGTCGAGGACTACGAAGGGGTGCGCTCCCCTGAGTGGCTGGAGGAATTGGCGATCCCAAATCTCACGGTCGATCATGGCTCCTACGAGACTTCGAAACTTCGCATCCTCTCCTTTCCCTGGTGGGAATCCGACGACGAACGCGAGCGGATCGAGCGTTGGCTTGAGGCGCAGTCATACGCTAAAAATGACCGTCCTGTCTTCTGGGTCCACCACGCGCCTCCTATCGGAGCAAAGACGAGCTGGAATGGTAAGCGTGATCTCGGCGACAAATCACTCGTCAGATGGATCAACCGGTATCAGCCTGATGTCGTTTTCTCGGGTCACGTTCACAATGCCCCCTACTACGGGCCGGAAGGTTCGTGGATCGACCGGGTCGGTGAAACCGTGGTCATCAATGGTGGTCGCCAAATCGGTGAAAAACCGGCTACGGTTGAGCTGGAACTGGAGAATGGAACGCTCGTCTGGTGCGGTATGGAGGGGTGTGAAGAGCGTTTGCTTTCTGCGCGGTAGCCCGGTCGGCATTGTTCCCAATGCCGCTACGTGCTAAAGCTTCTTCTTCAGATCCCGGTGCACGATTGAATCGAGCACTCCATCGACCATCCCGACATGATCGGAGCAGTCCTTAAGCTGCTCTTTCACATCGACGAGATACTGCGTCGCCAAAGCCAGGCGCGACGCGAGGAGCGATGACATGTGAAGAGTCACTTCCGGGTGCTCTTTCAGAAAGATCATGGGCTCTGTGCATTCGTAAAGCTCGACCTCATCGAGCGCGAGGACGGTCGCGGTAGACGCTTGATCGAGGAGGATCGAAATTTCTCCAAGGACGCTGCCCGGAGTCTTGATGAGATTCACGCGAATTCCATCGCGCGCCACTTCGAGGCGACCTGACTTGAGAAAGTAAATCCGGTCGAGTTTCATTCCTTCCGAAATGATTTCGGTTCCCGCAGCTATTGCAATCACAGGAAGAGTGGAAATTGAATCTTCGACGCTCACACTGGGACGATAACTCCGCTTTGACGACGGTGGTAGCGAATTGTGAGATGCGGGCATGACTCCTTCTCCGAACTTCGCATCCCGCTTGCGCCAAGGATGAGCGACACTCTTGTCGCTCGCTAGCATCGGTCAGGGCTTGCAGGGCGACAAGAGTGTCGCCCCTCCCTGGATTCCCAATTCCGTGCTCAAAAGGCACCGCACTTCACCCCTCGTAAACGGTCCCGTCGATCAGCTTCGCGAGCATGAACGCCTCTTTCCGCTCGACGCAGGTACCGCATTTTCCGCAGTGAATCTCGCCACCTTTGTAACAGGACCAGGTATCTGAAAGATCAATCCCGAGGTCATTCGCGACTACCGCGATGTCCTCTTTTCTCATCTCAATAAACGGCCGCAAAACCTGCAGATCGATGTCAGTCCCCTGCGTGATCGCTTCCGCCATCGGGCTCATGAATTCCTCCCGACAGTCGGCATAGATCGCGTGATCCCCCGAATGCGCGGCGATGACGAGCCCCCCCGCCTCGATGCTTTCGGCAAAGCCCGCCGCAATCGCGAGCATGATCCCGTTGCGAAACGGAACCACGGTCTGCTTCATGTTCGACGCCTCGTAGTGACCTTCGGGAATGTCGCCCCCACTCTGAAGAAGATCGCTTTTGAAGAGATCGTTCATGAAACCAAGGGAAACCACTTCGTGACGAACGCCAAGTGTGGCGCAGTGCGAAGCGGCAAAAGGAATCTCCCGGTGATTGTGCTTCGACCCGTAGTCAAAGCTCAGACAAGCGACGACCTCGTGATCGCGATGCGCTTGATATAGCGCCGTGACGGAGTCCATGCCCCCGCTGACAAGGACGACGACTTTCATGAAATTTCCTCAAGCCCTGCGTCTGGATAAGAAGCCGTTGCCGTGAGCTGTATCCCGCCGCGCGGTGAAAATTTTCCGCGAACGATCATGCGGCGTGGGTCACAGGCGCCGGAAAGATCATCGAGAATGCGATTCACAATCTCTTCATTGAACGACGGTGTGTTTCGGAATGAGGCCAGATAAAATTTGAGCGACTTCGTCTCGACGCACTTTTCGCCCGGGATGTATTTGATCGTGAGGTGTGCTGTATCAGGCTGCCCCGTGACCGGACAAAGCGAACTGAACTCGGGGTAGTCGAGCTCGATCCAGTAATTTCGATCCGCACTGCGATTCGGAAAAACCTCCAGCGTCGCCTCTTCCGGCGTCGCGGGAAGCCGGTTTTCACTGTGACCGAGGAGTGTGAGATCTTTGACGGAGGAAGACATTTTTGGGGAGGAAGGAGTTAAGGAGGAGAGAAGTAAAGAATGGGAGGAGAGGCTTCGAAAGCAGAAATTCTCTGCTCCTTTCCTCCTCAACTTTTTCTGCACTACTGCTTCCTCACAACGATTTCGACGCGGCGGTTCAGGGCTTGATCGTCAGCAGTTCCCTCGGTCGACACGATAGGGCGATCTTTTCCTATACCAACCGTCTGGATATTACTTGCGTCAATCCGAAGCCGGTCAATCAACCACTGACGAACGGCCCGCGCACGCTTGAGACTGAGCTCACGGTTGAACTCCTCACCCCCGAAGCTGTCGGTATGCCCCTCAATGATGAAGATCGCATCGGGATTCGTCTGCACGACGAAGGCGAGTTTCATCATGCTGAGGCGGGCCTCTTCTTTTAAGGTGAACTCATTGTATTCGAAGAGAATATCGGTCGGGAGGGCGATTTTCTCCTCTCCCGAGGGAAGACCACCGGTTCGACCGATCATTTCGTCGAGCGTTGCATAACCCTGAATCAGTTCGTCCGCTCCGTTTCCGAGGGCTTTCGCGGCAGCATCTCTGAAAAATTCGTCGGTATCGACACTGCTCCCGAGGTCGTCAGCCTGATTCAGCTCCAGGGTTGGCTGAGCGACTGACACCGTCGCAGACGAATCGATGAGCTTATTTCGCATGTCATCGAGATCCTTCGACAACATTTCGGCGACAGAAATATCCAGTCCCCCGGCGGCAATATTCAAAGCCTCTCCGGGAGCTTTTGGTGCCTCCGCCGAAAAAATCTGAGGAGTCTCAATCGGAGCCAACCGGATCGTCTCCTCTTTCATTTGCTCCATGAGATCAAATTCATCGAGCGACTTGTCAACGAGATCCAAATCACTCAATTTCTCAGGCTCAAGCGCAGTTTCGTCGGGAATAAACGGCTCCTCCAGCAGTTGATTCAGCTTCTCTTGGTCGATCGTGATTTGTTCCCGCTGGCTCCGCCAGACGATAGATTCATCGTTCGAAGCCAGTCCGCCCCTTTCGATTCCTGCGAGAATGATGTAAAGACAGATATGAATAATGACTGAGACCAGAATCGCCAAGACGACCCACCAACCGAGATTTCGGTTTTTCACTTTGAAGACCGATTGGCCTTTGGCAGATGGATGCCAATCGAATGAAGTAGACATGGTAAGAAGTGTCGTAAGATAAACGCATTTTCTCGTTTCGGCAAAGAAGCTCTCCGCCTATAAGACACCGTGAAAAACTGGGACTGGCAGACAATTTTTGGACTGGATCTCGATCGGCATCGAATCGGGCGCTCTTTCATGGTCCGTGGTCTCGGTGTCATTTATCTCATCGCGATCTTCTCGTGGTGGACGCAGGCAGCCCTCCTCGTGGGAGAAACCGGGCTCGCTCCTGCCGGAAATCTGCATGATTTGCTCCGCGAACGCCTCGGTGCCGCTGGCGAAAGCGCCTTTTTTGCCCTGCCGAATGTCTTCTGGCTCCTCGGCACCTCAGACTTCGCGCTGCAATTCGTCTGCTTCATCGGTGCGATGCTGGCGGTACTCGTCATCATTGGGCGTTTCACAGGCTTTGCCCTCGCCGGACTCTGGGCCATTTATCTCTCGCTCGTGAATACAGGCGGCGTTTTCATGAGCTTTCAGTGGGATATCCTGTTGCTGGAAGTCGGCTTCCTCGCGCTCTTTCTCTGCGATTGGAAAGTTCGCAGTCCATGGCGCGATCCTCCTCCCTTAACGGTGATCAATCAAATCGCGCTCGTCTGGTCGTGGCTCCTCATCGCTAAATTGATGTTCTTCTCCGGCTGGGTAAAGCTCGCCTGGGCGGGCGAAGCGAGTCCCGAATGGTGGCCGGAGCGGACCGCGATGCTCTACCATTACATGACCCAGCCGATCCCGAGTTGGACATCCTGGTACGTCCACCACTGGCCTGAGGGATTTCACTATCTCTCTCTTTGGCCCATGTATTTCATCGAGCTCATCCTTCCTTTCGCCATTATTTTCGGGAGATTCGGGAGGCTCGTCGCTACAATCGGCTTCACCTTGGTGATGCTCTTGATCATGGCGACGGGGAACTACACCTATTTTAACTGGCTCACGATTGTCCTCTGCCTTCCCCTCATCCCGGATCGGCTCTGGCCCGGCTGGCTGCGCTCTGCCCTCGGGTTTATGCCGCTGGGACTAGTCTCTTCCCCTCCCCGGAAGCAGCTCATGATTCAGCTGGCTCTGATCTCACCGGCTCTCGTCACCGTCATTCTCCTCAACGTGCAGGTTGTGCTCAGTGATTTACATCGCGCTCCCAATCCCGGCCTCAAAGCAGACCTCACGCCGAAGTGGCTCGATTCGTTCCGGGCGACGCTGGAACCTTTCCGCCTTGCTTCCGGCTACGGATTGTTCCGGACCATGACGACAAAACGCCCCGAAATCATTCTCGAGGGCAGCTGGGACGGCACGACCTGGTTCGAGTATGATTTTGTCTGGAAGGTCGATGAGCTCTCCGATCCTCCGAAATTTGTCGCTCCCCATCAGCCCCGCGTCGCCTGGCAGTTCTGGTTCGCAGCCCTTGAACAACGATTCGATCCACGAAGTCGCAATGCGCAGTGGATCGAATCGGTCGTCATCAAGCTGCTGCAGGACGACCCTGCCGTGGAAAAACTCATCAAGCGCAATCCCTTTCCCAACTCACCTCCGAGATTAATCCGCGCCCGCCTTTTCGAGTATCAATTCACCACGCCCGAAGAGCGGGCGCAAACCGGCGACTGGTGGAAACGCACCGCGATGGGCGATTATCTAAGTCCCGTGAGCCTGAACAACCCCGAAGACACTCCCTGATTGAAGGCCTTTCTCACCAGAACCTTCGTTCCCCTCCTCCTCCCCCTCGGCACCCGCTGGGCGGAGCGGCAGGAGTCATTGATCCTGCGCGAGGGTCGTCCCCTCAGCGAGTGGGAAACGATGTGGGCAACCGATGTCGGTGTGAAAAAACCAGAGTCCGTCCGCATTCTCCCCGTCCCACGAATCCCCACGCCGGGATCCTGGTTCACACGGCTGCTCCGCATTTTTTCGGAAGGCCCAACCGGGATGGCGGTGAATTACGGGATCTACCTCGAAGCGTCGCAGGCGACGAATCCTTCGCTTCTCGTTCACGAACTCACCCACGTCGCGCAGTTCGAACGACTCGGAGGAATCGAAGCTTTTCTCAAGGAATACATCACGCAGTGCATTCGCGACGGCTACTGGGAATCCGACCTTGAAATAGAAGCAAGGGAAGCTGCCGCCCCTTTTTCGCGACCGCCGGGAGGTTAATTCGAAAGCCAGCTGGTAGGATAGTTTGAAGAGTGCGTCGAACCTCGACGTTAGTTCTTGCGGCGAGTGATTCAGAATGTGGGCATAGGCACGATTACTGTCTAGGGTGTGTTCGAAACTTCGAGAAACGACTTGTACAGTCGTTAGAGCGTCGTGGAGTTAGGATGCCAACGATCCGTATTTTTAAAGAGGATCTCCGACTAGCCCGAGAGCAAAAATTCATCTGATCGAGCCGCGTGACCAAGGCAAGACTTGCAAAAGAAATATCGAAAGACCGCCAGTCCCAATAGGAACGATCCTTCATGCCGGCCTGTTTCGCATTCGTGAGGGATGCAGTTGGCGCGCACTGTGCATTTTGCGCCCTATACTACGATCTATATTCGATGGAGACAGTGGTGCACCCTTGGGCTCCGGGATGAAATTCACTTCCTCCCTACAACGCGATTGAAGAGGTAGAAAAGCATTGGAAGAAATTTCTGACAGACCGCTATGGAAAAATTGAGGAGATGAACCGCTCTCAGGTATAGCAGACAGGCTATTGGAGTGAGGCCTTTGTGAAGCCGGGCGGCTTATAAAGCCCTCACTCCATCGCGACTCAACAACACCCGCTATCATCACCACTCGGCGAGCAGCAATCGCTCGCCTCGGTCGTGGCATTGTAATCCGCTCCCTTCGTTTCACGCGGATCACGGATCGCCGTCTTCGAGCAGTCAAAAATGCCCGCCTTATTGAGAGGGATTTCATTCTGTGGCTCGACAAACTCGAATATCTCAGCGTAGCAATCACTTTGGTAGATATTGAAAATTTTGTCACAAACGGCGTAACGCTTTCCGCGCTCCATCGCGTGACCGTCATCGTCTAACACTTTCTTAAACGGGCCTTTGTAGATGACCGCCTGATTGCGTTCGAGGCAGATCCCCTCTTTGCCTTTGTAGGCTTCGATTGTCATGCTGCGGAACTCGATGCCCTTCACGGTCTGCCAGGGTTCTTTGTCGAATTTCAAAATGCGAACACCGTAGAATCCAGCATCTTCAAAAGCCTGGAGAAATTCATCTTCGAGGAAAGCGCCGGAGATACAACCGCTCCAAAGATTGGCGTCATCCTGCAGGTCCTGCGGGACTTCTTCGTCGCAAACGATATCAGAAATGACGGCTCGTCCTCCGCGCTTGAGGACGCGGTGAATCTCCGCAAACATCTGGTGGCGATTCTTCTTCGAAACGAGGTTCAGGACGCAATTGGAAACAACGACATCGATCGAATCGTTTTCGACGAGCGGTTGCTTCACCTTCAGCTCCTCGGTCAGTTCTTCCAATTCAAGAAAACCATTCGCGTCGCTGACAGGCTTTTCGGCAAGGCGGGATTCGAGTGCCTCTAAGTCTAAAGCGAGATCCTGAATGCGACCTTTGCGAAACTCGACGTTATCATAGCCAACCCGCTCCGCGACGATCGGCTGATTGCGGCGAGCCACTTCGAGCATGTCATCGGTCATGTCGACACCGATGACTTTGCCGCTTTCACCAACGACCTGACTCGCGATGAAGCAGATCTTTCCGGTGCCACTCCCGAGATCGAGGACGGTCTCGCCTTCCTTCACATACTGACTCGGATCACCGCAGCCGTAGTCGCGCTCGATCACTTCACTTGGGATAATTTCGAGATACTTGGCATCATATTCGACGGGACAACAAAGGGCTTCTTGACGGGCATTCGCCCCTTCGGCGTAGCGATCTTTAACGATGGATTCGGTCTTCATGAATTGAAAAAATAGTTGGAATGTCAGGAGAGAGACCCACCGCAGGAACTACCACTACCGGCGGTGCAGCCAAAGCAATGGTTCCCGGTACGAATCGGTTGCTTTGAAAAAGCGTCGAGCTCGACGTCCCAAACTTTCATCGACTTTTCGCCGGTGACGGGATTTTCGAGTGGCATCTTCATCATTTGATTAAAGTCGCAGTCGTAAATTTCGCCCTCCCAACTCACATTGATCGTGTCGCGGCACATGAGGCCATCGACCGTGGCGGGGTTGTAACTTTGGCGCAGCAAATCCATGTAGGACTGCAACTCGCCATTGCGCTTCAAGTAGCTCGCAAATCGGGAAATCGGCATGTTTGCGATGCAATAGAGCGCGTTAAAATCGATGTCGAAATGCTCCTTCATCTCGCGCTTGTAGTCAGCTTCCAGTTCCGCCTGCGCGGGCGGGAGAAAACCGCCGTTCGGGTTGTAGACAAAGTTCAGGGTCAGTTTAGGGTCACGACCGTAGCCAAGCTCGTTGAGCTTTTGAAAGGCTTCGATACTGCGATCAAAAACGCCGTCGCCCCGCTGCTCGTTCACGTTGTCCGGCGCGTAACATGGCATGCTCGCAATGATCTCGACCTCGTTTTCGGCGAGGAACCCGGGCACCCACTCAAATCCCGGCTCGCTGATGATTGTCGCATTGAGCCGGTCCATGACGCGGCGCGGTTGATCGAATTCGCGCACCGCTTTCACGAGGCGCTGAAAATCAGGGATCATCTCCGGGGTCCCCCCCGTCATGTCGAGCGTCGGGATGTCAGTCTTTTCGAACCATTCCAAAATCCGGTCAACCGTCTCACCGGTCATGATTTCTTTCCGCTTCGGCCCCGCATTCACATGGCAGTGAACGCAGGTCAGATTACAGAGTTTGCCCACGTTGATTTGCAAAATCTCCGTTTTTCCGCGGAAGAGCTGCAGTCCACTCGCTTCAAGGGCGAGGTCAAAATCGTTGCGGGTCTCGGAGGCTATCATGAGGAAATGCTGCGGTTGCGACGGTCGTACTAGGGTGAACTTACGCGGGAATGTGACAAACCGTCCACATCAGGAAAGAAAAAATCCACCCATCAAGTCTCAGCTTTTCCTTGGAAAGCGGCGCTCTCTGCTTAGGGTTGGCAAACCCTATGGATTGCGGACAACAGAAAATCGTCGACGGGCTTATCACGTCGTATCACGAAATCGGCGGTATCAATCGCATCGACAGCGCCAACCTACCCTCAAAGCGCACCATCATCTCGACTTGCGAGAGCCTGCTTCAGCTTCTTTTCCCCGGCTACCACGATGAAGATCCGATCCCGGCAGAGGAGTTGGAAATGATCACCGGCGAGCGAATTGCCACACTCGTTGAAACGCTCGAGGTCGAAGTCGCCAAGGTCCTCCGCCTCCGCGATTCCGACACGGAAGACGCCGGTCCGATCCTGCGACAACAGGCGAACGAGCTCGTATGCCGTTTCCTTGCCGATCTTCCGGAGATACGTGAATTACTTCAGACCGACGTCGAGGCGGCCTATGAGGGCGATCCCGCCGCGAAAAATTTTGACGAGATCATCCTCGCCTATCCCTGCATCGAAGCGATTGCGATTCAGCGCTGTGCTCACTGCCTTTACGAACTCGATGTACCGCTCATCCCGCGCATCATGACAGAGTATGCGCACAGCCTCACAGGCATCGATATTCACCCGGGCGCGACGATCGGCTCCCACTTTTTCATCGATCACGGCACCGGAGTCGTCATCGGCGAAACCTGCATCATCGGCAACAACGTGAAGCTCTACCACGGCGTCACCCTCGGGGCCCGCAACTTTCCGAAGGATGAAAACGGTCGCATCGTCAAAGGCAACAAACGTCATCCCAACGTCGAAGACAAAGTCGTGATCTACCCGCACGCGACCGTCCTCGGCGGCAAGACGACGCTCGGGACCGGTTCGACGATCGGCGCCAACGTCTTTCTGCGCGAGAGCATTCCGCCTTCGTCCTTCGTGACGACGAAAGGGGAAGAGCTGATCATTTACAACAAGATCACCGGCGAGACGGTCGAGCAACACAGCCCGTCCGACGACTGAGGGCATGGCGGAGCAACTGGAGCTATTTGACGGGAATCAAGAGCCGGAAGAAACTCCGGCGATTACTCCCACCGCGCCGGTGCACCCCAAAAACGGCCCGGATAAAGCCCTCACCGAAATCGCCGCCAAATTCGCCCGCGGCCTCCAGCTCCCCGGTCTCGCTGAGACTGTGCAAGTGAAATGGAATGCCCGGATGCGAACCGCTGCCGGGAGGGCCTTTTTTAAAAACAACACGATCGAGCTCAACCCGAAGTTGCAGTCCCTCCCCGACGACAAGGGACCGCTTGAAATTCAGAACACCTTCCTCCACGAACTCGCCCACCTCGTTTCCTTCGCCCGCTCCGGAGGAAAGCGCATCCAACCGCACGGGCCTGAGTGGAAACAGGCCTGTGCCGATCTCGGAATCCCCGGCGAGGATCGCTGTCATGAACTCGACTTTCAGCCGCGGCGCTTGAAAAAGCGCTACGCCTACGAATGTCTTAGCTGTGGCACCATCGTGGAACGGGTCAGAAAATTGAAGCGCACCGTGGCCTGCTTTCACTGCTGCAAAACTCACAATCGGGGGCGCTTCGACAAGCGATTCCTCCTCGTTGAGAAAACGCTGAGTCCGGAACCGCCTTAGCGGCATTTGCCAAAAATGCCGACCGGCTTTCTAACGATCATCACGTGATCGTTGCAGAGATTGCTCTTTGCTAAAAGAGTCGATCCGCTACCGTAACGGCGATGAAATTCCTTCTCCTGCTTTCAGCTCTCGCTCTCTCTTTCCCTGCTGCCTCACTTGCGGGCGATTGGGTTGATCTCTTCAACGGAAAAGATCTCGAAGGCTGGACTGCACGCGCCGATGTCGAAAAACTCGAAGCTGTTGACGGCGAGATCCATCTTCTTTCAAAAAACAATGTTTGGGTCGTCTCCGACCGTTCTATGAAAGACTTCGAGGTCGAGCTGGAAATCCTCCTCCCGGATGACGCTGCAGAAATGAAGCTCAACACCGGCCTCGCTTTCCGACTCAACGGCGAAACCGGCAAACCCAAAGGCTACCAGTGCGAGATCGAAGCCCCCTCCCCCGGCAAAAACGGCGGCGTTTTTGGGATCGGCCTCGGCGGGTGGCTTTATCCCGCGAAAGGAGAAGAGGACGCATTTAAAGACACCATCAAAGGCGTCATCAAGAACGGTGACTGGAACACTTACAAAGTGGTTTGTCAGGGTCCATCGATCACCACTTTCGTGAACGGTAAAAAAATCGCAGAGCTGAAGGACACCCAGCAGCTTGAGGGCTACTTCGGCATTCAGCACCATGGCAAAGGCGGCATGATCCGCTTCCGCAACGTCCGCGCGAGAGAACTGCCCTCCCCATCGCCCGAAGCGGCCTCCGACCAGCCGAACATTCTCTGGATCACCGCCGAAGACATGAGTCCGACAATCGGCGCCTACGGCGACGAGTATGCAACGACCCCACATCTTGATGCCTTCGCCGAGGAAAGCGTCCGCTACACCAACGCCTTTGCCGCTGCGCCGATCTGCGCGCCTTCCCGCTCGACGCTCATCACGGGGATGTGGGCAACCAGCACGGGGACGAGCCAGATGCGCTCGGCTTATCCTCTTCCCGAAGAAGTGAACGGCTTCCCCACCTACCTCCGTGAAGCTGGCTACTTCACCTCAAACGCGGTGAAGACCGATTACAATACCTCCGATATCGACCGCCTCATCGAAGACTCGTGGACCGCGATCAGCCCTGAGGCTCATTGGCGCGACGCGAAACGTAAAGAAGGCCAGCCCTTTTTCTCAGTCTTCAATCAAATGCTATCCCACCAGTCCCGCACCGCCGTCTGGCCTTACGAAGCGTTCCAGGAGCACGTGCAATCAAGCCTCTCCGCGACCGAAATTCACGATCCTGGCAAAGCCCCCATTCCGCCGTATTACCCTGACACCGGGACCGTCCGCAAAACCGTCGCCCGATTTTATGACTGCGTCACCGTGATGGATCAACAAGTCGGTCGCATCCTCAGCGAACTTGAAGAGGACGGTCTCACCGAGGATACAATCGTCTTCTTCTACTCCGATCACGGCTCCGGGATGCCGCGCCACAAGCGACTCCTCCACGACTCGGGGATGAAGGTGCCGCTCATGATCCGCTTTCCCGAAAAGTATCAACACCTCGCCCCCGCCAAGCCGGGAGAAACGCTCGACCGCCTCGTCACCTTCGTCGATTTTCCAAAGACGGTTCTCAGCCTCGCTGGCATAACCCAGCCCGACTACATGCAGGGTGACGTGTTCCTCGGCGGCGAAGCAGCAGAGCCGGACGACTACGTCTACGGCTTCCGTGACCGCGTCGACGAAGCCTTCGACTGCGCCCGCTCCGTCCGCAGCAAAGACTACCTCTACATCCGGAACTACCTGCCGCATCTCTCGTGGAATCAACCCAGTGTCTTCTCAGACCTCGCGGAAATCCGGCGCGACATCACCGCCTACGCCGCGGAAAACGCCGAGACCCTGACCGTCGCCCAACTCGGCTACGCCGGACCTCGCAAAGCGTTCGAGGAATTTTACGATGTCTCCGCTGACCCTGACAACATCGTCAATCTCACGCTCGGAGAACTCACCCCGGAGCAGCAAACCGCGCTCGACGCCCATCGCACCGAGTTGAAACGGAAGCGCCTCGAGATCCTCGATGTCGGCATTCTTCCCGAGTCGATCATGACCGACTACATCCAGGAAGAGGGAGCCTCGATCCGCGAGATCATGACCGGAGGAACCGACCACCGCCCCGATCTCGAATCGGTCTGGGCCGCCGCTGATCTCGTCGGATTCGGCACCCGCGAAGAACTGATCGCATTGACCAAATCCGGAGACGACGCCGTCCGTTTCTGGGGCGTCATCGGATTGCGCTACGCCGCGCCGAATGACGAAGAACTGCTCGAACAACTCTACGATCTCATGGACGACATTTCGCCCGACGTGCGCATCGAAATGGCCCACTGGATGGCCGACGCTTCCGAGACCCACCGCGCCGACGCCCTCAAAGTCCTCCTCACCGAGTTGGAGAACCCGAACTGGTGGACCGCCCTCCGCGCCTGCCGCTCCATCGAGCTGCTCGGTGAAAAAGCGAAGTCACTTCGACTCTTCATGAAGAAAATCTATCGTCAAACCCGCAACTCACCCGGCGACGAAAACTTCTTCATCGCCTTCAGCGCAGGAGCCTATCTCGACAAGCTCGGTGAGAAAACCGAACCCTGGGATTTCAGCCCCGCCGCCGGCAGCTTTTCCGCCGACCCCGAGCCGGAAGAAGAGTAGCGGGATTCGGTAGAATTCCGACCGCACTGCAAAGGTCCGCCGCACCCGTCGGCGTTGTCCCCAACTCCGCTACACATTCCCGATGTAGCGGGTTGTAGCGGGTTGTAGCGGGATTTGGTAAAATTCCGACGAGAGTGATTCTCGAACCGCACCCGTCGGCGTTGTCCCCAACGCCGCTACTCCTCGCGCAAGCGCTGATACACCTTCCAAAACATCTCCCAATCTCCAGGGTGATGAAATAACGAGCGGCGCAATTTCGGATAACCCGGAACCACCATCCCTTCGCAGCTCGCGCCTTCTGACAGACACGCACGCTGCGGGTTTGCCAGAACATACCCGACAAGATCTTCGAAAGCATTTCGCTTCCTCTCCTGCTCCCTGAGAACGCGATCATACGCCTGACGTTGAAGGTGAAAGCCGCGGTCACTAAGCAATTCATTTAGCTCCCGTCGAAACCACCGGTTCGCGATTCGTAGTTCCGTCTCGCGAGACAAGCCCATCCAAACCAAATGAATATGGTCAGGCATCAGGGCATAGGCGGGACATAGAAAATTTCGAACTCCAGCGGCATGCAGGAGCAACTCCCGAAAGGCGAGATGAAATTCATTATCGAGCCAACCCGTCCGCCGATCTTGAATCGTGTGGACCCAATGCACGACCGCAAAGCCCCGATAGGCTTCTGGAGTCAGTCGTCGCAAGTGTGAATGCTCAACTTTCATTTCAGTGTAAAATTGAACAGTTTTTCCGCATTCGCAAAAGTAGATGTAGCGGGATTCGGTAGAATTCCGACCGCGCTGCAAAGTCCGCCGCCCCCGTCGGCGTTGTCCCCAACGCCGCTACACAGATGCGCGGTTGACCAGCTCGGCAAATTTCCCCACCTTTCTCCCATGAAGCTCTTCCTTCTTTCAGCGGTCGTCACCAGCGCCTTCAGCCTCACGCACGCGCAATGGCCCGAGTTCCGCGGCCCAAACATGGACGGCACCGTCACCGGCGCTCTCCCGACCGAATGGTCGCCCGACACGAACATCGCCTGGAAAAAGGACATCCACGGCCTCGGCTGGTCGACTCCGCTCATTTCCGAAGGCAAAATCTGGCTCACGACCGCGACGGAGAACGGGCGGCAAATGTCGGTCATTTGCCTCGATGAAAAATCCGGCAACGTCCTCCTCGACCGCGTTTTCATCACAAACGACAACCCCGAGCCACTTGCGAATCCGATGAATTCCTACGCCTCCTCCACCGGCGTCGTCGAAGCGGGTCGAGTCTACCTCCACTTCGGCGCTTACGGTACGATCTGTCTCGACACCGAAACCTTTGAAACAATCTGGGAGCGGCGCGACATCACCTGCAGTCACTGGCGCGGCCCCGCTTCCTCGATCGCGAAATGGGAGAACAAACTTATTCTCACCCTCGAAGGAGCCGATCAGCAATACTTCCTCGCGCTCGATAAAGAAACCGGCGAGACGCTCTGGCGAAGGGATCGCGGAACCAATTTCGATGATGAAACCGACGGCGTCCCCGCGAACAGCGGCGACATGCGCAAAGGCTTTGGGACCCCGATCTTTGTGAAAGTCGGCGAGGTCGTGCAAATGATCAGCAACGGATCGAAGGCCGCCTGGGCCTACGATGTCGAGACGGGAGAGGAAATTTGGAACGTCCACTACCCGACGCATTCGCCTTCCTCCCGCACCGTTTACAGCGAGGAAACCGGGATGGTTTACATCAATACCGGTCTCGGGAAGGCTGAGGTCTGGGCGGTGAAACTCGACCCCGAAGCACGCGGTGACATTTCCGAATCCCACGTCGCCTGGAAAATTTTCCAGCGCACCCCGAAGCGGATGTCGCCAGTGATCGCGAACGGGATTCTTTTCATGGCGAACGGCGGCGTCGTCAGCGCTGTTGATGCCAAAACCGGAGAGGTCCTCTGGGCCGAGCGCGGTGGCGGTGAATTTTCCGCCTCCTCGATTGCTGCGAACGGATTGGTCTATCACTTCGATGAAGAAGGCCTCGGCCTCGTCTTGAAAGCAGATCGCGAGTACGAAGTCGTCGCGGAAAATACCCTTCCCGACGGTTTCATGGCCTCGCCCGCCGTGACCTCAGACAATGCGCTGATTTTGCGGACGAAGACGGGGTTGTACCGTGTCGAGTAAGAACTCTTGATCTTACTCCTAATCTTGATCTTGATCCTCTCCGACCACCTGGGATTAAGAACAAGAGTAAGATCAAGATGAAGAGTGGGGACAAACCCTGTTGACTCCCTCACCCAACCCTGTTGAGTCCCCTCCATGGCTCGCTCCACTCTATTCCACGCCAGACTCTACGGCATCGTCGACCTTGGCTACGCATCTCCCGACAAGCTCTCCCACGCCACCCGTGAGATGATCGCCGGGGGAATCGACGTGATTCAACTCCGCGCGAAGGGACGCTCCGAATCCGAAATCGAAGCCTGGGGCCGTGAAATCCTGCCACTCTGCCGCGATGGCGGCGTCCCGTTCATCATCAACGACCACGCCCGCATCGCTGCCGAGATCGGCGCCGATGGCGTCCACGTCGGTCAGGACGACGCACCCATGGACGAAGTCCGCGCCATTGTCGGCGATGAAATGCTCGTCGGCCGGTCCACCCACAGCGTCGCCCAGGCCGCTCTCGCTGCTTTCGATCCACGCACCGATTGCATCGGATTCGGCCCCCTTTTCTCGACCCCAACGAAGCCGACCTACGCACCCATCGGTACCGCCGAGATCCAGCAAGTCCACGAAGCGCACCCTGATCTCCCCATCTTTTGCATCGGCGGCATCAAAAAAGAAAACCTCCCCGACGTCATCTCTGCCGGAGCAAAAAGAGCCGTCATTGTCTCAGGAATCTTGCAAGCACCCGACATCGCTGCTTATGTCCGCGAAGCCAAAAGGAAGCTCGATTCCTAAAATTCTTAACTACTCAACTTCTTTACTCCTCTCCTTCTTCCCCATCATGAGCGTACTAGTTTCCGGATCCATCGCCATCGACAACGTCAAGACGCAGAAAGCGTCCGAAAAGAACCTGCTCGGCGGTTCCGCCTCCTACGCTGCGATTGCCGCGAGCTTCTTTTCTCCTGCTCACATTGTCGGCGTCGTTGGACACGATTTCCCGCAGGAGCATCTCGATCTTCTCAAAAGCCGCGACATCAACCTCGACGGCATCGAATTTTCTGAAGGGGAAACCTTCCGCTGGTCCGGCGAATACATGGAGGACATGAACGACCGCGAGACCCTCGAAGTCGCGCTCAACGTTCTCGAATCGTGGCAGCCCGCCGTCGCCGAGTCTCAGAAGGGCGCGACGATCAACCTCCTCGCAAACGCCCACCCGCTGAACCAGCACGCCGTGATCGATCAGGCCGGTGACGCGACTTCTTTCACGATCGCGGATACGATGGATCTCTGGATTCAAATCTCCCGTGACGAGTTGGAAAGCCTCCTCAAGCGCATCGACCTCCTCGTTCTCAACGACAGCGAAGCCAAGTTGATGATGGATACCTCCAACGTCGTCGCAGCCGGCAAGGCACTCCGCGAGATGGGCCCCAAATATGTGATCGTCAAAAAAGGCGAGCACGGTGCGATGTTGTTCAGTGAAGACAATTTCTTCACCTGCCCGGCTTTTCCATTGCACGATGTCTTCGACCCGACCGGTGCTGGAGATTCCTTCATCGGTGGGTTCGCCGGATACCTCGCGAGCCTCGGAAAAGACGATTACACTTTCGACGATCTCACCAGCGCAATCGCCCGCGGCACGATCCTCGCGAGCTACACCTGCGAGAGCTTCAGCACGCATTCGCTCCAGTCACTCACGCAGGACGCCTTCGACGAGCGCCTTGCGACCTTCCGGGACTACTGCAGCTTTTCGTAATTCGCGTCGCCGTCTAAGGCCTGGCCTGTTACTATTTCCGTGAGATGCGATGGTTTTATGCAGACGAGGCCGAACAGCAACACGAGTTCGGCGAAGAAGATTTCCCCTCTCTAATCGAGAGTGCAAAGATCACCCATGACACTCTCGTTTGGAATGAGACCCTGCCGGAATGGCTGAAGTGCAGTCAGGCCCGACCGGGTCTATTCCAGGGCATTGCCAAGCCTCCGGCACTGACGCCCACTCAGCAAAAACATATTCGGCTGACTTCGGTCGAAGCGCAAAACGGGCCACCGCCCCTCGACGGGGTCGCCCTGTGTTCGATGATTTTCGGCATTCTCGGGATCCTCTCATGCGTTTACCTCATTTCGATTCCCGCCGTCATCTGCGGCCATATCGGACTAAAACGCGCCAATATGAATCCGGGGAATTCTAGCAACAAAGGGTTTTCGATCACCGGATTAATCACCGGCTACATCGGAATTTCACTGCTTCTCCTTTTCATCGTTTACTTCGTGGTTATCCTCGTGGTCGGAGCATCAACTGGATTCGATTCTTTGAATTCTGAAAGCTTCGATGACCTCTGACGTCGCAAGAGTGAGTCCTAAAGCTCTCTGAATCCAGTTCTCGGGGCCCTTCTCCTCGCTATCGCTTCTTTAGGACTTCAGTCCTTCGACCAGTTCCTGCGCCCGGCTTACGACCCGCTCTGCGGTTCCGTCTTTCAGCATTCCGAGAAGACCACCGGGACTGAATCGGTCGATCCGAATCATCAGCGTGAGTAACGAACGAATCTTTCCGAGCGACAGTAGCTCGATGCTACCTCGAAGATCCTCTTTCATGTCTTCTGTGTAGTCTTTCCGATGCCATGGCGAACGATAGATGTAATCGGTGAACTGCCCAAATTCAGGCGGATACACAGGATAGCCGTTTACCTTCCCAACCCCGGGTAGAGCGGCTAAAGCAGTCGAAAGTGATTGCCTTAGCGCTTCGGCATCGGCGCCTGTCAGCCGCTCACTCATGAACCCCGGTGTAGAGATTGAATCCCCGTTCCCGCAGAAACCCGATTAAAGTCTGCCCGCTCTTCTGAGCCAAATCGACGGCGAGGCTTGTCGGGGCCGAGATCCCGGCGATCACGGAAATACCTGCCGCGAGTGCTTTCTGTGTCAGCTCGAATGAGATTCTTCCACTGACTAACAAAACCACTTTTGTAAAATCAAGGCCGTCGCTCAAGCCGCGCCCGAGGACCTTATCGAGTGCATTGTGGCGACCGACATCTTCCCGCAGAAAGAGCATTTCGCCTTCGGCAGAGAACAGGGCCGAGGCGTGAAGGCCTCCGGTTTTTTCAAAGGTCTCCTGAGCCGCTCGCAATGCCACGGGCAGTTTCAGAATCACCGCTGGATCAATTTTCAGCGATGAGGTCAGCGGCGGAAACTGCTGGAAGACGGAATCAATCGTTGCCTTTCCGCAAACTCCGCAACTGCTCGAGGTGAAGACATGACGAGTCAGCTCGGTGAGGTCGGGCTCACTCGTGAGTCTGACCTCAATCGTATTGCCGATACTCTCCCGATCCAGATCCGGGCAGTGACTGATCGATTCGATCTCGTCCGCTGAGGTGATGAGACTTTCGGTAAAAAGAAAACCGGTCACAAGCTCCTCGTCATGCCCGGGAGTTCTCATCATCACGGCGACACTTTGATCATTCACCCGGATCTCAAGCGGTTCCTCCGCTGCGACAAAATCCTCCTCCTCGCGGAAACTGCCATCCCGATAGCGACGAATCTGAATCGTGTCGTCCTTACGATTCGGATCGATCGCTGAAAAATCAGCGGTCGAGTTCAGATTCGTGAAGAGAAGCCTCTCCGCCTCCGATACCGTCAGCGCTTCGACAAAGCCGGCCTCCTCTGCTTGATCGAGAATCCGCTGCAACTTCCGCTCTCCCTTTTCCCCTGCCTCTTCGAGGAGCTTGAGCATTTCCACTCTCGGATACACCGCAACGAGCGGCTCCCAGAATCGCTCTGTCTTCGCGACGACTCCGTCGCCCACATTCAAAACCTTCTCTAAAAACTCCGGCGACATGAGCGGGAGGTCCACGCCGAGGACGAGGACGCGGTCGGCTTCACTTTTCCGAAAGACACTGAGCAGCCCGCCGAGCGGTCCCTGGTCGGATTTTTCGTCGATGACAATCTCCGCTTCTCCCGCTTCCGGAAACGACTGATCCGCGTTCGCCGAGAGCCAGAGTCGCGTAGGCTCCAGCCCACGGAGCAAAGCAAGCTGCCGTTGGTAGAGGGGTTCGCCCCGCCACTCAAGAAACGCTTTGTCCGACCCGAAGCGGCGGGAGCGCCCCCCCGCCAGCAGTGCCGCATCCAATGATCCAGAATCACCCATTGCCACAGAGTCTACGGCACGGCGTTCTGTGTCCCAAGCAAATCATTCACCGCTTTGTTCGCCACGCGGATGATGTATTTGTTAGGCTGATCTTCGAGGCCAGCCTGCAACGCTCCGAGAGCAGGGCGGGCGACCTCGTCCAGTTCATCGAGAACGATCGCGGCTTCGAGGCGCGCCCATTCGCCTTCGCCCGACACTTCATCGGCGACGACTTGGAGGGCCGGCTCGGTTTCCCCCATCCGGCAAAGGGCGCGACCCACCGCGATTCGGACCGTGGGTGATAGGTCGTGTAATGCTTCTTTCAGCCCGGTGAGAACGCCCTCTCGACCTTTCGCTTCCTCCGCAAAGTTGCCGAGGCCGGTCGCCCCCCAGTAACGAATCGCGGAGTCGTCATGATCCAGCGCCGCGAGGAGATCAGGGAAGGCACCCTCCCCTTCCGAGGCTTTCGTCGCGATCGAGGTCAGCTCTTTGATGAAGACACTTTGATCCGTCTCTCCGTGGAGAATCGCATAGGTCGATCCGGCGGCCTCCTCACGAAGATCGATCTCCGATTCCGGGATCAAACCGAGATCACCGATCGCGAGCTGCCAGTCGAAGAGCGCCTTCTTGAGTTCAGCAAGCTTCTCCGCATGGGCCGGATCACCAGCGAGATTATTGATTTCGTGAGGATCGTTTGCGAGATCATAGAGTTCCTCGGCGGGTTTTGATCCGGCAGAAAAAAGCGCCAACGCACCGGTGAGATTTCCAGCTTTTTCAGCCTCACGAATTTCTCTCATCGTCGCGCCTTTCTCCGGCGTGTTCATGTACTGATAGTATGGCTTGAGCGGCTCAAAATTTCGGACATAGCGGAATCGCTGATCCCGAACTGCGCGGATGATGTCGTAGCGCTCGTCCATGCGATCCCGCGCTCCATAGACATACTCGCGTCGGGGATCGTCTCCGAGAAAAGAGATCCCATGCTGGTAGTCGGGAGCCTCCACCCCGGCCAACTGCAACATCGTCGGTCCGAAGTCGACCGAATTGACGAGGCGATCATCGACTTCACCGGGAGAGAGGTCCTGCCATTTCTCCGGCAAGCGGAGAATCATCGGCACACGCGTTCCCGAGTCATAAAGCCAGCGCTTCGCCCGGGGTAGTCCGATCCCGTGGTCCGACCAGAACATCACGACCGTGTTCTCCCATTCCCCCGCTGCTTTCACTTCTTCAATGAGGCGACCGGCCCACTGATCCATCGCGGTAATGAGTTCGTAGTTTCGTTTCCAGTCCTCGCGCACGGTGGGTGTGTCAGGGTAATAAGGAGGAAGATTATCGAACGCCTCCGGATTCTGTCGCTCCGTTCCGGAAAGTCCTTCGGTGACGCTTTCATACTTCGCGGCGTCAGCGATCCCACTTTCGTGACAGCCGGTGTAGTTGAAGACCGCAAAGAACGGCTTGCCCTCGGGTCGATTTTTCCAATGGGCTTTCGACGAACTTGAATCCCAGATTTCCCGGGCAGACGGCTTGCTGAACTGGTAGTCCGTCTTGCTGTTGTTCGTGCAGTAGTAACCCGCCTCCCGGAGATAGATCGGGAACGGCTTCAACCATTCCGGCAAAGTCGCATTACAGCGCATGTGGTGCGAGCCAATGGAATTCTGATACATCCCCGTAATGATTCCCGAGCGACACGGAGCACAGACCCCGGCAGTCGTGTAAGTGTTCGTGAATTTTGTTCCCCCCGCCGCGAGCGCATCGAGATTAGGCGTGATCGCATAAGGATCCCCAAAGCAGGCAATGTGCGGACTGATATCCTCAGCCGAAAGCCAGAGGATGTTGGGGCGATCGTCTGCGATGAGAGGCAAGGCGATGAGCAAGAACGAAAGAAAAAGGAGGAGTCGGCGCATCCCGAGTTCTCGCATTTCACGCCGAGCCTGACAAGGACGCGTTGGAGTGAGGCCTTCAGGCCTTTTCAGGGGCCACGTCCATAAGATCATTTTCGGCGCGCAAGTCCAGCCCGCACTAAACCCTATGCCTCGGCAAGCCCGAATGCCGCATGCATGACCTTGGCAGCTTCATCGATCTGATCCTCGGAAACCGTCACCGTGATCTTGATCTCGGAAGTCGAGATCATCTCGATGTTGATCCCCGCTTCTGAAAGCGCTTTGAACATTTCGGCGGCGACGCCCGAATGGGATCGCATTCCAATGCCGACAACGCTGAGCTTGGCGATGCCGTCTTCGGCTTCAATCTTCGCGCCTTCACCAAGATCGGCGAGAACTGCCTTCAACGCAGTCTCCGCCTTGGCGACATCATCTTTGTGAACCGTGAAGGAAATATCGGTGATTCCCGTTTTGGAAACATTCTGGACGATCATATCGACGAGAATATTAGCCTCGGAAACCGCCCCGAAAATTCGACTGGCGGTCCCCGGTAAATCTTTGACTCCGGAAATGGTGACTTTGGCCTGGGCGCGCTCCAGGCTGACACCGCGAATGACGACGGATTCCATGCTCATGGTTTCTTCTTTAACGAGAGTTCCCGAATTATTATTCAAACTGCTTCTCACTTCGAATCGAACGCCGAACTTCTTCGCAAACTCAACCGAGCGCGACTGCATCACCTTCGTCCCTGAACTCGCCATTTCCAGCAGTTCGTCGTAGCTGATCTCATCGATCTTTCGCGCGTCAGGGACGACGCGGGGATCGCAGGTGTAGACGCCATCGACGTCGGTGAAAATCTGGCAGAGGTCCGCATCAATCGCCGCCGCCATTGCAATCGCGGTGAGGTCAGATCCTCCGCGCCCTAATGTCGTAATTTTGCCATCGGGCGTTTTGCCCTGAAATCCAGCGAGAATGACAATGTTCCCGTCGTCGAGAAGCTCGTGAACTCCGGCCGGTGAGATATTCGAAATGCGGGCCTTCGTGTGAACGCCGTCGGTTTCGATCCCAGCCTGCGCGCCTGTCAGCGAAACAGCTTTGGCTCCCATCGCGTTGAGCGCCATCGCCGTCAACGCAATCGTGGTCTGCTCGCCGGTCGCAAGAAGCACGTCCATCTCGCGCTCGGTCGGATCAAAATCACCGGTGACCTGATCCGCCAGTTCGATCAACTTATTCGTGACGCCTGACATCGCGGAAACGACCGCGACGACGCGATGACCGGCTTCTTTGGTTTCAAGAATCCGCTGAGCAACATTAATGATGCGCTCGGGTGTTCCGACGGAAGTGCCGCCGTATTTCTGGACGATAAGACTCAAAGGATGAGATGACGTAATTTCGGACGGAGACTTAGGCGCACGCAACACAGTTTGTCCAACGGCATTGCCGCCAGTCTCAGGAACCGGTGGTATGACGCACCCAGTTCAAATATCCGCTCGATCCAGCCTCTATCGGGAGGACCAAAAACTCCGGCTCCTCATAGGGATGATGCTTTTGCACGTATCCCTCAAGCATTTCGACCTTTGAGACCGTCGTCTTCATCAGCATAATGCATTCGCCCTCGATCTCCACGTCGCCTTTCCAGCGGTAGATGGATTCGACACCCGGCAGCAGATTCACACAGGCGACAAGTTGCGCATCGACGAGCCGTGTGCCAAATTGACGCGCTTTCTCCGCGTCTGAAAAAGTCGTGATCACCATGACAACGGAATTGGGGGAGTCGTTTTGTCTCTCAATCATCTCGCCAACAGCATACATGAAACCGGGCATTATCGACAGGCTGATTGATCGCCTCGACAAACTTGAGCCTGAGGAGATTCAAAGTCTTGTTCTCAAAGCCGTTCAGGAAAAAGGATTCCTCGAGCGGGTTTTCGATGTCCTCAGGGAAGGCATTATCGTCACTGGAGCTCGCGGTTCGATCACTTACATCAACCACACTGCCTGCAAGTTCTTCGGACTCGATCAGAAGTCGGCCTCAGGAAATCCAGTCTCCGAATTGTTCCCCGGAATCCCGTGGGAGGAAGTGGTTGAATCCGGTGGGGTCATCAATCGTGATCTCCTCGTCCGCTATCCTGAGATGCGACTGCTGAATTTCTACATTTCCCCTCTCGCGAATCAGGATGCCGAGATTCACGGCGAAGAGGAGCTCGTTGGCTACGTCATCATCCTGCGGGACAACACGAGAAATCGGGAACGCCACATCCGCGAAATCGAATCCGAAAAAATCCAGGCGGTGCAGAGTCTCGCCGCGGGAGTCGCGCACGAGATCGGAAACCCGCTCAATTCGCTCAACATTCACCTCCAGGTCATCGAGCGGAAGATCAAAAAGCGGGCCGACCCTGAACTCGCCGCCGAGTTGCTGGAGTCTCTCGAAATCACGCGGAACGAAATCAAACGGCTCGATTTTATCGTCGAAGATTTCCTCAATGCGGTGCGACCGACCAAACCGGTTCCTGAAGCGACCGATCTCAATGAGCTTCTCAACGAAGCGCTTAATTTTATCGGCCCGGAGGTAGCGGACCGTCGCATCAACATCGTTCTCGAACTGAAAGAGGATCTCCCCCTCATCCAGGTGGATCGCGATCAAATGAAACAAGTCTTCTACAACCTGATCCGAAACAGCAGCCAGGCGATCGGTTCCGATGGAGAGATCGTCGTCAAGACGGGCTTCAATGACGAGAATGTCTTTTTCACCTTTGCCGACAACGGCCCCGGCATTCCTGCCGACCAGGTCAGTCGGGTTTTTGAACCCTACTACACAACGAAGAAAGCCGGCTCCGGACTCGGTCTCATGATCGTCCATCGCATCATTCACGAACACGGCGGCGAGTTACAGTTTCAAAGCCAGGTCGGCATGGGCACCGAAGTCACCGTCTTTCTGCCCCGCGCCGAACGACTCATGCGCTTCCTTCCGGAAAAATCCGAGTCCCCTGTCATCGACATCGCCCCGATAGACTAACATAACGCCATGGATTTCTTTGACAGCACCGTCCTCATTGTCGATGACGAAAAAAACACCCGCGACGGACTTCGTCTTTCTCTCGAAGATGAGTTCGATGTCTACGTGGCCGCGAACATGGCCGAAGCGGGAGAGATTCTGAAAAGCGAATCTGTCGATGTCATGCTCACCGACCTCCGGCTCGGTGGCGAGAACGGGATGGATCTCATCGAAAAAACCCTCGCCCGGTCGAAGCCCCCCGTCTGCATTCTCATGACTGCCTACGGCTCGGTCGATGTCGCGGTCGAAGCGATGAAAAAAGGAGCCTACGACTATGTGAGCAAACCGCTCAACATTGACGAACTCGAGATCGTGATCAAACGCGCGATCCGGAGCCGCTCGGTCGAAGAGGAAGTCGTCGCGCTGAAAGCGCAGGTCACGGAGCGCTATGGCCTCGAAAATATTATTGGTCACTCCACCGCGATGGAGCCGGTCTTTGATATGATCAAACAAGTCGCCCCCTCACGCGCGACGGTTTTGATCGAGGGCGAAAGCGGAACCGGCAAAGAACTCGTGGGACGCGCGATCCACCATCTCAGTGGCCGACCCAAATCTAAACTCGTGACCGTTCACTGCGCGGCTCTCAGTGAGCAGCTTCTTGAAAGCGAACTCTTCGGTCATGAGCGAGGGGCCTTCACCGGGGCGATGGAAAAACGGGCCGGTCGCTTTGAAGAAGCCGACGGCGGCACTCTCTTTCTCGATGAAATTGGCGAGATCGATCTCAATACCCAGGTCAAGCTGCTGCGTGCCATCGGTGAGCGAACGATCGAACGCCTCGGCTCTAACAAACCTTTAAAAATTGACGTCCGCGTCGTCGCCGCGACAAACAAGAATCTTAGCGAAATGGTGAGAGAGGGCACCTTTCGCGATGATCTTTTCTTCCGACTTAATGTCGTCTCGATCTCGATGCCGCCGCTCCGGGCGCGCAAAGAAGATATCGTTTTGTTAGTCGATGCTTTCCTCAAAGAGTTCGGCGACGAGAATGGAAAGCCGGGAATGGAACTCACGAACGAAGCGCTCCAACTCCTCCTCGACTACGAATGGCCCGGGAACGTCCGCGAACTCCGCACCGCAATCGAACACGGCGTCGTCATGGCGAATGGAACCAAGATTGGATTGCGTCATCTTCCCCGCTTCCTCCGCGATGGCTCGCACGATGGCTTTCGTCACGACTCCCCGGCCCATCCGGTTGTGAATAGCATGGGCCCCAGCGGCGACGACGATCTCAACCTCGCGAGCGTCGAGGAAAAATACATCCGCCTCGCCCTCGAAAGAACCGGCGACAACCGCACCGAAGCCGCCCGCCTTCTCGGCATCTCACGCCGCACGATGCAACGGAAGTTGAAAGAAATGGGCTTGATCGAGGGCTGAGTTTTTTCCTTTTCTCTGCCGCAGAAAAAAGACACTTCGAGCAGGGCTTGCCGGGCGATAGGAAATCGCCCCTCCTTGCACTCCAAGCTCGCGCGCGTCAGTCATAGCAAAAACGTAGCGGACGGCGTCAGCCTTCCGACCGCATTGCCTCGGCCCTTCGTTACGATCTCACGAGAACGATTTACAGCAAACTTGTAGTGGTGATTTGCAATCTCCATCCGCCATGCCACGGGCTTGATCAGGTGGCGATTTCAAATCACCACTACCCAACGGGCTCAGCGAAGGCAGGACGAGCCCCAAAACCTAGAGCTTCGAGCGGGCGTGAATCGTCCCCGGATGGCTGCTTTTCGATCCTTCCATAAAGCGGACAAAATCGCGCTTTCTTTCATCGACCGTGAAAGTGTTCATGTCCCCGTTCGACCAAACGAACTGAAAGGCGGTCGGTGAAATAATTTCAAAAGTCGTCTCGGTCAGTTTGTTGCCATCCGCCTCAACGAGAACGGTGTCATCGCTGAACTGCATCGTTACCTCTTTGACGGTCGATCCATTCCAGCGAAATTCCCTTCCCTGCAGCCATTCTTTGAACCGCTCAGTCTCCGAGAGTTCGACACTTTCCTCTTCAATAGAAACAACCATGCCCGATTCGCCTCCCCTCATGACACCCTCGATTGCTTCGATCTCTCCACGAATTACGAGGGCCGCATCCAAGTTGTTGGTTCGCGTGAAACCGGCCTGAAGCGCTTTCAGATGCTGGAGGTATTTCTCGTGAATTGGGGCTGTTGCCTTATCGAGCGCCTTCTCGTAGTTCGCCCTCGCAGTCGTTAACTCACCCAGCTCATCGGCTGAGAGTGGAAGAATCAGAGAGGACGCGATGAGCGCGAAAAGAGAGAAAAGTCGGGGAGTCATGCGTTGTGTTTCTCAAATCGCTCCCCGGATGTCAATGCTGCGAGCGCTCCAACCAGCAGCACAAAGGAGCTCTTGATCTTGCTCCTAATCTTGATCTTCCCCGGCTGGGATGGATCAAGATCAGGAGTAAGATTAAGATCAAGAATTTCACGCCGGACACCAACCGAAATGCGAGGCCGTGCTCACGGTGCCAAAGACGACTGCCGTCGGAATCACGACACCAAATCCTTGATGACATGCCCCTCCACCTCACTCAATCGCACATCGCGCCCGGCATAGCGAAAGGTCAGGTCCTCGTGCTCGACACCCATGAGATGCAGAACGGTCGCCCAGAGATCGTAGACCGTCATTTTCCCATCGACGACATGATACCCGAAATCATCGGTCGCTCCATAAATGCTCCCCGCTTTGCAACCACCTCCGGCCATCCAGATACTGAATCCGAAGGGATTATGATCGCGTCCGTCTGTTCCCTGGGAAAACGGCGTCCGGCCAAACTCACCCGCAAAAATCACGAGCGTTTCGTCCAGCAACCCGCGCTGCTTCAAATCCATCAACAAACCCGCAATCGGCTGATCGACCTGATTCGCCATGTAGCCGTGCCCCTTTTCCAAGCCCCCATGCTGATCCCAGGGATTTGCATTCTGACCGTCGCCAGGCTTTTGCGGAAGACAGGTCAGCTCGATAAATCGCACGCCGCGCTCGACTAAGCGACGCGCCAACAAGGCCTGCTTCGCATAGTCACGAGTCATCGGGTTCTTCGCCTCAAAACCATAGAGCCGCTTCGTCGCTTCCGACTCGCCGCTGATCTCACACAACTCCGGCACCGCAGTCTGCATCCGATAGGCAGTTTCGTAATTCTGAATCGCGGCCTCGACATCAGCGTGCTGCTTCGTCTTCGTCGCAAAGCCCTGATCGACTGAGCGAATAAAATCGAGCCGCGAGCGCTGAATCCCATCGCTCTCCCTCGGCAGCACATTCTTCACCGGCTCGCGGGCATCGGCCTGAATGATCGAGGCCTGATGCTGCGCCGGCAGAAAACCACTGCTCCATTGCCCGACCCCGCCGTGGGGCACGCCGGACTCTCCGCTTCGCAAAACGACATAGCCCGGCAAATTCCGGTTCTCCGTCCCCAGCCCATAGCTGAACCAGGCCCCCGCACTGGGATGCCCGATGAAGGGAAATCCGGTGTGGAAAAAGAAATTCCCCTGCGCGTGTTCATTCACCGTGCTCGTCATCGATCGCACCACCGCAAGATCGTCGGCACAGTGCTGGCGAAGGTACGGAAACAAATCGGAAATCGGAGTCCCACTTTCTCCTCCCGGCTTGAACGCGAACGGACTCGCGAAGACGTTGCCGTTGTTGTTGAACTGAGTTCGCTCCACTTTCACCGGCATCGGTTTCCCCTGAAAATCAACGAGCCGGGGTTTCGGATCAAAGGTATCAACATGGGAGACACCACCCGACATGTAGCAAAGAATGACATGCTTCGCCTTCGGTCGGAAATCGGGACTCGGCTGGTAACCGCCCGCAGCGGAAGCCGCCGCCTTCGCTTCGCGCCCCATCAAGCCTGACAAAGCCACCATTCCGAAACCGGAGGAAATGCGACTGAGGACTTCGCGTCGTGAAAAAGGACTGTGTGGGCTCATGTTACTGGAGATAGATGAATTCCTTGAGGTTAAAAATAGCGTGAGCGAGATCCTGCCAACGGCGGTCGGCCCCGCTCAGGGGTTTGCCGAACTCCGACAAGGCCGCGCGGGTTTCTTCAAGCGAGTTGTCGAGCGACTGCACTTCTTTGCTTTGTGCGTCGGTTAGAGAACTCAGAATCATTTCCCGCGAGACAAACGGCCCCTTCTTCCCGGCGGAGGCGCGCACCTCTTCGGGCGTGAGGGCGCGATCGTAAAGCGTCGCCTCGTAGATCCGTCCTCGCAGGGCACGGTTGCCTTCGGCACGTTTTCCGTGACGAATCCCGAGAACGACCTCAGAGCTTCCGGCCCCGAACTCGTGCAAGTCCGCCACCCGAATCGATTCCCCAAGCGTCTCGCCATCGCGGTAGCCGGTGATTGTTCCGTCCGCCTCATAGGTGAAGGTCAGCCGAACGGGTCGCTTCACCGCTTCCGTTTCATCAGGCCCGTTGAAGTCTGCAGTCCGGCGGTGATTGTTGCTCCCGGCGAGCCAACGCTGCGGTCGCCGCTCCGCAAAAACAATGCTGTCGAAATTCGAGCCTGCCGAATCCTGCACCGTGATGACTCCGCCACCTCTCTCATCAAAAGTTTCCAGCTCAACAACCGCTTCCAAAGTCTTCGCCCCGAGGGCGTGTGGTAATGGCAGGGAACCCGCATAACCATCGCCATCGAGGACGAGTGCTCCGCCTTCGACGCGGGCGGAGCCGTTCAAGGTGAGGCTCGATTCACCGGCGAGATCATTAAGACCCTGCTCGAAACTCCAGTGAGAAACCGGGCGAAGAGCCAAATCGGACGTCTCGCTTCTTTCGCCACCTCCGGAACCCGCCGCAAAAAGCCGATCCCGAACCGGTCCCATCAATTCTTCTTTCGCCGCTTCCAAGCTCAACAACTTCGCTTCGAGGACATCCCGCTTCTCCGCCTCGGCGCGATATTGATCATCAAGGGTCTGGAGGAAACTGCGGGCGCTATCGATTTCAGGAATCGTCGGCTCACGATTGAGCGCGGTGACAAAGAGTCGTTTCATGATCGCCTCCTCATCAGCCTCAGGTCCAAGTGCCGCACGCGCACGATTTGCCATCGCGGCCGCCCGCGCCGCCACAAACGGATCATTCAGCAAAGTGAGCGACTGCGCCGGGACGTTTGTCGCATCGCGCTTTCCGACCGTCGAAGCAGGAACGGGAAAATCGAAAGTCGTCAGGAGCGGGTCAAGGCTGTTCCGGGCGACCCGAAGATACACCGCGCGGCGCTTCGCATTGAGTGCACTTGACGGGCCATAGCGCGTTTCATCCAGTTCCCCGGAGAGGGCGAGAAACGAGTCACGGATCGATTCGGCATCGAGGCGCCGGACCGGAAAATGAGAAAGAAGACGATTGTCAGGATCTTTCACCGCGACCTCCGGCGATGCGTCGGAAGATTGCTGAAAGGTATCGGTCAGGACCAGTTCGCGGACGAGTGCCTTCACTGACCAGTCCAATTCCCCGCGAAAACGCGTCGCGAGATAATCGAGCAACTCAGGATGCGAAGGCTCCTCGCCGAGACGGCCAAAATTGTCCACCGTTGCGACGAGGCCGTCGCCAAAAAGATGGGTCCAAATACGATTCACCGCGACGCGGGCCGTGAACGGATTGTCTTCGCGGAAGAAGTCAGCCGCCAACTCAAGACGCCCCGAGCCTTCTGTCGCGTAGGGCGTTTCATCGATCGCTTCAAGAAAACGACGCTCAACCGGTTCGCGAGGCTCCTTGTGATTACCCAGATGAAAAAGAGGCTGATCGATCCCGGGTCGCTCCGTGATCCCCGGTGCCCTCGTCGGCTGCGGGATTGCAGACTCAAGTGCGCGATATTCCTTGAGTAAAGAAAGCAACTCCGCAGGAAGCGCCGCATCACGATTCGGCAAGACCTCAGCGGTACGCAGATCGTCGAGCAGAAAAGCGGCGGCATCCGTGAGGGATTCGCCGGTCGCCCATTGCGTCAGCGCCTCCTCAATCGCCGCCTCGAAAAAGCGCTCCACTTCCGCCGCATTTTTCGGAACGCGATCACCCGCCGACGCAAAGATCGCCGCGAGCCATTCCTCTTTCGGCGGGGCCGGGCTCGCGCTGCCCTTCTTCACAAGAACCGCCTCGCGAATCCCGAACCAGGATCGGGCCGCTTCTTTCACGAGGACCGGCGCATCGGCCCCGGTCGAGAGTTCGAGGTGGATATCGTCCCCCTTCCAGTAATCGAGGCGATCATACTTCACCCATCTCCAATCGCCTTTCTCCAAATTCGTGGCCGGGTAGACCGTTCCTTTTCGCGGATAATTCTGGACCGCATACCGCGCCGACGATTGCTCCCCGGCAACGTTCAGGTAGAGATCATATTCGCCATCCAAATGATGAGGCGGCGACGCGATAAAACCGCGATGTTTCGTCGAAAGACGATGTGAAAACAATCCCGCCGGGAGGAAGCGGTCAAGAGCTCCTGACAAACCCACCACGAAGTCTCCGGAATCCGCCCCGTCGAGACCTTCGCCTACCACCGTCCACTGATCGACCTCGGCAGGATCGGAAAGGTCCCAGACTCGATTTGTCTCCCCGCTCTCACGAAGTTCACGGAACGCGGCCAACTTCCTTTCAAAATCCTCGCGGCTGTTCGTCCAGGCCGCCGCAGGGTCATCACTCTGGATCAGCCCCTGCATCCATTTCACCGAGTCAGCCGGAGCCGCGTGACTCAGTCCGCCTTCGCGCAGTGAAGCCTGCCAGAAGGCAGCGGCCTCCTCACGGATCTTCGCTTTCAAACGGATCAATTCATCACGATTCGTTTCGAGAACTCCGGGCGCATCAATCGCTACCGTCGCCGGGAGTCCGCTCGTGAAGATGCCGAACATGGCGTAGTAATCCGCCTGACTGATCGCATCGAATTTGTGGTCGTGACAGCGGGCGCAGGAAACGGTGAGTCCGAGAAAAGCTTTCGTGACCGTGTTAATCTGGTCGTCCGTGAACTTCACGCGCTCATCGAGCGCATCAGTCGGAGCGAAGCCGTGAAAGACCATGCGGTAATGCGCCGGACCGATTGCGCTTTCGTTCAGACCGAGCTCGTCATTGAGACGAGGCTCGGAAAGAAGGTCGCCGGCGAGGTGCTCCTTCACCAACTGGTCGTAAGGTAAGTCCGTATTCAACGCCCGGATCAGATAATCGCGATACTGAAAAGCATGAGGAATCGTCGGATCGCCCTCACTGCCATGCGTCTCCGCGTAGCGCATCCAATCCATCCAGTGACGCGCCCAGCGCTCTCCGAAAGCTGGACTTGCGAGCAACTGATCGACCAGCCTTGTTGTAGCCTTGTCAGGATCGATGGCCCATGCTTTCAGAAAGATCTCCGAGTCCTCAAGCGAAGGCGGCAAACCGACGAGAGCGAAAGAAAGACGGCGGTGCAAATGCCGCGGATCAGCAGAAGCGGCTGGCGAGAGTCCTTCCGCATTGAGCCGGGCACGGATGAAGCGATCCACCGGCGTCGTAGCGTCGGCCACCTCCGGCACTTCCGGATCACGAATCGGCTGAAAGCTCCACCACCCTTTGCGGCGCTCCCGGATCGCCTTCCAATTTGTGTCTTGTGAGAGTTGTTCCGGCGAAGGAGAAGTGTCCCTCGGATCGGGAGCACCCATCGCAATCCAGGTGCGAAAATCTTCGAGCACCTGCGGATCGAGCTGCGTGCCGGACTTCGGCATTTTCAGATCCTCGATCTCGTGAGCGATGGACTGGAGGAGCAAACTTTCCTCCGGCTTCCCCGGAACGATAACGGGACCGGAATCACCGCCGATCTCCCATCCCGAACGGGTATCCAAAAGGAGACCACCCTTGGATTTCGTCGCCTCCGAGTGACACTCGTAGCACTCCTGCGCAAGGATCGGACGAATCCGGTTTTCAAAAAATTCCCGCTCCGCATCCGTCATCGCGAAGGAGCTGTTGACTGAAGCGAGGCCCAGAGCACACCCAATCAGGAAGTAACGGAAAGACCGTTTCATGCCCGTAACTTTGCCTCAATGTTAGACTTTGCCTCGTGACAGAGAGCGGCGAAATGGGAAAACTTCGCGACCGGCATCCGCGTCGCCGGGGCCATTACCGTGATCGCTCCGATCGGTTGATGATAGGGGTCCAAAATCGGAACACCGACGCAGTTGATTCCCTCGACTCCCTCGGCGCGATCTTCGGCATAGCCGAGCCTGACAATGCGCCGACACTCTTTTTCCAGTGCTTCCGGCGTGTGAATTGTTTTCGTCGTGAAAGCTTTGAGACGCGCGCCTCTTTCGGCAAACCACTCTGCGCGTCGCGCCTCGCCCCAACTTGCGAGGATCGCCTTCCCCGGCGCACAGGAATACATCGGAACCCGCATCCCGACTTCACCACAAACCTGGAGAGGATGCGTCCCGCGAAACTGCTCGAGGACGAGGACCTTCCCTCCATTTTCAATCGCGAGCTGCACCGTCTCACCGGTCTGATCCCGAAGGCGGCGTAGCGATTCGTTGGCACAAAAAGCGAGACTCTTCTCTCCCGAGCGCGGACCGGAAAGTTCGAGAAGCCGGTTCGTGAGGACGTAGGCCTTCCGGTCTTCGCGCTGCATCGCATAGCCCATCGCGACGAGCGTCTTCAGCAAGCGGAAAACCAAATTCTGAGTAAAACCGGACTCCCTCGCCACCTCAGCGGCGGTGAGACCTTCCCCATGACGAGAGAGGAGATCGAGAAGGATCAATGTTTTCGCCCCGGTCGGCGAGGGCATCGCATCGGCATCAAATATGTCAGCGGAAATCGGGGAAAGGCCTTTCATCGTATAAACGATTATCACCGCATATAAGACTTTTTACTATGGCGTGATTAAGAGACATCAAAGTGTCGTCAATCGGAGACTCAAACTTCGATGACCAGACAGGGTTAGGTCGAGCATTCAACCCTGTTAGATTGGGTGCGATGTGGGTGAGCTCAGATCGGCAGGACAGCACTCCGAACTTCCATTTCCTGCCGCGAAAACGGAACTCCTTTTCTTTTTCTCCGACGCCCGAAAACGACGCTCCTGACCGGACGTTAGGAAGTCACCCCTCCTTGATTGCTCGATTTCACGCGAATCATCCACCGGAAAACAGGTAGTGGTGATTTGTAATCGCCATCCGCAATGCCCCGGCCTGATCAGGTGGCGATTGCAAATCACCACTACCGCCCACTCCGGGAAGTCGTCTGCGAGAAGACCGCTCCGAACTTCCATTCCCCACTGCCAAAACGGAGCTCCTTTTCCTTTTCTCCGCCGTTGGAGAAAGACTGTATTCGCACCCGACTCCTACACCAAATCCACGATCGAACCAAAGTCGGCATCAAACAGCCGGCGGTAGGTCCGACTCGCAATGCCGTCAGTCATCTTCGCGAGAACATCGCAGACGACACGGGCGCGGCCTTCTTTCGATTCCTGTGAAAAAATGAGCGTCTCCTCTTCGTCGGAAAGAAGCCGGAAATGCTCAGCTCCGCGCTCTGAAGGCTGGATGTAGAGTTCGTCAAAAACCTCAAACAGTCGCGTGAGGATAAAGTCCGATTTCCGGTCGAGCTGCTGGAGTTGCTGACTCCTAAAGACAAGGTCCAGCGAAAGCCCTTTGTAGACATTACAGGCCTTCAGGACGTCAGGGGCGATGACGAGGCGATAGCGATGCCGCGCGGTCGCGTCACTCAGGAATCCGCTCGCTTCCTCCAATTCGGCGGCGTTGATGAAATGTCCGATCTTTTTGCCAATCGCAGACTCGACGCGGTTTCGGCGGATCGCCTCGAGCAGTTCATCGAGCACTTTTCCCTCGTCGGAGGAAAGGGACTTCGATTCGCCCCACTGCTGCGCCCGGTCAGCGGTGATGAATCCGGCGTGAATGCCGTCCGCAATGTCATTGAGCGAATACGCGGTGTCGTCGGCCCAATCCATCATCTGACACTCGATCGAGCGGAATCCGTTCCGTGTTTTCCCGGGGGTCAGCGCTTCAGGGAAGGCGACGCCACCGGTCATGAAATCGAGAACCGGTGACTGTTCGGCGTAAAGATAGTGATGCTTCTGATCCGGAACCTCGCCGAAGAGAGTTTTGTACTTCAGAACGCCATCGATAAAGCCACGGCTCGGGTTCATGCCGCGGTCGGGACCGAAGAGGATTGAGGTCAGAATCCTCAGGGTCTGCGCATTGCCCTCGAAGCCCCCGTAGGATTGCATGAGCCGATGCAAGGTTCGCTCGCCGGTGTGACCGAAAGGCGGGTGCCCGATGTCGTGAGCGAGGCAGGAGGCCTCGACGAGATCAGCATCGACGAAAAAGTCATCCTTCAGCAGAGGCGAGACCTTGTTGAGCCGGTTGCAAATGCTGCGCCCGATCTGAGCAACCTCGATCGAGTGAGTCAGGCGAGTGCGGTAAAAGTCGTACTCGCCACTGAAAAAGACCTGTGTTTTATTCTGTAAGCGCCGAAACGCAGCCGTGTGAATGATGCGGTCACGATCAATCTGAAACGCGCTGCGATACTCGTTCGGGAACGGCCGGGCGTCTTCCGAAAGTCGCTCGACGTCAAAATTCTGATAAAACTGATTCTCCATGCAAAGACCCCCGACGGTAGCTGAAGCCCCGAAACAGGCAAAGATTTGATGTAAAAAATTGCAAGCCTAATTAGTTTTAATTTTCTGAAAATTATAGTATCTTAATCCTGGTTACCCATTTTTCGCTGAATGCCGGATCGCTACGAAATTAAAGGACGCATTGGTCGGGGCGGGGTTGGAGCTGTTTATAAGGCTTTCGATCGACGCCTCGAGCGCGAAGTCGCGATCAAACGGCTTTTACCCCTTGAAGAGACTTTACTGAACGAAGCGATCGATGATTCGCTGGAGAAAGAGGCTCGGGCGCTCGCGAAATTTCAGCACCCTAACGTCGTTTCAATCTACGAATTTGCCGAAGACGAAGAAGGCCCCTTCGTCGTCTTTGAGCTCGTCAAAGGCGACACGCTCAAAGAGATCGTGAAACGCGTCGCCTTCTCGGTCGAAGATTTTGTCGAGCTCGCCGAGCAATGCCTCGAGCCGCTCATGAGCGCCAAGGAGATGGACCTCCTCCACCGCGACATCAAGCCGGGGAACATCATGATGACCTGGCTCCCATCGGATCGATTCCAGGTAAAACTCCTCGATTTTGGCCTTGCCAAATTCAGTCAAAAACCCTCAACGCAGACACTGGACCAGAGCGGCTCTTTTCTCGGCTCGATTGACTACATCGCGCCCGAGCAGATTGAAGTGCAGCCTCTCGACCAGCGCACTGACCTCTACTCGCTCGGCTGCGTTTTCTACTTTGCCCTGACGCAGCGGGCCCCGTTCACCGGGAAATCGATCGCGGAGACAATGACGAACCATCTCTCGCACAAGTTCATACCTTTGACGGAACTGCGCCCCGATCTTCCAAAATCGATTTCCGAGTGGGTCACCTCATTCATCTCGCGACAGCCGGCTGACCGACCTGCGGATGCGATGGAAGCATATCGGCTCTTCAAGATCGCCAAAGCGGCCGGAAATGAGGAAAAGGCGGAGGAGAAAATTCCCGTCGCGGTCCCTGTCGCCCACGTCACGCCGACGCTGAACACGCCAAAATGGGAAACGACCCGCCATCAAGTCGCACAACCGCTGAACACCGGCCCAATTAAACACACGCGACCGCACCGGAAGCCTCTCCCCTCGAAGTCCACTGGAAGCCAAAACACAACCCGCCACTACAAGGCGGCGGACGAAGACGCGAAGAAGCAGAAAATAATCGTCATCGGCGTGGCCGCCGCGCTCGTGATTGGTCTCATCCTTCTCATTGCGCTGAAACCGGAAAAGCAGAAACAGGAAGCAATCACGAAAATTTCCGAAGCGGGCGGCAGTCAGGAAGCGGTTCCGGCGAAGGTCGAGCCGAAACTTCCACCGGTGATTCTCAAAACCGAACCGGTCCCGGCAATTGTTCTCCGCTCTTCCAACTCTCCGTGGTCGAACGAGAACGCACCGGCGGACTCTTCGCCCACTCTTTCCAATCCGGCGGGACTGATTGCTTCGTACTCTCCGAAAGGAGGAGTTCTCAACGAGCAGGGGAAACCGATCTCCGCAGCGGGCACTTTAATCCGGGCCGTTCAAAATCGCGAGGCTTCGGCCGGAATCGATCACCTTCTCGTCTCCGTCCCCCGGGGCGCCAGCGAGCCGGTTTTTCAAATTGATGCTAAAGGTAATCCTCGCATCGCCTGCCCTCCCGGCGTGAAACTCACGGCGATCGAAAAAGAAGTGAAAAGCGATCTCATCATCGGAGATCAGTTCACCTTTGCGATTCGCTTTCGCGCTGAGAAAGGCATGGGTGGCGAAATCGCACGGGTCTATTTCGTCGGCCCGAAAGGAAACACTGATCGAAGCTTCATCCGGCTGAGCCGCTTTGGAAACTTTATTCATGTCGGCAGCCAGAGAGGCAACGAAAAGCCCATCGCCAAATTGCAATTACCAGCCGGCCCGGAAACCGCCGCCTTGATGCTTTGGGATGGAAAAGAGGGAAGCTTGAGAATGGTTTTTAAAACAATCAATGGGAAGCCGGTCACGAGCCCACCTGTTAAAATGTCCATTGTCGGCAATCAAACCTTGTCATCTTACGAAGTCGGGAACATCAGTTTCTCGCAGAATCCAACGGCGCGGAAGCAAATTCACCTTGGCGAGGTCCTCATCTACCGCGGCATCCTCCCGAACGAAGACCGCCCCAAGGTCCTAAACTATCTTCTCGAGGGTTTCTGATCCCCTTTTCGATTGCGGAAGCGGCTGCGTGCGTGTTTCAGTGAGTTAACGCTCTCAGCATGCCGTTTCAACCCTTACCCGACACTGGCCCGGAAAAGCCGAAGTCTTCTGATTTTGGTCTTCTCCTTATCCGTGTTCTCGCGGCGACGACCTTTTTTTACTACCAGTTGCTTG
>Ga0222633_1000240_pt1 | contig 61085 bp, 53 predicted proteins | sample AntAcemetageno48_FD_179816 | JGI IMG/M metagenome (GOLD analysis project Ga0222633, IMG submission 179816) | Saline water microbial communities from Ace Lake, Antarctica - #48 | ecosystem: Environmental > Aquatic > Non-marine Saline and Alkaline > Saline | place: Antarctica: Ace Lake | collected...
ACACCGAGGCCCGGGGGGAAGCGACGGCGGGGGGAGCGGCGGGAGCCGCCGAAGCGCGGGGGGCGGCGGCGGCGGCGGATGGGGGGGAAACCAAAAGAGGGCAACCAATGTGGACGTAACCCTGGTGGTGCGTCCTTTGACCCATGCGCAGCAGCAAAGAGCGCGCGAGGAGAGCACCGCAAGAGCAGAACAAGCCGTGCGCCAGTGGGAACGCAAGTTGGGCGAGCGCGTTGACGGCGTCGTGGCGAAAGCGGTTGAAAGCGCGACGCGGGAAACCTTTGGCGAAACGCTTGGGACGAACGACCCGCTTGTTGTTTCGATAGGCTTGGAAATTCGCGGTGTTCTCGTTGAAGTCGTCGAGGCGCGTCTGTGTTTGCTAGTTGACGAGATTGCGACGGTGCGGCATCGATTTGATTCCAACCAGAACGCGGCGGATCGCGACCGAGCGGCGTCGGAAACGTCGGAAACGAACAATCAACGCCCACTCGACAAAGCCGGCGCGGTCGGAACGTTGATCCACTGGCTCGCCGAGGAGGACACGGAACGGAATCGGTTACGGGAACACGTCAGGGGGCTACGGGTTGACTTGGCGAACGCGGAGACACAATTGGAAGAGAACGAGAACTGTTTGGGGAAAGTGTCGGCGACGACGACGTCGGTTGTTTCCGTCGCCGCCGTCGCGGCGGAGGCGGCGCACGCGATTGGCGATGAAGACCGGTTTGTCGTCGGTACCACTTCTCTTCGTGACCAACCACCTGTGCGCGACGTGCGCAATCCGAAAGACCCCGCACCTCTCGCACCTGATCAATTCCCCATGAAGTCGCTCAAAGACTTTGACTGGGCCGATCTCGAGTCGCTCGCGGCGGGCGTTTATCGACAACTCCAAAGGGCGACGAACACGCCCGGGTTCGAACTCGCCTGGCCTTTGCTTCTAATAGCGTTTCTGCTGCGGCTACAGATTTAGCACGCGTACCTTTGTATATCAGGCAAGATACGAAACTCGTCTATCTTCTATTACTTTGTTTTTTCTTCTTACGAACATCGAGCTCACTAGTGCGGCTAGATCCGCACGCCTTTACACAGTTTGAGTTTGGTACCTGACTCGTCTATCTTCTATTACTACTAGTCTATGTCTAACTCTCACTAATTACTGCCTCGCGCGCGCATTTTAGTGGTCGGCGTTTTGCTTTCTCGGAACGTTATGGAAACTCGTCGGTCGTGTCGCAGGTTTTCGTTTGCGATTCCGTGGCGGTACTCGTACCGAACCGTGCCGGTTTGGATTTGTAACGATCTTCTTGGTAAAAAGACATCCACGGTTTTGGGTTTGCTAATGTTGGTGGTACCATTCACATCCTTCGTGTAACTCATCAAACAGTCGCCAAGTAACGAAAGATTAACCAAAATACCAGAACTTAACCGCCGGTCGTCGCAGTGCGGGTTTAGGTGATGCCCTACGCGCCTGCGGTAACAAATCGCGTTCGCTTCGTTCGGGTGGAAGTCGGTGACTGCGCGGTGCGTCGCCCGTATCTTTTCCCCCAAGGTCCGCAACTCAATCGGCATCGGATTCGTTGGGCAATTCGTCACCACGCGCCGCTTTAAATCGCAAACCACGCCCCACTTCATCCCGGCGTGCTCGCCGTTAAAGGTACTGGACCGCCACTCCCTCGCGCACCGCGCCGGATCGTCCAGAAAAGCCATCAACGCCATCTCCTCCTCAACCGTGATGAAGTCTTCGACGACGAAAAGACCGGGAAGAGCGCCGTGTTGTTGGGTGGCATCACTGGCAGTGCACGCCTTCTTCGCGTCTTCCATCAACGCCCGCAGCGCCGACGGCGGCGAAGTCGTCTTTGTTTTTGTCTCGCGTTTTTCGGGAGACATCTGTTTCGAGATCGCACGCTCGGTGTGAGTCAGTACCTTCGTTGGTTCCGTTGATTCCTCCCGCGTCAATTCGGTGGCTTGTTTGTCCCCAATTGAAACGCTCGGCGCGCAACGTGCACTGTCCAAGTGGTCGTTCATCAGCCGCAACGAAACCTGCAGGCCACAGACGGGACACGGGGCGAACGCCGAGCCGAGCTTTTGTTTGAGCTTATTTTGCAGGAGCCTAAAGCTTCCCCGGGACACGCCTCCCGAGTTTGGGGACAGGAACCCATCCAGGCGAACTTGCGTTTTGTCGCCGCGTCGTAAGGCCGATTTCACACTCGGCATAGCGCCGAAGGCCCGGCCGCGACTACGACGTGCGGCGCCTTGTGTGACTCCATGACGCGATGCTGATGTTTTGGCGAGTGTCGAGTCATAAGGAAAAAATTCAAAAAGATCTTTCAAAAACCTCGAAATAAAGAGCTCTCGGCCAAGGCACCCCAACGACCGTCATCCATTCAACGGCGCGCCTCGTGCGGTCGATCCGAGTTCCCACTCCGTGTCGTACGTTTGGGTTTCATCGGCATGTCGTGGAACACGGCGCTCGCGCCCGCGGCCACGGGAGGTTCCACGAGATTCGTGACGATCGGCCATCGAACATCATCGGCCGGGTTCCAATGTGCCAGTCCCCGGCAGGCATCCGCCATCCCCGGCAAGGCAAACGCCCGCGTGACTCCCGTGCGTCGTCGCCGGTTCGATCCCGGGTGCGGCCCGTTGTATTCGCGCTTCGGTGTCGCACCACCACCTCTCAGTGCAGTGTCCAAGGACGAGTCCTGTTTAACCGACATGGACGGCGACGACAACCTGAGTGTGACCGTGGATGGTTCGTCCGATCCGCGCATGACCGTGATATCCATCCGCGCCACGAACCGGCCGGGAATCCTGCAGTTGTTAAAGTCGACCCTGGAGGATTTAGGGCTTTGCGTGGAGCGCACGGAGGTTGACATGGAGGGTACCATGACGAGCGACGTGTTCTTCGTCACCGGCGACGACGGCGCCAGGGTGGACGACCCGTATGACATGGCGAACATCGAACAGGTCTTGACCGTGGTGCTGAACGCGCATTTCCTGAAATCCAGCGGCTTCGTGCGGCCGGTGGACGGCGACAAGGCGCACATGAACACGGACGGCAGCAAACCGCGACAAAAAGACCTGCTTTATTCGTTAATGGACAACTACATCAAAAACGACGTCCTGTCCGTGCAGAACTCGATCGTGAACCACGTGGAGTACACCCTGGGGCGGAGCCGTTACCGGTGAGGAACTTTCCCACCCAACACGTTCCGCCTGCCTGATCACGGTCCCTACTTGACGGCCACTCGTCATTCAACGGAAGTACTTCCCACACTAATAACGTACTGGCCACTACTGGTAACTCTTACGGCGTACTCGCGGCTGTTACAAATACATCACAAACGCACTGTTTGCGGAATACAAGTTCCTACACATTACCACCGACTTACCTTTTCTTGTTAATCGCACCAGGTTCGACGACTTCGAGGCGTACCAAGCCACGTCTCTTTCCGTGCGCGATCGATTGATCGAGAGCTGGAACGACACGCAGCAGTACTTCCGAGAACAGGACCCGAAACGCGTGTATTACCTCTCCATGGAGTTCCTGATGGGCCGGAGTTTGACGAACAGCTTGTACAACTTGGAAGTCAAGAACACGTTCTCGGAAGGGTTGCGGCAGCTCGGGTACGACATGGAGAACTTAGTGGAGAAGGAACGGGACGCGGCGCTTGGTAATGGGGGCTTAGGCCGCCTCGCCGCTTGTTTCCTAGACTCGATGGCCTCCGAGAACCTTCCCGCGTGGGGGTACGGTATTCGGTACCAGTACGGCATGTTCAGGCAAGAGATGCACGACGGGTTCCAGCACGAAAACCCAGATTACTGGTACGTGTTTGTTGGGCTTTCCCAAATCCCTCCTCCCTGTTTACCGCCCCTGCCTTGACGTCCACCGCGATCATTAAAAGGAAGTACTCTACATACAGCACATACGCACTGTTTACTGCCCTGAACGACTGAACTACACGGAATACTACAGTACACCCATACTCGAGACGGAAGAGACTGACCCTTTTCTTTCCCCTTTTCTTTCCCAAACGCAGGCTGAACTTCGGCAACCCGTGGGAAATCGAGCGCCCGAACATAGCGTACCCGATCAAGTTCTACGGTCACGTCACGACCGTGGATGTTGACGGGCACCAGGTGTTTAAGTGGGCAAGTGGCGAGGAGGTCACAGCGGTGGCGTACGACACTCCGATTCCGGGGTGGAACACGCCGAACACGATCAACTTGAGGCTTTGGTCGGCGAAGCCGTCGCGAGAGTTTGACCTGGAGAGCTTCAACACGGGCGACTACGTACAGGCGATTCTTGCGAAACAGCGCGCGGAGACTATCAGCGCCGTTCTTTACCCCGACGACCGCACCTACCAAGGCAAGGAGTTACGGCTGAAACAGCAGTTCTTCATGGTGAGCGCTACGTTGCAAGGTACGTGTTGCGCGATTCCCAAATCCCAACAGATAGAATCCAACTCTCTGACTGTTTGCTCATACTCTAGACTCAAGCCTGACACTTTTCTTTTACCACCGCGAGATATCATCCGGCGGTTCCTGGTCACGCACGACGATTCTTTCGACGAGTTCCCGAAAAAAGTAGCTCTGCAGCTCAACGACACGCACCCCACGATTGGCGTGCCTGAGCTCATGCGCCTTTTAATGGACGAGCACGGCTTGGGGTGGACCAAAGCCTGGGACATCACCACGCGCGTGTTTTCGTTCACCAACCACACCGTGCTTCCCGAAGCGCTCGAGAAGTGGCCCGTGGATCTTGTGGAAAACGTGCTGCCGCGACATATGCAGATCATCTACGACATAAACTGGCGGTTCACGCAGGAGTTACGCGGGGTCATCGGGGACGATTACGCGAAAATAGCCCGCATGAGCATCATCGAAGAGGGCGAGGGTTTTGAGAAATCGGTCCGGATGGCGCACCTGGCGTTAGTGGCGAGCCACACCGTGAACGGTGTCGCCGCGATTCACAGCGAATTGATTAAAACCACGATTTTCAAGGAATTTTTCCAGGTACGTATCGCACTTACCAAAGCCAGCCGCAGTTTGCCGATTGCCCGCCCGTAATTACGTAACACGCGCGGTCCGAAATACTGACACTTTTCGCGTACAAATCACAGGTCATGCCTGAAAAGTTCCAGAACAAAACAAACGGGGTAACGCAACGGCGGTGGCTCGCGTTCTGCAACCCGCTTCTTTCGGATTTGATCACGGAAACCCTGGGCACCAGTGCGTGGGTCAAGGAACTCGATTTGCTTCAAGGCCTGAGAGAAAGCGCCGATGACCCGGAGTTCCAAAAGCGGTGGGTCGCGATCAAGCGCGCGAACAAAAAACGCTTAGCGGATTTGGTGCTGAAAAAAACCGGCGTCGTCATCCCCCTGGACGCGCTTTACGACATCCAGGTCAAACGCATACACGAGTACAAGCGGCAGCTACTGAACGTGTTTGGGATTATTCACCGGTACAACGCGCTGAAAGCGATGTCGCCGAGTGAACGCAAGAAAGGTTCGTATTGCGCGGTTCCCAAATCCTTGACACACTGTTTTACCGAAGCTGGTGACTGTTTTCCCAACGTAGTACTGTTGAAAGACTGACACTTTTCGGGCTTTACAAAAAAGCCGTCCCCCGCGTGTGCATCGTGGGTGGCAAAGCCGCGCCGGGGTACGACATGGCGAAGCGAATCATCAAGCTCATCAGCGCGGTTGGCAAGACAGTGAACGAAGATCCGGAGATTGGGGATTTGCTGAAGGTTGTTTTTCTGCCCGACTACAACGTCAGCAGCGCGGAAGTCATCGTTCCCGGGAGCGAGTTGAGCCAGCACATCAGCACCGCCGGGACGGAGGCGTCAGGGACTTCAAACATGAAGTTCGCCATGAACGGCTGCCTCATCATAGGCACCATGGACGGCGCGAACGTGGAGATTGCGGAGGAGATTGGCAACGAGAACATGTTTATTTTCGGCGCGCGGGCGGACCAAGTGCCGCAGCTTCGAAACGAACGCGAACACTTCAACGTCCCTGCTGGTTTTTACGCCATCGTGGACCAGATCCGAACCGGCGCGTTCGGGTGGGCGGAGTTTTTCCAACCGGTGTGCGACGCCGTGTGCGGCGGGTCGGATCGGTACCTGCTCGCGAACGACTTCGAGCAGTACATCGACGCGCAAAGACGAGTGGACGAGGCGTACGCGGACCAGACACGGTGGACCAAGATGAGCATCCTTTCCGTGGCGGGGAGCGGGAAGTTCAGCAGCGATCGGACGATCAGGGAGTACGCCGAGGATATCTGGGACGTTAAGCCGTGCCGACGGCCGATGCCAAAGAGCAACGCGCCGCCCAAGGCGTTCGGGGAGGCTGAGAAAATGTGAGACGAATGGACAGGGGGGGTATATTACGGACGGGAGTAACGGAGGTGAATACACAGCGTGGTTCTTTTTTCAAACTACGGACGACTCGTTAAGAATCGTCCCCGTACGTTACATACTTTTTCCTCGACCCGAACTTGGTTCTCTCCAGCCGTCGCTCCATCGCCCGCACGTCTTCCTCCAACCGCAACGTCGCGGCCTGCGATTTCAAAAGAGAGTCATACTGCCGCTCGGCGCGCGCGACGTCGGCGCCCGACGGCGAGCTCTCGGGGCTCTTTTTTTTCGTCGACGAGTTTAAACTTCCCGGAGAGTACACTGAGGGCGAGAATTTTATCGGGGTTGGGGATGTTTTCGGGGATGGAGAATTGGTGTTCGTCCCCGGGGATAACTTCTTCCCAGGTGACGTTTTCCGGTAAATTTTCTCTGGCGTCCCTTGTCCCCACGTTAACGGGTACGGCAAGACCTCGTACACGTGCACGCACGTGAAGGCCATTTTTGATCCGTAAAACACGGGATCGTCGTTTCGGTCGGGGTTCCAACACCGGACTTTTAAAAGCGCGCGTTTCGCGCCGAGCAACGCGGCGCACTCGGGAAACAAGTCTCTGGCACGATTAAAACAAAGTGTCAGTCTCGTCGCGTGGGCAATCGCAGAGGCGGATTGTGGTCATCAACGGGAAACGCCCTTACCGGTCCCTGCGAAGGCACCCTTCTATGGTTCGCGATACGTAAAGCCCACCCAAATGGTTGGGGTGGGACGGGTGACACACCGTGGTGTGCGGTTGGTACGTAGTCGCGCCGTCGTACACGCTGACGTATTTGTACTTTCGGAAATTCGTTTCTGAGGAATCCTTTTTTGTGTTTGGGGAATCCTCGTTCCATTCGGCGTCCTCGTTCCATCCTTGAGTTGTTCTTCCGTCATCTGGCACCACCGCGACTACCTTGTAGTATGTCTTCGCGTACCACGGAGGTAACACGTTGTCCATGACGTACGGTGTCTGTGCGGTACGGTCGAAATGGACCCAGTCCACCGTGCCGTCGTCGTTCCGCCGGCGTCGCATTTTCATGGCTTTTATTTGAGCTTCGGTTAAATCCAACGTCGCGTTTCGCATGGACGCAAGCACGGAAAGCACTTCGTCATCCTCCGCGGGGCGGTGCAGGTACGTCGCGGCTGCTTTCTTGGGTGAGTTGTTGGCCTTGAGTTGGGTTTCGAACACGTAATCAAGGTCGACAGCGGCGCCATCGCCACTCCCATCGCCACTGCGGTCGCGTGGACGTCGGTGCTGATGGAGTCCATCATCACGACCTCCGTCCCTTCCCAACGCCCAGTCTCGCGTCAAACGACCGAGCACCCCAGCCACCTCATCCCGCACCGCGAGTTCCTCGTCGTCGTCGCGCCATTGCACGGAGGGCATCGCGTCGCGGGAGGTGTGTACGGGTAGTGCGTGTTTTCAAACCGACTCCAGCCCCGGGCGGGGACGGGCGGAGTGGGACGCGCTGTGAAATAGTGGCACCTGTTTCACAGTTTCCCAGACTTTTAAACTTTTGAAGCTTTAGGCACCCAGGTGCGTCCGACCTCAGAGTGGAGACGCGCCCCGAGGTGGCCTAACCGCCCGGACCAGCGCGTGATTCGATGGTCCCCGAGGTGCTCCTCGCGCTTCTCGGCGTTTCCGGCGAGGTTATCATTTTGGTACCGGCGACGGGTACCCATCCAGCGCGGTTCGCCGTGAACCCCGATCTCGACTTGTTGGAACCGCCCGAGCGCGCAAGCCTGGACCGCTTGGTGCAAATCGGGTACGCGTTCCGGGAGCTGGAGAGGTTCGTGGGGCGCGAGCACACGGCGAGTGCGTTGTCCGCGGTGGGGGCTGCCAAAGACGGCCCGCGAAGAGGGAACAACGGGAGCTTGTACCGCAACGCATTGGCGTCGGGGGTGAATGATGTTTTGACGACGTACGAGGCCAACATTTTACGCCTGGAACAAGACATCTTGCGAGGCGCGCTCCCCGCGTTGCCCGCGGCGCTGGAAAGCGCGCTGAGTGTGTACACTGAGCTGCTACCGGCGCTGTGGGCGGGAACGGTAGAACCGGTCGCACACAGTGGCATGAAAGGGTCGAGCCTGCTGCACCACCTGCACGCGCAGTGCCTCGCGGCGGGGGCGCCGGCGCTTGAAAAAACGCTACGCGTGCTCTTCGCGCGAACAAATCGCGCGCAACACCAGCAGCTCTTGGCGTGGACCGCGCACGGGTTGCTTGTTGATCCGCATCACGAGTTCTATGTCGTACCTACGCGGGCTGGGGGAGGGTATGGTGATGTGTTTATTGGAAACGAGGATGGCGACGGCGACGGGTTGGTGGATGCTTGGCGCTCCGACGACGACGACGATGACGAGCACGGAAGCGACGGCGAGATGGAGGACGACGATACCTCCGATTATTTCACCCGAGGCCACAGGAACTCTTCAAAAAGTGGAAATGACGGAGGTGAAATGGAGTGGCACGGCCGTTTCCAGGTATCCCTGGAGAGGCTCCCGCCGGGGGTGGAGCTTCCAGTCGCGGAGGCGGTATTGTTTGCCGGAAGGGCGGTTCGTATTTTGTTGAAGCCGAAAGGCGGGTTTAAGTTTTCGGGTCAGACTTCGCGAGGCACCAACTGTTCCAATTCCCTGCTCCCCTCATCGGTCACTCAAAGCGCGACGCAGTTGATTCGGGGCTTCGCGTCAAGCCACGAATCATTCGACCGGCGCGAGTTCGAAAACGTGGTGGAAAATATTCGAAAGCCGCTCGCGGACCGCCTCGGCCGGCTCGCAATTAAAGACGCCAACTTACCGAAACACTTACAAGGCTTACGGTCGTATTTTCTGCTAGGCAACGGGGACTTTTACCAGACGTTTCTGGAGGACGCGCACTCGCTTTTTTCAGTCGCGCCGCGACTAAGCACCGCGGAGGCGGATTTGCTGCTACCGTTTCGGGAAGCCGCCACGAAATCCAGCGCGGCAAACGACCACGCGCACCGGCGGTTCCGCCCGAGGCTTTTTTTGGAAGATGAAAACGGCGACGCGTTTGACAAAGATAACAAAACAAAAAACGACGACGGAAACAATTCCCAGCGCGTCCCCGCGTACGACGGGTGGGACGGCTTGACTCTTGAGTACTCCGTGCCTTGGCCGTTGGGTTTAGTGTTGACGCAAAGCACCATGAAACGGTACGGCGAGATGTTCAAGTACCTGTTACGTCTGCGCCGGGCCGCGAATTCGCTGGACAAAGCCTGGATCCGGTTGCGGCGGGTGGCGAACGCGCGCGCCACCACCACGCCCGGGGCGTTGCGAGCGGAGGAGGAACGGGAAATGAGACGGCGACGAATGGCGCACAACCACGAAAACGCATCGTCATCAGGCAGGGCGCACGAAGCGTGCTCACGGGCGCGCCGGGACATAGCGTTTCTGATAAACAACTGGCTGACGTACCTGCAAACGGACGTGGTGGAAGCGCAGTTTGTGGAGATGATGGGGAAGTTGGGAGAGATGACGGAGAAAGTATCGGATGGCAACGTGTCGGGTGATGACGACAACTCCGACGACGACTCAAATGACGACTCCGACGACGACTCCAGATACGACTACGACTTTGACCAGGCCGTGCGTTTACACCGGAATTTCCTCGCCAATCTGGGTGCGCAGTCGTTTCTTGATTTGCCCGGTGTGTCGCAATCCGTGGAGGCCACGCTTTCGTTGTCCAGGACGATTTGCGAGACGATCGGGAAGCTTCCGCTTACTGGATTTTTCGAGAGTTCAACAAACGAAGAAAAGGTCACGGCATCCGTCGACGCTTTGGCTGATTTGTTCACCGAAGTATCGCACGAGTTGTACGACACGCTACGGAGCGACAGACTGGCGAACGACCCGAAAGCGCCATACCTAAGACGCCTTCTTCTCCGCCTGAACTTCAACGATTTCGTCGGGGCGAACGCGTCGGCTGCGAGGGTTCGGAAGAAAGAAGAACTGAAAAAAATCGCGTCGTCGGCGATGCATTCGGCGGCGCCTTCTGCATTTGGATCAGCAGCGCCTTCTGTGCGGTCGTCGGTCACGTCCCTAGGGTCAATCCGGGGGGGGTGGAACGCGTCAGACCCGCCCACGCCGAAGCGGTGGTAGTGTTGTTAGTCTTGTTAGTGTTACACTCCGTGGACAAATCCTTATTCTGTTGTCTCCTAAGGTTGTGTGGTCTTTCAATTAGTCATTGCGCTGACCAATTCTAATCACGCTCGCGGCGGTACCAACCTGGCGCGCACGTCACTCAGCGCCTCTAGATACTTCGGCAAGAAGTGGTCGCTTAGCATTGTTTTGGAAAGCCGGATCTTGTCGTACGCCTGGACGGAGACGTCCGCGAACATTTCGTAGTGTCGGTTTGCGGGGCGCGTCGGTTCGCTCGTTCCTTCCGCCGCGTCCACGTTCCCCTCAGGTTCGTCATCCACCAGCACCATGTGCAGAATCGTCCCCGCGGGATACAGTTTCACGTTAAACGCGTCCGCGTCGTCACGTTCCACTTGTGTTGTTTTTCCTGATTCAGCGTTGGAGCTTACGTTCCAGTTGCTCCCGCCCTTCCCGGTCGCAACGCGCGCTTTAAGCGTGTCGTCGTCCACGGGGAGATCCTTGCGATAAATAAAACAAAGCGTCAGTCGATCGGGCCGCGTGTGTCTCCGGGATTCGAAAGGGGTCCGGCCATGTACTCCATACACAGGGCAGGGCAGTAAACAGGGAGGCGGGATTTGGGTTGGGAAAGGCCCGTACCTCGTCGTTGTCGCTCGTTCCCTCGTCCCTCCCGATACTCCGCGCCGCTTCCAGAATATCGAGCGGCGCCCCCGGGCCGAGCAGAGCCGCTGGGTCTGATTTCGTGGTTTTCGGCGTGGGTAGGGTTATCTCGGTGTTGTTTTCGTGGTCACCGACGCCGTCGCGTGCGTCGCTCCCGTCGAGAGAAGTTCGGTCGACACCGTCATCCTCCGATTCGTCCGATTCGAAACAACCCACCGCACCAAACCCGTCGCCGTCGCCAGCGGCCTGAATCACCGCCAGTTCCTCCTGCAGCTTCAGCACCTCCTGCGCGGCTTCGCCTTCTAGCTGTTCCAAAAAATCGCGGCTTCCAATTTTGTCGTCGTCGTCAAGGCGCAAGTCGTCGGAAAGAACGCCGTCGTCGGGAAAGTCGCCGTCAAACTCGTTTTCTTCGGAGATTTCGTCCGGGTCAAGGTCATTTCGTCCGGGAGCCGCTCCGGAACTCGGACGAGTACCGCCGTGACTCGCCGCGCTGGCTCGTGCCGCTTCCAACGACGCGGTCTGCGCTAGCGTCGGGGACGCGCGCGCCTCCTTGAAGGAGCTTCGCGAAAACAGAGAGCTTTGTCCGTCGGTAGCTTTTTCCATCGGTCCCACCCGGTCCGGAGGCGTTCCACCGGGAACGGCACTGCTTCCCTTGCTACTTCCACCGTTCGAAACCACCCGCTCCGGTTTCCTCGGCGCGACGCACGACGCGAGCAGCGCGGTGCCTAAACTGGCGAGCTTGGTGAGTTTTGAGCCCTCCATCGGGAGAGGTTTCTTGGTCACCGCCGCTCTTAGCGGTACAGTCATGCGCAGGTTCATTCGGAGTGATCGCATCTGCGCCCCCAGCCACCGCCTGGGGCGAAGCACGCTCCCGGGCGCCGCGGCGCCGGGAAGGTGCGTGATTTGCCCCACAACGTCGTTCAGACGCGCGTCGTCGTCTTGCTCTTCCGTATGGGCATTTACCCTGAAACGGACGGACGACACCACGGCTTCCTCAGCGGTCAAAGGAACGGGGGAATACCCGCCCCTGCGCCCGCCGAACCCGCAGGTCAGCGCCCCCGGGACGCGCGACAAAAGCGACCCTTGGTAAGGATCAACCACGGTGATCGGCACGCCGTCTTTTCGTAAAATCTGCGCCTGGTCCGAGACGGACATCTGCGTTTGATCAGCAGATCGGTTGGCATCGCCATTCCCTACCCTACCCTTGCCCTCCCGTGGCGCCGCGCACGCCCTGGCCATCGCCCTCGTGGTGGCTCTCCACTTCTTCAACACCTGTTGTTCCCACGCCGCGCTGACGATTTGCTGCTGCAGCTCGGTGACCTTGGAGAAGGACACGGTTGGGACAATATCGGCGCCGGTGATCACGGTGGTCACAAACGGCTTGCACGCCTCGGAAAGGTCCGCGGAAAGCGCGCTGGGGCACGCGAACGCGAGGCACTGTGTGTTCGCGAACTTGTTCGTCGCGGTGTCGCCGCCGTCTAGTTCCCGGAGAATCTGCGTAAGCACCACCGCGGTGCCTGCGCCTAAACTGTGGCCCACTATCGTTAGCTCGTAGTCGGCGTTTTCCGACATGGCGCGTAGTAGGTCGTTTTTAACAGTCTTCGCGAGCCACCGCGCGGTGGATAAAAACCCCGCATGCGCCCGGCCAAGCACCACGGATCCGTTCCCGTCCACCAGGTGGTGCGGCTTGGAGTGAGCGGTTAAGGAAGTCACCGTGTCCCGCACCGAGTGCGTTCCCCGGATCACGAAGAAAAGCGCTTTTCGTGCCGGGTCTTTTACCAGGATATACGCGGGCTGCAAAATAGCAGGGCGGAGCTGCGAAAGAAGAATAGCAGGAGGCTCGCTTGTGCTTGCTGATGTGATTTCCGTTTCGCTTGTTGTCGTCTCGCGTATGTTCTCATCTACTCCGGGATCACTCCTTTCCGTGTCGTTTCCATTCGTCGTCTCGCGTATCATGGCTTCCAACTTCGTCTGAATTTGTTCCACCGATCGCGCGCCCCGAAGTAACCGGTTGTACCGCATCGCCAGGTCTATGAACTCCAGCCGGAGTCGCCACTCCTCAGTGCCAACGACTTGCACGCCCATTGAAAGCACCTCCTCGGCGATTTCGAGGGACATGTCACGCGACGAAAGGTGCCGAATCGCGAGCAGGTGGTCCAACCGCCAGATGCCCAGCTTTGAAAGCGCTTCTTTCCATGAAACTCGCACGACCTCGTGCAACCGCACCACCGATTCGCCCCACGTTTTCGGGGGTTCCGTGAAGTCACTCAGCGTGGGGGACTTCCGCGCGGTGTACCACACACCGAGCGCAGCAGCGGCACCGGCCGCCGCGGCGATGCTCGCCATGGCGAACGCCGAGGATGAGAATGAAGAGACAGGCCGCGTGATGTTCTTTTTCTCTAAAGTGACGAGGACGAAAAGATATTTCAATGACAGGTGTCTCTTTTTCCGCTCTCAAAACGCCGCTCACCCCGTCCCCGCGTCGCCTCCCTTCTTTTCCTTTTCCGAACCCTAAGGCCGCGTATCCGCGAGCCACGGAAACGCACGGCACGCCGCGCCCCACTCCGCCAAGTCCGGGTCGTCCATGCTTCGGCGCGGTGAGGATTTGTTTGAAAAAGACCGAGAGTTTGCTTTACCTTGAAAAGGCGTGTTGGAAGGAGTGTCGTGCGGCTCACTGAACTCGTCGACGTATACTTTCTTTCCCTCGCGCGCGTCGGTGTCACTCGCGGTGTCTGATGATGATGATGCCGATTCGTACGACCGGTCATCCGCAAACAAAACCTCTGTGCTCGGTACCTCAAACTCCTGCTTTTCATCGCCGAAATCTATGGAGCCGAACGCGTGCAGGACGTCAAACTCGAACGCGGAGGAGGAAGCGGAAGAAATACCAGTCACCGTGTTACTACCGATCACGGGATTTCCGTGAGCTGGTGTTTCCTGTTTTTGTTCAAGACTCGTACAAGGTCTTCCACGTTCCGACCCAGAGGACACAAGGGTAGCGACGAGCCCGACGCCAGGACCTAAACTCGAAAACAAATCAGGCAACGGCTGGCGGACGTTTTTGTCTTTTTTAGGAGCGTCTTTTTCTGTTTTTTCTTCCTGTTCCGACCCGGCCGCGAAAGTCGCCCACCCCACGTCACTGTCGCTCGCGGACTCCTGTGACTCTTCTTCGTTACCAAAAGCCCCCGAACGTTTCCCCCGCATCACCGGGACGTTCAAAGTGATTTGCGAAGTCAGAGGTTTCATGTGCGGGTTTCTTTCGGGTGGTTTTTCGGCAACTTCGTTTTTGTCCCCTTTTTTTTTGTCCCCTTGTTGTTTTTCTTTTCTTTCATCCCCGCCTCGTCGCGCCTCGTCACCTTTTTGTTTTCCATCCCCACTCCGTCCAAAACTGGAGTCTCGCGCGTAACCCTCCATCGCCGCGGGCTTCACGTCAAAGGCTTCGAATTTCCAGAACAGCCCCGCGATTGCGTACCGAAGCCTTTTCTTTTGCGAAGTGGAGAGGGATTTAGGGTTTGTGATTGAACTCGGCGTGCCGACGGTGCCGTGTCGCCGAAGACTGGGCATGTTTTCGTGAAGCCCCAGACTCACCAAACCTGTTTTTGTTACACGAAAAGGGTCAGTCTCTTCCGTCGGCGAGTATACCGGTTCGTAACAGTTACCAGTACCGTGTGTCAATTGACCACAGGGTCCGCCAGGAAGAGTTACGGAACGTAGTGCAGTTCCTTTGGATGACTGCGGTGGACGGAAACGAACGGGGCGTCAAACAGTGCCCCATGATTTGGGAAAGCCCCAACACGTACACGCCGCCGACTCGAACTCGGCTTTCGTCAACCCCACCGGGTCCCCGCGTCGCCCGGCTTTCGCCATGTCCCACACGGACGCCAGGATCTCGTGTGGCAGCCCGGTTCGCGAAAAGAACCGCTTGGCTTGTTCGCCGGACATGGTGACGGGAGGACTGGGAGGACCGGGACGGCTCGAAGCCGAGGAGGGTCGGTTGCGAGCCGCGGTCGACCCCTCGTTTTCCTTTTCCGTGGCTTCCCGCCACCACGCGTCTAACACGCCACACGTCAAACCCGCGGCGTAACCCTTTCTTCGCGCGCGAGCCGCAGCATCGCGGTCTTTCCGTCGACGCGCGGTGTCAGAAAGCACCGCGCGCGCGTGCGACCCGTCAAGCGCGCGATACACCGCGTCCATGCCGCACCAACGAGGTTTGGAGCCCTGACGAACGACGAAGGCGCCTTTTCTTCTTTGAAAGGTTTTGGAAATCTCAAAGTTGCGAGGACTTCGAGGCGAGAAGACGAGTGCCTGAATTGATCTCGCAGTCACTTCCCCGCGCGTGGGCGTGAGGGCCACCTAGCAGGGCCCCCACGCCCTGGCGCGCGTGGCGAGTAGTGTTCGCAACCATGGTCGCCGGGTACATCATCGACTACGTGAACAGACGGCGTATGCGCAAACAGTCCGGCGGTACGAGTAACTCCTCGTCATCGGATCAGAATCCGGAGGTCGAACACAACTTCGTGTTGTGCAAAACGTTACATCCTTTGACGAAACTAGCGTTCTGGGCGACTAACACGCCGTACTGGTATTTGACCTACACCGTATTAAACCAAAGCATCGCGAGCAGGCTCGGTGACGACACCCTGTTGAGCTGCTTGAAGCCCCTATGCGCAAACAGTCACGTCCACGGGTTTTGCGTGTTCGTCATAGCGCTGGCGAGCACGGCTTTTCACGGCGCTCAGCTCGAGCTTGATAAAGATTTGACAAAGTGCGCGTGCGTGTTCAGGGGCTTCGCAGGGTTTGTGATTAAAAGAAAATCAGACAATGCCCCTGATGGCCGGGTTCGAACCAGGAACGTGACAACGCAAAGCCAAGGTGCTTACCCACCTCCGAGTATTTCTACGACTACGACGCATACAACAAATCCCGCGCGCAAACGTTTGGTCAAAAAGCTCCTGCTGTGCGACGTGCTTTGCGCGAACGTTTACGTGGTTTTTCTGGCGACGTGCGCGTCACTTCTCGACGTTGTTAAGGTTTCGTTAATACCAGTAGGGTGTATGTTCGTCGCCGCGCAGGCGAAGCGGCAACAGCAGTACAACAAGTACGTCCTGTTTCACTCGCTGTGGCACCTGGGAAGCGCGTGGGCTATTTATAAAGCGTTCGGCGAGGAGTGAAATAATTATTTTTGGGCTCTTCAGAAATCGTCACGCACTTTCTCGGAAGCCTCGACGCACAACGACACGCACAACGACACGCACACGACACCCTCCACATGTCCTCCGACGCCACGCATACCGACATGACTGCCCCGAGCCGTACTGCCACGACCGACACTACTCCCGCGAGCCTTGCCGACGCGCAAGACGCAATCCCAGGCCTTCTCGACGACATCGTCGTCACGCACGTCCTCAGATCTGAGTATTTCGACGACCCCGCAGATCTCGCACGGCTCCCAGCGGTGAGCCGCGCGATGCGCGACGCGGTGGCGGCGACGGGGCTTCAGTTTGAGGAGATTAGTGAGCACGAAGCCGTAAAGCTCGGGTGTTTAAGCGCGGTAAAGCGCCTGCAACGGAGAGGTCTCCTGTCGCGTCGAGAACTCCTTTGTTTGGCAGCGGCGAGAAGCGGACAGCTTGAAGAGTTGAAGGTGCTGCGCGCGGACGGCTGCCCGTGGGACTCGTTGACGTGCTACACGGCGGCTTCTGGCGGGCACCTCGTGGTGCTGCAATGGGCGCGCGCGAACGAGGCGCCGTGGGACGTGGGGACGTGCATGGCGGCCGCGATGGGCGGGCATCTAGAGGTGCTGCAGTGGTTGCGTGAGAACGGCTGCCCGTGGAACTCCTCGACGTGCTCGGGAGCGGCAAAGGGCGGGCACCTCGAGATGCTGCAGTGGGCGCGCGCAAACGGCTGCCCGTGGAACGGGTGTACGTGCACGGATGCGGCGCTGTTCGGGCACCTCGAGGTGCTTCAATGGGCTCGCGCGAACGGCTGCCCGTGGAACAAGCATACGTGCTACTACGCGTCAGTTAAAGGACACCTCGAGATACTGCAGTGGGCGCGTGCAAACGGCTGCCCTTGGACCGCATCGACGCGCGAAAGGGCGGCAGCCCTCGGGTACGTCGAGAGCGACGGAAGTTTGTCTGACGAATCGCACGACGACAGTTTGTCTGAAGAATCGGACGATGACGATGATGAGACGAGCGAATAAGAGACTTGTTTTACGTGAGGTAAGACTAAATACCTATACCTCCTACCCCTACACGTTCGGCCTCGCGTTCGGCCGGGACTCGTACCTTTCTTTTCAAACCTTTTTTTTTGGCAAAATTTGCCCTCTCGTCTTCTGGGACTCGACAACACAAAACCACACTCGTTTTGCGTCGTCCTAGGTTGTTTCCGAGAATTCGTGGGATGTGTCGAAACGGATTCCTCAACTTTTCCGAAGGTGCGAGACTAGCAGCGCCTCACGATTGCGCTTGTTTTTCGGTCTCGACGTTTTACGGCGACGGAAACGGTTCACCCGTTTGCTGTCTTAGACACTTCGCGTACGCGCGCGTCGTGCTGTCCCAACTCGTAACCCTTAAGAGTACCGCCGCTCACGCTACCCCGGACACGCGCGTAGTGCTCGCCAGTCCGTGCAACACACCGCTCTTCCAGCCGTCTACCCAAGGTTCTTCGCCACCGTCTTTCACGCCCCCAAAAAAACAAAAAAAAAACGAGACTATGTACCACTACGCGGACACCCTCGGGTTCGACCTCGCCGTGGTGGTGTTCGTGGTCGGGGTGATGCCCCTCGCCGTGTTCCTGATGCAGTCAAAGAAAAGGGTGGCGAGGACCACCGCGCTGGCGCTGATGTTCGCCGCGGTGATGTACGTCGCCGTGTTCGAGCACTACCGGTTGCACCGCCCGGAGGTCACCGAGCTTGGGTTAAAAAGAGCCATCGTTCCGGAAGGTACGTATTGGGCCTTTCCCAAATCCCTCCGACTGTTTTCCCATACAAGACTGACACTTTCTTTTATTTATCGTAAGCCGTGCTTGAGTACGTGGAGTTCCAAGTCGAGGAACGCGTTCGCTTGCGCAGGGAGCGCCTTTTTTTGAAAAACCAACTCGTGTTCGGAGCGTTAGCCACCCTGCCAGTCGCCGCGACAGACGACGTGGTACGAGCCGCGTGCGCGAGCTTCGATAGGGACGAAACCATCCCGTCCGAGTTTCGACTCGCTAGGTCGACGCCGCGAGCCGCGCTACGAGCGAACGACGAAACCTTTTCCCGTCAAAGCGCCGGCTCGCCGTTAATGGTGCACCTGTCCCTCGCCGGCGCCGGGGACGAGTTCTTCCGCACCGCGCTACGGGAGTTGCAGACGAGGACGTGTGGCCGTACGGAAGGACAGGTAACTGGAGTGGAAGCGGGGAATACGGACAAAACTTATGTAGTAAACCCGGAAGAAAACCACGGGACCGAGCCGAGCGACGAGAGCGAGAGCGTCGATTTCGGCGACTCTGGTGAGACTGAAAAGTTTTTTGACTCGGACGAAAAACCCGCCGCCGTCGCCGCGCCCGGGCCGAGCGAAAAACACCAAGTCGACCCGAGCGACGACGATGCTAAACTTTCAGCACAAGGTCAGCAAAACTCCGGTGAAAGAAAACACCCGCGGTGTTCTCCCTGGCGCGAGACTTTGGACTTTTTCCATCCCACGAACGGTCCTTCCGATTCCCTCGGGAGCTTGACCTACCGCGCCGCGAGCCCGTTGGACCTTTCCTTTGGCAGGATGCAAAAGGCCATGGGGAACATGCCTTACCGCGCGGTGTTCGTGACAAGGGACCCGCGAGACGTGGTGGTGCAGGCGTACTTGGAGCGAATCGAACCGCGAGCGCGAGCGCAGTCGCAGTCGCGCGCGACCAAAACGACCAAACACTCCGGCTCCGCCGCGGATCGCGGCCTCGGCGTGGAGTTCGAAATAGACGCCTTCACCGCGGCCGCGTCCCTCAGCCATGTGCAGAGCAGCACGCTGGGTTTGATGAGCGAGCAGTTCCGGGACTCGTTTCATCGGCTTTCCAGTTCGGTGGATGATGGTTACCAAATCGCGGACGGAACGGAGAGCGACGACGCCTCCGCGAGTGACGGATACGAAACTTCGCGTATCATCGCCAACTTCGCGCAAGCTCTGCGCGCCCTGTCCAAAAAAGAAAACCCAAACGTCAAGTTCGTGCGGTTCGAGGACCTGTTGAAAGCGAACTCGCTGGGGTTCGAGCTGCTGGCGCGGTGGTTCGGTTACAGTGACGCGTATGACATCACGGTTTTCGTCAAAGCTTGCGAAGAGGCGCAAAAACGGTGTCTCGAGAACGACGACGAGCTACCGCCAGGATCGTGGCGCAAACACTTCTCCCTCGCCGACCAGGAGAAGTTCAACCAGAAACACGGAGCGCTGCTGAAAAGCCTGGGATACCTGTGAAGGCTGTGACGGGGGCGTGACGTGCGGTGATAGGAGTAGAGTAACTGCGGGAGAGTGACGCGCGGTGACGCGGTCACAACACGTTTTTAAATCGAACGTCGAGCGGGTGATATAGTCGTAATACAAAGAATTTCTCTCACAAAATCCTCACTACCATGGCATTCACGGTTTGACGTACGAGTAAATCAACTCGAGGCCGTGATTTTGTTTCAAAACCTCCAGCATGGGTGGAAACTTGGCCAAGCGCGCGCACGCGATGGCGGCGTTCTTTTGCGCGCTTCCGCTCGTGTCCTTGCGATTGTGAACGAAAAGTGTCAGTCTTTCGTAATGTGTGTGAGTAATTACTCTGGACAATCGGCAAACAGTGTCAGGATTTGGGAAAGCCCAGCCATACGTACCTTGCATGTTTTCAACAATCCGGGAATGGGGTTCAGGGACGCGAGATACGGTAGCAACTCCTCGCACTTCGCCAAGGCGCCAAACGTGAGGCACGCGTTTCCAATTGATTGGCGTGAGCTTTTTAACACGCCGCCGGCGCAAAGAAGCGCTATCGCCGTTCCGGCTTCGTGCGCGATGGCGTTTAAAAACTTGTTCGATTGCGATTCCGTCTCCCCGACATCAACCCCGGGCGCGCACATGCAATGCGTCAGGAGAAGCATCGCGGCATCCAAACTCAGCGCGAGCTGTGTGTCGTCTTGTGAGGTTTTCTCAGTTGAACTTTTCTCTTTTGAAGTAGCGTCGGCGACGCGCTTTTTCAAAAACTTGGCCACTAAAAGCGCACCGCCCGCGCCGGCGCCGGCGCGCAGACGCTTGAGCGTATCGCCGTCGCGCGCGCACCGCGCGAGGACGGTACAGGCGCGCGTAGAGGCGAGCAAGGAATCGCGCGTACAGGCGCGACTGGAAGCTAGCAAGGAATCGTGACTGGAGGCTAGCAAGGAATCACTGCCATCGTCCTCCTCGAGCCAGGGCAGTATTGTTTCAATCAAAGTCCCGGCGTCCACCGACTTCCGAGCACCCGGGCTCAGGAAAACGTTCCCGAGACACGCCAACAGCGAGCACGCGGCGGCGGTGTTCGCCTCGGCGTCGACTTTCGCGTTTGTTTCGTTTCGTTTCGAGTGTGAAACGCACGGTTTCGGTTGCAAACTCGTACCCCCGAGACCTCGCGGCGCCGGTGTTTCTTTCTTTTGAAGAGCCCTAACAGGAAGCGCCCTTACTAGTCTCGCTGGAAGCGACACGCTCGCGCCGACCACCGCCGCATCCAAAAGCGTCGGGTCTTGGCACAGATTACCGAGCGCGACCGCGGCGAGCCGGGCGCACTCGCCTAGCGCGTTTTTCGCGCCGTACCCGTTGACGCACCCGTCGCGCGTGACCCACCCGCCGATGCAGTGCGGCAAGGAGTCGCTGCTGCGTTGGTTCGTCCCAACGGGCAACGGGTGCGTGTGCGATGCGGTGATGTTTTTCCCGATCAACTGCCGCGCGGCTTGTTCCGTGAACAGGTTCCCCAAAACAGACAAAGCCGTCTGCGCGTTTCGCAAAACGCGGCCGTGTGTTTCCGGGTCCCGGAATTTCTCGGGGACCAACACATGCCGGACCAACCCACCGAACGCGGCCTGGCCGCCGCCCTGGCCGCCGTTTTCCATGGAATGCACCTCCACGAACGCGTGCACTATTTTTTTTCGGGGCCCGGCGTGTTGCGAACAGCAACGAAGCAGCTCCGTGGCGTGAAACGCTTGGTCCAGTTTGTTTGAGTGTTGCTTTTTACCCTCCGCCGACTCCAGGTCATCCGTTGAAACGCCGTCCGCGCCGTTCCAAACAAACAGACTCGGCCGTCCCAGAAACCGAACCAACTCCCGGGTTTGCGTTTTACAAGACGTGACGCACTCGCACGACGACTCCGATGACTCACACGCCGCGACGAGGGCTTTCAGTGCGCCGATACGGATCGCCGTCCGCGATTTTTCGTCGCCAACAGCGCAACGCAATTTGTCCGTCCCGAGCCGTGTCAAAAGTTTCCCTATTCCCACGCCGCCGGCGCCTCGGATGAACACGCGGCAGTTGTCGTTTTTGCGTAGCAGGTGCTCGATCTCGGCGTAATCGACGGTCCCGTCATCGTCAGTGGCAGCATCAACTCCGACATGACGCATTAGTTTTTCAAGACAAAGCACGGGTTGGTAATCGCGGGAATCGTCGCAACTTCTCGACGCGACGTCGTCCTTATTCCCGAGCCGCTTGGCCAACGAGCGCTCCGCCTCGGCGTCGTCTTTTTTTCGCGTCGCGATTTGGAGCTTGGCCGTAATCTCCTTATCATCAGGGTCTAGCTCTAGTGCCAGTTCCAAGTCAGCCACGGATTCGTTCAAATGCCCCAGCGCGTCCCTCGCGGCAGCTCTGCGCATCAGGCACTTTATTTTCGTGCCGTGTTTCGGGTTTTGCAAAAAGTAATCCGCGAGCTCGCACACCTTGTCGCAGTGCTCGATTGTTTGCGCGAAACACCCCAGTTTCAGGGCGGCTAACGAGGCGTTGCCGTGCAGCTCTATTGACCGCTTGTCGCTCTCCAAGCCGCTTTCGTAGATTTTCAGCGCCTCGCTTACCTGTCCATTCTTCAGCGCCGCGTTGCCTTGCGATAGGTATAACAAAGTGTCAGTCTTGACCTGGTAAAACGTGGAGGCGGGAATTGGGAAAGCCGGCACACACGTACCTTCGTTTCGCTTTCGAAACACGGTTTGCCGGTTCCCCACCTGTTTCGCGTGCCTCTTGTCAATATCACTCTCCATCGCTTTGAACGCCGGGTTATCGGGCATGTAACTCATCCACGGGTCATCTTCGTCATCACTGGGGGTCCATAAATCCCACCCGTGGTAATCCGTGGCGGATTTCGCGTTCTCTCTTTTTTCGGCATCGCTCATCTTCCCTCGGTGATGTTGGAACAACGCCCGCGCCTTTTCCCGGCGGTCCTTCTCCGCGATCATTGCCGCCACCTTTTGTTTCACCTCGGCTTTCTTGTCCGGGGAAAGGTTCTCGTACTTGTTTTTTTCAGCCTGCGCCTCTTTCTTTTGCGTCTCCTCCTTGGACCTCGCAACCGAAGCATCTTTCTCCGCCAAAACGCGATCCACGTACTCGGCGCTGACTTTGCCGGTGCGTAACCCATCCACCAGCCGAGTCACGTCGTCTACTTCGTCCAAAAAAGAATCCGCCTCGTGCGCGCTGGGGGGTAACGCGCCTTTCCCGAACCGCGGTATTTCGGGGGGGGGGGGGGGCGGCATCGCGGCGCAGGCCGCGCCGAGCGGACTGCTGTCAGAACGTTGACTTCGCAAGCGTTGAATGTTCGACGAAGAAGGGAACAGAAAACAAAGTTAATGACGGCAGGTTTGTGATAACTGTTTGCTCATACAAGCAAATTCTCGCATTTAAATCATGAATATGGGCCGAATATGGGCACCCCTTGGCGAAAGATTCGACCGCTTCCCCCCACACTCTCGTGTCGCGCGCACCTCATCGCGCCACGGACCAAGACGGAGCCCGCTCGTCGCGCTCCTTCAACGCACGCACCGTAGACGCGTGTTTGTGTTCCTCTTAAACCCACGCCACCGCGCGCACGCGGCGACGCCGCGCACCACCCGTTGGCCACGATGAAAACTCGCGTTCGTGCCCCCGCGTTGCGTCGCGCGAACCCAAAGGCGCCCCTGGTGCCCGCGTCGGTCAAGAAGCCCGCGCGAAAGGCGGTTTCCACGATTCGACGGAAAACCACCAAGAACGCGCCGAAGCAGATGAAAGCAGCGGACCGTCGCAGGTACGTGGACGTGTCGCTTTCCGGACACGCCCGCCGGGCCGGCAATTTCCATCCCATTTAACGTTCCTCAGCGAATTTTTCTGACACGATCTTCAAAATCAATCAACAGAATCATCCACAGCCGCACGAAAACCCTGATGCGCCACTGCGGCGTCGGCCACCGGCGAGGCGCTTTCGGGGACAAGAGCTACCGCGACAGGGTTGGGGCGGTGTTACAGTCGGTGTACGGCAACACTTTCAAGGAGGGGAGTTGGTGGTACCAGAACCCGGACGCAGGATTGTTTTTCGCGAAGGTTTTTTCCGCGGCGACCGGGTTCAAAACAAACGTCACCCCGACGCAAGCCGAGGCGGTTTTTGTGAAGAACGAGGGGACGAAGAAAATGTTTGTCTGCGAGAGGGCCATGTTACAAGCGGGATTCACGGTCGCGCAAGTCACGAGTTTGTACGAACAAACCCCCGCAGCGGCGTGGAACGCGGACGACGACGTGAGCGAAAGATTCATCCAAGTCCAGGTGCCCGTTGCTAAAACGAAGCCGCTCGTTTCCCTCGCCGCGGCGGCGGCATGCCCGAGCAGCGCGGTGAAGTCAGTCCCGACTTCCCTAGGGTCAAGCCGTTACTCCCCGGTCAACACCCAAATTCAAAGGAACATCGACCACCAAATTCAAAGGGGAATCACGTGTTCGAGCGCGAGCGGAAGCGCGCGGTGGGTTCCCTCCTCCGAGGACGACGACGACGACGACGCCACCGTTGTCGCGGATGAGTTCAACGACGAGGTACGTATTGGGGCTTTCCCAAATCCTGACACACTGTTTGCCCATACTCGTACCAGAAGGGACTATTACCTCTGCCGATTGTCCGCCCGAAATTACTCATACACATTACGAAAGACTGACACTTTCTTTTATTTATTCCAGGTTGAGGCTTTTCTTTCCGACGAGAGCGACGACGCGATCGCGTACGACCCCGCCCCGGGCGGGCTAGGGGAGGACGAGATTCCCATTCCCGGGTACGCCCTGGACTTCCCGCTTTCGCAGCCCCTGGCCGGCGAGTTCGCAGGAGGCGCGTCGCAGGATTTCCTGAAACATTTTCTGAAGGACGTGGACGACTCGCCCGCGAAGCGACGGAGCGTGTGCCCTGAGACGCTTAACCAAAACAACACGCACGCGGTGTGCGCGTTGCCTGCCAACGGGAATCACGCTGCTGAAACGTATGACAAACACTCGCGTGACGTGTTTCACAACAAACACACCCTCGGGGCGGTTCGCAAGAACATGAGTTTCCTCGGCGCCACGGCGGCGACGGCGAGCGACGCGGCGAGGTTCGAGCTCGAGCAACACCTCGCCGCGGTGGACAAGATTCTGAGGGAGCAAACCGACTTCCACGACCTCCTGCCTTCGTATTTCCTGCTATCGCAGTGAGAACGAAGTCCGCATAGATAAGTAGACCTGAGAGCCCTGTATGTAGTGTGTGTAATGCCTGTAAAAAACTACCCTGACGAACTGCTCACTCAAGTCGACTCAGATCACCTGCTCGTTCATACGCGGCGGAGTAGCAGCGTGAGTTTTAGTAGACTGTATCGCTCGAAAAAATACATCGAGCCACAACGACGCGCACACCCAGCCACCGCTGACATGCCCACTAAATCACTCATTGGCGCTGCCAAGCGCGCGCGTAGAAGAGCGCGTGTAGCGCCCGCGACCGATACGCAACAGTCCGACGCGCAGGAAGCCATCCCCCGCCTCCCCAACCACGTCGTCGTCGCGCACGTTCTCAGATCTGAGCTTTTCGACGACCCCGAAGATCTCGCACGGCTCCCAGCGGTGAGCCGTGCGATGCGCGACGCGGTGGCGGCGACGGGGCTTCGGTTTGAAGAGCTTCATGAGGATAAAGCCAGAGAGCTCGGATGTTTAAGCGCGCTGCAGCGCTGGCAACGGCGAGGTCTCCTGTCGCGTCAAGAATACCTTTGTGAGGCAGCGGCGAGGGGTGGAAATCTGGAAGCGTTGAAGCTGTTGCGCGATAAGGACACACCGTGGGACGCAGAGACGTGCGCGGGGGCTGCACATAGCGGGCATCTCGAGGTGCTGCAGTGGTTGCGCGCGAACGGCTGCCCGTGGAAAGAGCGGACGTGCGGACAGGCGGCGATGAACGGGCACCTCGAGGTGCTGCAGTGGGCGCGCGCGAACGGATGTCCGTGGGACGAGTCGACGTGCCAGGGGGCGGCGTTCAGCGGGCACCTCGAGGTGCTGCAGTGGGCGCGTGCGAACGGCGCACCGTGAGACGTAGACACGTGCAGGGTAGTGGCGAGGGAAGGCCACCTCCAGGTGCTGCAGTGGGTGCGCACGAACAGATGTCCGTGGGACGAGTCGACGTGCCAGGGGGCGGCGTTCAGCGGGCACCTCGAGGTGCTGCAGTGGGCGCGTGCGAACGGCGCACCGTGAGACGCAGACACGTGCAGGGTAGTGGCGAGGGAAGGCCATCTCGAGGTGCTGCAATGGGCGCGCGCGAACGGATGTCCGTGGGACGAGTCGACGTGCCAGGGGGCGGCGTTCAGCGGGCAACTCGAGGTGCTGCAGTGGGCGCGTGCGAACGGCTGTCCGTGGGACGAGAAGACGTGCGAGCTTGCGGCGTTCAGCGGCCACCTCGAGGTGCTGCAATGGGCGCGCGCGAACGGATGCCCGTGGAACAAGTGGACGTGCGCGTTCGCGGCGCGGCACGGGCATCTTGAGGTGCTTCAGTGGTTGCGCGCGAACGGTTGCCCGTGGGATGGACGTACGCGCGCAGTGGCGAGAGATCATCTCGAGGTGTTAAGCTGGGCGATAGCGAACGGCTGCCCTGATTACTGAGACGGTGAGACCTTTCTGGGCGCTATAGTGTGTTTTCTTCACTGACCCGTAGACTGCTCGATGCCATGACTGCTGCCCGACTGCTAGACCGTGTGTGTTCTTCCTCTGACTAACTACTCACCACAATATCCGCCACCACGCAAAAGTGGTCGCTCGCGAATTCCTCGGTGGGCAACGCGTCGTTTTTCACTTTGCGCGGCGGCAACAGCACGCGTTTCGTTTTCAATCCGGGGGTGTGGAATATATAATCCACCGTGCCTTTGAACTTGGCGTGCATGGACGTTACCGGCGGTTCGTCCCTCAGAGTCGTTTTGTAACACGACTTCAGGTTTCCCGCCAACGCGTGCGTCAAGAAGTAGTTTCCGTTCTGCGTACCGGAAGCGTTTTGAACGGCGAACGGTTTCCCCAACGCCGTGGCGACGCCTTCGTCGTCCCAAAAGTACTCCCGGAGACGCCCCAGGGCGTTTTTTTTGGAATCTTTCCCCGCACCCCGTGTTTCGTCCCAAACCGCCCAATCCTCGTCGTCGCGGACGAAACCGCCGGTTTCCAGAAGCATTTGGAACTCATCACTCGCGTCGTCACCGCCGTTTTTTTCGCCCTGCGCTAGCACGCCCGCGAGATACCTCCGGTCCACGCGGGAGATATCGATACTGCCATTTAGTAAAAAGTGGTAAAGAGGCGAACTCGGCACGCAGTTGAAGTCACCGGTGATTACGGCGTGCGCCTTTGTTTTCACCGGATTCGAACCTACTTTCACCGGCTTGGAACCAGATTCAAGTAGACTACCTGATCCAGTAGATCCAGTAGATCCAGTGTACCCCTCTGGTCCATCCATAACAGATCCACCGACGATCCGCCGTCTTTCCTCGATCATTTCCAAAAAAACCCGCATCTGCCCCAGCTTGTAATCCCCGCGCTTCGGGTTGAACAAACCATGAATGCACCCGAGCACGACGAACTCGCGGGTTTCTGTTTTTTGGCGCAAAGACGCCGCACCTTTTTCCGTGTTGTCCGTAGTCATGTTACTAGCACCACTAACCGTACCAGTAGTCGTGTTACGAAAACCACGAACCCCGTCCCGTAGCCCCAACGTCACGATACACGCGGCGTTGCTTTTCAAGCCGTTTTCGACTTTTTCGAAATCGATTGAACAATGCGAGTGGTACGAAAACTTTTCAACCCGAAAAAACACGGAACACCCGTCTTTCTTCCCGCCCCCGCGCGGCGCGTGTATGCCTTTGTAGTCTTCGGAAAATGCTTCCTCGAAGTATTTGAAGGACTCGAGTTCGCACTCTTGTAGCGCGAAAATATCCGGGCTGAGTAACGAAATCTCTTGAAACAAAACCAACTTGCGCCGGTTCGGTGAAAGCAGCTCCGGGGAAACGCCTCGGTACAAATCGTGATGTTCGTTTGCGTTGGTTTCGGCCAACACGTTGTAGCTCATCACGCGGAAGTTTTTTTCTTCTTCCGAGTCACTACTGGTCGAGTCATTACTACTGTTGTTCACCCACTGCCTTTGCTCCACGCCTCGTGCAGCGGCTTCGCGGGGGGGGGACAAAACAGACGCGGCGCGAGGGTTCGAGGGATTGAACTGGTTTCCGTTTCCTCGGCCTCGGCCTCGTCCTCGTTGTGAAAAGTGAGGCTCACCTCCTCGAGGCGACGGGTAGAACCTGGGTTGGTCGTTCCTGAAACCTGGGTTGTGGTCGCTTCGTGGCCTTGGAACCCCCCTTGGTCGTGGGACCTCTCTGGCTGGAGCCAAGACGTCGTCCCTTTCCATCGGGCTCGCCGTGTCGAAGCGGACGTGCGTGCCTTGTCCGGCGACGAAATTTGGCTGACCCAGCGCAGGCCAGTCATCCGGCGACGACACGCGGTGCTTCGCCATCGCGACCCCCGGGGAGTACACGCCGACCGCGTTTCTCAGGGCGAACGACGAACGCGAAGAAGAAGACACACACGATACCCAGTACCGACGCCTAACACCGGAAAGCATGCGCACTGGACATGGTCGTGAGGTAGCGCGACGCTTCGTGTGTGAGATGGCTTGTGTTTTGCTGTTTCCGACGAGGTTTTCACGAAAAACGAAAAAACATACAAAAAGATTCAATGTTTGTCGCGCAGTCCTCGTCGGCGGCGCGGCGAGTGATAGATCTCACCACACCTGCGACATCAGACACCCGCAGTTCATTGTTGCAAGGAGACTGCCTCTTCCGAGATGGGCTTGCTCGGAGGAGGTAATTAATTCCGTGCGCTCGTTTCCAAAACAAAAACGAAACAAAACAGTAAAAAAGAAAAGAAGGAAGAGGGACGAAAAGAACGCGGCGCACGTGTGGAAAGACTTCTCTTCTCTATTTGCAAAGACCGACCCTCCCTCGACCTTCCGCCCACCACCCACCGCCGACGAAAATGAAGACAGAAAACCACGGATACACCGATTAGTTCCCTTCCTTCGCCTTCGCCGCTTGGATTCCCTTCTGGCCCCTGAGGCGACCGGTGCGGCGCGCCGCGATGAGACCAGCCTTGGCACCAGGGGGTTTGTTCCTGCGCACGGTGGAGGCGTGTCCGATGTGCTGGTGGTTACCACCACCGTGAGGGTGTTCCACGGGGTTCATCGCCACACCACGCACCTTGGGCCAGGTAGCACCTCGCTTAGACTTGTACTTGTGGTAGTTCGCGCCAGCCTTGAGCATGGGCTTGTCGCACCTGCCGCCACCCGCGATCTGTCCGACGGTGCCACGGCATCCGGAAGGGATGGTCTTCTTGGAACCGGAGGGGAGCTTGATTCGGGAGAAACCGGTGTCGGGGTTGTGGGAGATGAGGATGCAGTATTCGCCGGACGCTTTGGCCAACACGCCGCGGTCACCGAGCTTGGCTTCGACGTTGCAGATGATGGTACCTTCGGGCATGTTCCCCACGGGTAAAATGTTGCCAACCACGAGCTGCGCCTTTTTACCGCAGTACAGGAACTGACCGGTGTACGTACCTTCCGCCGCGACGAAGAGCTCCTTCTGGTGCTGGAACCGCTTGGAGTTGCGGAAAGTCACCTGTTTGGTTGCGACGACGAGGAGAGGGTGGAACGATGAGGCGAGGTCAGCGAATGCACAACGTACGCACGGTCGACGCCGCGTCGTCGTCGTCATCAATCGGCACACGCATCAGCACAGCAGCCGAGAGTTTACGCGAATGGCACGGGAGGAGGAGCATGGGAGGACCGCGGCGCGTCGTCATCCTCGCGCGCAGCACACAACACAGCTGTGGGTAGTTTTTTAGGGTTACGCTCGTCCGGCGCACGGCAGCGCGCGCACGTACCTTGGCGAGGGGAGCACCGCGTCCGGGGTCGTGGATGATGTCAGTCACGACACCCTTGATGTAACCATGGCGCTCGGCGTAATCCTGTGGTGAGAGGAGAGGGGTGGGTGGGTCAGTCGTCCGGTTTCGTGCATCACGGGGTTGCGCGAAATGGCTCCTCCCGTCGCGTTTGCGAAAAAAACACGCGCACGCCGTGGCGAGTAGGCCGTGGACGTCGCCGCGTCGAGGTGCGTTTCTGGCATCAAAGCGCGCGAATCATCGCGTTACGCGCGTGCTAAACACGTCTCAACAATCACAAGACTTGTGACGAACTTTGGGGACCAGGGAGAGACGTCGGCCGGAGCCGAAAACCCTCCCGACCTCGTGCGAAATCCGATCCCGCGATGAAAGCGCGCGCCGTGTCGGGCCGTTCCACGTACCGCCTGCCTGTGCTTGGCTTCGCCCTTGCGCTTGGAGGTGTTGGAGGTGAAAATCGACCCCGCACCCTTACGCTGACCTCTGATAATACGCCCCATCTCGTACGAGGGGTGACTACCGGTAAGCGCTAGTCAAAGAGACGGAGCGAACGGGCGCGATTCGTGTGAAGTAGGGCTTGGACGGGTAGAGAAAAAAAATCGCGTTTCAGGGTACTCGTATGGGTATTTCGAGGCCCATTTTTTGAGAAACGGAGTCTTCTCCGTTTCAGCGGACCGTTTACGAAAGTGCAAGATGGGCAGTTCCGAGACAACGCCGCTCGCACTTGCCACCTCCCTAAGTGTGGCGATGGCCGCGGGTACCCCTGCTTGGGAAGGGGCGCCCGGTGCGTCTCCGAAACCCTCGCCTTCTCCGGGTTTAAGCCCCGCGGTCGTGCCCGATGCCGCGACGTCCCAGGCCCGCGTTCCCGAACGTCTCGACAGCTTCGGGTCTCCCGATTCCGCTGGACTCGCGCAGCACGGAGGGGTTTCACCCACGTTTAACGCGAACAAGTTCGGCTCTCCCGGAAGCGTGGTGCACTCGCCGCACCACACGCAAGGGACGCACGGGCACGTGGCGAAGATGGTGGACTGGGTGCAAGGCGCGGCGACAGAGGAACTCGTGCCGTTGTCCGCGGAAAAAACCAACTCGTCAGATGGCAAACACAACTCCGCGAAAAGAGCTTCCAGGAGTTCGCTTTCCAGCAGCGTGGCTGGCGGTTTCGCCCTGGCTACGAGTGGCGCACTTCAGCGTTTACGCGCGTCACGCGACGCCCCCGAAACCCCAGTACTGGTTCCCAAAATCCGACGAAGCTTGCGTTCCGCGTCCGTGAACGAGATCGAGGAAGAAATCGCGCTGGCGCGGCGCATGTCGCCGTTAGCGATGGACACTCGACTGGACACACACAACGTGTACGCATCACCCGGTAACACAGTCCAACAAAGTGTTGCTAATCACGACCTGCTTACGCAAGTAACCGTGGACCCGTACGATTTCGACCTCTTCGCGGAACAGTTCCCGGACGAACCCGGTTCGCCGGTATCCGTTGCGCCGCAAACGCCGCGCTCGCCGCAGCCGAACCGAGACGGGTCGAGCTCGAAAAAGCACGTGTCCAATTTGTTCTCTCCGGTACACGACGTGAACACGCAGACGCCAACGCATGTGGCCTTCCAGCCGGCAGTCGGTTCTTCCCCGGAATTGGCAAAATCAAGCGAAAGCGACGCGGGTGATGACGTTTCGGAACGCGAAACGAAACCCGCGTGTTTTGACGAAGCGTTTGCCGCGAAAGAAGCGTCGCCGATCGCGGCCGCAATCGCGGCGATGTCTCCGGTTCCGGAATCGCCGTACGCGGACGAAACTAAGGTTCATCACAACACGTCGCCTGCCGTTCTGGTCCTGGCCAAGGAAAACGTGGACAAGGAAAACGCAATCGCCGCAATCGGCGCCGGTCCCGCGGCCACCGCGCGAACCGAACCCGAAAAAGAAAAAGAAAAAGTCGCGCCGCTTCGCCCCAGCGCCTTTATCAACGCCGTGCACAAACTCGACCCGAACTCGGCGCGCGCGGTTCCCGTAGTGCTTAGCAAGCCACTTCCTGTGTCGGTTGCCAGGGACGTTTTGGTTACCATACCGAAATCCACCGCACCCGTCCCCGCGGCGAAGAAGCGCGCCGGCGGTGACGCGGGGCCGTACCTCGGACACGCGATGACCCCGTTGCCTATTTCCAAGTCCGTTTTGGACCGGATCGACGCCCTCGGGCCGGAAATGCAACCCGCGCAAAAGTACATCCTGCTACTAGGCATCGCCCTGGATTTCTACGCGAAAACGCAACTCATTCGGGAGCTGAACCGGTTCGCGCTGATGGGCGACACCGGTGGATGGGCGTGGTTCACGTTTGTGTTTCTGTTTTTTTTACTCTCAGGTACGCGTGTCAGGCTTTCCCAAATCCGGGGACACTGTTTGATGCCCCGTTCGTGACTGTTCGAGTGTACTACCCGTAACGTTTACTGGCGTACTGGCAACTGTTACAAAAAAATCCATCACAAGTGCTCTGTTCGGCCCAATTACGCCCGACTGTTCGGCCCGAATCCTACGACTTTTTACTCATACACGTTACGGGAAGACTGACACTTTTCGTTCACAATCGAAGGAAGCATGACCGCCGCGTACTGGCTTCTGCACTACCCCATGCCCACCGAGACGGACCAACGGGAGTTGAAAGACTCTAAAAAGAAGATGGATTTCAAAAAGATGGTCAGGACGGCAGGGGCGGTTTGTTGCCTTTTGCAACTCGGCACCGCCTTCGCGGCGTGGCGGGCGTTGCGGGTGAAGGACATAAGGCAAAGGAAAGCGGAGATGGACCTGCGGGGGATGCAGCTGGTGGACACCGTGTTTCTGCTTCTGCCCGTCGCGACACTGCAGGCGTACGTCGGGATGAAGTGCTCGTCCCCGGATTTGACCTGCCCAGGCCGGTCCGGGTTCGACGCCCTGCTTTTCTGCGCCGTGCTCGGCGCAATCACCTCCGCGTCGCTTTGTTTTGTTTCTCTGGACCTTCACGAAAAGCCGCCCAGCCTGACCTGGCCTTCGTACTGGAAAGCGCACAAGCCGCACCTTTCCGAAACCGCGGCGAAGACGATTTTCAAGTTCTTCGAGCTGTCGGCGCGGATTTCGCTAATCGCGCTGTTCGGTGCGGTGCACGGGGGGTACGTGTTCTTCGTGTTCGCGGTGCATTCAGTTTTCGTTTTGGTTGGTTTGAAAAATTTCGACAAACTCATCGGCGGCGGCGTTCCCGATAAAAACGTCTGGCAAAAGTTCGTGAAGTACGTATTTCCCAACTCCAAATCCCGCCGACCGACGACTGTTTGCCCATACAAGACTGACACTTTCTTTTATTTATCCTAAGGTGCGACTTGGTTATTACCGTGTCAGAAAAACACAAGTGGTGGCCTGAGAGCTTATTCAAAGGCCGGACAATCGCGCTTCCAACCTTGGACGACACCAAGCTTTTAGTGGCCGCCATGCTGTGGCCGCCTTCCATGTTCGTCGCCAACGCGACGGATTCGAAAGGCCGGTTCTGGTGGCGCTCGAAAACCTGTCCACGGCGGAGCTTCCTGTCCGTGGACCGGAACGACGCGATTTTCCCCCTACCCGCGTTCGTAGCACTGCAGGTTGCCGAAGCGTGTCTCATGTTCCTTGTGATTGGCACTAGCATCACAAACTCGCCGCACTACCACGCCTACTTCGCGGCGAGCGCCATCGTCAACATGGCGTGGCTCATGGCGGTGGTGGGGTGGATTTCGGGGGTGACGCTTTGGAACCCGTTCCTGTCGGACGGGCCCCCGCTTGCCGGGTTTGCAAGACTGGGCAACGGCACGGATGGCACGGCAGATGCGCCGAGCGCCAACGCGTATGGTCAGCGAGGCGGTTGGAGCGGGTGGCACGGAACGGATGCGATGGAGGATGAGGACGACGCCCATGAAATGTTTTCGCCAAAGAACAACGCGGGCTTCAACGTCGCCGCGTCGATGGCCACGACTGGTGTGTTTTCCCCCAGCGGAAGGACTCCAGGCGGCGGTGGAGGGGGAAGGAGTCGCGGGAGCAGAGGGAGCAACGGACTGCAGTCCGTCGCCGCCTCGTATGCGCACACGGCGCCGATGGAGAGGGAGGTCGCGGAGAAACCCGCCGCGCGCGCGTTGCTTTTCCCCGACGAAGAAAGTTCCGACAAGAAAGTTTCCGTTTCCAAGGTACGGCCTCTCCGGGGCTTTCCCAAATCAGGGACACTGTTTACCGCCCCTCTTTGAGGTACCACGTCATCCAAAGGAAGTGTACTACTGGTAACTCTTACCAGTACAGTACTCGCGGCTCTTACAAATATATCTCATACGCCCTGTTTGCCGATTGTCCGCCCGCACACGACTGTTCGCGCGCTGTTTGCCTATCGCCCAACACAGATCACCCGTACCGAGACTCGGGACTGACCGTTTTCGTTTACAAAAACAGACGACGTCCGTTCCCGAAGTTCCCAAATGGGACCCCGTGGCGGCGGAGGCCCGAGCCGCGGAGGCTGCGAAAAAACGAGTTCTCGCGCTGGAGATTGAAAAGACACGAAAGAAAGAAGCGGCTCGTCGTGAAATCGCGAGGCTGGATGCGCTGCGACGTGAAGAAGCGCGGGCGGCGATGCGGCGGGAGGCGGAGGTTTTGGAAGCGAAACGGTTGGAGGCGTTTTCGAAAAAGAGAAAGGAACACAAGAGCGCGGGAACGGCCAAGCCGCCCGCGGTTCCGAAACCGCCGCAACCGCTTGTTCAACCACCACCCACGGACGACCAAACAGTCACGAAAGAAAACACCAGTCGACGCCAATCCGGAGGTTTGTTCGGCCGGCCCGGAATCGTGGTCAGTAAGTCGCAGGAACGGTAGCGCGGACGCTTCCGGGTTTTGAACAAGTCAAAAGATTACTAAAGTCGTGGACCTCATTCTTCATACGTCTTCGTACATACTTCTACCCTTCCCTTCCTTCATACCTGCCTTACCTTTATTTACCTACCGTACCTACTGCCCACGTCCCCACCTAAATACCCTCATCTACCAGTCTTACCAATACTCACCACCGGAATACCCTCCGTTACCATTCTTCCCCTTCCGGGTACGGCACCACCACATTTACGGCGTCTACGCGAATGTTCCGAGTAAGCGCGCCGACGGCATCGGGGCCGTTCCACTTGGCGGATCGCAGTTCATTTTTCTTCGGCGGCACGATCCCCGCGGCTTCCGCCGCAAGGCCCGCGCGTTCCAGTTTCGTGGCGAACCGGCCGAGTTCCACCATCACGTGCGTCGTGGCGAACGCCCCGGTTAGGCACGCGCCCGCGACGACTGCGGCGCCCAGCATCGCGAATCGGTTGAGGCGGGAAGAAACACTGCGAGCAGCGGCGCCGACCGTTTTTTCATTCGTCACAGCCAAATGAGAGTCGGTAGTCCCTCCGCCGCCCTTCCCTCCCACCAGAGCCAGCCCCACAAGCCCTGCGAGCCCAAAAGCCCCTACCCCGGTTTCGAAGTACCCGGGTTGGTCCCACCACCCGAATTTGTCCTGTCCGAATTTGGCGCGCGCGCCTTGTAAGGTACACTCCTCCGGCGTGGGGCTCAGGGTTTCTTGGAACTTTCGTTTCGAGAAATCGGACGACACGTTTGGCCATTCCTGTTTAATACCGGCGACGTGCGCCGCCCCGACAACCCCGACCACCTTCTTTACCCCACCCGGGTGCCGGTGCAACGAGTGCGCTAACACCAAGTCGCGATCCAGGCGCAACGTAGCGTCCATCGCCCAGCCGCTGTCGTACGAGGGATTGTTATTACTTTTACTGGACCTTTCGGAACTACTCGTACTGAGTGGTAGTTTCACTGAACTTAAAGACGGACCGTGTTGCGAAGAGTCGTCGTCGTCGTCGTCGTCCAAAGATTCGTCACTCGGGTCCCCAGAGAAGCGTCCGTGCTTCTCCAGAAACGCGTCGCTGCGTAACAGCTCGACGACTTTTGGAGTTTTGCCAGAAAAGTGTCAGTATTGTATATCTCGATGTATGGACAACAGTCACCAGCTTCGGTCAAACAGTCGGCTGGGTTTGGGAAACGCGGGGACGTACCTTTTTCCGCGCAAACGCGCACCGCAAGTAAGTCGTTTGGGTCCGGATCGGCGTGCAATGCGAGGTGCCACGCGCCTCGTTCCGTTGATGCGGCGTCGCACTGAGCCAGCGAGATCAATCGTCGTAACTCCTTCGGCGGCGCGACCGGTACGGGGCGCTCCGACCCGTCCGGCCAAACCACCAACACCGGTTTGGCGGGGGGGCGTTTTCCCGTCGCCAAGTTCGGTCCGTGTTTGTGTCTGTGACTACTTTTCCCATCATCATCACTGCCACTTTGTCTCGCAATACCTTCGTCGTTGCTTCCCTCATCACTTTCGTCTTTCCGTACCTTGCCCATCGCTTTCCGCAAAGCTTGTCTCCACTTCGTCCTCGCGAACAGCCGCGCGGTGGTTGTTTTGGCGTCGAGGTCGCCCTGATTGTTGAAAGAAAAGTGTCAGTCTGGTACATCGCGATGTATTGGACGATGTATGGACAACAGTCACCGTAATCGGTCTGAACAGTCAGAGGTAACCGTCCCTTCTGGTACGAGTACGGGCAATCAGGGAGGCGGATTGTGGTAAATGGGAAATACTTGCCACCACGATTTGCGCGCCCACCTCTTTCGCCGCGTCCACGGCGGCTAAAAACTCAGCCCCGGGATTCGAACCAAGGACCGCCCCAACCGCGGCGTACGCCAAACCGCCCATTACCTGTACGAGCCTGCCTTGGTACATAACGGAAAGGGCGTCCCAGTGCGTGTGTACGTTGGTTTCCGCTAGGTGTCGCGCGGGTAGCTTTAACTGCGCGTCCCGTAACATGGACACCAATCGCTGCGGGTCCAGCTCCAACACCACCACGTCTGGTTTCAGGCGAAGAATCAACTCCCTGGTTTGCCGCGCCGCGAGCGCGCTGACGTGCGCGGTGCCTATTATCGTCACGGGGACGCCCGTGGTGGGGTGGAACAACGTCGTGGTGGTGGGCGATGGGTCCGCCGTTTCTGCGTGCTTTTTACTCATCTCCTCTTCATCGAATTTAGCCCGTTCATCGTCCCCATCAAAAGCCACCCTCAACACCGCCAGCCCAGAGCTGGTGCCCATCGAGATGCCTTCGGGAAAAACATCCGCCACGTCTGAAGGCTCGGGGTCGTCCGGAGGCTCCGACGAGCTCATCCAAGCGCCGGGTCGTGTGCGACATTGTTGTTTCTTCAGAGGAACGCGTGACGCGACTCGCTGCACAAGCCCATCTTTCGCGTTTTTGTGGCCTCTGGCCTGTCAAGCCGAGGATGAGAAATGACGTGTTCACCTCCTCTCACCTGTCCCAACCGCGTGCGTGACGCACGACAAGTCAGCAAATGAAAGCAGTGGGGATCGTTGACCCGCCCACACCCACCACACTCACGCGCGCGTCTCCACGACCGCCCGAACACTCTCGTTCGAAGTCGCGTCACCCGCGTTCCTTCGCTATCGCACCTCGCGCCACCGTAGCGCGACCATGGCTTGTACCTTCGCGCCCAATGCTACGCTCGGCGGACGCGTGTCCCTGCGCGCGCGTTCGCGGTGCCCCGCGCGCGGTGCGCTTATGGCGCCCGCGAGGGTCGCCCCCAAAACGCGCGGCTTGACCACGCGCGCGGTGAAGGAAGTGAGTGGTGCTGATTTCCAGGCGGAAGTGTTGGACGTAAGTTACCCACAGAACGCCCTGCCTTGTCCCCTGACACGAACGCCATCGATCGAACGTTCCATTCCGAAGCTTCAAAAACACCATTCTATCTTCCATCCGCGAACACCACTGCAAGTACGCCGTACTCACCTGTACTCTCCCCCGACCCCAACCCCCAACCCCCCAACCCTAACCGACAAACCCTAAACCCGTCCAGTCCGAGATCCCCGTCCTCGTGGACTTCTGGGCCACGTGGTGCGGCCCGTGTAAGCTGATCAGCAAGGTTGTTGAAAAAGCCGAGGCGGAGTACGGGTCGGATAAAGTGAAGATTGTTAAAATCGAGGTTGATCCCAACCCGGAGCTGGTGGAGAAGTACGGCATTTACGGCCTGCCAACCGTGATGCTGTTTCGCAACGGAGAACCAGTAGAGGGCTCGAAACGGGAAGGCGCCATAAACCTGCCAAAGCTCAAGGACCACCTCACAAAGTTCGGAGTGGAGGCGTAGAGTTTGTTGATCGCGAGAGTTGAATGTTGAATCGAAAAAAATAGTAAGCGAAAAGCGCAGAGTTGACATTGATGAGCCTTTGGTTTCCTAAAAGTAAACTGCGCCCTATCCCTGGTCGATTTCGACTGAGTCCCTCCCGTAGGCGATACTATCCCTTGCCTCCCCCTAGCCCCCCCAACCATTTCGGGACTTTCAGCGGCGTCAGTTTCTTACTCGCTTCCTGGTTGCGCAACGCCCGAACCATCTGCGCTAAAACGTCTCTTTCCTCGCGAACGGCGTCCATATCCAACAGTTGTTTCTCCCGCTGCGCGATGATCTCTTTAGCGGCTGCGAAATCGGCTTTGTACCGCCGGGCGCTTGACGCGAGCTCCGTGTCTTCGCGACGCACCGCGTCTTTCGCGTTTTGAGTGGCAGTTTCGGAGGCTACTCTGTGCTGCTCGGCGTCGTCACGTCGCTGCTTTTCGGCTTTTGCGGCTTGCGTTTCAGCGTTGACTCTTTGCGCTTCCGCTTCGGCTTTTTGCGCTTTCGCGGACGCGGACGCTGCAGCCGCGGATTTTTCGGCGGTCAGTCTTTGCGTTTCGGATTCAGCCCTTTGGGTTTCAGCGTTGGCAGCGGCTTGCTCCGCAGCGGTCTTTCGTGACTCGGCTTCCGCAAGCGCGGCTTCAAGCGACGCGACCTTACGCGTCGCCGTCTCCGTCGCGGCGCGCGCATCGGCGACTCGCTGTGCCTCAGCCTGCGACGCCGCCTGCTCCGCGACCACCTTCTGTGCCTCTGTGTCAGCCACAGCCTGCTCCGCCGTGACTCGTTTTGCCTCCGCTTCGGCAAGCGCGGCTTCGAGCGACGCGATCTTCGTGTTCTCCGCTGACGCCGACGCCCGCTCCGCCGCGACCTTGTGTGATTCCGCGTCCGCCGCCGCCCGTTCCGCGGCGACTTTCTGTGCTTTCGCCTCCGCCGCCGCACGTTCCGCGCCGGCTTTCTGCGCTAAGGCGTCCACGAGCGCGGCTTCCAGGTCGGTAACCTTCCGCGCCGCTGCATCCGCCGAAGCGCGCTCCGCGCTAAACTTTTCAGCCTCAGCCGCCGCCGCGCGCTCCGTCGCGAGTTTCCGTGCCAGTAACTCAGCCGCCGCCGTTTCGAGAGCCTCAATCTTCAACGCATCAGCCTCGATCGACAAACGTGACGCGGCAGCTTTCGAAGCCTCCGCGTGGGCGAGCGCGGCGGACAGCTCGGCGACTTTTTTGTTCGCCGAAGCCGCCGCGGCGATTTTCCGCGCCTCGGCGTCAGCAATACGCGCCTCAGCCTCCGCCACAGCTCGCTCCAAGGTTTTCGTACGCCCCTGCGCTTCGGCAAGAGCATGCGTCAGCGCTGCGAGCTTCTGCTTTGACGCATCTTCAGCGGCGACCCTTTCATTGGCAGCCTGATTCGCAGCGTCAACCAGCTTTGCTTCGAGCGACGCGATTTTTTTTGCGAACGTTCCGATTTCGTCAGCACCCGTCTTCGCGACGTCGGAGGCGTCGGAGGATACCTCGTACGCCTTGATACGCGTCTGTGCGCCTTCCAGTTCGAGTGTGGCGCTCGAACACGCCGCGCGCGCCTCCTTCAGTGCCGCCGAGAGCGACGTTGATTCAGCAGCGCCCGCCTGGATATTCGCCTCGAGCGTTGCGACGCGCGTCCGGGCCGCGGCGGTCGCCGCGTCAGACTGCGCTACCTTACCCTCCGCCCGCGCCGCGCGCGTCTCCAACGCCGCCGCGGAGCTCGCGCTTTCCGCGGACTGATTACTCACATCCGACGCGTCTTCTTTTATTTTTTGTCCCATCGCTGTCACGGACGCTTCCGCGTCAGCCGCTCGTCGCGTTGTCTTTTCCAACGAAAACGTTAGTTCCGCGATACGAGCGTCAACCGAACTGGTCGCCAAAGTCGCCTCCGCCTCCAGGACCAACACCCGCTTTTCCTTTTCAACCAGCCGTTCTTTTTGCGCGCGTTCGGTTTCCCTCGCGCGGCGCGCCGAGTCAAGCGCGGAATTCCTCGCAACCTCAGACTCCATACACGACGTTTCCAGGGTGTGCACTTTCGCTTCTAGCTTGTGTACCTCGGCTTGCAACAGGTTGTGGTCAACGGACGAGCTCTGTTTCTCTTTTTGCGTCTCCAAAGTCTGCTGCTGCGCCGTTTTCGCCGCTTCCAGCGCCGCTTTAACTTTTACAACTTCATCCTCCGCGGCGCGGCGCACGTCCGCCTCCCCCACAGAGGTCGCCTCAAGGTCCGCGACGTTCCCCTCCAATTGCTCTACTCGCGTAAGAAGCGCACCCAGTCGTTGTGTCGCGGACGTTTCCGCGGACGCGCTCGTCACCGACCGAGCCTCGGCGCCTTTCGCGTCGTCCTCCGCGACGCGCGCGCGTGTCTCCGCCGCAAATAAAAGTGTCTCTGCTTGTTTCAATTGCGCTTCCGCGTGCTCAGCACGTTTCATGAGCGTCGCGTCTTGTGGAACGACGTGCTCCGAGACCAACTTATGTGCAGTTGCTGTGGAGCTCGCCGCGTCTTCCACGGTGTTTCGAGCCTGTCGCGTCTCGGTTTCCGCCAGCTCCGCCCTGGTCTCCGCGGCGGTCGCTCTTCGCTCGAGAAGAGCGGTTCGCGCGCGGAACTTGTCCGCCTCCAAACGCGTCGCCGCCAACGCATCGGTGGCTCGTACCAGCTTTTGCTGCAGCTGAAGTTCCCACTCCGACGGCAAATTTACGGAAACCTCGTTCCGCGTGTGAATGGCCATCGGGCCATCCGGGTATCGCCGCGGGGTGCCGTTGCCGTTGCCATTTCCATCGCCATCGCCGTTGAGATGCGACTCGGGGCGCGAATCAACGGCGTGCATTTGCATCGGCTGCGCGCCGTCCTCGTGGCGTATCCCTCCCGCGAGCAAGGCTTCCAGACCAATCACCGGCCCTGGTGGTGAACCCGGAGTGTCATTGGTGTCCCACCGGTCCTTCCCACTGGACCCATCACCCGGTCGCTTCTTCGTGATGGACGACATCTCCTGCGCCATGGCATCCTTCGCCGCCGCGGCTTTCTTGGCGGAGTAGTCCGCGGCTTTTTTGGAGTAATCCGCGGCTTTGTCCGCCGCCTTCGCCGCGGCGAGCTTCGCGGCCTGGAAGTAGGACGACATGGCGGGTTGTTTTACGGTCGCCCACTCGCGCGACCGATTATCAAGCAACGATTTGATGGCTCCGAGGAGAGCGCTTGAGGATTTTTTGAGCTTGAATAAATTTTCTTGGCGCCAACTTGAGAAAGCGCGATCGTGCCGATCTGCGCGCCAGAGACGCGCGGCGCGGCCGGCAGCAACGCGTTGAGTGATACGTGTGACCCGTGTATCGTGCACAGCAGCTTGCGGCTTGCTGATTGCGTGTAAAGATGGATTCCGATGCCGCCGATACGACGACCGATACGCCATCCGAAACCACCGAAGCCGCGCCTCCTGAAAAATCATCAGATTTGAACCACGAGAAACAGAAGGAACACCTGGCGCGCGGTATCAGGGCGGATCGCAACGCGGATGACCCGCAGCATAGCTTGTTAAACGCGTTAGGTGATTACATGGTGCTTTGCGGAGGCGACCCCGTGGATGACCAGTGGAGGGTGGAGATGAAAATGCGCACCAACGGCGGCACCGCGGGGTCGTTCGATGTGTATTACTACAATCCGGATGGCGTCCGGTTCCGATCCAGGGCCGAGGCGGTGCGGCACTACGGCCTCGTGCCCATCGCGGCGCCGAAAAACGCGAGCCGGTCGCAACCAGGCGGCGCGGGTAGTGGTGCCGGCACCAAGCGCAAAGCGGAGACGCAAATCGAACGCAAACCAGGCGAAACCTTGGCGCAGGTCAAGGCGAGAAGGGACACGGCGGAGGTTGGCAAGGTGATGGACCGTTTGTTACAGAAAGTGGAGCACGTGAGCAAGGTTTCGCTAAACGCGGCGGCGAGGGACACGGCCAGGGCCAAAGTCCGGGCGGAGAAGGATTCACTGAACGCGGAGGAAAAGGCGGTGAAGGAACAGAAGCGGCTTGCGGAGAAACAGGAGAGGGACGCGGTGCGGAGCGCGGAGCGGGCGGAGAAGGATGCACGGATCGCGGGGGCGGAGCAAATCCGGCTGCAGAAGAAGGTACGTGTTGCCTTTCCCGAATCCGGGGACATACTGTTCGCGGATTGTCCGCCCGTAATTACGCATACACGCGGCCCGAAAGACTGACACTTTTCTTTTACAAAAAAGGAAAAAGAAGCCGCCGAGAAAACGCAAAAAGCGGCGGAGCGTTTCGCGGAGAAACTCGAAAGGGACAAGGCTAAGGATAACGAAAAGGGACGGAAGGACGCGGTGCGAGTGGCTAGGGAACGGCGGAAGGTGGAGGACGCGGAGGGGGCGGTGCGGGAAGTTGCCGAGCTTAAGACGAAAGGCCGGTGGTTGCGACAAAGCGATTCTGTGCGCGTGGACGGGTGGGAATCTAGCGACGCGCCGCCTGGGCCGGACACGCCCCAACTCGCGTTTACCAAAAAGCAAGACTCGAGGGTCAACGGTCTGGACGGAAAAGCACTCACCAGAGACGGAAACGCAACAACCATCCCTGAATCCCTACTCATCTCAAACCCTCCCTTCGCGGGTGACGCGTTCGAGGTGTGGAGTTTCCTTGACCGGTTCAAAGACGTGCTGTTCGCAGAGGACTTCGAAGCGGTTGAGCAAAGGCGAAAAGCGGAGGAGAAGAAAAACGCCAAGAAACCAGGCCAGAAGAAAGGCAAGAAGAGCAAAAAGGCGAAAGCCGTGGCGGCTGCTGCTGCTGCGGAACGGGCGCGGGACACCCGGGCGCCCTCAGGGTGCGCGCCTCCCACGCCAGAAGCGCTGGCGCTGTGCGCCGTTTCCGGCGACGAAACCGCCGCCGCCGCAATCGCCGGTGCGCTCCTCGCGCCCCTCATCGCCGCGCACGCCAGCGCGAGCAACTCGGAGGCGTGGAGAGAAGCCACTGGAATGGCACCGTGGAGAGACGCGTTTTACTTGGTGGATAACGGGGGGGGCAGTGTGGGTGGTGTCATCGGTGTGGAGAGCGGCACGGGCAAACAGTCCGCAACACCTAAATTACAAAGCGGCGACGTCGCGTGGCAGGAACTGCTTCGGCGGTACTTCCGCGGCGCCGCGGCGGCGATGCAGTGTCCGCCGGAGGGCGGTTTGCTAGGAAGCACCGCGCGCGCGGGCGCGGATGCGGGTGAAACAGTGTGCCGCTGGATCACCACAGGCGGGCCTACTTGTGTGTCGACACTACCTGAGACCGGTACCGTGCTGCCGCCGGCGTGCGCCGCGGCGTTAGCCGCGGACCTAGAGCTCGTCCCGCGCCCGCCCGCCGCGCTCAGCGCCAAGGCGGACGCCGAGGCGCTGGCGCTTTGCGAAGCCGAGCTCTTCGCGCTCGGGGGTGGGGTTTTCGAGTCAGGTGGTACGGGAGGTGGTGCCGGTGACACTGACACTGCAACGCAAGCCAAGCAAAAGCAGGCGGATCGGCGCGCATACGCGATGCGGGTAATAGCCGAAGCCCACCACGCTCCCGGCACCGACGCGGTGCGGCAGACGGTGCGGGTGTTGGCGCACCAGCAAATCAACCGGCCTCCCCCGTTATCAAGAAACGCGATCCGGAACATAAGCGACGCGCAGGAATCCTCCGTGCCGACGTACGCGTCCGTGGCGGGCGGCGCCGGGTTCGTGTTAGGTGAGTATTTCCCATTTACCACATTCCGCCGACTGATTGCCCATACGAGACTGACACTTTCTTTTTTATCTCTCCAGCTGCGCGCGGTAAACAAACGCGAGTGGTGGATTACGAAACCATCGACGCGAGGGCACACGCGGGAGTGTACGCGGTCGCCGCGCTGAACAGCCGGGGCGGCGAGTTTGACCTGTTGCGGGAAAACGCTCAAGAGTGCGGCGAGTTCCTGAAAGGTACGGCCTTGGGGCTTTCCCAAATCATAGACTCCCTGTTTCATCTCTAACGCTGGTGACTGTTCAGACCGATTACTCTGACTGTTGACCAGGCCATCGTCCAATACACGCCCATCAAGTGGACTGACACTTTTCGGGAAAAACTCCAAAGCCGCGGGGGCGGACAAAACCACGCCCCGGACGGTGTCAACCAAAATCGAAAAGGCGTGGAAACGTGGTGTGCCTGAAAACGACTTTCCGGAGGAGGATCCTGTGCTGGGGGATGCTGATGCCGTGGATGCAGATGACACTAAGGATGCGGATGGTGACACCAAGGAGAAAAAGAAATCCGTCGGCCGACCCCGGCTACATCCGCTTCCCGAGGAAATAGCGCCGCCCAAGTACGTCACTATCAACGGCGGGACGTACACGTTGTTCGGCCCGCGAGGCTCGTCGCTGCCGAAGGTGGCGTGGGACGACGGGTGTTTGTGTTGCGGCGGTGACACGTTCGGGGGTGCGATCGTCCTGTTGTGCGAACAGTGCGACGGCGAGTACCACGTACGTATTGCGCGGTTCCCAAATCCGGGAACACACGTCATTGCCGATTGTCCGCCCGTAATTACGTAGTTACTACATACATCACAAGTAGACTGTTTGCACATACAATCTACTTGTACACTCAAGACTGACCCTTTTCTTTCCCAATCGCAGGCGCAGTGCTTGTCGCCGGCGTTGCGGGACGTGCCCGAAGACGACTGGTTCTGCCCGTCGTGCGCGAGGAGACAGGGCGAGTCTGAGGAGACTCAAAAGGTAACGTCGCCCAACCAGCTACGCGCGCTGGACGGCACGAGGCTCGCCGTGGAGAGCAGCGGTGCGCTAACCGCCGCGTCGGGTTCGACGCGCGCGCGGACCACGCAGGCGCGGCGGAACTTACGTTTCGCGGAGATGTTAACCGAGAAAGGCGGGTGGAGCGGGATGACCCCTGTTGATCGCCTTTCGCTTTTCAAGGAGTTGACTTGGCACTTGCTCGAGTGTTCAACAATAAGGTCGTCCCTGGACGAGAGCGAACGCAAAGCCACGGAGGCGAAGGAGGCGCTGCGACGGCACGTCCGGGACTGGCCGTCGTTCCGGAAGCACGGGGTTTCGCAGCACGACGCGAACGCGCTCGCGACGGCGGCGCGGGCGGTGGCGGAAACCAAGGAAGAAGCGCTGGAGGCGGTCGATTTAGCCGCGAAGGCGGCGAAGAAAGTGGAGAGGGACGCGAAGGAAGCCGCGCGCAAGGCGGCGAGCGGCGGCGAGGGCAAGGACGACGCGGGTGACGACGAGCCTGATGAAGACAAGTGCGATGACGAGATGGAAGAGGATGACGAGGACGACGACGGCACGAACGAGGACGGCGCGAACGACGAGGACGGCCGTCCGGAATCGAAGGAGGATAGCAAGAAAACCAGAACCGGCCCGCAGAAGAGCTACCGGGTCCGCATGGCGGGCGCTGAAGCCGCGCGGGTGTGTTTACCCAGCATTCCCGAAGACGAGGGACGGGCGCGGTGGCAGCACAGGTGGCACGAACTCGAGCGCGTGTTGCGTGCGAACGACTCACGCTTGGTAAGTATTTCCCAATCACCACATTCCGCCGACTGATTGTCCATACAAGACTGACATTTATTTCTTTACAATCAGGAAACCCTGGGCGTTGATCGCAACGGCGACGCGTATTGGATGGTGGGTCCGTGGGGTTTGCTCGTAACGCAACGGAGCGGGTTCGACGCGGGCGCGGTGGCGTCCAAACCCCTAGGACCTGGCGCGACGCCTGGCAAGAAGCGCAAGCGCCCCAGCAAAAACGCGAAAGGCCAAGGTGGGGACAAAGAGCTTCAGGACGGGGACAAGGGAGAGGAGGAGGACGACGACGACGAGGACGAGGCGAAGACGACCGCCGCGGGCGAGGACCCGGACGAGACGTTGCGGAGGCTGAACTTGCAATCGAATGTCGTTCCGGGCGGAGGGAAGGACGTGAAAGAGTCGCCGTGGGGTTTGTACGAGGGACCTGTGGAGGTTCGTACGCTTCTCGAAAAGCTAGACAAGGACGGCCGGTTCGAGCAAAGTTTGTGGACGCAGCTCGAACGGAGGTTCGGGGCGCCGGTTTTCGAGACCGAGAAACCCGACGAAAAGGACGAGGACGCGCTCCGGGAATTGGAAGAAAAGAGCGACGACGAGGAAGCGGGTGGTGACGAAGAGGAAGATGAGGAGGACGCTGTTGTCGTCGACGCCTCGGACGACATAACAAGCAACGCAGTTCCCGTCACCGACCTGGCGCAGGTTCCCAGCGCGCCGAGTGGGAGGTGGAAGAAACTTACGTTGGAGCGCTCCTCCCACGAAAGCGTCTCGCAAGACGCGACCGCCGTCGCCGCAAACGCGCTGGCGATGACCAAAAACATCCTCCTTTCCCTGGAAGCGTCAGTTCCAAACTCAACAACCGCGAACGAGACTTCGCAAATCGCGGGGTACACCAAGGCGGGCGGGTGTTCGTTGCGACGGGAGGCTTGGCGCGTCATGGTCGTCGGCGCTACAAACGCCACGCAACTCGCCATGGCGTCAACGCTGTTGGAACACGGCTTGCGCCGAGAGTGTTTCAAGCCCGAGTGGCTTCTTTGGTCGTCCCCAGCGCCCGCGCTGCGAAGCGCGGCGAGTGACGACGCCGTAGCCGCGGCGGCGTCGGTGCTTCTTCGCGCGCGGGTGCTCCGGAACGCGGTGCACTGGCCTTCTGTGAAGAAAACAACCGTGGCCAGGACGTTCGGACACGCGGATTCGCCAAGCGCGCAACCGGTTGAGCGCTTGTCCAGGGAGGAACGCGCGAAGCAGCGCGAGAACGCCGCAAACGCCGGCGCCATGGCCGCCGCGATGGCCGCGTCCGCGGCGGACACCGGGCACGGCGAACAGAAAGAACTCGACACGGGAATGTTCAGCAGGTAAGACGCGTGGTGGGTAAGACATTTGTTTGGTAGGTAAGACGTTTGTGTGGGATACTTGTTTTGGCATGACGATTTGCATTCGGTACTATCACGACGTCTTGGCGCGGTTGGCATTCTCTAAAACTTCTTCCAAAAGATTTCCTTCCCTCTCCTCTATACTCCACTACGGTCACCTTGCCCAGCTCGTTTTCCCTCCCATCCCGCCAAAGCCCATCATCTTGTAGTGCTCGTACCTCTCGTGCGTCGGCCAAGTGCGGTGGCCGTTCGCGACCGCGTCCTCGGGCGACACCGCGGGCGACCCCGAAACCGAAGATGACTGGTACGCGCGGACCCGCGCGACGCTTCGCCGGCCCGCTTCGGCGAGTTCGTGCCAGTTGCTTTTGGGAACACCGCCAGCGATGACGGGCTCGCCGGATGTCAAATCAGCCAGAGCAGCCCTCGCCGCGGCGAGAGCGCCGGCGGGACCGCCGGGACTGGTCACGCGTGTGTCGCACGGTTTCGCGGGTGAGCCTTTTTCCTTTTTGGGTGCGCCCCCCACGCGACGCGACACCGCAGAAGCGGGTCTTGGACGCTCCGCAGGCTTCAAGGGCGAACCGCTTTTTCGTTTTTTTTTCGACTTGGAGTCCGACCCGAACAGAGGCTTGGTGGGCGACGGCGCCGGCGACGCTTTGAACTTCGGGAACGAGCCGACCGACGCGCTGGCGTGCTTCATGCGTTCCGCGCGTTGCTTCGCCGCCAGTGCCTTACGCTCCAAAGCAGCCGCCGCGGCGGCGAGTGACTTTTTCGTGGGACGCGGACCGACGTTTGGTTTCGGGGTGACGGTTTCATCATCGAAGTCGTCGGATGCGTTTGCGTTTGAATCTGTTTTGGACGAACCGCCCACCCCGAGCGCCTTTTCGCGCCGCGCCCTTCTTTCCTTCACGTCAAGCTCGAACGCGGTTCTGTCCGTTTTGTTCATCTCGCCGTGCCACCGCGAGTGCGCGTTCGTGAAGCTCACGTCGAAGCAGGCGGGGTCGAGTTTAGGTTTGGGTTTTGCAAGCGGAGGTTTCTTTTGTTTCGTCGTGGCGAAGAAAAAAGAAGATTCCGCGGGAGTTTTCGCAGTAGTCTGTTCGTACGTATCACTCGCCGCGTTCGCGTCGTTCGCGTCGGCGGTACCGTCCGTGGCCAAACGTTTCGCGAGCGACCGAACCGCGGCGCGGTCCATGGCGTCCCGCGCGGAGCGGGAAACCGCGACGCCGCTGTTTGGTAAGCTCTCGCGGTCACTTGAACCGATTGTGTTTGCGAACGCGTCTCCCACGAACCCACGCCTCCCACCAACGGAGGCTCCCGAAAAAGCCAGCGCCCTGGAAACCGCGAGCTCTCGCCTCGACACGAGGGTGTTATTTTGTTTTTGTCTCTGTTTCAGCGCCGCGTCGATTTCAAACCCTTTAAACGCCTGCTCCGCGCGCCTTCGTCCTTCCCGAAGCCGTGACTTGGCTTCGGTTGCGTCGAACAAAAGCGCGTCATGCTCGGAGATCAAAACGCGCTGAGGCTTACCGAGAGAAATCGGGGTGGTTTTCTTTGCTCGGTCAAATCGCTCGGCTTGGTTTCGCAAGTACTCCTGGTTTTTATCCCTCGCCGCAACCGCCGACGCCACCCGCGGCGTTTCTAGTCTCTCCAAGATCGCGAAGTCCTGAAGCGCCGGGGACGGAGGGAGCAGCGATGGCGCCGGGGACGGAGGTAACGCTCCTCGTAAAAATCTCCCTACCGAAGATCCCTCCAACACGTGCGTTGGAGTGGGAGGAAGTCCAACACGTGATGGGTGGAGTCCAACACGTGATGTGAGACCCCGGCCGTTCGCCGACGACCGCGCTTCGACGGAAACCTTCACGGCGGTGGCGTGCGCTCGCTTCGCGGAAACCGTCGCCGCCGCGGCGGCGCGCGTCGCGACATCAGCGGCGTCATCCGCGAGCATTGCAGCAGCTGAGGCTTCTTCATCAGCACATGGGCCGGACCGGGCCCTCGCGAACGCAGCAGTCGCGACCGCGTGGACCGCCGCGGCACGGGCGACCTCGGCGGCGTGCTCCGCTCGGGCCGACGCGGCGCGCGCGACGACGCGCGCGGCGTCCGCGGCGGTTGTTTTTGCAGGGTTGGAGTTTGTCGCCGCCGCGACCGCATCCACCGCGGCTCGCGCGCTTCGCCACACCGCCGTGTCGTCGTCGTTCCCGGCGTCGTGGCCTCGTGCGATGACGTTCGCGGCAGCTGCCGCGGCGCTTGTAGCGAACGGGCTGGCGTTTAACGGCGAGTTGTTCGAATAATCACCGTCGTCGTTGTCCTCGTCAACAGAGAGCGCGGCCTCTGATCGTTGCCTCTGCGGCGTGGCGCGTAACAAACCCGCGATCGCGGCGCGCGGGTCATCGTCCGTGGATACCGTGTTAAACACCGTGGCCGCCGGGGAAGGGGGGGGGGACGGCCAGGTGGACCTGGCGCTGCCGTACATCGCACCGACCGCGGCGGTCCGAGTTGACCCCACACAACACCGCCCAGGTGGGCGCTTTGATGTCGATGAGATGTTCGAAAACGAGCCCGACTCCGTGCCCGTGCGTGGCGACGCGGGTCGTGCCGCACTACGCTAAACCCGCGGTGTCCACAACCTCAACCGCCAAACGCGGCGGTGAGCAACACGCGTCGCGAGGAGTAACACGTGACACGTGAGGAGTCGCGAGGACGGTGTTGAACTGGCGACGATCTCGTTCGCAAGCTTGGCGCGAAAAATGTTCCCCCTCTAATTTTCATTGTCACTTGTCACAAGGTTGGCACCTTCGCATTCGGGCGCGCGCGGGATGGGCGCGCCGGCACCGACGGCGCCGGTGCGTCGCAAACGATGGGGTCCTCCCGTGGCTGATTTAGATACAGGGTTTCCTTCTTCGTTGGAGGCGAAGACGGGCGACGTGACACCTGGGACGAAACACGAAACCAATGAAGTTGCGAGAAACTCAGATCCGCCGACCACGCGGGTTTCAACGCAGGAGGTGTCTCCTGCTCCCCGTGTCCGAACCGAGCCCGCCAAACAGGTTGATTCGAAACGTGACACACCTCCCCGCGGAAAACGAAGACGCAAGTCGCGATGGGACACATCTGGGGACACGACGAATCAACAACGTGAGGAGTTACTTACCTCACCTAATTCGGTCGTGCCCACTTCCGGCGTTGGAAACGACGACGCGGTGCAAACGAAGGACTCCCGTGGATTGCGTTTCCCCAAAGAACGGGACGACACGCTTGACGCGAAAGCGACAGAAGTGGAACTAGAATCCACCACAGGCCACCTTTTGCTTCCCGGAAACGTCTTAGCCAAGCTCCCGACGCATTTCCTGTGCGTGCGAGACGCGCCGGTTGGGTGTTGCGACGAAACGCAAAACTTGTTTCGAGACTTACAGAGGATAAACCGAGCGGCGCTCGCGGGTGGCAACCTCGGTTGCGAAACGGACCGTGATTCTCGTCAAGAGACATCTCTGGACGACAGGAGCGAGGTGAGTATGTCGAATACGTCGAGTATGTCTCCCCGCAGAGCTCAAATTTATCGAAGCCGCTCGCCATCCCCGACGCCCGTGTACGGAAAAGACGGGACGCGCGTGAACACGAGGGAGTGGTTGCTAAACGAAAAACACAAACGACAACGACAAACGATCGTAGAACAGGTCAAGTGTTTAAACCCGGGGTGGGTTCCCCCGGCTGATTACAAGCCCCCCGCGATATTCCAAAAAATAACAATTCCAGTCTCCGACCATCCCGGGTACAACTTCTTCGGGTTGTTAATCGGCCCGCGCGGGAACACGCAGAAGCGGTTGCAAGCTGATACGAACACAAAGATCGCGATTCGGGGCAAGGGCAGCGCGAAGGTATCCGGAAGTGGCGGAGGTGGGCAGCAACAACTCTATGGGCAACCACCCAGTGACGAACACGAACCCATGCACGTGTTGGTAACCGGTGATACCAAGGATGACGTGGCGCGCGCGGTTGAGGCGATCCACGAGTTGCTCAAGCCCTTGGGGGACGACGAGAACGCGCACAAGAAAAATCAGCTCCGGGAACTGGCGGTGCTGAACGGGACGTTGCGGGAAAACCTGGGCGCGGGCGGTGAGACTAATTGCGCACTGGGAGGGGACGACTTTTCCGGCACAAGAGATGACGTGCTTTCTCCCGCGCTTCACGAAAGGGTCGAGGCGCAGTACCGTAAGGACGTGTTGAGTGTTTCGGGCGGGTCCGTGAACCCAGAAAAAAACCCGCGACAAGCGGACAAGGAGGACGAGGCGTACCGAACCTTTCTGGCCGAAATCGGCGCGCCCTCGACACAGCTCGGGGGTCAAGCTTCGCAAAGTCATCACGTCGACTCGACAATTAACTCGCCAAACGCCCCGGACGACGACCTCGCAAAGCTGTACATCGGGCGGCTACCGTGGTTCGCCACGGTTGAAACCGTCGGGTTGACCTTCGCGCCTTTCGGGGAAATCACAAAAATAGACGTGGTGTATGATCGGGAAAAGAACCTTCCCTGTCGCGGGTTTGCGTTTGTGCGGTTTCGCGACAAACAAACCGCGCGAAACGCCGCGGAGTTGACCGACGGAAAAGTTTTTCCCCACCCCCCCCCGTTCGGGTTTCCAAACGAGCTGTACGCGCGCGCGCCGAGGCCGATGGAGGTCCGCGTGAAAGCGGACCCGCGGCCGGCTCCCGCTCCCGAGGCGAAGGACCAACACGACAGAGGTAACGCGCACTCTGGAGAACCTCAAAACCCTCACGTCGACCCTCCTTCGGACCCGAACGCCAAGCTGTACTTCGCGAAGTTACCGCCTGCATGGACGAGCGAGGACGTTCGCACTGCGATCGCGGATTTAGGTCTTGGCGAGAGTGTCGTTAGCTGCGACGTGGTGCTTGACCGAACAACAGGCGCGAGTCGCGGGTTCGCGTTCGTCCGACTCACCGACGCGTCCGTCGTGAATCGTATAATCGGCGAACTGAACGGCGCTACGGTGGACGGCCGACGCCTGGTCGTGAAAATCGCCACCGAGAATCACACAAAGCACCGAGGCGCGTACGGTACGAGTCAGTATCAAACGGGGTATCCCCAAGGACAATATCCAGCGGGATATCCTGGGGGACAGTATCCCCAGGGACAGTATCCCACGGGATATCCCCACGACCCCCAGGGATACTCTCCGTACGCCTACGGCGTGCCAACCTGGGGATACGACCAAGCCGCGATCGCCGCCGCGGAAGCCGCCGTGGCCGCGGCGAATCCAAAACTCGCAGCCGCCGCGGCTGCGGAATTCGCACAAGCGTCGGGGGTGGGTTTTATTCAAAGGGGAGACCCACACGCGCCGCCGCCGCCGCCGCCGTAGAGACGAAGAAAACGAAAGAAAATAGCCGTGAAACGTCCGCAACGAATTTGTGTAATGGTGATCGAAGCGGTTGTAGTTTGTCTATTTGAAACCCGTAAGCGTAACTGTTACTCGCCAAACCCGAAGAAGCCGCGGATCGTAAACGGATCTTGCTTGATCTCGGGCTCGAGTTTGATCTCGGGCTCGAGCTTGATCTCGGGCTTGAGTTTGATCTCGGGCTCGGGCTTGATCTCGGGCTGACCCGCGCGTGCCGTCTTGCACGCCGTGCAGGTGTATTTTAGCCTGCCGTGAGAGCAGGGGTTGCACGCCACGCAGCTGCCTTTCACCTTGCCGTGAGGGCAGGGGTTGCACGCCACGCAGCTCTGTTTCAGCTTCCTGTGCGGGCAGGGGTTGCACTTAGCTCAGGCGTACTTCCGCTTGCCATGGGGGCAGGGGTTGCACTCTGCGCACCAATCTGTCTGCTTCCCGTGCAAGCACCGCTTCTTTGCCATAACTCTCGGTCAGTCGTCGCGTGCCGCGCGCCTCGAAGTGTGTCGTCCACCGAAGAGGGGAGTCGTAGCTTTTTTTTCGACCGCGTTTTCGGCGGCCGTTCCGATACAAAATTGGATAACGTTTCTTCGGTTGTTAGTTGGCAGAGAAGCGGTGCGCTCCGCGCCGCGACGCGCGTCGTCGCGATGAGCGCGTCGGACGCCCCCGCGGATGCCGCACCCGCACCGTTGTTCCCGTGGGACGACCCCGATTTCCCGTGGGACGAGCGCCCGTTCCCCCCCCCCGACCGCCCGTTACCTCCTTCAATGCGGATCAGCAAAAACGACAACAACCCTGTCGTGGTGGAGATCGTGTTGCAGCTCAAGAAGTGGGAAGTCGTGGCGAGTGATGGTAAGGAAACGTTTCGGATCACGGCGAACATCGAGATGTACTGGACGGACGACCGAGTGGTTGGGTTTCCCACGTTCACGAAGGCGGTACCTCAAAACTTATGGCGACCGCGTTTGAATGGGTGTTCGGGTTTCGATTTAGGCGCCGCGGAGGCGTACGAGTTGGTTCCAAGGTTCTACGGGTACGACACCAGTCAGGAACACCGCCCCGCGGACGGCCGGATCGCGATGACCTTTCCCGTTAGCTTGAAAGAGGGTTTCGACATTTCCGCGGACATGGAACGGTTCCGGTCGTTTCCGTTTGATTCGACCAGGGTTGATTTATCAATCGTCGTTTTCGGCGCAAAGCGCCCGGAGTTCGACAAAGACATCCGACTATCTCTACGCAGGCCTAACTTGAAAAGTATAGTGGATAAGTACGAAAGCGCGTATCAGCACATCGACGTTGACGGCGCGGCGCAAAATTCGAACGATTACGAGCTCGCGGGGGTGAGCGTCGCGGTCGGCGGCCACGACCCGCCATCTCGGTTCACGAACGATTTGCGTTTCAAAGAGGGCGACCAGATGCCTGATTATTTCATTTCTTTCCACATCAAGCGAAGCAGCACATTTTACGTGCACAACGGCATTCAGCCCATGTACACGATCGCGTTTTTCGGGTTCGTGGGTTATGCGGTGGAGCCGTCCGATCTCGCGAACCGAGTCGCGCTGTGCGCCGTTTTATTTTTATCGATCTACGCCGTGCAGTGGACCACGGTGGGGCACATTCCCCGGCTGCCGTTCAAAACCGTGATGGACTACGTCAGCGAATCGGTGTCGTCAGTGTTGATGCTGATTTTGGTGGGCGACTGCGTCGCGTATCACGTCGCGCGGCCGAAACGGGGGTGTTTAAAAGACACCCTCGATGAGTTGCAGTGTCAGTTCGATGACGCGTCCGCGGACGGGGTGGATTTGATTTGCGGGGTAATAGTTTTGCTGTACGTGTTGGGGTACGCGGTGGGGTACCGAACGTTGTTCGCGGCGTACCGGGCCACGAAAAGCAACGGCCACCAAAGGCCGTGGGGTTCCGGGAGCTACTTGCGGAACACGTGGCGACCGTCCACGGAGGCGTACCACCTGAAAATGGACGCCGAGTACTGCCGGCGGTGGGGGAAAAAGTTTCTGGGACAGGGAGTGAAGGTGGAGAGGGAAAAGTGGTGAAGGAAGGGTTGGCGGAGAGGAGTAGTGTGGTCTATCATACAACTTGTATTTAAGTCTTCCGTCTGTCCGTGGTGTATTTAGTTTGTCTATTTCAGGGTCCATCAGGAGTTACGGTTGGAATAGCAGCATCATCATCAGTAGTGTATTTAGTTTGTCTACATGAAACCTGTCAGCGTGTAAAGTGTTCTCCCCGCGTGTTGCGTTACTCGCCGAAGCCGAAGTAGCCGCGGATCGTGAACGGCTCTTGCTTGATCTCGGGCTCGAGCTTGATCTCGGGCGAAGTTGACCGCTCAGCGCGTGCTGACTTACACACAGCGCAGTGGCGTTTCAGCTTGCCGTGACGGCAACCGGTGCACGCCACGCAGTCGTATTTCAGCTTGCCGTGAGGGCAGGGGTTGCAGTCAGCGCAGTGGCGTTTCAGCTTGCCGTGCAGACAGGGGTTGCAGTCAGCGCAGTTGCCTTTCCGCTTGCCGTGAGGGCAAGAGCTGCATGCCAAGCAGCTGCGTTTCAGCTTGCCGTGGGGGCAGGGTTTGCACTGAGCGCAGCGGTTTTTCATCTTCCCATGGGGGCAGGCCGTGCACTCCTTGCAGCCCTGTTTCAGCTTCCCGTGCGGACAGCGGCTGCACGCCTCGCAGCCGTGTTTCAGCTTGCCGTGAGGGCAGGGGCTGCACTGAGCGCAGCCGTACTTCCGCTTGCCATGGGGGCAGGGGTTGCACGCCGCGCAGTGGTGTTTCTGCCTCCCGTGCAAGCACCGCTTCATTCCCTCACTCCCCGTCAGTCGTGCGTGCCGCGCGCCTCGAAGTGTGTTTTCCAAGCGAAGAGGGAGTCTTAGCTTTGAGGTGACGTTTTCCTTTCGTGGTTTCCGAGATTTCTCGAGAAAATTTTGTGGAGTTGGCGGCCGGCCGGCCGCCGCTTTTCCGACACCGCCGCCGACTGCCTTCGCGTGTCGCTCTCCTCGTCACACACGTCCGCGCTCGCGTCCCGCGCGCCCGTGCGCGTGCCACCCCCGGCTACGGCACCCACCGGCCGCCATGCCGTACAAGGGCAAAGCCGGCAAGAAGGAGAAGCACATCCCTCTTTCCGATGAGATCGCGAACGATTCCCTGGCGCAGGGCAAAGGCCGCGTGAAGAAACGCGAGCGCCAGCCCGAGGTGGACGAGTTCATGACGGACGCGATGTCCAACAAGGTGCTGTTACAGGCGCGTAGGCAGTTGGAGGACGTGGAGGCGGGGGATGATGAGGGCGTTGTCGCCGGTGACCGCCCGGTCGCCGCAAACACGCTTGGTAAGTCGCTGATGCACGCGATTCGGGAGGAAGATTCATCCGATGACGAAGTCGATGATGATGTCAATCCAATCATGGCGGCGCGGCGCGCGGGTGTTTTTGGTGAGGACACTGTCGATTTCGACGACGAAACCGCGCGACCTTCACACGACGCTAGCGGTGAGTACTACGAGGACGTTACGTTAACCGCGGAAGACGAAGCGGCGCTCGCGGCGTTCGCGGCGCCGAAGAGCGGAAAAGAGCGAACGCTGGCGGATATAATTTTGGAAAAAATCGCGGCGAAAGAATCGGGTGACACCAGAGGCGGCGGCGATACCGATTTTGGAGACCAAATGCCCATACCAGACGGTGTCGATCAGCGGGTGGTTGAGGTGTACAAGCAGGTTGGCGAGCTGCTTCGGCGGTACACCGTTGGAAAGATCCCGAAAGCGTTTAAAATCATCCCCGCGTTGAGCAACTGGGAAGAGGTTTTGTACCTAACCGCGCCCGAAAAGTGGAGCCCGCACGCGATGTACCAAGCCACCAGGTTGTTCGCGTCTAACTTGAATGCGCGGATGGCTCAGAGGTTCTACTCGCTTGTTTTACTGCCCAGAGTAAGAGACGACATCGCGGAACACAAACGGTTACACTTCGCGCTTTACCAGAGTTTGCGCAAAGCCACGTTCAAGCCGGCTGCTTTTTTCAAAGGCATTTTGATTCCCCTGTGCGCGTCACGGACGTGTACCTTGCGTGAGGCGGTGGTGCTGTCCTCAGTGCTCACCAGAGGCAGCATACCCATGCTGCACAGCGCGGCTGCGTTGTTAAAGCTCGCCGAGCTTCCGTACGCGGGGACGACTTCTTTCTTTTTGCGAGTTTTGCTGGACAAAAAGTACGCCCTGCCCTTCAGGGTGATCGACGCTTTGGTGGACCACTTTCTGCGGTTCAAAAACGAAACCAAACAAGTACCGGTGGTGTGGCACCAGTCCCTTTTAACCTTCGTACAACGGTACAAAACCCAAATCCGTGCCGAAGACAAAACCCGACTGCGAAAATTAGTGGACTACCAGCACCACTACCTGATGGGGCCGGAAATCAAACGCGAACTCCACGCGGGGCGGTCGAGGGGGGAGAAAGATGACGACGGCGCGAACGGGGCGAACGGGGCGAACGGAGCATTGCCCATGAAAACCGGTTTCGGGGGATTCGCGTCGTCCGCGCAGAGGCAGAAACCAGTCATCGAGAATCCGCGGGATATGCCCGAAGTCGCGATGCTTGGGGATGATGAGTATTGAAACGTGTAGGTTGTCATGCATCGAGTGATATAGACTAGTAATAACTCGCAGCTCGCGTCCGAAGTTCTCGTCATCACCGTCCGTATTTTATTTACCTTCGAAGGTATCAATCACTCGTCGCGCGAAGGCGCTTGCACTCCGCGCAGCGGCCTTTCCGCTTGCCGTGAGGGCAGGGGTTGCACGCCGCGCAATTGTCTTTCCGCTTACCATGAGGGCAGGGGTTGCACTCCGCGCAATTGAGTTTCAGCTTGCCGTGAGGGCAGGAGTTGCACTCCGCGCAGTGTTTTTTCACCTTGCCGTGAGGACAGGGGTTGCACTCCGCGCAGTTGCTTTTCACCTTGCCGTGAGGGCAGGGGGTGCACTCCGCGCACCAGTTGTTCAGCTTGCCGTGGGGGCAACCCTTGCACGCCACGCAGTTGCCTTTCCGCTTGCCGTGCGGACAGGGGTTGCAGTCCACGCAGTCGCTTTTCACCTTGCCATGCGGGCAGGCGTTGCATTCCGCGCAGTTGTACTTCCGCTTCCCGTGAGGGCAGGGGTTGCACTCCGCGCAGTCGCCTTTCAGCTTGCCGTGTGGGCAGGGGTTGCACTCCACACATTGGTGTTTTCGCTTGCCGTGGGGGCAGGGGTTGCATTCCGCGCAGTTGGATTTCCGCTTAATACTGTGAGGCAGGGGTTGCAGTCCGCGCACTTCCGTTTCACCTTGCCGTGCGGGCAAGGGCTGCACGCCACGCACTCGCCTTTCACCTTGCCGTGCGGGCAGGGGCTGCATACCACGCAGTTATGTTTCAACTTATCGTGTGAGCATCGCTTCCATCCCATCGCACCTAAGGCTTTTGCGGATACTCCCGCGCGCCGCTATCGCGTCATGCACAAATGGCGCCTCGATTGGCATCCTTCCCAGAAAAAGAGAAAATCACTTTCTTTCAATTCGCCCGTTCGGCCCGCCATTGTCCCCCCGACCGCCTGGCGTGTTGGTTGGCCACCATGGCGATGGAAGCCCGGATGTGGAGCTATAATGCCAAGACCCTGATGGGTGCGTTGCCGAATTCGTGGCCGCGTGCCGCTTCCGCGAGTCTTCCGTCCTAACGTCGTCTTTCCAAAATCACTCGAACGCTGACGTTCCGCGCTCTACTTTCCACCACGCTTCCCCAGGCAACTGGCACGAGGACTCGCTGGCCCGAGAGCCTTCGTCCGGTACCACCAACAACCCCGCGACGTGGTCCCGGTACACCAAGAGTTCCCAATCGGTCGGGGTTTTGGGTGGCGAAACCCCCAGGGGGGCGCAAGCCCGCAAATCCATGGTGAACCCCGTGAACATGCATGCCGCTTCTACAGCGCACGGTGCCGGTGCCACATCTACCAACACAACCGCGCCTGACTGGGAACCCACGCAATACACGTCCGACTTCGGTACCGATTTCAGCGTGTACGTCCCACTTAGTGCGCGACAACACTTCACCGTGGATAGGTTACGACGGGACACGGAGGATGGGAACCATTTGGACGAGCGCGGCGGCGGCGGCGGGCGCGGCGGCGCGCGCGGGCCGCTGTCGAGGCACGCGGAGGAGAGCGGGTCCGTTGACGCGAACAGCGTGTGGGCGGATGAGTACGCCGAGCTGAAACCGTGTTCGTACGGTGTATAGGGAGTACTGGTTGTTGTAAAAATTGATGTACCGTACGGATTTATTAAACCCTTACGAAGTGTGTTCTTTTTCTTGACGCTTTTCGTCAACCTTCAACGCCCAAACGGCAACGAAAGCGAAAGCGACGCAAACGGCCCACTGTTCCTCTGTCCCTCGTTTTTTCGTGTCTCCCGCTCCGCCCTTTTCTGTGCCCGCCGTTCCGCGAACGCCGCAATTTCAGGTCGCCGAAGCGCCGCCCGTGACGCGCTGGCGAACGCGCGTTCCACGGCGAGTCCGGCGCCGCGCAGGGAAAGCGTCAGCGACGCCGGTCCGACGGTTTTCTTTTTCCCCCCGCTGCTGCTCTTCTTTTTCTTTTTCGTTTCCGTTGTGACCTCCTCGTCGTACTCCCCGTACTCGTCGTAGTCCTCCTGTGCTTCCGGAGCAAGTGAGGCGGTTATCGCGTCTTGCTCCGCCGCAGCCGCGTCCTTCGCCCTTTTTTCAATCCCAAACGCAAGCGCGTCCTGCAAATCAAGGTTGTAATACCGCCACGCCCGTTCCCAGATTTCGTTGTGCCGCTGCATCTGCGCGTACAACCGCGGGTGGTTTTTTTCCAGCTCCTCCGCGGAAGGCGCCGGGTACATCTCCCCGCGCCACCCCGGCATCTGCCACTCCGTGCCGGATTGGTACACAATCGGGTCTTGGTGCATGGTGAACCCGTTCTTTTGAAGCGTCACTTCGCTGTCCGGCTTGTATTTAAACATCCTCGCGCGTTGCGCCACGTCGATGGCGTTGTTCATGGCGCCGTAGCTCTCTTGTGCTCCACAAACCCCCGTATACTGCCCCAGGTACTGGTCCTCTTTCCACTCCCCGAACTCAACACTACCGTTCGCGAAGAACTTCACCCCGCACCCGCTTTGCTGGTTGTTGTCCCACTTGCCGAAGTACGACGATTTGTCGTGGCCCCAACTGTACGCCCCAAACCCGTGCATCTCGCCGTCCAGGAAATGCCCCTCGTACACGTCACCGTCCGCGAACGCGAAACACCCGAGTTTGTCCACCTGGCCGTCGTCCGCGACGAAGCCTTCGTAGCTGGTTTTTTGAAAGGGTTGATTGTGGGAATAATGGTTAGGGTAAGGAAACTCTAGCTCTGCAGGATGAAACGTTTGCACGTTTCATGCGTAGTGTTCGCGCTGGTGCGTTTACGCGGACGACCTCGTAATCAAGAGCGGGTTGCGTTGGTTCGCGTGACACTCCCGTCCTCTCGTGTGTGGTGTGTCCCTCACCGCGAAGTAAGGGTGTTTACGTCCGCTCGTGGCGTGTGAAACGACGCGGGTTCCGGTGCCGTCGAGACGGATAAAAACTCTGCGCATCGCGTGGCAACCCTAACCGCCGAATTTGACGCATCGCGGTTCGCGTCGGTGTGTACTTACTGTCCCCCGTCCGTTTCGAAAACCAGCGCGTCCCAGGTGTAGTTCCGGTGGAACGGTTCGGGAATTTTGGACGGCATCGCGCGTGACCGCTTCGCGTCGCGTCAAACACACTTTCCGGCGCACGAACGGCCGTTCCGACGGGTGTGTTGGAGTGATGAGGCGACGATGCGGATTAACAGAAAATCGGATATCGCGCTGCGCACCACCGCCAGATTTTTTAACGGGTCCGATGTCGCGCATCGGTACGCACCGGGTACTCCCCGCCGCGCGTCTCCGCGACGTGTTTCGTGACTCACGAAACACTTGACACGATGCTTCGTGTAGTGACCAAGAGCTTCGCGGCTCACGCGAGGCGTGCCGTGTCCCCCGCGTGTACCCACGCGTACCAGCGAGGGTACGCCTCGGAAGGCCCGGACATCGTGAAGGATGTGTTTCTGAACCAGCAAAAGCAATTCCGCGCGTTGCTTGATGCGACCAAGGACCTGGCCGTACCGGTGGACGGGGACCGGAACGCGATCAAGGCGTACGCGGAAAAACGGCGGGCTATCATGGGGAAGGTAGGTTGATGCACGGTTTCAAGCAACGCACGTCGCGTGTCGAGGGATCGTGGGACACCGGAGACGAGGAACACGAGCTTGGCGTGATCGGCCGTTCGAAGCACGGTTTTGGGGTGAAAGAAAACGTGCCACAAAAAGTTGCCCTCGGTTTTTTTCGCGAGCGGAGCACAACATCCAACGCATAACGAGTAACGCATCACCCCACCTCTCCCCGCTCATACGTTAATCTGACCTATCCCCCTATACCCTTCCCGGTCACACAGCTCGGCATCATGACCACGGAGGAGCGCATCGACGCGACGCTGGCGAGCGGCGTGGAGGCTGGGCAAAGCGCGCGAGAGTACCTCGCTTTCGCGGCGGCGCAACGGCGGGCGATGGGTTTGGAGGACGTCTCCGGGCTGGGCAAGGCCCTGGACGAGGCCCTCGTTTCCGTTGAGAAGCAATCAGGCAAGCCGTTAATGATGGAGGATGCGGCTGGCATGAAGGCGTTTTACGGGAAGGTTGAGGGCGTCGTCGCGAGCGCCGGCTTGGACGGCGACCTCGCCGCGGAATCCATGGTCGCGGACGCGGAGCACGAAATCAAACACCTCAAAGCGGAGCTTGGTAAGAACAAATAAAAACCGTCCGTCGCGTTTGTGTGTAAACGACTCGATACGGGACCCTGTAGCACTATATCCCACGTCTTTCACGTCGTGTCCGTGTCGGCGCGAAAAACGGAGGGCTGTTTAAAGATCACGCAATACTCTGCCCCTTTTTCTTCCGTCAATCGGCGTGCTTCGTCTCGTCACCCCCAATCGTCTCACGTCTTTCACGTC
>Ga0222633_1000241_pt1 | contig 60988 bp, 57 predicted proteins | sample AntAcemetageno48_FD_179816 | JGI IMG/M metagenome (GOLD analysis project Ga0222633, IMG submission 179816) | Saline water microbial communities from Ace Lake, Antarctica - #48 | ecosystem: Environmental > Aquatic > Non-marine Saline and Alkaline > Saline | place: Antarctica: Ace Lake | collected...
TTTTTCAGCTTGCCGTGAGGGCAGGGGTTGCACACCGCGCAGTGGTTTTTCAGATTGCCGAGGGGACAGGGGTTGCACGCCGCGCACCTGCTTTTCAGATTGCCGTGAGGGCAGGGGTTGCACTCCACGCACTTGCGTTTCACCCTGCCGTGGGGGCAGGGGCTGCACTCCGCGCAGTCGGGTTTCACCTTGCCGTGAGGGCACCCGTTGCACTCCGCGCACCTGCGTTTCAGCTTGCCGTGGGGGCACCCGTTGCACTCCGCGCAGTCCTTTTTCAGCTTGCCGTGAGAGCAGGGGTTGCACTCTGCGCAGTTGCTTTTCACCGTGCCATGGGGGCAGGGGCTGCACTCCGCGCACTTGCGTTTCACCCTGCCGTGGGGGCAGGGGTTGCACTCCGCACAGTCGGGTTTCACCTTGCCGTGAGGGCACCCGTTGCACTCCGCGCACCTGCGTTTCAGCTTGCCGTGGGGGCACCCGTTGCACTCCGCGCAGTCGCTTTTCACCTTCCCGTGCGGCAGGGGTTGCACTCCGCGCAGATGCTTTTCACCCTACCGTTGGGGCAGGGGGTGCACACCGCGCACTTGTGTTTCTCCTTGCCATGTGAGCACCGCTTGGTTACCATGCCGCGCCTGAACTTCTTCGCGGAGACCCCCAAACGCACCTCTCACGGCATGCGAACCGCGCGCACGGTTGTGCCTTGCCCCGTGGCTCGTTTCCCACAATCTGCTTTGGCACAAGCAATCTGAAAATTCAAAATTTGTCCCAGTCATCACTCGTTCCTCTCATCTTCAGATCCGCACATCGCGGCACACTGCAGTGTCGCTGACGCGTCGCGTCGGTCAGAGACGCTTCGCGGTCGTTCCTTCGGGCGCACGCGCGTGAACGTGTGACCCGCGAACGCACGCTTCCGCGGTCGCGTTCCCGCGGCGTTCCCGACCGGACACGACGGGGGTGCCCGGTTTCTCATTTTCATAGATCTCCACACCGCACACGTTTGGCATGACCTCCTTGGCGAAGCAGCGCCTCGCGATCGAGCGCAAGGGCTGGCGCAAAGACCACCCTCACGGGTTCGTCGCGCGGCCGAAACCGAACAAGGACGGCAGCGTGGATATGTTGATATGGGAGTGCAAGATCCCGGGGAAAGCGGGGACGTTGTGGGAACAAGGTGCGGGGCTTTCCCATTTACCGCGTTTCGCCGACCTGATTACAGCCCCTCTTTGACTACACTAGTCATTCAATGGAAGTACTTACTACTGGTAACTCTTACTGGCATACTCGCGGCTGTTACAAATACATCACAAACGCGCTGTTTGCGGAATACAAGTTACGAACACTACGAGAGACTGACCCTTTCGGCTTTTATCTCTCAGGCAGTTACCCGGTCAAACTGGAGTTCAACGACGAGTACCCGAGCAAGCCGCCCCTCGTGAAACTCCCCGCCGGTTTTTTCCATCCCAACATCTACCCCTCGGGAAAAGTGTGTCTAAGCATCTTAAACGAAGACAAAGCCTGGAAACCGTCGATCACGGTGAAGCAGATCTTGGTGGGCGTGCAGGAGCTGCTGGACAACCCGAACAACGGCGACGCCGCGAACTCGCAGGCGTACGCCATGTTTAAAAACAAAGTCGAGTACGCGAAGGTACGTGTGTAAGGCTTTCCCAAATCCCGGCCTCCCTGTTTTACCGAAGCTGGTGACTGTTTGTCCATACATCGCGATATACAAGACTGACACTTTGTTTTACCTATCGTAAGCGCGTGCGCGTGGAAGCGGCGAAGTACGCGGAAACCCCCACGCCAGTGTTCGCGGTGAACGGCGCTACGGGGCGGACGGAGGAGGTGATTTGTCTCTAGTGTTTGGTGAGGGTATGCTTTAAGGGTTCGGGGTGAGTAAACAAGTGGATCGTCAACCTTTGTGTATATCAAAAGTTCGTCTAAATCTAACTCGTCTGGTTTTTTTTTCGTCTCCATCGTTTTTTCTCCAAAGAAATCGAACTCTCCTTCTCATCATCACTCCAACCCCTCCCTACCTCCTTTCTAATCCTCCTTCTCCTTCTCCTCATCACTCCTACCCAACCTCCGTGTCATCAACATCTCTTCCCTAAAAGAAATCCCCGCTCGTCCACCCCCCGCGCCGTCGCACCGCGTCGTTCTTTCCCCCGTTGCCCTCCCCCGCCTTTCCAAAAGAACCATGACCGGAAACGCCTTTCCCTTGCACAGGGCGTTCCGGCTCCGCGGCGCCGTCCCTTCCCCGGCTGAACTCAAACAAAACCTGCGGCGAGCGGTAAATGCGAATCATCAGCCAGAACAGTTTTTCCTCCACGTGGAACTCGCGTGACCTGCGCATGGCGTAGATGTCCTCGATCAACCTCCCGATCCGCCGCGTGGACGGCAAGTCGTTGAACGGTATTTTGTGCACCAGGTTCGTGGAAAGCGATCGCGCGAAAGACCCAACCGCGAGGACGTAGACTAGGTACATACCGGTCACGCCGCCGACGAGTTTTGAAAAGCTCGCGAGCGCGCCCGTCGCGACTAACGCTGAGACTAAAACAACCTCGGGCCCGGAACCGGTGGAAACACACGGATACGAGAACGACTTTGAAGACAAACGTGTGTCCTTGTTGCTGTTCTTCTTGTCATCCGTACTCGCCTCGTCAGGGATTGAACCGGCGTCGTCTGTGTCGTCGAAAGCGCCGCACCGCAAACCCCACCAGCGCGTGACCGGCGCGTTGTTGTTGTTGTTTTTGTCGTCGGTGCCCGGTTTGTCGTCGCGCAAACTCAAAACGCAATCCACCCGCGCGTTCGTGGTGTAGTTCCCCTTCGGGTCGCCGTTGCCCGGGAGTTGCCATACGCGTGGGTACAGGGATGGCAGGGTAATACTGTTGCTTGCTTTCCTGCTGTCCTCATCACGTTTATCATGACTCGTGCCATCATCACCACTCGTGTCAACAAAAGAACGCGCCAGCGCTTTTTTGAACTGGGCCACTAAAGCGTCGTCGAGCGTCACGCTTTCGCTCCGCGCGAAAACGACTCGGTTATCAACGGGCAAGTGCCGCGTGAACGCCCACTGCACGGTAATCAGCGACCCAACCCGCAAAACCGTGGCGTTCAACTCGCGCAAAACAGGCGGCGGCAAGGACCAGGTTTTGTCCGAATCCGGGGCCACGCAAACTTGCTGAACTTGTTTCGGGTTTTGGACGGGGGGCTTTTGATGCGGGTCGTCACCGGAAGTTTTCAGCGACCGCCACTCCGTCGGCGTTTCGAACGAAACCCGCGACCCGCCTTGGAACAAAAGGTAGGTCGCGGTACGGACAACACTAGTTGATGATCCACCGTGACTAGATTCACTGGAAGAGGCACTAAACGCACCCGAAGAGGCACTGAATGCACCAACAGAAGAAACAGACGCACCCGAAAAAGCACCGCGCGCACCACCAACCGAAGCGCTCGATATCGTAACGTTCACGCTGACTCCAAACACCGGATTTATCCCAACCTGCGGGTTGCTGGTGCTGAAAATGAAAAAAGGCGCGACGATTAGCAAAACAAGACACAAAAAAACCCCGCCGCCTTGCTGGAACACTTTCTTGAACCGCGGCTGCGGGGTGCCGAACTGTTTCACGCGGAAGTAGTTTTGGTTCCGCACGTTGGTTTTGAACAAGTCACGGGTGATGTTTTCTAGTTTGAGCCAGTCGTGCAGGTCCAGGGACGAATCCAGGCAGGTGTAGTCCAGCAGCACTCGCAGCTCGTACAGAAACGGCACCGCTAAGTACAACGAATAGCCGACGTAGGTCAGGAAGTCGGTTCGCGTGGTGGGCGCGCCGCCGCCGCCGCCGCCGTCGTCGTCGATCAAGGACAAAGGCCCTAACCGGGAAAGCGGTTTGGTACCCTGCTTGGTATCAGTATGTTGGATACCACCCTTTTTCGTATCAGCAGCACCCTTGTCAAAACTCGCATCGCCCTCGTCCTCGGTTCGATCCGTCACAAAAGCGTCGTTTGACCTGGAACAAACTCCCCGTGGAGTACTGAGTACCCCCGCTCCGCGGTACCCGCTGCGCAGCTGCCGGGCGTTCAAGGCGAAGCTGGTGGATTTCAGGAGAAAGAACACGCGGAGAAGCCAGGTTCGGCCTTGTTCCGTGGACTGTAACACCCCGTGCCGGTGGAACAACCGGAACGCAACCGTGACGAAGAACACGTAGGAAAGGAAGTGGTAAACAACCTTCCCGACGTGCCACCGGTGGAGGTACAACACTCGGTCGACGATTAACAGCATGGCGCACCCGGTAACCGCCAACACGTAGTCGATCGGGAACAAGCCTTGGTGGTACGTCTCCGCGAGCGCCTCGCCGCGGGTGTCGAAGTGAACCGTGGCTTGGTAGAAGCACAGGACGAACAGGAACGACGCGAAGTCCACGGCGCACGTGGGGGCGTAGAAATCCCGCCCGCCGCGGTGGAAGGAAATCACGGCCACGAGGTTGGGGAACGATTTCGGAACTGCGATTTGGGAAAGAAAAGGGTCAGTCTTGAGTCGGCGAGTGTGGGTGCGTGACTTTCGTGACTTGTATGAGCAAACAGTCGGGCGTAATCGGGCCGAACAGGGAGGCGGGATTTGAAAAAGCCCCAATACGTACCTTTGTTGGGTTCGTTTCGCACGACGTCGTCGTCCCGCAGACAGTTCCGCAGCTGCGCCGCTTGCAGCACCCTCGCGATGTCCGCGGCGGGGGTGAGCGCTTGCGCCGGCGCGGTCACGGCGAAGATGGCTGCTTTTCGCGGAGTTTTCGCGGCCGGGTTTTCGTTTTCGTCCGCCAAGAACGAGCGCGCGAACTGTTTCCGGGTGTGCGGGTCGCTTTCCACGAGTTTCAGAAACGGCGGATTCTTCGCGCACGCCGTGTCCGTGGCGTCGGCGCTTCGTGACGTACCGACCGACCGGTAGTGTTCGTGCAGCACAACGTTAAGCGCCACGGCGACTTCTTCCCAGGAAACCCCGTCGTTCCCGTTCCCGGTTTCGTCACTGGAAGAAAACGGTTCCCCTTTATCGATTGTAGTAACCGCCACCGCCACGAAGCTCGGGTCGCGCTCCGAGGTTTCCGTTATCACTTTTTGGAAAAACGCCTCGGCGGCCGCGACGAAGGCTTGAATTTTGTCGACGAACGTATCTTCCGTGGGTGAATCGATACCTGACGTCGTCCCATCCTCGTTCCCGGTGCGCGAATTCCCATCCCGCGCTCCGCGGCCGTTCTCGGCGCTCCGTCCGTGTACCCCATCCCCACTCCTTTCAAGAGCCCGGAACGTATCGTCCATCTCCCCGTTCCGCAACAGCGCGCTCCGGTGGAAAAGCGTGGCGAGGTACGCGAAGAACACGGGGGCGTTGACCCAGTTCGCGCCGTTGACCACGACGCCGGCACTGGACGAAGACGACAAACAGTTTCGCGATGCGAAACACCCGCTTGCGCACGGAATGGCGAGGAGAAACCCGGTGAGCAACACGCCCTCCGAGTACATCAACATGGAACTCCAGAACTTGAGTGACGGTTTCCGCGGCGCGAGCAGGGCGTACAACGTTAGACTCGTCGGGTACAACAAAGTCGCCGCGGAAAAGTCAAACGCGAACGCGGCGAAGAAGAAAAAGTAACACGCGCTTGAGTTTGGCGCGGCGAGCCAAGGAGTTATCGTGGTCAAACCGCCGATAACAAGCCCTAGCGTCGACGAGGGATCCGCGACCTCACCGCGAAGTGTATGTAACAGGCGTTCACCGTAAGTAGTAACTGGACCTTTGTTTGGGTTTTCCGGGGACGTTTGACGCGTGCTGGGGTTTTCGGGTCCAGGTTTAGCATCCAGTTTATCCTCTTCAGAAATTTCCGTTTCCTTGGCGTCCTTGTTTTCCTCACCCGCGCTGACGAAGGACGATTCGGATGCGTATGAACGCGCGTTGTCGTGTGCGTCGTAGGTTGCGTGCTTGTGAACGGGCGACATAGGCTCAACAGGCGCTGCGTTGTTTTCCAAATCAAGCACTTCTTTCGATAACTGCTCCACGTGCGCGCGCACGTCCTCCGCCCTGCGCCGGCGCTCTTCCCGTTCCCTCGCGAGGCGCACTCTGCGCGAAAGCGCGCCCGCGAGCCACTTTTGTTTACCCGTCTCGGCGTTTGCTCGACCCAAAGCGCGCGCCTCGCGTTCCATCAATACCACGGCTTTGTGCGTCTCAGAAGCAATCACCACCTGCGTTACCCTCGCGACGACGAAAATTAACAAATCCGGGAGTAACGAACCGGCGGTATTTGACACGCCCACGACGCGCGCCGCGGAACACCCGCCGGTGGAGTATGCTGTCTGGTCAGACGTATCAATCCCGGTTCCCCTCATCAAGTCGCTGGTTCCAAGCCATAACGTCCATGCACACGCCGACGCGATCGCGAACAGGTTGTACCACCGCAACCACCTCCACAAGTTGTCGCCTTTTACCATCACAAGGTCGCGAATACGCAGAAACGTCAGGGTTAGCAACAAATACCCGAGGTGCGTCAAGTCGCGGCTCGACGCGCCGGCTGCGAAAACGAAAATCAACGCAACCTCCAGGGCGTACCGGAACACGAAATACCGAAACCACTCCAGGGATGTGAAGTTTTCGCTGTGGGACCAAGTCAGGGGCGCGAAAAGCGAGCAGTCGTCGTCGCTGGTGTTGCTGCTGTTCGAGTTGACGTCGTCGTCGTCGTCGTCGTCGTTGCCGAAATTTCGTGACTGACTTGTCTTACCCGGAAGCGTCGCGCGCTGCGTCGGCGTGCGTCGCGGAAGCAACAGGTACAAACGGTTTTCATCTCGGTTGCCTCGTCGCAAAAGGAACTGCTCCTCATCTTCCGTCTCGTCCTCATCCTCATCCTCGAACGCGTTGAAGCTCGGCGCTAACTCGCCGTCCAGCGCGGCGCACCGCATCGCGGAGTCCTCCGCGTCGATCAAGCAAGCGTCAGCCCGGAAGGAACACGCGGCGATGAAGAACACCAAAAAGTGCAACCCCAACAAGGTTGACGAAACTTTCGTCATCCCAAAGAAGCGCGCTACGCGGGTGGCGACGGTTTGGGAAACACGCGTTTGGGACGAGACTTTGGATTCGGTGGATTTCGCATTGGTGCCAGATGAAACGTCTTTTGGAACGTCCAGCAAACGTCTGGTCACCACATGCATCTCGACGTACGGCGGCGGCGGGTGGGGCGGGGGCGGGGGTGACCGCGGCGCCATCGGCGGCCGCGGGGGTCTTCCCGGCCGCGGCGACGGCGACGGGGGAGGCGGGTGCGGCGGCGGCGGCGACGGCGGCGGCGACGGAGGCGGCGCAGGCGGCGGTGCGGGTGGCGGTGGTGGCGGCGAGAAATCAAGCGACGTCGGTGGAACACCCATGGACACGGCGTATTGCCACACCACGATGAGCGCGCATGCGCCAACCGCGAAACGCCACGCGCGGCGACGCCGGCGCGGCGTCGACGGCGGTTTGCGAACGCCGCGACGCGCTGTCTTCCCAAAAAAAGTGTCCCCCTCCATCAGCAACACCACCAATGCCAGGTACACAAGGGACACAAAGTTACCGCAAATCACCGCTGCAAATACGGACGTGACGTACATCAAGCCGGGCATCGCGCTGGCGAAAACACCTTCCAGGTACGCAGGCGCGGATGCGCATAAAATCGAAACCTGCGCGAAACTCGTCATGTTTTTGCGACGCCTCGATTTCGGTTTTTCGCGTTTTTCCGGTTTCTCACCTTGCGTCGATTCCCCGTCCCCGTCCCTGTCGGCGCTTTCCCACTCCGACTCGCAATCGAGCTCGGCCGGGGGTGGGTGGTTACCCTCGGAAAATAACCGTCGCACCGCCTCGGTTCGAGCCTCCGCGGGGGTCCACGGCGGCCAGAAAAGGTGACACGGCTCGGGCGCGCATTGTTTTTTCAACGCGGGGGGCAGTTTTTCCAGCCACCGCCGCGAAGCCTGAGATAAATAAAAGAAAGTGTTAGTCTTGTATGGGCACACAGTCGGCGGGATTTGGGAAAGGCCCAATACGTACCCGCACCGTTTCCAGGGATAAAAGTACAAGTACTGTGAGGAAAAGCTGGTGACCGGTACTACTTTCTGAGTCCTTCCCCGCACTCCCTTCCACTCCTACCCACCGCAGCAAATCGCCGTGCCTGTGTAAATGAGCATACAGGAAAGGAATGGAAAAGGCGTACTCCGCGAGCGCCGCGGCGGTCACGGCGAGCGCTGTTGTTTCGCAAAACAGCGACGACGCGTTCTTTTGTGCGACGCTCACCAAAAGCGCCAGCGCTAATGTTGTGAGCCCGCACAAATCAACCCTGGTCACCGCGAAGGTCACGGAACACGCAATCAGGGGCTTCGTGGCGTGCAGTATCACAAGCCGCTTCACAAACGGCCAGAAACCGTGTTCATCGCAGGGCAGGGTGACACGGCCACTACCCGAACTCGTTCCGTGGTTTCCTCGGAAGTCGTTTCGGAAAACCGAAACGGTTTCATCGAACCACTCGTTTCGTTGCGCCAGCGCGGTGACTAGAAACAGCGAAGGAAGGAACAACTCGCGGTACGTCGCGCGTTGGTTCAATCCGGCCGGTATGCCTACGCAGGTAACCACGAACTGTTGTGTGGAGTCACCCAACCCCAACCAGCTCAACACCGGAAACGCGCCCAGGAAATACCGGGCACCGAAATTACCCAAAGCCAAGGCGAACACTACCCGCCACCGAGTTTTTGTTTTTTGTTGCAGCGCGCGCCGCCCAACTTGCCCATAGCCACTGGAACCGTCACCACCAGGGATCGACCCGGCACCCGAGGTATCAAACTCAGGAGTACAACCCACCACCCCTGCTTCTTTCCAGTCAGGCAAAAGCGCGGCCGCGGTGCACGTGGTCAAAAGCACAAGGTGTACAAAGCTCGGGGCGTCGCGCGTCGAGGCGCAACAGGCGACGAGAAGCGGGAGGTACGCGCCTCTTCCGTCAACGAGACGGAACACACCCGCCCGGATCTCATCACCAATCGCACACACGAAGTTCCAACTGGTTTGCCAGCCGGACGTAGTGTTGCCCTCAGGTGACTCATTCTCGTCCTGCTGATCGTTTTCCATCTCCCTCAGCCGTTTCATCGTCAACTCGATCGCCTCTGTGCGCGCCGCGAGTATCGCGACGAGTAGCGCAATCGCCAACGGAGTCACGTCGCGCCGCGGATCGGGTTTGTACAGACCTACTTGGGTAAGAAACTTTGCGAGCCGGGTAGTAGTAACACTTGAACCAAGTGATCCCCCAGCCCCAGCACTACTACTACTGTCAAAGTGATCCCCCAAACCGGCAGCGAAAAGAACGTTACTTGCATACACGGCGAGGAAACACGCGGCGATTGCGACACGAATGCGCTTTGCCGTCGCGGAGGTACCGGACGACGCATTTCCAGACAGCGACGAAACAAACAAACAAAGCACCAAGGCATGAATCAAGTCTTGTTTGGTCAACGCCACGAGCCACAGGGTCGTGGGAAGCACAAGTTGCAGTACACGCGCAATATTTGAAGAAGTGAGGGATGTGCTTGTCGTGGAACGGTCCGTCGAGTCTCGGCGCGAATCGGAGGCTTCGTCGCCAGTCGAGTCGTCCAGCGTTTCGATGGGCTCACTGTCTTGCTGTGAGCCGACGTCCAGACGAACAAACCTTCGAGAAGGGTAAGAAACCTCGTCATCCCCCGTATCACCCACTCGTGTTCCAAAAACCTGTTCGTCAGGAGTCGTCCTTGAAACTTTCGTTACCCGCGCGGCGACGCACAGAAACGAAAAGAGGACGAAGACGCGAACCGGGTTTGCGTTGAACCAACCCGCCCGCGATTCCCCCAAATGTCCACTTCCACTTCGTGCGAACCCGCACGCGCGGCCTATGGAAAGAAACGGTTCCGAAACCGCCTCACCCGGGACGGACAAACACACAAACTCCAACACGCACCACGCCGCGATGTACAAAACGACGCGCGGTCCTTTTTGGATCGCGAAGTTTTGTTTTTGCGTTTTTTGTTTCCGCGAGTCGTCGTTTGGAAAACTGCCGACCACGTCCCAAAGCGCGCCGACCAAAAGCGGTATGGCCAACGCGCTTCTCACGATTGTTGAGAAAACAATCACGAAAAAACACCACACCTGGCTTGTGTGAACAGAGGTGAGTCGAGTGATCACGGGGGGAAGTTTCGTGTTCCTTCCATTTTCGTTCGTCGACGACGCCGCCGCCGCGGATTCGGATTGGTCGTCTTCCACCCATTCCGGATCACCCGAACCGAGTAACCGTTCTCCCAACCCTTCGTCGGTGACCGTCCTTTCCTTCGTCGTACCGAACACCCCAAATAGCAATGCGAACATCCCTGCCCTTTCTTGAGTCGTTTCTGAGTTATCATTTTCGGTATCCTCCAAATCACCCTCCTCCCCGAAATCCACCCACGCGCCGGCGGCGAGAAGCGCGCAAAAAAGAATCGCCAAAGAAAGTCCTTGCGTGACTTGCGCGATTAGCTGTGAGTGTTTTTCGAAAAGTGTCAGTAGTGTACGGGCAAACAGTGGTGGGATTTGGGAAAGGGAATACGTACCAGCAGTATTGACTCAGCGTCTCCCCCCGTATCCGCAAACAGCACGCTCAGCCCTAGCCACCGCGCCTTTGTTTCGTTCGCGTTCAAGTTCACGTAAGGGAGCTGGTACACGTAAAGCAACAAGAAGTGCGCGGCGGCATAAACTGCGGTCGCTCGCGCGTAGTGTTTGTACTTTTTGAAAATGCGCAAGGTAACGTTCTGACTGTTTGCGGTGTCAGTCGCAGTACGAGTACCCGTAGTACTCCTTACCATACCTCCATCATTCCTATCGCTCCTACTTAATTCCGGGAGGGTCACAAACGCGCTCGCGACTGCGTTGAGGACTGCGAACAGAAAGTAGGGAAGCGCCGGAAACGACGGCGCCGCGACGCCGGCGACGAGCGCGCTTGTTCGCGCGGTTCTTATCGCGAAAAGCGTTTTTCTCGAGTCGCGACTCAAGAAAAGGTCATCACGCGCGTCGGCGGCCAAATCGTGTGTGTATCCATCGTCACCGCTCCCTGCCCCAGAACCTAAAGTGGGAAGCAAGTCGAGCTCATCGTCCGACAGTTCTTGGGATGGGCCGTCGGACGTTTTTCTTTCATTTCCACTTCGCCCCATTCGATCGAGTCGCACGTTCGTCGCTGCGACCAGCAACACCAGTACGAACGGCGTTATTTCCGAGAAGCACTCTGAGGCGCTTGGAAACCACTGGAAGCCTATTGCTTTTAAATACAAGCGGTGCGTAGACGAGTGCGGCCAGTCCGGGCCGAACGCGGCGTACAAAATCTGCGTCGCGCACGCGCCGGCGATGGAAATCAGGGAAAGAAAGAAAGTTGCGCGCCAAACCGCGTTTCGATTGCGGACGGTGGTTCCGTGGACATCCCTGGTGGACACACCGTCGCCATCCCTTCCGCGGCCAGTGTTTTTAGAGGCAACACCAGCAAATAAGCGTTCCGCACCGAACAGCACTAAGAACAAAGCCGATATCAGGCTAGGCCTTTGAGATGCGGCTTGGAACGTCCCTGCTATGAACAACGAAATGGAAGAAACCAACTCGAACGCTATTTGCGAATAACCGCTGGTTGATGGCACAGACCGCGCTCGAACGTTGCGGACCTCGCCTGCCGCCGCTGCCGTATCGCCCCCGCCGTCAAAATCACGCATAGCACACGCACCCTCCGCAGGGGACAAGAGCGCTCCCCCGGCGACTCCAAACCCCACGCGCACCGCGTTGTGGCGGGGGATGCCCGACAAATTTAGAGAAACTGTCGTGGTTTTATACTTTCTGATTGTGGGCACGATCGTGTTTTCGCCCTTCTCGAAATCCTCGCCGCACAACGACGCCCACACACACCTTCCGCGATGTCCTTGAACGCGCCACGCAACGCTGATACTCCCGTGGGCGGTGATGTTGCGACCGATACGCACCAGTCCGTCGTGGGCGATGTCATCCCCCGCCTCCCCGACCACCTCGTCATCGCGCACGTTCTCAGATCTGAGCATTTCGACGACCCCGCCGATCTCGCACGGCTCCCAGCGGTGAGTCGTGCGATGCGCGACGCGGTGGCGGCGAAGGAGCTGCAGTTTGAGGAGCTTGATGAGGATGAAGCTGTAAAGCTTGGATGTTTAAGCGCGGTGCAGCGCCTTACGGGGAGGTCGTCTGTCGCGTAAAGAAGGCCTTTGCGAGGCAGCGGCGAGGAGCGGACAGCTCGAGGTGCTGCAGTGGTTGCGCGCGAACGGCTGCCCATGGGACGGGTTTACGTGCGCGCTGGCGGTAGAGGACGGGCACCTCGAGGTGCGTCAGTGGCTGCTCGCGAACGGCTGCCCTTGGGACGAGAGGACGTGCTCGTGGGCAGCGGCGGGCGGGCACCTCAAGGTGCTGCAGTGGTTACGCGCGAACGGCTGCCTGTGCGACGAGGAGACGTGCATGTCCGCGGCAAGGGGCGGGCACCTCGAGGTGCTGCAGTGTGCGCGCGAGAACGGCTGCCCATGGAAAAAGTGGACGTGTCAAGGAGCGGCGGAGCGCGGGCATCTCGAGGTGCTCTAGTGGGCGCGCGCGAACGGCTGCCCGTGGAATGAGGAGACGTGCACGAGGGCGGCAGCTGACGGGCACCTCGAGGTGCCGCAGTGGGCGCGCGCGAACGGCTGCCCGTGGAACGAGGAGACGTGCGCAGAGGCGGCGAGGGGCGGGCACATCGAAGTGCTGCAGTGGTCGCGCGCGAACGGTTGCCCGTGGGACCGGTTGACGTGCTATGGGGCAGCAGAGTTTGGGCATCTCGGGGTTCTGCAGTGGGCGCGCGCGAACGGCTGCCCGTGGAACGAGAACACGTGCGCGTCCACGGCGGAGGGCGGACACCTCGAAGTGCTGCAGTGGGCGCGCGCGAACGGCTGCCCGTGGAACGAGGACACGTGCGCTTCCGGGGCGGAGGGCGGGCACCTCGAGGTGCTGCAGTGGGCGCGCGCAAACGGCTGTCCGTGGGACGAGCGGACATGCGCGAATGCGGCGTGGCACGGACACCTCGAGGTGCTGCAGTGTGCGCGCGCAAACGGCTGCCCGTGGGACGATTTTACGTGCTTTCTTGCGGTGGAGAATGGGCACCTCGAGGTGCTGCAGTGGGCGCGCGCGAACGGCTGCCCGTGGGACGAGGACACGTGCGCGCATGCGGCGAGGAATGGACACCTCGAGGTGCTGCAGTGGGCGCGCGCGAACGGTTGCCGGTGGAACGAGGATACGTGCACGCACGCGGTGGAGGGCAGAGACCTAGAGGTGCTGCAGTGGTTGTACGCGAACGGATGCCCAATGACCGCGGAGACGCGCCAAGCTGCGGCGAATTTGGGGTACGTCGAGCTCGTCTAGGACCTCCAAAGTGATTCAGACGACGACGAATAGGCAAGACAATTTTGCGCGCGAAGAGAGAACGGCTGACACGACAGAAAGCGCATTCGGCTTTTGTGAATTATTACATTGATTTGTCCCTTTACCCACCCCAGTGAGACATGCGGCCGGCCATGACCTGCGAAAAGTCATGTCTGCTCTGCGCTGTCTTCGTGTATTTACGCACGATTTCTTGCAAACGTTTGCCCGTACGATTTACACGACTTCGCCACTAACTCGCCTACGCAGAAACGGCGTTTGGCGGAACGTTTTCCGCGTCTTCGGAGTTTTCGTTTCCGGCAGTCGCCTTCGCCGCGACGATTTTGTTCCCCGCCCCCACCGAAAACGCCCCCGGGTTGATCGCCACGGTTTTCGTGGTGTTGTTGGTTTTGTACACCCCCACTAACCGGTCCGCTAACTCGAACATGTTGTTCCGCAAGGAGATAATAACAAACTGCGCGTTTTTAGTCCGCTCTTTGATGTAATGCCCGACGATGCTGATACGATAAAAGCCGAAAGTGTCAGTCTGGTATGGGCAATCGCAGAGGCGGAACGTGGTGATTGGGAAATACGCACCTAACGTTTTTGAAATCCAGCGCCGCGTCGATTTCGTCCATCACGTACAGGGGCGTGGGTTTGTAGTGATGCAGCGCAAACACCAGGGCAAGACTGGAAAGCGTCTTCTCGCCGCCGCTCAGGTTGGCTATGTTTTTCCAGCTCTTTTTCGGCGGGCGAACGCTAAACACGATTCCCTCCGCAAACGGGTCCAGGGAATCAACGAGCTCCAGCTCGGCGTCGCCGCCCAAGGTGATCATCTGGTACATCTCCTTTAGCCTCATGGAGATGACGTTGAAGCCGGACATGAACTCGTCCAGCCGTGTGGCTCTTAGCGTGTCGTACGTCCCTCTGGCGTTGTCCCGGTCCTCGGTGACTTTCCTCAAGTCATCCGCGCGTGTTCGGTACTCGCTTTCCTTTTCCGAAAACGCCTCGATGGAGGACATGTCCGGTTTCATGGACGCCAGCGCATCACCCAGCGCGGTTACTTTTTCACTCTGCGCGTCCGCCGAGACGGTTTTGATTTGCTCCGGGGTCAAAAGCGTGGGATACGCGTCGTCGCACCGAGCCTCCGCGATCAAGCGCTCCATCTCCCCGGTGACCTTCGCGAGCTCACCCTGCCAGTGCGTCGCCTTGCCGCCGTGTTCCTCGGAAAGCAATTTAGCATCCTCCAGCTTGGCGTTGATGTCAACCTCGACGTGCTTGACCCGCGCGACGATGGCGTTTGCCTCGTCCCGCGCCGTGGTCACGGAAGAGAGCTCGGAACTCTTCTCGTCAACAAGCACCTGCAGTTCCTTTTGCGTTTCGAGAACCGACATGGCTTCGTCCTCCAGCGTCGCGAACGCGGCCTTGGTGGCAAGGACATCCTCCGAAATCGCGGCGCGCTCGCCGATCTGCTCTTCGATGGTCTTCGTGAGCCGCTGCGTGGCTTTGGCGTGCGACGCAGCGGTGGCTTGTTTCGTGACAATCGCTTCCCCCGCGCGCGCGATCGCGTCGCCGAGCTGTTTGACGATTTTCCTTTGCGAAACCAACAAATCGCCGCCCACGCCGTCCATCGCGCGCTGCAGCGTGTCCACCTGGTTTCTCAAACCAGCCGCGTCTGCGGTGAGTTTCTCAAGAGCGCAAGTGGCTTCCCCAACTTCCTTCTCCAGTTGTTTTAGCTGCGCGGCATCTTCCGACGAAAACGAGTCCGCGCGTTGCAACTCGGCGAACCTCGCGCGCAAATCGCCCGCCTTTTCAGACGCCGCCGCGACGTCCGCCTTGAGCTTGGGCAAACATCGCTCGGTCTTGGCCACCGCGTTTTCCGCTTCTTTGGCGTCCTTAGCGGCTGCAGCGGCAGCGGCTCTGGCTTCCGTGACCGTGGCGGTGGTCACCGCGAGTTCTGTCTCCGCTTCCGCGATCGCGGCTTCGCTGTTTTCCGAATCGTCCTCATTCACGGGCGCCATGTCCCCCACCCGCATGCGCCCCCCCTTGGGTTTGTTCCCGCCGCCGGACATGGTGCCCGCGGTTTCGATGAGCTGACCAGTGAGGGTCACCACGCGTCGCCGTTTCGCGCCGTCGTACGCGATCTTCGACGCCGCGTCCAGATCGCTCGCAACCGCGGTGTCCCGGACGCCGTAGTAAAACGCAACCGCGACTTCGGGCGACGCGGGTTTGATTAAATCCATCAACCGCACCACGTTCGGATCGGCGTTCGCCGCCGCGTCCCGCATCCGCCCCTCCAGCGCTTTCTGCTTTTCCAGAATAAGAAACGTCGCCACGCCGAGGTTGTGTTGCCGCAAATGAGACACGCACGCCTGCGCATCCGCGGTGGTTTCAACAACCACGTAGTCAAGCGCGCCGCACGCCGTGGACACGGCGACGTCGTACTTTGCGTCGATCGCGCCGAGGTCGCCCAGTCTGCCCAGCACGCCCTTCAGCGTTCCTCGTTGTTTCGCCTTCATCAAGGACGTGACGATGACGCTCTTTGACTTCTCCGAGTCATTCGCGGTTTTCCGCTGCTCCAGCTTGCCTCTGATTTCCCGTACCGTGAGGTTAGCGGCTTGTTCCTGCTCGCGAGCCGATTGTTCCGCCTCGCGCCGCTCAACCGCGCGCGCTTTTTCGGCGACAAGCGTTTGCTCCGCTTCCAAGATTTCCTCAGACTTGGCCGCCGCCAGCCGCCCCGCCGTCTCCGCGCCCGTCTTCGCGTCCTCGAGCTTTTGCTTCGCCTCTTCTTTTTGAGACAGTAGCAAGTCACGCTCCGCTGTCGACACAGCCACCCTCGCCTTGGCGTCCGCGATCTTCCCCTCCCACGGCTGCAGCTCGCGCCGCGCGTTCTCCAACTTGGCGCCCGCCGCCGCGGTTTCGTCCTTCAGGGATTCCACGAGTCGCTCGAGTTTCGCTTCCTCATCTCCAACCTTGGCTTCCAACTCGAGTTTGGTAACCTCGAGCTCGGGCACTTCTTTTTCAATTTGTTCAACCTCGCCCGCCATGTCCGTGAGCTTCTTCGCGTCCTTGCCCAGCTTTTCGTCCAGTTTCTTAGCCCTTTGCTTCATGTTCTTCAGGTTTTCGCGGTGCGTGATGTCTTTCTTTTCAAACTCGGCGAAGGCGGCGGTGGCTTTCTTTAAATCCTTTTGCAACACGTTGAGCTCAGCGACGTGCGCCTTGTACAAAGCTTCAAGGGTCTCGATAGCTTCGTTGCTCTCGGTGAACTTTGCTTTCTCTTGCTGCAGTTGAAGGGACAAAGTTTCGGTGACTTCTGCGATTCTTGTGACTTCACTCCGCGCGTCGGCGATGAACACCTGGTACAACACCGATTTGTTCGCCGCGAGTTCCCTTTCCTTGGCCATGAAGTCCTCCGCTTCGCGTTTGCCCACGCCAAGCGCGTCGCGCTCTTTTTCCACCAGTTTCAGGCGGTTGACCTGTCCGGTTCTCAGTTCGTTCAACTCCTCCAGTTCTTTCGCGCATGTGTCGATGCGCTCCACGTACTGGTTCGTGCCGATAATGTCCTCAAGGTACTCCAGCAGACCTTCGTCACCGGGGTTCACGCCTTTCGGCTGCGATTGCGAAAGAAAAGTGTCAGTCTCGAGTCGGCGAGTGTGGGTTTGTAACAGTTGCCAGTACGCCAGTAAATGTTACGGGTAGTGTTACTAGTAGTGCACTCAAAGAGGGTCGGTAAACGTTGTGCCTGGATTTGGGAAAGCCCGGACGGCCGAACCTTCATCATGGATATTTGTTCCACCTCGCCTTGCAGGATGAGGAACCGGTTGTTGTTCAAATCCACGCCATGTTTTTTCAAAAGCGTGGTGACTTCGGTGAAGTTGGAAGTCTTCGTATCAATGAAGTACTTCGAAGTGTTGTTCTTGTACGCCTCCCTGGCGATGACGAAATCTGAGCCCGGAACGGGGGTAAACGCCTCTTCGTCCGTGGTCGAATCGACGATCTCCCTGAAATGAACCTCCACCCTGGCGTGGGAAAGGTCCCTGAAGTCCGTGCTGTTGTGAATCAGCTCGCTTACTTTGTTCAGCCTTAGTTGTTTCGCGCGCTTGCCGAACACGAACAACATCGCGTCGATCACGTTGGACTTGCCGGAACCGTTCGGGCCGACCACCGAGGAGAAGGACTGGATTGATGATTGGGTTGGGTGAAGTTTTTTTGGAGTCGATGCATCCAATGGAGATGGAGATGGGTGGTGCGCGACCGTACGAGGCGATGGGAAAGGTGGGTGGTCAGCGCGTGTGCTGTGAACGGCTGGGTGTGGGTTTGGGTCATCAAGCGCGTGTGCCTTCGCGTTGCACGTGCGGCGGCCAGTTTGTGAAACACGAACACGCGGTCCAGTCGACGGACTAGAGGCGCACATCGCGTTCGTCAAGCAGGGAGGGGAACGAGACTTTGGCGGTTCCGGATGTCCGCGATGGGCGGCCGGACCCGCGTCGTTTCCCCCCTCACACCCGCACGCATGCATCGTGTTGTCCCTTCCGTGATGTGTTTTCGAACGCACGCGGGGTTTCACGCGTCTCGTTACGCGTCTCGTGCACCGCAGGCCATCCCCATCCAAGTCGTGGCAAGGCAAACTCACCTTGTGGAACGGCCCGACGTTTTGCGCGCCCGCGTAGGATTTGAAGTTCTCCAGGACCATGGTTTTGATGACCAGGCGCTTTTTAGGCCCAGGGTCGCTCGGTGCGGACGCCATGGCGGCGGAACCGCGGGAGGTGGGTGCGGCGACGGGGTCGACACGCGGGGCGATATGCCGAGATGGCGCGGAGACGGGGGAACTTTCTCGATGGCAGCGGGCCCGCGGGCCGTCCGATGAAACGGCCAACGGATGAAAAATGAGACACGGATTGAAAATGCTAGTCTATATTTTCAATGGCTCCTGTCCGACTGTATCGATCAATCCCCAAACTCCCCCCCCCACAAGCGACACCGTTCCGGCAACTCCTTGTTCGCCCACATCTGGAACAGCGTTGCGAGTTTAGTGGCGTGCCTTGATGTGGGGTGGTACCCGTCCTGCAGAAACGCTGCCGCGGCGACGTTTCCCGGAAGCGGCGAATCGGTGGGAAACAACTCGGCGCTCGCCGCCGCGGCGTCGAAGAGAAACACCCGGGTTTGCTTTGCGACCGTTCGAATGGCGTCGTTTAACACCGGCACCAGCACAGCCACGGCCTGGACCTTACCAAGCGCGGGCAGGTCAAACGGCTGCGGCTGCGTGCGGAACACTATGCATTCTTTGCTCACTAAATCTCCCCGTGCCTCGTACACGCCGCGCACCACGTTTACCAGCTCGGTGAGCGCGTCGGCGTATCCTGTTACGCGTGGGTGCGTCGCCCCGGCCGCAAGCACGGCACCTAAATCAAACCCTTGCACATCACCTCCCCAGTCGAATATTTGCCATAACACGTTGCCGTTGAGAAGCGTCGTGGTGGTTCGCGGTCGTCGTTCTGCTTCGTCATTACCCGCGACTGCTTTCACGCTCGCGACTTCTCCTCCATTCCTCGCCCCCTCCGTCGCGGTCCAGTCCAGAAACGTCCCCAGCGCGAGTTCGATTCTCATCCGGGAATCAATCGGTAGGCCGTACCCCAGGTACGGCGCGTACGGGTCGTCTCCTACACTCAACACCGGCGGGGAGAAATACGGCCCATCCGGATCCGCGCCGAGAAGCATCACGAACCCGGCGTCGCCGGCGCCGGCGTGGTAGGTCCGAGGACGACACCCTATTGCGGTTCTGAACTCGGCCTCCGTGGCGCAGCACAGTTGGGTACCGGTGTCTTCACGGAAACCGCAGCAGCTACTACTTCTACTGCCAAATTCATCAGGATCCCCACTGCCACTGCTGCCCTCTGCTTCCTTTTCAAAAAAGTTCACGAAGTTGGCCGGGTACTGCGCCGGCGTGGGGGTGGAGCACCCGAACGCGCACCGCTCGTTTACCGGCATCATCAAATTGCAGTGCGACACGTGAAGCAGCTTGTCGAAGGAGTCGCCCGCGATGAACAGGTTGGCGAACACTTCTTTTTGCTTGGTGGTGGTGTTGTTATTACCAGGTTGGGTTTCCTCGGAAGAAGAGGTACCTCTGCTTCCAAACGGCGATGAGACGGAATCCACGGATGGGCACGCGTAGGCGCAGCGGCCGATCCTTTGGCCGAGCGCGCCGGCCCAACGGATGTCATCGGCACGCCACCGCCGTTCGTTCTGGTTCGCCGACGTCGCTTGGTGCTCGTGAGACACGGATGAAACGGTGTCCGCGATGGACAAGGAGTTCGAGGAGCTGACCCCTGCGTCCAGGCCCGCGGTTCTCGCCACGACCACCGCGGCCGCGCCTAACAACACAAGTGCCATCCACTCCCCCGTTTTGTGTTTTTGTCGCGACCAACCCATCAGCGGACGCCCCGCCGCTTCGCACGACACCGCGCTGGTGGACGCGATGTCCACCACCGCGGCGTCCACGGAATTCGCGCCGTACCCCGCCTCGTGCGTCATCCCGTGACAACGCCTGCCACGCGCGCCGCGCGCACCTCTGACCACAAGTCCACAAGGACCGACAGGGTGGAAAACGCATCTCCAGAAGAAACTCGCTACTTTTGTAACATCCAACGTTCCATTTAACACATTCCGCCGACTAATTGCCCATACAAGACTGGCTTTTCTTTTTACTCTATACGACTTTCTCATTCGACGCGACACGCCAGTTTCCCGTGCGCGCGTTCTCACGCCGCACGCCCGGAACCCCAACCACACGCGAAGAGGATTAACGCGGTGCGTGTGCGCACGAGGTTAATCAAGATACTGACCCCGATCGTCACGATGGTCGTGTTGAACCAACCCCCGACTGACTGAGATCCCCTCGCGTTTCTTTTTTCCTCCCACCCCGTGCAACCCATCAAACAGACCTCGACTTCCACCATGAACGTCCCTGACCAGAATGAGCGCGCCGCTCTTTTGCCCAACAAGCGCGTCGTGCACCCTGCGGGTAGTTGGGTGCGCGTTGCCGTCGCGGGCACGTTGGTCGTCGCGGGCTGCGCGGTCGCCGCGGTGGCGTTTACCCGCGCGGATGGCGTGCACGCGTTGTTGGCCAACACCCAAAGCCGGTTGGGGGGCTCGAGCCCCCGCCCGGGCCCGCACCGCTTGTCCCCCCGCGCGAGGTCGGTGCGCGCGAGGGCGGCGTCCAAGGCGAAGGTCCGGGCCGTGGGCGGCGGGACTGCCTCAGCTCTCGGCGAGATGACGGACTACGCCACCGACGAAGCTGAGGCGCACGCGGATGAGTTCGCTGAGATGAGCACCGTGAAGCAGTTCGCCGTGATCGGCGACGGCGGCACCGACGGAAGCAAGTTCCACCACCTGAACGTGTTTCACGTGTATCCCGGGGTGGAGGGGTGTCAAGTGACGTGCGAGGGCACAGAAGTGGATGAAGCGACGTGCAAGTCCCCGAACTACTGGTTCTGCGAGTGGGACGCCGGGCGGTGCTGGAGCTCCGTGGGGAACCACGGTACGTATTTTCCAATCACCACAATCCGCCGACTGATTGCCCATACGAGACTGACACTTTCTTTTTTACAATCAGGATGCCCCGCGAACGAACAACAGCGGTACGACATATGGGACGACCACTACGACGACTACGAGACCGGGATGAAACACAACCTGCCCGCGTTTCCGGATTACGTGTACCCGGGAACCATCGGGTGCGAAAAAACGTGCGAATCGCACGACACGCCTCGAACAACGTGCGAGAACATGTTTTACTGCGAGTGGGACGAAAACCGGTGCTGGTCCAAAGTGGGGCCGAACGAGTGCCCTGCCTCGGAACACGACATGCACGACTTGTGGTACGAGTACCAGTACAAAAACGACGTGGTGGATGGTATTCCCGCCACGCCCACGCCGTCGCCGATGCCCGCGCACACCGCGGTGCCCACGCCGTTGCCCGTGGTTCACAATCACGCCACGCCGATGCCGACGCCCGTTGTTGTCGCGTCCACGGTGACCGCCCCGGACGGCGCCGTGACGATCACCGAGCCCAACGGAGTCACAAAACAGACCGCGGCGGACGGCACGGTGACGGAAAAGAGCCCGGTCACCGGGGTGACGAAAATCACCGCCACGGACGGCACCGTGGTGACCACGCGAAAAGACGGCACAACCCACACCTCAATCGTCCCGACCGCGACGCCGGCGTGGACCCCCAACTTCCACGCCTCGGAGGACACGACAGGGTCATCGAACGCGACTCCCCACCCCACACAGGCGATGGACGTTTCCGGGTCAGACGCAAGCGCGACTTCCACCGCCACCGCCGCGACTGCGCACCCCACGATGAAGTGGGACGCCCTCACCGCTCCGTCTGTTTCGGTACCGCCTACTCAACACACGGGCCCCACCCCAGTGCCTTTAAACATCGTCACCGAGACCAACGGCGTGCACGTCGCCACGAACGACGGCATGGACGTGGACGCGCAGAGCTCGCACGATACCGCGGTGCGTAAAAGCCTGCCCGCGGGCGTGCAGCTGCAGAACATCGATTTGACCAATCACAGCGACACCGTCTCCGACGGCGCCGCCGCGTCGGTGCCCGGCCAGACCGTCGCTGGAGTTCAGAACTCTGGGTCCGAATTCACCAGCGACCAAACGGGGCACCACCACCTTGAGTTTCCACACGACTACCCAGGAGGCACCGGGTGCGAGGGGACGTGCGAGGGGCACGGTTTCGACAAGACACAGTGCGAGTCCCTTTTCTTCTGCGAGTGGGACGACGGCGCGTGTTACAGCGCGGTTGGCGATAACCCGTGTCCGAACACGCCGGTTGAGATGGCGGAGCGGTGGCTTGATTACGACACGGACGTGGACACGTCCACGCCCTCGGACGTCACCGAGCGCCTGGAGATCGAGAACGAACAGTTCTTCAACCCGACCTACGCACACCCCACGATTCCCGGCGCGTGGGTCGGGTACCCCGGCACGGACGGGTGCGAAAACGTGTGCGAGAGCGTCGCAATCGACGAGGCGGTTTGCGCGAACATGTTCTTTTGCGTTTGGGACCAGGAAAAGTGCTGGTCCGGGGTGGGGCCTAGTAACTGCCCGGATACGCAGCACGAGTTCGACGAGATGATGAACAAACGGTAAAGAGTTGAACTCTTCGGGTCGTCTGTTTAAATACCTTTTCATCGAATTTAAAATACAATGGTTAGCTGGGATTCCGCTCACAAGATAACCGTCGCTGTGCCCGCGGGCACGGTGATAAAATAGGCTAGGATCTAGCCGCGTTACGCTTTGCGCTTTTTAAAAGACCCTCCTTCCCGGTCCTTGGACCCGGAAACCCCTTCCCTCGCGCCGCCCGAGATTTCAATCTCCTCACCATCGCCCGGGTCCAGCACAGTGCCTCCCTCCGAGTTCGACTGTTCCTTCTTTTCTTTTTTGGAAAGCAAATCCCCGCCGGGAGGCGCCGCGATGGATCCGCGTTCCTTCCGCAGTTTCCGCCGCAGCTCGTCGTACCGTCGCTGGTCCGCGTGACTCACCGAGGGTTGCACTCGGATGAAGGCCTGTTCGAAGTGCTCGTTCGTCACGAGCGGCGCCGCCGCGGGGGTTTTACCGCTGGAAGCATCAGCTTCCAAGAAGTTCTCCCGGTTTCCCTTCAGCGCCGCGACGCAGGCTTCACGAACCAAGCTGGCCAAGTCGGCGCCGGAAAACCCGGTGCACCGCGCGGAAAACGCGACGGCGGATACGTCCACGCTCGGGTGCAGCGGGGTTCGCCTTGTCAGGGTTTTTAAGATCGAGTACCGGCCATCCGGCGGCGGTAGCGGGACGTACAGCAGTTTGTCCAGCCGCCCAGGCCGCAGCATCGCAGGGTCGATCATGTCAGGTCGGTTCGTCGCCGCCACCACGAACGTCGCGGTCCGGCTTTTTTGTAAAGAAAAGTGTCAGTATTGTATGGGCAAACAGTCGGCGAGATTTGGGAAATGCAATACGTACCTTTCGAGGCCGTCCATCTCGGTCAGGAGCTGATTCACCACGCGCTCGCTGGCTTGGTTCCCCTCGCCGCCCCGCCGCGGCGCCAACGAATCGAGCTCGTCGAAAAACAAAACGCAAGGCGACGCCGCCCTCGCGCGCGCGAAAAGCACCCGCACCGCGCGTTCCGACTCCCCGACGTACTTGTTCAGCAACTCCGGGCCCTTGATGGAAATAAAATTCGCCTGCGCTTCGTTTGCCGTGGCTTTCGCGACCAAGGTTTTGCCGCACCCGGGCGGGCCGTACTTTGATTGTAAAAAAACGTCAGTCTTGTATATCGCGATGTATGGACAAACAGTCAGAGGGAATAGTCCCTTCTGGTACGAGTATGGGCAATCAGGGAGGCGGAATGTGGTGACTGGAAATACGTACCAGTAAGACACCAGTGCTCGCGGCGAGGCCCATGGCGTGGAACCGCTCGGGGTGCGCGATGGGTTCCACCACGGAAAACGCGAGTTCTTCCCGGACCTCGGTGAGGCTGCCGACGTCGTCCCACGTCACCTCGGGGGTGGTGGTGAAACCCTCGCGTTGCGCGCTGGGTTGCACCCGGGTAAGCGCCAGGGTGAAATCCGCCGCGGTGATGGCGAGGCCTTGCAGTTCACTGGCTTGCAGCGGCGAGCGGTCCCCAAGACGCCCGCCGAGCAGGTTTGAGGTCGGCAACGCTTTTATGTAGGAAAGGTGTTGAGTTTGGACGGACGGGACGTTCGCGGCGGCGGCGGCGTTTTTTTGGTCCGAAAGCGTCGTCGCATCTTTTGTGGTATCCCCCACCGACAAACCCCCCGCTTCCGCTTGTAGGGTGTCGAAGATCCGCGAAACCGCGAGCGCGGCGGCTTCCTTCGCGAGCGCGCTGAGATCCGCGCCAACGTACCCGGGTGTTTTCTTGGCGATTTCGGCTAAATCCAGTCCGCCGGTGAGCCGCAAACGTTTCGCCTGGACGTGTAAGATCCGCGCCCGAGCGGCTTCGTCGGGAATGCCCAACATGATTTCTCGGTCGAATCTGATACGATAAAAGCCGAAAGTGTCAGTCTCTCGTAATGTGTATGAGTAAACAGTCAGAGGTAATAACCGTCCCTTCGTCAGGACGAGTATGGGCAATCATGGAGGCGGAGCGTGGTGATTGGGAAAGGCCCTCACCTTCCCGCTCGCCGCAGCGCCGCGTCCATGGCGTCCGGTCGGTTCGTAGCGCCAATCACGGTGACGTGCGCTTGCCGAGGCTTCCGTAGGCCTCCGTAGGCATCATCATCCGATAAATTGTTCCCACCATTTTCCCTATCAACATTGCCGCCCTCGGAAAATACCCGCGTCCCGCCGCCGTCGTTCAGGGTGTCCATCGAGGCTAACAGCTGCGCGACGATTCGCGACTCCATCGCGCGTTGCGCGCTTTCCCGTTTCGGCACAATCGCGTCCACCTCGTCTATGAAAATTATGGAAGGCGCCGCCGCCGCAGCCGCGGCGAAGAGCTGTCGTATTTTCTGTTCGCTTTCGCCCGAAACGCCGGCCACGATTTCAGGCGCGGCGATTGAGAAAAAAGGAACCCCCGCTTCGTTCGCTATTGCGTGCGCCAGTGTGGTTTTCCCGCACCCAGGCGGTCCGTGCAGAAGCACCCCTCTTGGCGGATCAACCCCTAACCAGTCGTAAAGCTCCGGGTGCGTCAGGGGACACAGAATGAGCTCGGAAATCTGACGCAAGCTTTCCTCGATTCCGCCGAGATCGGAAAGAGACACGTCCCTCGGCGCGCTGGGCGCGAACCCGCCGGCGAGATTCTCGTCGTCGCCGTTTCCATTTCCATTCACGCCGAAAGGATCCCCCGGGCCGTTCCCCGAGCCTCCTTTTTTGTACCTGGCGCCTCCGGGAAGGTACGGCGACACGAAGTCGTCTTTTCCGAATTCGGGCTTCTGCTCGCCTCGCTGTGCCTTGCGCTTCGCGTCTCTTCGCGCTTGTTTCCCCACTCTGCCGCCGGAGCGGCTGTTTTCGATGCGCGCCAGCCTCGCCGCCCGCGCAACCGCCATCGCGGCGACGTGCCCGGCTTCCGCGGCGGACATGGGGGGTGGTTGAGATTGTTTGATTGTTGCGGGCGGCCTATTAATGTTTCCGCCCGTAGCAGCGCCTGCGGCGTCAAGCGCGCGCTGCGCCGCGGCGGCGACGAGATGCGCGGGCGCGAATGCCGACGGCGGTTGTTTGGTTTCATTTCCGGTATCGCCGTTCCCGTACAGTCGCGCCAGCTCGTCGTTCATCACGCGTCCGTCGTCCTCGCCGTCGTCAAAGGCCACGGGCGGGCCGTCCTCGGCTCGCGGGTCGATCTCGTCGCTTTCGTCGCTGGGTTGGCTGTGTTCGGAATCGGAGTCGTTTGAGTCGTCGTCGTCTGATGCAGACCCAGACCCGTCCTCCGCAACCTTCAACCCTTTCCGTTCCAGGTGCGCGTGTTCCATGGCGTCGATGCTCAGCCCTGGTTTTGCTGACGGGCCGCGCTTAACAACCTCCTCCACCGCCCTTTCCACGGCCTTGCGGAAAATCCCCAAAGGTTTCCGGACGTACTCGCGGTAGCACCCGCGCAGGTGCTCCACGACGTCGTCCAGGTCGCCGAGGTCGTTGCTTCGCGCGTACTCCGCGATGCGAGGCACGAGTGCTGCGTCGCACCCGGAGTATCCCCCGGTCGACCCGCCGCCTCGAGGACCAGAAGGGCTCTTGCCACGGCTCGCCTTGCCCTTAAACTTCGGCATCGCAAAGGCCGCGGCCGTCGCAAGCAGGCGGTGCCGACACGAATGGCGGCGGCTAATCTGAACCCGGCCGTCTCAACTCAATAAATGCAACGGAGAAGCATTTCATGGGGAGATCAGAGTAGACACGCACGCCACCCACCGCACGCATGCCCGCCAACACTCGCTCCCGCAAGCGAACGCGCGAGGGCGATGATGTCGCGACCGCCATGGAGGCTATTCCGGGGCTTTCCCTGGACATCGTCATCACGCACGTCCTGTCCCGCAAAAACCTTCCCGACACCGCTGACCTGGCGCGGCTTCGTGGGGTGAGTCACGCGATGCGCGACGCGGTGGCGACGGGGGGGCGTCCGGTGACGGAGTTGGAGCCATCGGAAGCTGCGTTGTTTGGATGTTTAGGCACGCTGCAGCGTATGCGTCGGCGAGGGCCTCTGTTGAACTGTTGAATGCGGATACAGTTTGCCAATTCGCGGCTCATGGGGGGCACCTCGAGGTCCTGAAATGCTTGCGGGCAATCGATTGCCCGTGGAACGAAGAGACCTGCTTGCAGGCGGCGATGGGCGGACACCTGGAAATGCTTCAGTGGGCACACGAGAACGGATGCCCGTGGAGCGAAAATGCGAGCGGGGGTGCGGCGTACGGCGGGCACCTTGAGGTGCTGCGGTGGTTGCGCCCCAGAGGCTGCCCGTGGAACGAGAAAACTTGCACGTGTGCGGCGTACGGCGGGCAACTCGAGGTGCTGAAGTGGGCACACGCGAACAGCATACCGTGGAACAGAAACATCTGACATGCTGCGGCGTGGGGCGGGCACTTCGAGGTGCTGACATGGGCACACGAGAACGGCTGCCCGTGGGGCGACAAGACGTGCGATATTTTGGCGGAGGGCGGTCACTTCGAGATGCTGCGGTGGGCAAACGAGAAAGGATGCCCATGGGGCGACCAGACGTGTTCTCATTTGGCGGGGCACGGGAATCTCGAGATGTTGCAGTGGGCGCGCGAGAACGGATGCCCGTGGGGCCAGAACACGTGCTCTCAGGCGGCGGAAGGATCACACCACGAGGTGCTGAAATGGGCCCGCGAGAACGGCTGCCCGCGGGATCACGATACGTGCGATGCATTGGCTGAGGGCGGTCACTTTGAGATGCTGACGTGGGCGCACAAGAACGGATTCCCGTGGGGCGAAAATTGCTCCTCGGCGATCGCGGGGCATGGGAACCTCGAGGTTATGAAGTGGGCACGAGAAAACGGCTGCCCGTGGAGTAGGTACACATGCGACACTGCGGCGAGGCTCGGGCACCTCGAGATGCTGCAGTGGGTACACGCAAACGGGTGCCCGTGGGGCAGTGATCTATTTGTGGGGGCGTGCGCGTGGATTGCGAGGCCTGGGAACCTCGAGGTGCTGCAGTGGGCGCGCGAGAACGGCTGCGCGTGGGACAGTCACACGTGCGCGTGCGCGGCGGAGGGCGGGCACCTCGAGGTGCTGCAGTGGGCACACGCGAACGGGTGCCCGTCGGACGAGCAGACGTGCGAGCGCGCGGCGCGCGGTGGGCACCTCGAGGTTGTGCAGTGGGCGCGCGCGAACGGCTTTCCGTTTGATATGGTGCGTTGCGAGGAGGCGATTGAGTCGGGGATACAAGACCGAAACATGTTCTCAAGCAGCCCTTCTTCCCAAGCTAGGAATTCAAGTTTGGCGGCTGAACTAATTTCGCGTTTACGTGAAATGTAAAGTTCCCACCTTACCAAGACTTGCATCCGACTTGCATCCGGAGCTGCAGGGGTTCACGAATGAGTCTACCTCCGAGTTTGTAGAGAATTGTCGATATCGATAATTGATTTTTCAGTGAAAACTCGATTGTTTGCGTCACTCGTAGGATCTCCGCGCACGCGTGCCCAAGAGTGCGGGGATGTCCGCCGCGCTGGTACCGGACGTCGGGGCGCGGTTATCGAGAACCTGGCGACGACGTCGAGGCTCGCCCCGCGCGTCCTCTGGGCGAGCTTCGATTGTGAAGCGACACGCCACGACCACTGAGACGAACACAACTTCGGAGTCGTCAAGTACACGTCACCTCGGCGTGAAGTACACGTACCTCGGAGGCAACAGCTGGTTCGCCGAATTCGGGGTTTCCAAGCTCAAAGTGCTTTGCGACCCGTGGCTGGTTGGGGACTTGACGTTCTGGAACCTGCCTGCGCTGTACACGGGCCGTAAGGCGTCGCTTAACGGCCAGCGCGATGAATGGATTTCGACCGCTCAGACCGCGGACGTGATTCTTCTGTCGCAGGGATGGGAAGACCACTGTCACGTACCCACACTGGAGCTGTTACCCAAAGACACACCCGTGGTCGGGTCGGTGGGCGCGTGTTTGGTGGTCAAAGAGCTCGGGTTCGTGAACGTGACGTCCATGAGGGCGGGGGAGACGGTAGCGGTACGACGGAAAGGCGTGGACAAAAACGAAAACGCCGAAGAGGCGCTCATCGTAATCGCCTCCGCGGGCGCCCAAGTCGGCCCGCCGTGGTCGGAACGCGAGTGCGGCTTTTTCCTGGTCGACGGTGCCGGCCGAAATACAGGCGCGGTCATATACTACGAGCCGCACTGCTCGTACGACCCAAACTCGGTTCGGGCTGGGTTACAAAACGCGGGCGGCACGGTGGACTTGTGCATCACGCCGATACGGTCGGTTGATGTTCTCGGATTCCCATTAGTATCAGGCGCGGACGACGCGGTTGATTTGTTACAAGTGTTGAACCAGCCAAAACGGGTGGTTCCGTTACGAAACGGTGAGCTCACGCAGGTCGGCGCGGCCACCGCGTTAATTGGAACCGACGGAACCACCGGGGAGAAATTCGCCGAGCTGTGCGACAAACGATTCGGGACCGGGAAAGTTTCGGTGGCGATGCCCACGCCGGGAGTGCCGATTGAGATATAATGTAAGGTAGTATTCATCTTTTCTGTCAACTAGCATGTCCCGCCCTCGAGGCTTTTCGCAACGCGCGTTTTGCGTGGACGCTCGTGTATCCGCCGTCGCCGAAAGCGCGTTCGGTTTCGGGAGTGCGTTTCTTCGCGTTTTGTTTTTTCGTTTTCGTTTTGTCATCCCCCGCGCCTGTTTTCGCAACCGGAAAGCTTTCGGTCTCTTTTTCCTGTTCCACCACGACGGTTTCGATTTCCCGTTTCCGACGCACCGGCCCTTTCCACGCGCGACTTGTGGAGAGCGTTTTTGAGTTTTCCGCGACTCGCTTTTTCTCGCCAATTTTCGCATCCGTGTCAACCCTACCAAACCCGCTCGCGATGGAACGAAGCCGCCCGAGGTCGAACCGACCGACCGGACCGGAACCGACGGGGCCGTGGGTTTTATTTGTGTTATTGGTCCCTTTATTTTGCAAAACGTTTTGACGTGTGGTGTCGCGATTAGTACCGCGATTCGACGCGGCGTCCAGCGCGCCAGTCACGCCCCGGGGCGATTCCGCGATTTTCGCATCCACGTTTTGCACGAACGCGAGGCGCCACGTTTCACTCGGCGCGAGCACCTTGCCAAAGTTACGTTTCTCCGCGTTCTTTGGTAACGGTGGGTGATACCCAGTCACCGAAAACCCCACGCACCGCCCTACGGCGCCCGCGAACGAAGCGCAGTTTTGTTTCCGTTGTTGGTTTTCACGATTCGAAAACTCCAACTCGGAAACCGCCTTGCGTGTCGCCTCACTTCGCGCCTCGTCCAAAGGGTGCGTGCTGAGGTACTCCACGATTTTACGAGAGGCTTTGGTCTCTGCTTTGGATTGATTTTTTTCTCCTTCCATTTCCATTTCTTTCAGCAACGCAAATGTCCTCGCCGCGCCGCGTTTCGCGTCAAAGCACGCGCGTCGGCACAGCCGCACGCCCACTAAATCCGCCTCCCGTTCCATATCCCGACTGTTTGGCAGTGTCACGGCGAGCGTGACCGCGTTTTCGGCTCCGACAAGCGCGGTTGCGGTAAACGCGCCGCCGAAGTAATCGTTCCCCACCACAATCGCGGTTGCCCAGCTAAGTAAACTACCAACAGACGCAAACGTAACGCTCGTCGCCTTCTCGGCGCCGTGCCGGCAAAGCGCGTGACCAATTTCGTGCCCTATGATGAACGCCAGGGCGTTATCATCGGAACCTACCATGTCCAGCGTGCCGGTGGTTACGAAGACGTGGCCGCCAGGCACGGTGAACGCGTTTACTTCGGAACCGTGGTCGATGACGTGTACCGTCCACGGCTTGGTGTCTTCGCTGCGAAACAGCGGGTGCGTGTCGGTGTCGGTGGTTTCGTTAAACGTGAGGTACTTATTTAGAGTAGAAGAAGCGGAGGTACTTGATTCCTGGCTTGAAGCGGAGGCAGCTCCGTCAGCCCCGTTATCCACGTTATCCAGAAATAGATCCGCAAACGTTAGTCTGTTCACGAGTTGCCACGCCACGGCGGCGACGCGTTGCACGCGCTTGTCGTTTGGCGGCAAAAAGTTTCCGCGTTCGGATTGGAAAATAGCGGCGGCGGCGACGTCGCCTAAACGGTGCTCATCTTGCGCGTCGAACAAAATCAACCTTCGGCGCCCGGTGAGTGGCACGGTGTCTATCAATAGATACACAACAGCGCCACAGCCTGAAGCTACGACAACGAGCCTGGCCGCGGACCCGGCCGCGGTGGCGCCAAACAACAGATGCCGGAATTCGAGCCGTGCCCGATCGGAAAACAACCCGCGATACGCGCCTCGCGCCGCCCTGAGTTGCACGGTCTTCACCGCGACTCCGCTCAAGGCGCGGACCCCGACTGACGCAGCCACGGCGCCGAGGTTCAATGCGTGGGCGTGGGGTCCGGTCCGGAACGACCGCGTCGCCCGCGGAGGGAGACCGACCTGGCGCGTCGCATTTGCGTTTGGCACTGAGAGGTGACATCGCGAGAAAGACCACCCTGGGATGTGGCACGACGACGACGACGGCGCCGACGCGCGTGTCACCGCGGAAACCGCGACGCGACGCGCCACCGACCACATCGACGCGCGCGTCAGAAAATCCGCGCTGGAACGCGGACAACCTGTGACCCACGTGCGCCGGTGAGTGGGGTGCTTACCGGATGAGAGTGGAGAGGTGGAAAAATTCTTGTTGTTATCAGATACTTTCGGGTCGAGTGCGGCTGAATCGTGTATACGTAATAGGCGTAACAATACAAGCCCCTCCTCTCCCTCGATATTTTCGTTCGTCCGCTTGTTCGGGAACGCGCCGTCCGCGCGTCACGCGCGCGGAGTTGCGGTCGGGTTCCGTCATGTAAACGAGCGATTCACGAGTGGCGCGAGTCGGCGAAGCGAAGAGACACTTTTTTGGGGGGTTCATCAATCCTCGAAATACCGTTGACAGTGTTCGTCTTTGTACTTCTCGATTGCGTTTCTTAAGTCGTCCGCGCCCTTGCCGCGGTAGTGGTCCGAGATGTCTTTTTGCGGTACGGAAACGAGCAGCCCGCCCTTTACTGACACGGTGAGCTTCTCAGGTCTCACACGAGGGGTTCGCTCCCATTTAACGTCCGCCCCGGGTAAAAGCGACTGAATTTCATCCACAGCCATGTCTCTGCTTTCCGGGCCGTGCGGGTCTCAGCACCCCGCGTAGGTCACGGTGAACGTCACGCCGTGGCCTGTGCCGTCAGCACCTTTGCAGATGCCGGTCGGGTTACTGTTTACGGAAACGCGGGAGGTGAACCCGGACGCCATCAGCACAAGCGCGCGGTCAAATGATTTATTAACAAAGCACTTTTTGCGTTTTTGGCTCGTTTTCTTTTCGTGTCGAAATTTATTTTTGGTGACGTCATCTCGAAGTGTCGTCGCCACGTCTTGCCACAGACCAGCGCGCAGACGACGCGATGTTCGCCACCACCACCCCGACATGCGTGGCCGTCCGCGCCGTGCCGGCGTCTCGGCGCACGCGACGCACCGCGGTCCGCGTTTCCGCCACCGCCACCGCGACCGTTTCTGACGATCGCGTAAAGCTCGGCACCTCCTCGATTTCCGTTTCCGCAACCGGGGTCGGGGCGTGGGCGTGGGGTGACCGTTCCGGGTACTGGACTGACGACTGGAAAGGCCAGCGCGTGGAGAACCTTGAGGCGTACAAAACGCTGTTACGCGCTGGGGTTGATTTCATCGACACCGCGGAGGTGTACGGGTTTGGCAAGAGCGAGGAACTGCTTTCAGACTTTTCCAACGACTGCGCGAACGAGTTCGCGGCCGGCGCGTTGACGAAACCACTGCTCGCCACGAAGTTCGCCCCCCTTCCCACGCGGTGGACCACGGAGGAGGTGCCTAAGGCGTTAAGGGCTTCGTTGCAAAGGCTGGGTGAGAAAAAAATCCCCCTCTACATGCAGCACTGGCCCGCCTTCGGCTTCGGCGCCGACCGAAACAACGACGCGTTTTTGGAGGGCCTGTGTTTGTGTTTCGAGCAAGGTCTTTGCGACGCGGTGGGTGTGTCTAATTTCAACGCGGAGCGGATAAAAACCGCCGCCACGAAGTTCAAGCAAAGAGGCGTCCCGTTCGCGTCGAACCAGGTTCAATACTCCCTGCTTTACCGGGAACCGGAGCTTGATACCGGGATTCTTGAGGCGTGTTTTGAAAACGGCGTGACCCCCGTGGCGTACTCGCCGATGGCGCAAGGTTTGCTGACTGGTAAGTATTCCGTTGGGACAACAGTAAAAGGCCCTAGGAGCGGGATATTCACCGAGACCCGGCTGCGGGACATCGCGCCGTTGGTTCAAATCCTTAAAGAGGTTGGCGACGTGCACGGGAAAACCCCGGCGCAAGTCGCGGTGAACTACTGCATGGCGAAAAACACGGTGCCGATTCCGGGGGCGAAAAATAAATCGCAAGCCGAAAGCGTGGTCGGGTGTTTGGGGTGGAGGCTGAGTGAGGGCGAAATTTTGGAGCTGGAAAAGGTCGCGGCGAAGGCGCCGAAAAGCCCGGGCGCGCCTTTCGAAAAGTGGTGAGGAGAGGTAGCTAGCTACACATAGAGGGAAAGACATTAGAACAAGGAACACGAGATGCTTTTTTTTTCGCTCACGTTGTTTTTTGCCTTTTCCGCCAGTCCACGGTTTTTCCAATCAGGTCGCTCGCGCCTGCCTTCCAATCAGTCCCCTTCGCGCGTCGCGTGTTCGACGTGACCCGCGCGTGCTCCCTCGTACCGGCGCGCGTGCTCCACCTTCCCCGATGGACTCGAAGTGGACGGTGGCGTACGCCCCGCCAAAAGGCGGTTCGGTCCCCTCGAACCCCCCGGGGTTCGCGTCGCTCCGGGAGATCGAGGGAAACGACGTTGTGGAGGGGTCGGGGTCCAAAGACGGTGTGGGGTCCAAAACCAACCCCAAAGGTGGGAAAGGGGGTGCCCACAAAGACAACAAAGACAAAGGTGGTAACGACGACACGAAAACGGCGGCCATGACCCCGAAAGACAAGCACGCGCTTTCCCTGACCCCCGCGGTGCGGCAGCAAAAGGCGTACGCGTTCGCCATGTCGCAAGTGTCTCAAATCGGCATGATGGGGTTCATGATGTACATGAGCGGTAAGGGCGTTTCCCGACTCCAAAGCCTCCCTCCCTGTTTGCCCATTGTCCGTCCGTAATTACGTAATACACATGGCCCGAAAGACTGACACTTTGCTTTTCACACTCAGGCAACGGCGTGCAGATATTCAGCGTGATGATGGTCGGTGGTGGGATTTTCAACCCGGTGAAAGCGATCATGCGCAGCGGCAAGACGTTCGAACGGTTCGGGGATGCGAACACGGACGTGACCGGTCCGCGGCTCGCGTTTTGCGCCGTGCAAGCCGCCGGCCTCGCGCTGGCGCTGTACAAGCTCAACGCCATGGGGCTGCTACCCACGCACGCCAGCGACTGGCTGTCCGGGATGAAACCGCCGCTCGCGCTGGAACACGCGTTTGGAGGCACGACGTTGTGATGACAGTGGTTGCTATCTACTATCTACTTGTCTGCTGTCTACTATCGTCTTGTACTATCGCTGATCGAATCCCTACTATCGTCTTCTACGTCAAGCGTTCGAATCCCTACTATCGTCTTCTACTTCAAGCGTTCGAATCCGTCGTTCCCGCCGCCTTGCTATACTACGCGTTACCCTCGAGCTTGATCACTCGCTCTCGCGCTTCCCTCGCCGCCGCAGCCGCTCGTAACCACTCCGCCGTCGCCGCAGCCCACTCCACATTCGCGGCAGCCGCGACTCGCTCTGCTTCTTCAGCGGCGGCGGCGGCGGCGGCCAAATTCTCTTCCTTTTCGAGAATCGCGGCGAGTCGCTCGGCCTCCGCGACGCGTTCCGCCTTTTCCCTCTCGGCCGCGCGCTCCCTTTCTTCGCGCTCACGCTCCGCCGCTTGTTCCCGCGCCAATCGTTTCTTCTCCAACGCCGCCTCATTCGCCGCCATCGCAGCTTCAAATCGTTTCTTCGCGGCGAGTCGCTCGGCCTCCGCGACGCGTTCCGCCTTTTCCCTCTCGGCCATGCGCTCCCGTACTTCGCGCTCACTCTCTGCCGCTCCTTGTTCACGTTGTAGTCCGCCAACGTGCGGACGTCTTCGAGCTGCCTGCCCACGAAGATGAGACGCTGGTGGCGGGGGGTAAGCCTTCCCTGTCCTGGATCTTCGCCTTCACGTTGTCGATGGTGTCCGAAGACTCAACCTCCAGGGTGATGGTCTTGCCAGTCAACGTCTTCACGAAGATCTGCATTTGCCAAGCCAAAATCTCCGCATGTTCTCGTTCGCGCTCAGACTTGCGCTCCATTTCTTCCCTCTCACGCTCCGCCTTGTTTTGTTCCTTTGCCGCTTTTTTCTGTACCGCCCTCGCCGCCGCGGCCGCTCGTTTTGTATCCACCTTCGCCGCAGCGTCCGCGCGTACCTTCGACGCCGCCGCCGCGCGTTCCGCCGCCGCGCGTTCCGCCTCGGTCATCGCGGCGAGTCGCTCCAATCGTTTCTTCTCCGCATTCAAGTCCGCGGCGACTCTTTCTGCTTCTTCAGCCGCGGCGAGCGCGGCGAGCACGGTTTCGCGCGACGACACGGGAACGGGTTGAGAATGTGCCGACTGTTTTGTCTCGTTCGCGTTGTTTCCAGGACCACGCGCGGTCGCGTCTTTCTCGACGACCGTTTCGCGGCGTGTGGCGTGCACGGATTCCGATGTACGCCCCCCATGTCACGACCGAGAAGTCATCGCTGGACGATTCCACGCATCCCAAACGCATCCGAAAGCGGTAGCGCGTCCCCGAGGCCAACCCAGAAATCACGACGGTGGTTTGGCCGACAAAAACTTCACGACGAGACGTGTCGTCGTTCCCTTCGGTGTCCCGAAACCGCCCGTCTCGTTCTGGTTTGTACTCAACCTCCAAACGCACCCAATGGTGAATGCCGGGACTTTTGTCCACCCGAGTCGCATTCAAAGCTCGGTGTTTGTTTTTGCGCAGATTCAAAGTCACGCCGTGCGCGAACTGACTCACCATCTCGAGTCGCGGCGGAACTTCCTCGGCGAAGCGTTCGGCGAAATATCGCCACCAAGACTCCTCCGCACGCTCCGCCGCCACCTTGACGCGTCTCTTCCGCGTCTCCGCGGTCTTTGCGTCTCTCTCCAAGTCCGCCGCCCGCGTCTCGTCGAACTGTTTACTCCGTGCTTCTCGTCTCTCGGCAAGTTCCTTCTCGCGTTTCGCCGAGTACCTGTGGTATTGAGGATGATAACCCGCGTGGTATTGAGCAAAGAATTCCTCCCAGCGTGGACCCTCCCGGGCACCCGGGGCCGGGGGCTCATGGCGATTTTTTTGATACTTGGTCCAGGGGGAGTCCTCCGCTGTGCCATGGAAGGGGTCGTATTTCTTCTCCTCGTCCTCGCCGGGCTCGTTCGCGCCAGGCTCGTTCGCGCATTGTTCGATCAAAAGTTCGTACGCGGCCACGGCGCGTTGGAACTTCGCTCTGGCTCCCTCGTCGCCGGGGTTCTTGTCTGTGAGGTTGGGGAGGCGGTCAGATTGCTCACCCGAGGGTGGTTACCTCACCGTTTCGTGACTTTAAATTAGATGTCGTCGTCCGCTGGAAAGTCGCGACGAAAACCGAACGCTTCACGAAGCGTTGAACGCACCTGGGTGGTGTTTCAAAGCCATGCCTCGGAACGCCGTTCTCACCGTGGCCGCATCCGCGTCATTTGGCACGGACAGAACCTCGAGGGCCTCCGCACGCCTCATGGCCAGTGCGCCGGGGTATGATGAGCAGATCTCGTTTCTGAAGCTTCGTGGGCTACCAGTAAAAATCATTTTTTTTCCGCGGATTTGCAAAGTGGCCCATCCGCCAGAAGGGCGCGCGCCGGTGGCGAGCGATATCTACCGCGCGGCGGCAACGTGCATCGTACATGCTCCCATGCGGTCACATGCTACTGTTTCCAGTTCGAATCCGGGAGTTTTGGCGCATGCGGCGTCCCCGTGACGTGCGAACGCGCGCCGAACCGCACGTTTTGCAAAACGCCTTATCCGAATAGAACCCGGCACCCAGGCTCCGCATACGTTTCCATCCGAATAGGACACCCCATGAAGACACCGCCGCATCGCTTGTTAACAATCGCTACGAGCGCGCACGGGTTCGAAACTTCAAGACTGGACCCCTGCCGACATGATGTGTCCTGGGCGGCGCCGGGAGCCCACGTGCGTCGTCGTATGCGGCGCGCACGCGCGCGCGAACCCTCCATTTTTCTTAGTGAAGTCGGTTCACCAAATCCGCGGAAAAAAACAAACACCTGAGGCCGGGTATAGGTGGGAGACGACGGTTTCGCGCTCCGAGCGTTTCTCGCGCATCGTGACCGAGACTCCGGCGCGCGCACGCCCCCGCGCCGGCACGAGTGTTTTCTGCGCATTTGTGGATCGATTATCCCCCGCCGGACCGCGATACGACCACGGTTTTGTTGCGATGTGCGACGACGACGCCGAGGCACGTCACAACCCGCTTCTGCGAGATCTGGGATGCGACGTTTCCCACGGCGAGTCATCGGACAGCGACGAGAGCGATGTTGACATGGAAGAACAGGCGCACAGGGAGAGGGTTTCGCGGTGGCGTTACGAGCGCGAGCGCTCTGCAGGTGCCGCACGTGAGATGCACGTGTTGCAGGCGATACGCGTGGCGCGGGAAACTCGGGACGCGATGGACAGGTCTAATCATCTGCTTCGTTTGCGTTTGGAACGAGACGACTCGGCGCTTTGGGCGGATGACATCACCGCACAACAAAGGGAACGAGCCGCGGCGGGCGCGGCTGATACGTTACACTCTGTGTACACGTCAAGAGACGAATGGGCTGCCATGGATGGCGACAAACATACACACGAAATGGCGATAGAAAAGTGGCGCGCGCACGACGCCGCGTGGGTGGTTTTCGCAGAACGCACCTTGTTTTTGAAACAAAATTTGAAAAATAAATTGTCGATCGATGGTGACGACGCCTTTGAAAAACAGACCAACCAAACCGACGACGACCGTGGAATACGTTTCCAGGATGTTCCTTGGCCTCCTTTTTCGTGGGCTGATGCGATTAAAGTGGTGGCGCTTCTGGAGAAACTTGAAAATCCGAACCACTCAAACGCGACGTGCAGAAAGCGCGCGTTTCGAAAACTCACTTTAAGGTGGCATCCCGACAAGTTTCAAGCGAAGCACGGTTTCGCGTGTAGCGGCGACGCGTTGGGTGGTAATACACAAGGAATGGAACCACACACAACCGAACCCAACGAAACGCACGCCAACGCCATCGCACGACGTGTGCGATGCATAGCGCAGGAGCTCAACGACGCGTGGAGAGAGGGAAAATAGAGGTATAGGAGGGGAAAGAAGAGTTGGTTTTGGAGGAAATTTTTTTCCAGGGGTACAGGTTCCTGGTTCTGCTGGGTACGACTTTCGGTAGGGATGTTAGGGGCAAAACCAGGAACCTGTTCCCCTGGAAGAAAATTTCCTTGGTTTTGATAGGTTCTTTCGAGTGCTAATAAACTGCACTCGCTAGATCTCTGTGTCTAATCACATCAAAGTGTCTCTTACCGACTTACCCTCATTACAGATCTCTGCTTCTATTCACATCCATGTGTCTCTTACCGACTTACCCTCAGTCACTCACTTCCCTTCCTGCATCGGCCCGTTGACGAAGTACTGCAACATGGCGCCCATGGGTGAGGTGCCGTCCAGCATTTGTTTCGTGGCGGGCATTTCCAGAACGCGGTCGTAAAACGACTTCAACTGCGGCGCGTTTTGAAACGGCGCCTGGTCCACCAGGAAAACTTGGTGCAAAATCCCCCACAGAAACATCTCCCCCGCGGTTTGCGTGGACGTGAACTTGTCGCCGTCGACTAGTTTTTCCAAACAAGCGAAGTGTTTCTGTAACGAGATCCGCCCCTCCGACCCCCACAACTCAGCGTGTAACGCATCCGTTTTTCCCGCCGTGCCGTGCGCGACGTACATAGTGGGCTGGCCTTTCTGAAGCGCGGCGTAGATATCAGACGCTTCGTTTGTGATCATTTGCGAGACGACGAAATCGTCTTCGTTGGCACTGCCGTCGTACCCAACCGCCGTGTTCGCGTCAGCCGCCATCTTGCCGATGACGTGCACGATGGACGTGCTGTGCGCCACCGTGCGCTTGTCCGGCCGGAACAATAGCGGGAGCTGATTGAAGGGCGCCTCGCCCGCCGCCTTCACCGCCTGCCAGTCCCACGTCTCCGGATCTTTGCCTTTCCATTGTAAACCGGAGTGCGCGGCGACCATGCCGCACGGCAAACCCAGGGCCATGACGTCGAAGTAGCACAGGGTGAACGCGGGGTCGGTGGGTGTGGTGGCCATCACGGCGGTGACGGAAATGCGCGTGCGGTGGTGTGCGTGGGGTGTGATGAAGCGTCGTCCGAGACGTGTCGGGAAACGCGACGTGACAGCCGCCGAAACCAAAAGCGTTGCAGGCATCCCGCGTGCGTGCGTTGGAAGTGTTCGGAAGAAGTTCCGGAAGCTGTCTGGACAGAGGTGACTGTACCCTCTGGTCTGGAACCGTGTGTGAAGAGAAGGCAGAAGGGCAAAGAGTCCAAGGAGTGGCGAGACGAGAAACCACGCTTCAACTGAAAGGTACCCAAAGACTTGTCATGATTTGAAAGCAAACTGAAAGCGAGCCACAGCAACCACAGGTAAACAAACAAGGCTCGCAGACTGCGTCGTCATAATCTCTGCAGAGCAGTCCAGTCCACGTAGGTTCTCTCTCTGTCTGTTGATCGTTCAACATAAATATCAATTCGACGTGCCAAAGGATTGGGTGCAAAAAAGCAAATCCCCCGCCAAATTCCCGACGATTCGTTGCAGCAGTCATACTCATAGGGGTGCCCTTATGACTGACTCCTTAAAAGCTTAAAATTGGCCACGTCCATTGTTTTCAGACAAAAGCGAAGGGTTTGATTGGTGATGTTTAAGCCACGCGCACTTTAACTTTACCCGGATTATTTTACCGGATAAAACCAAGGCAACAATAAACATTAAACACAGACGACGTCGTTGTGTTTGAGTAAGACCCTGAGCGTTGGCCCCATGTTGGCCACAACCACACGCACGCGTATCGCACGTCGTTTGGATTTACCAGTACCTGACCGTCGACACTCCAGTCGCGCGTCCCACGTCCCCGTTACTCGTTAACGCACCCGCGACACCCACGCGCAGCGCGTTCCCGGCACCACGCCAACCAATCGAAAGCGGCGAGTCCAACGCTTTCCCGCCCAACCATGGCGTCCGGCCTCGAGGCGCTCGTCGGCGCTGCGACCGAGGGTATGCGCAAAACGCAGTCCGCGGAGGAGATGATGAAGGCGGAAACCCTGGATGTGCTCCCCTCTGTCACGGAGAATGGCCACATGTCCGATTCAGCGGCAGCGCCCACGCGCGAACGCAAGAAGGGTGCGTGCTTTTTTTTCGCGCCCATTTCAGAGTTGACGAGCCACGCGCGTGCGGAACGCGCCAGCGCGCGACCGTGCGACCAGTGTTTCACCACGAAACACACCACTGACCACCCACAACCCTTCCCACAACCCAGGCGTCCCGTGGACCGAAGATGAACACCGACTGTTCCTCCTAGGCTTGCAGAAGCTCGGCAAGGTACGCGCGCGTTTTTCCCGGGGAAACACCTTTTTCCCACAGCATCGCACAGCACGGCGCCCTGCCGTTTTCCCGCGCGCGCGCGTGGCGCCGCCACGCGCGCTTTGGGCGTGGCCTTCACGTGAAGCGCGGTTCGACCCGCAACCCCCGACCCCGGACAACCCGTCCCGATGAAAAACACGAACCGATACAACTCGCACACGACGCCAGTCGGTCATCCCGTCGCTTCGTTGCACCACGACGACCAGGTGGCACCGACAGGCGCTGCGAGCGTCTCGTTCCTTGGTTTCCATTTCTTTTTGGCAGCTTCCATTTTTTACACCGCCGCGCAAATGTGTCTGTAGACACTGGATTTGCTTCTTTTTTCCGATTTTTTTTTTCGCCGCCACCTCCATGCTTCCGCACCCAAAGCTGACCTAACTCCCACCTCTCCCCTCTCATCAAACAGGGTGACTGGAGAGGCATCTCCCGGCACTTCGTGCAGTCGCGCACCCCCACGCAAGTCGCGAGCCACGCGCAGAAGTACTTCATCCGGCAAAACAACATGAACAAACGCAAGCGCCGGTCGAGTTTGTTCGACATCGTGAACGAAGCCCCGCTTGAGGGTGACCAACAGAAGGCGCACCGGGTGCACGGCGTGCAGCCGCTTTCAGGCCCTTCCATGCCGCCCAACATCATCATCGGCGGCCTCTCCATGGCGTTCGCGACGCACCTCGGCGGGCACAACCCCACGGGGGTGGCGCCCCCCGCCGAGTTCAGCTCGCACGGCACGCGCCCGCCGCTCGGTGGTTTGTTAACTCCCGGATCCGTCCACTCGGCGACCTCCGCGTCCCACTCCGGGCGGGACGCCACGCACGCCACCACGTCTAGCATCGGCATCGCAGGCGAAGCGGCTGCCGCGACGATCGCGGCGCTTTCCATGGCGAGCTCGCCCGCCGCGGCGGGCGGCGGGTACCTTTCCTCCGCGCACGCTTTTCCGGGTCTCGGTCCACGGAGCGCGCCCAACCCTCGCGCCAACTCCGCGAGTGAACTTGAGACGCACGCGAACGTGTCGCAAACGCAGGCGACGCAGGTGCAGGTGAACGGCTTCGCGGCGATGATGGCGCAGATGGGTGCGATGGGCGCGATGGGACAGATGGGGAGCTTCCCTCCCCCCGCGAACTGGATGGCGACGTACCACGCGTTTCTGTCGCAAATGAGTGCGGCGCAAGTGGCGGCGCAGCAGCGGCCACCGGGGTCGAGCCCGTTCGCGCACATGCACGGTCAGCCGATGGCGCCCACCGGGGCGCAAGTCACGTTCCCGCCGACGATGATGGGAGGACCGCTCGTGACGCCGATTTCGCGAAATTTTGAAACGGCGCCGCGAATGTTCCCGCGCGTCGCGTCAGAGGGGGCGCTGTTCCGCCCGACCGCGGCGCGCGCGGCGCCTGTCGCGTCGCCCACACCCGGGTCGGGTGAAGAAAAGGCTGCGATGGTCACGGCGTGAGTTACATACATAAATACACGCCGCGGTCGTCGTACCCACGATGGCATCACTCACGTGTCCGAGAGGAGCCGTGCGTTGGAAGGTGGCTTTCTGACGCCACCCAATGCGCCGTCTCGACACCCGACGTGATGCCATCCTAGCCTTAGTCATCCCCGCGCGCGCGCGTTTGTTGTTTGACAAGTCCGGCGTCGAGTGGAGGGCCCGCGCGCCTCCTCCGCCTGTGACTACATACAAGAAACAAGAACGCGCCGCGCCGCCTGTGAAGTTCGCCGCGCTCGCGTCGGTCGTGCACGCGCACGTCACGCGGGGGTCCTGTATCAAGCTCGCCGTTAGTCCTGTATCAAAAGAAGTACCCCAAAAAGAAAAAGAGGTTTCGCAATTTTCAATGATGAAGAAGAATGTTTATCAAGGTTACCTGGTGTCTCGTGTGCGATCCAGCTCCCCAGCTCCCGGCTCAAAAAAATCTCGCTATTGTTTCTAGAAACGCCTTTTTCTGATCCAAGTAGTCGTAAAGCTGTGATTTTCCCGGGATTTTAGATAGCCCGCCAGACAGGGAGGGATGTGACAAATTTGGAGAGGCTGGCAAGCGTCTTTGGAGAGGTTTCAAGATTGATTTTTTGATCGGCAGAGGATGTGGTCGTACGGATTGGACACGAAAGATTGACCGAGAAAAAGTACTCTCATCATCATTTTGGAGTAGCGATCCAAGACGAATCGAAAGCGAGACGAGGAGAGCGCGCATGAGACTGTAAATGGTTTCTCGTCTCGCAAACTCGTTGGATTGCTCCTCTGATGCACAGCTTCTTAGTCTAAATAATTCGCTCTATTTTTTCTCAAGACTAAATACACACTGCACAACGACCTCTTCTTTGCATCGCCTTTTTTCGCCTCGACTTTTCCGTTTCGAGAAGGCGTTGTTTCGCCATTCTGGCAGATTCCTTGGACCGTTCGCGTCGTGCGTCCCCAGACCTCCGTGCACGTCGCTACCCGATGAGCGGCTACGGCGTTGGGTTCCCCTCACCGCGGTCCGCGGTGGCGTCGCCGGGGAATGGCGCGCCCCTGGCGTTCTCCGTACCCACGTCCGGGGACGATCCCGGGACCGGAAACGTTGGAGGAGCCGTTGCGGTTCCGTCGACTGGGCCGGGCACGCCTCCCGCGTACGGCGGGTACCGAGCTCCGCCGCCGTTGGCGCAGGTGCAGGCGCAGGACCCGACCCCAGTCCAACAAAACGACCCCATCGGGATGATGGCGCTGGGCCCTAGGGGCGACTTCGTGACGCGAACGTGGCAACCCACGGAGGCGCCCGACGACACCGCGGTGCAGGCTTTGATGCTCGGCCCGCTAACATCGCAGGCGCTGCAGGACATCAACGCGCGGACGGTGGGACGGCAGGCGGAGGACGACGGGTTGCTCGTCCGGCAACGGCCGAAAGCGAGGGGGGATAACACCCACCGGCGGAAGCAACGCGCGGCGCAGGAAAACAACCCGGACGAGTGGTTCGACCCTCACGACGGCGGGTTGCGATGTTTACCCGATCCCGTGCCCCCTGGCTCGGACCGCGCCCGACCGGCGCGGTGGTTCGACCCGGATTCGCCGTACCTGCAGCTGAAACCTGGAAGTCAGTACTACCACGCGGACGCCACAGAGCTGGTGCGGATTGCGTCTGGGGGCGGGGGCGGGGGCGAGCCACGAAGCAGCCGTTTGGAGGTCCGGGTCGGGCGCCTGGAGTTCAGCGCGCACCCGCTTATGGGACGCGAGGATTCCTTAGCCGCGCAACTCGAAGAAACGTTCCGTGGGTTTAAGCGCCGTGAAACTGGCGGTCTGGATGTGCTGTACGACACCAAAGCCAAAGCCGCAACGGCACGAGCCAAAGCGCTACAGCTGGAGATTGACAACGGCACCGCGCTTTGGCTGGGAGGTGCGTCGCCGGCGCAGCGCATGAACGCGCTTAGCGAAGAGTCTGTTGAGGCGTCCGGGCTGGCCGCGGGTACGTATGGGCCTTTCCCAAATCCAGGCACTGTTTGATGCCCCTCTCTGACTACACTAGTCGTTAAAAGGAAGTATCCTACATACAGCACAAGTGCACTGTTTGCCCATGCAGTACACTCAAGACTGACCTTTTTCTTGTTGACAATCAGACGAGCGCGAGCGGAAACAAGGCGCCGTGAAACACATGATGGATTTGCAAACCGCGATTGACCGCGTGCGCGCCGTGGTTGGCGCGCGGTCCACTTCCGTGAAGCTGGTGGTGTACCAGGTACGGCCGGACGGGGCTTTCCCAAATCCGACAAACACTGTTTCATCTCTCAGCTGGTGACTGTTTGTCCATACATCGCCCAACACGGGACTGACATTTTTCATGCAACAACAGGACGAACACGGTTCCGTGGACCCGGTGCTCACCGCGGGCGGCGCGCCGGACGAAGGCCCGACCGTGCCGAAGTGGGAACTTGTTCGGCGCCAAAAGTCGGCGAGCGCGCGATTTTTCGTTTCCCTCGAGATCAACGGCCAGGTCGTGCCCGGGAACTCACCGCCCACCTCCCTTCGCGGGGGGGGGTCTGGCAGCTTCTCCATGGAAGTGCAGCACGCGTTTTTGTTGACCATGACGAGATGGCCCGATAGCGCGCGGTTGTTGCTTTTCGAAAAGGGAATCGTGATGGACTCTTTCGTCGCGGGCGTGCCCGTGGTGGTCCCTGGTGCGAACCAAGGGGACCCACAACAAGACCACGCCCCGCAACAGTACCAGTTCAGCGCGGAGACTCCGTGGACGCCGCATTGGGAACAAAACGGGATGGCACTCATCGCGCAAATACGAGTAGGGGACTCCGCGGCGACGAGCGGAACACACGCGGGACACGCCACCATGCAAACCGGCTCGACCCAGCAGTACACTAGCGGGAGCGTTTTCGCGCAGTGCGGCTGGGTGCCTTGCGAGGACCAAGCAAAGTTCGGGCAGCCTGGAAACGACGTCGAGGCGTTCCGGAACGCCTCCCTGGCGCCGCCACCGCCGCCGAGCACCGCGGCGCGCAGAGCGGCGGCGGCGGCGAAGGTTGGCTACGCGGACGCCGCATTTGGTGTTTTCGGGCGGTCCGGCGCGCGGGGCCCTGACGCGCCGCCGGCGGACGCGACGCACTCTTTGCTCCGGGCCTCCGGTGCCGCACATCTTCGCGCCACCCTGGATCCGCTGAACCCGGATGACGCCGCTTTGCTTGAAACCCTGGCTACCCGGGACGCGGTGCGGTCCACCGGGGGGGGCGGGTTTCGTTTGAACCTGAACGACGAAACCATGTTGGGCTACAGCGTGAAAGCCACCAAGCGACAGCAGTTGCTGAAACTGCGCGCAAAAGGCGAGCGCCCGAAAGGCTCGTTACCCGGCGGGGGCGTTCCTCTTTTTGACAACGACATACCGGATCACCTGCTCGACCAAACCGACGGTGACCGGCGGGAAACCGCGTTGCTTTCGTCGCAGCTTCCCGGTTTAGCGGAGGCGGACGAGCGCGCGAGCAGAATCGCCGAGTTCCTGAACAAAGTGAAGCTGAACGTCCAGAAAGGCAAGCGGGTTTCCAAAGCGGGCGCCAAGGCGGGGCAGGGCCCGGTGCACACGGACGACGTGGTGAAAGACTCGCCTTTACCTGACGTTACCTTCGACCTATCCGGGATGTTCGAGTGGTTCCAGCCGGTACGGAAACTGCGGCCGGTGCGGCGCAAAACCGCGGTCGCGGAGTCGCACCCCGATCGGTGCGAACTCGTGGTGAACGTACAGAAGGCGTTTAACCTTCCGCAAAGGGCGGCGCGGAGCGGTGACAACGGAGCTGGAAGGGGCGGCGGCCGAGGCCAGGGCTTCGGAAGGAACGGCGGGTACGGCCAGCCCGTGTCCGAGACCACCGAGCTCAGCGTGTTCGTGGAGGTTTCGTTCCAGGGTAGCACCAAGCGCACGCGCCTGGCAAACGGCTCGTCCCCGAGCTGGCAAGAATCAATAGGTACGTGTTGCATTTCCCAAATCCCTCCGACTGTTTGCCAATACAAGACTGACACTTTCTTTTTATTTATCTCAGCGCTGCCGTTCCGGGCGCCGGGCGGGGACTTTTCCGCCGCCGCGCTGCAGGGGTGCGGGGACGTGGTGAGGATCACGGTGTTTGATGAGCGGCCGGAGAGCCCGGAACTGGGTAGGGGACAGTATGGGAGAGACAGGCAGTACGGCACGCAAGCCAGCGACGGCGACGTCGTGACGTCGAAACAGTACCTCGGTTCCATCGACATACCGGTCGCCGCGCTGTACAAGGCGGACGGGGGAAAACTAGAAGGCCTGCTGCCAATCGAGTTACCGCCCGTGATGCTGGGGTACGATACCGGCAAGCAAGGCGGGCGAGGTGTTTCCATCCAAGCGCGGCCGGCGCTGAGCGTGTACATTCAGTTCAACCCCGCGCTCGCGAAACCGGAGCCGGTGGCGCGGGACGCCGGGCCCGGGGAGGAAGAGGCGCTGAAGCGCCACGCGCAGAACTGGGAAAAAGACGCGAGGTCCGTGGGGAGGCACTGCAAGCACCGACCGTTTCGGGCGATTGCCACGGACGCGATGGGTCGTTCGGTGCACCTGTCGCGTTATTGTTCACCGACCACCCTGCCCCCCGGCTTCGAAGGCGCCACCGCGGACGAAGCGACGCTACGACAGCTCCTGCGGTTCACGCACCTCGTGCCGCACGTCAGCGACATGGACGCGTTTAACCTCCCTCCCGGGGTGGATATATGGACCACAACTGCCGAGTTTCTGGATATGTGCGCCGGCGATAGCGAAGAGCACGCGCTTTTGTTGCTTGGTTTCTTGCTAAGCCTTGGGGTGGAGGCGTACATCATCCTAGGCGTGTCCGCCGCGGATTCAGACGCCGCCATGGTGTTCACGCCGGGCGGTCAGGGCCGCCGGCCGGGACAGACCCCCGGGTCGCCGCCGATATACACCCCCCTTCTTGATGGCTCTTTAATTTGGGACCCCATGGCCGGTACCATGTTCTCCGCGTACGACGCCGCGGCTGGCGCGTTGATGGGTGAGGTCGCGGTTGTGTTTAACCACACGAACATCTGGGCCAACGTGGGGCTGGGCGCGAAGCCGCACGACATGCGTTGGGATTTGACCGACTACACCGCCTGGCGGCCGTTTTTCTCACAAAGCACGTTACCGCCGCGCGCGCTTCCCACGCGGCAACGAAGGGTGCAATACACATCCTTCGAACCCGGGTTCTACGAGCGACTCGCCGCCGCGGTGGAAAGGGAAGCCATGGACGCGATTGTCAAAACGAGGCAGCGACAGCACACGCCGTTTAACCGCAGAGCGAGCCGGGCGCTGAAGGAGCTTTTGTTGGAGTTGGAGTCGCACGCGTTGATGTCCCCGGAGGAAGCCTCCGGTGGCGTGCCCGTTCCGAACGGCCCGCCCTCCGCGCGGGTCTCCCTAGCCGAGCTGCACCACGGTACCCTGCACGACTTGTTGGAAGGGTACGACATCGTGGGGTACCCGCTGAACACCACGTTCACGGACGCGGCGGCGATTCGCGACTTGGTGGAGCGCACGCGGGTCGCCGAAACTTCAAGAAAAGACGTCGAGTTCGCGGTGGCGACGCACGTGGAACCCTACGGATGCACGTTCGTGTGCTCAGTGTGGGTGTACGTCGCGAGGCTGACGAAGAAGGACAGGTAACGGTAGAGGTGTATGCATGTACAGAACAAGATTATATATCGACTGCTCTCTTCCAAGGGTTGTGTCTCTCGTTACGCTGCTACCTTTGGTCTGACGACTCACTGCTACATATCAGTCAGACAGTACATCGTCTGCCGAAAATCAATCACGAACTCAATCGCGGTGCGCGTGGCCGTGTTGCGGTCCCCCCCCCCCGAAGGAGGAGGCTTCCCGCTGTCTCCGCATCGCCCCCGCGTGCATCGCCGTGCGCGTGACATAAACGTCCGCCGCCGCCACCGCTAAGACCCCCGCCGCGACAGGGACCGACAGGGCTATGAAAAGAATCGTGACGTCGCTGAGGTTGTGTTGCTTTCTTATGTTTTTGTAAATCGTCTCCGCCGCGGCTGGAACGCGGAATAAAGCACCGGTGATTTTTCCCACCAAGCCATTAGGCGCGGCGTACCAAGGCACCGGTGTCGTGTCCCTCCACCCACCTCGTGTGAACGCCACCAAGGCGTCCACCGTTCGCTTTCCCCCCGCGTACTCCCGCATGGAACCGTCCCTCAGGTACAAAATCGTCGGGTACGCCGTGACCCCGAGACGTTTCAAAAGAGCCTTGTGTTTCGGACCGTTCACCCGGGCCACCACGGTTTCACCGGCAAGCGTTGTCGCCAATGTCTGCCAAGTAGGCGCGAGGGCTTTGCAGTGCCTGTGGTTTGTGGGGGGGGTGGGTCAGATCACGGAGGTATCTAATGACAACACCACGGGACACTGCGAGATTTGCAAAAAGACGGTATAGGATTTGGCAAAAGAAACGATGGATGACGTACGTGCACCAGTCCGCGGACACCACCACCAGGGTCGGTCCTTTCCCGACCTCACCGTCGAAGTTCGCGTCCGTGAGCTCCACGACGTGTCCAAAGGACGCGCCGCCAGAGGCGACGCACGCAACAAGCGCCAACGCGAGCGCGAGCACGCGACGCATGGGGCGAAAGATAATGAGGGAGACTCTCAGAAGAGTACTCGCCAAATTTCGTCGAAAAATGAAAACGTCTCGGCGGGGCGTTGCCGTTGACGCTGAGCAAGCAATGCAAAGCGCATTGGCCTTAGCGCTATGCCGCCGCCCCGCGCGGACGAGCGCGGCGGTGCTCGCGAGCGCGGCAGAGGCGAGGCTTCCGGAAACAGACGAGGCTTGGACAGGCACGACCCCGGGGATGGGAGGGCGCACGCCGCGGACGAGGATGGGCGAGCGGCAGATGGGCGCGCGGCGGACGGGAGGGCGGGTGGGGACCGGGGGGTTGGCCGTCGTGCCGCGGCTCCTGGTGACGGAGGACGTGTTTCTGGGGGCAAGTACCGTTCCTCCGGTGAGGCCGGGTCAAGACGCAGGAGGCGGCTTAAAACGGTATGGGAGCGAACGTTCGGGAGCTGGGTCGCGAACACGCGGGCGTCGCATCTTTTCGTGTTGTTCAGTTTAGGAGCGCTTTTGTTAGTCGCGGGGTTGTGGACGTTGCCTTCGTACTTCGCGTACCGGGCGCGGCCGCAGTGGACGCAGCAGTTCTGCCTTGTGAAAGGTGTGAGCAACACCACGGGGTGTGTATCCGTGGAGTTCGTGTTCCCCACGGACAGCGTTTGTGACCAAACGAATGCGGTGGCGTACGATTGTGAAAATTTGTGCGTCTACGGCGAAAATCAGCGCGCGTTTAGATTAGGTAACCTGGGGGCCGACGGCTTAGTCGCAACTTCACAAGAAAGCATCACGGCGTACCAAAAGAAGTACGTAAAAGGCACGGAGTGGCCGTGCTGGTACCCGAAAGGAGGCGCCGGTTTTCCTGAGTCCTTGACCTGGAAAAAAGCAAACAACCCGAACGCCGCTATGTTCGACTCGCTTATTTGGCTGGCGCCGTTTTTAGTGAGCCTAACGGTTTCGGTGATTTGCATGTTACGCAAGCCTAAGAGGGTGGAGGAGATGGAGGACAGTGAGATGCTTACTGGGTTGTTCGAAGAGGTAGTGACTGGCCGGGAAAAACAAAAGCGGTTCGAGTGGGAACAGGGGGAGAAGTTGAAATCCGTGTTGACGAAAGTTCAGGGCGAAACCGCGCGCCGGTTGGACGTGGTGCAGGAAGTGGAACGGGAACGAAAACAGCGCATCGAAAACGAGGATAACCTGAAACACACGTTACACGAGAACATTCGGAGTTTGGAAAGCCGTTTGGTGAGCGAGATGGCGCACCGGTTATCGAAAATTCCAATCCCAGATAAGTTAAAAAAGAAACTGGCGCGAGCGGAGGAAAAGAACGAGCGGACCACGAAGGACGCGCGGAAAGACGGCGCGCGCCCGGACAGCGCCGCTTCCATTTACGTCGACCACCAGCGGGACGAGCGGCGGCGCAGAGGGGCTTTGGATGACGATGTCGAAGCCCAACGGAACGCGTTTCAAAGGAGACTAGGGGAACGGGGACGAGACGCGGGGGAGGACCGAGGAGAACGAAGACGCTCGAAAAGCAGAACCAGGCGGTGAGAGCTTTTGTAGCACTAGCGAAAGGTTTTTATGACGCTTGTTTATCCGTATCAGGGTTGTACACGAGGGTTGTACATCGTTTAAAGTAGGTATCAAGCAAGGTCATACCGTCGTACGCGAGACACCACCCAAACTAAAAATCAATTAAACTTCAGCCCGAACCTCGACGCGCCTCCTCTTTTCTGTCCCCGGCTGTCTGCTAACCCGGACCCCGCGCCTAGCATGTTGTACGCCTTACTCTCGACCTGCGTGCCGCTGCCGGCGTACCCCGAGCCGCCTTTCTGCAGCTTTATGACGCCCGTCACTTTGCGGCCGTCGTACTCCATCTTTTGTTTTTCACCGTCGTTCTTTTGCGTCGTCGCCACCACCATCTTGTACGCCTCTTCGCTGATCGCGTCCCCTGACGGCGTCAATATGACAACCTGCGTGGCGTTAGTGAACGTCTTCCGAGTTACCGGGCACATGTACTTCTGGTCCAGCGCTGATTCGGTGTTTCCCTCCTCGGCGGGCGCCTTCGTCCATTTCACATCAACCAGATGTTTCATGCGCAGCTTTTTCAGCGTCACGGGACACGTCGTGTCACTCGGCGGTTTCTCCGCCCGCGTCTCCGCATTCGGGGTTTTGCTCGGTAACCAAAACGCGTTGATTTGAGTCGCGTGAGTTGCGTGTAGCTGCGCGCGTTTCACGGACGCGGCGGCATCCATGGCGGTTTCGGAAGTTTCGTCGCCGAGAGTTTTCGCTGCAATGCTTGATCCTCCAGATCCTCCTCCCATTTGGTTTTCGGTGTGGAACTTCTCAATCGCCGCCGCCCGCGCAACACTCTCCTCGTCCGATACCTTTTGCAAGTCCTCACCGCTCTGCGCTTCCCACGCAAGTGTCAGGCGTTTCATTTCCTTCTTCTGGTGTAGCAAACACCGCAGGATGTGTTCGCGGTCGAACAAAACGCCGTCGGGGGTGACCACCGGATCCGCCGCGGGGGACAACGAAAGCGCGCAGCAATGAAAATCCTTCACCGTTTCCTTACCGAGTCTCTCCGTCATGGTTCCGAAACCAAGCGCCTGCCGCTCGTGGTACCGCAGACCCTCGGAACCCATGGACCCCGCGTTTTTGCTCTTCTGGCGACCCATTTTGTTTTGGGGGGGCGTCAACGGGGGGGGGCGCCGCGAACTGCCGGCGCCGTGAATTTCGTGTCCTTCAAGAAGAAAATTTGTCCAGCGTCAAAACCACGACGACTTTCCGCGAGCAACGGTTCCTCGCCACAATTACGCCGCGCCCAAGCTGTGTGCCATCGCCCATCGCGATGGCGCCCCCCGCGAAGCGTCCAGCTGACACCGCGAGTCCCGCGGATAAGCGCCGACGCGTGGATGGCGGACTGAACGCGACCTCCTCGGGCTCGACGCCGGTGCGTGCTCCACGATTTTCGTCGCAATACTCGAAGAAACCACGGCGTTGCCGGAAGTCGCCACGCCGGCTCCGATCTGGCGTCCCTCTCCCATCAAACCCTAACTGACCACCCGTTCTCCCCAAATTTCTCACCCCACAGTGTATCCCCGCGATTCTCGCCGAACTCCGCGAGCGCGCGCGCGAAAAGGGCGTGCACGTCACCACGGTGGCTTCCCTGGAGGCGCCGTTTTCGGGCGAGCGGTTCGCGACACTTCACGAACACGATTTGGACCAAGGCTTGCGGTCCACGCTGGGTTTGCTGCGGCAACTCGCTGGCGGGGACGGCGCTTCCGGGAGTGCGGCGGGTGAGAAGCGTGACATGCCTTTCGGTGGACTTCGCAACACCGCCCCCGCCCCCGCCCCCGCCCCAGTCGCCCTGACCGCCCCACCTACCAGGGGCGTGCGCCTGAGCGTCGCACAAAGGCGGTGCAGTGATGACGGGTGCGGCAAAACCGACGTGGGCGGCGGGAAGTGCACGTCGCACGGCGGTGGCAAGCGGTGCGCGGAGCCTGCTTGTGACTCGGGCGCGCGGAAGGGCGGCAAGTGCATATCGCACGGCGGGGGCGCGCGGTGCGGTGAGGCGGAGTGCGACAAGGGCGCCGCCGATGCAGAGAGCGCCAAGTGCGTGTCGCATGGGGGGGGCCGTCGGTGCGACGAAACGGAGTGCGACCGCCCGAGACGCAAAGGCAAGAAGTGCGGCGTGCACTCGGGAATCAACGTCAAACAGTTGTGCAACGAAGGCACGTGCACCAAAAAAGCCATCGGGGAGGATGGCAAGTGCAAGGCGCACGGCGGGCGGCGGCGGTGCGCGGTGGCGCGGTGTCCTAATGTCGCGACGTCCGCGAAGCGCGGAACCTGCGCCAAGCACGCGCCGTTGAAAACGTGCGACTACGTAGGCGACGGCGACGGCGAGGCGTCGTGTGACCGCCCGGCCACCGCGAGGGGCAAGTGCGACGCGCATGGAGGAGGAAGGGCGCGAAAGATTTGTGTGGAACAAGGGTGCGAAACGCGAGTCGTATCCGGAGAGAAGTGCACCGCGCACGGCGGCGGCGGCGGGTGCGGGACGGAGGTACGTGTTTTTCGGCTTTCCCAAATCCCACGACTAGTTACAGCCCCTGGTCGACGTCCACTGGTCAATCAAAGGAAGTGCACTGCACACAGCACAAGCGCACTGTTACCTGCGTTTTATGGAGTACAGGTTGAAAGTCACACCACTACGGAACTACCCAATCCCTGATACACGTTACGAAGTATGCCCGCACTTGAGAGACTCGGGACTGACCCTTTTCTTTTACAATAACAGGGGTGTTCCAACCTGGACGCGGGCGGCGGGCGGTGCGTGACGCACGGCGGCGGGAAGCGGTGCCAGGCCCCGGCGTGCCCGCGCGGCGCGGTGGGGGGGACGCACTGCGTGAGTCACGGGGGCGGCCGGCGGTGTTCCACGTCGGGGTGTGACAAAACGGGGAGGAACGGGGCTTCGTGTTTGCAGCACGGGGGGGGCAGGCCGTGCGGGTCGCAGGGGTGCCAAAAGTGGGACGCCGGGAACGGTTTTTGCCGGGCGCACGGGGGCGGGAAGCGGTGCGCCATTCCCGGGTGCGACACGAGTGCGAAACTTCGGGGACTGTGTCAGAAGCACGGGGGCGGGACGCTGTGCGGGGTCCCGGGGTGCGAGCGGGGCGCCAAGGTACGGAACTTGTGCTCGGAACACGGCGGCGGGAAGCGGTGTTCCGTACCTGGGTGCGAGAAACTGGACCGAGGCAGGGGGTTTTGCCAGAAACACGGCGAGCTCGTCGGCGTGGGGCCGCCGCGGTGCGCGCAGCCGTTTTGCGACAAGAAAGCCGTGAGCAGGACGAAAGAGCTGTGCGCGGAGCACGGGGGGGGACGCCGGTGTTTAGTATCGGGGTGCCAGAAAATCGCGCGCACGCAGATGGCCACGTGCCTCACGCACGCCAAAGGCACCCAAGCGCGAGGGTAAACGTTACGTGTTTTGTTCCTTTTGAAAAATCAGTATAATAATGTTATCCTAACGACTAGAGGCAATAACTCTTTCCTCTAAAACCTTACTTCCCCTACCTAGACAACGAAAAATCTTTAAACGCGTACTTCGGCGCGGTGCCCATCTGCACGAAGTCCACCCTCCACCCGCCGCGACGCGCGAGTCGCTTGAACTCGTTCTCAAATTGATCCGCATACCGGTACGACATTTCCGCGAGGAAAGGGTCCAACCGCGTTTGTTTTGGTGCAGTTACCTGAGAATTAATTTGCGTCGCCGCGAAGGTCGCGGCGAGGGTCGCGGCGATGACGTGTCTCGGTTCCGCGTCCGCGGCGAGGGAAACGGACGGGACGTTTCTTGCACAGTTCCAGCCCAGGACGTACCGGCGACCTGAGTAGGTCGCGGCGTCAGCCGTGACACCCTCACGGCGGACCGCGACCGTGACACCTTCTGCAGAGTCACCTGTACTAACACCGGGTGGCGTCTCCGCGGTACCGCTACGTACCGCGTTACCCTCCCCATGGTCCACCGCTACCCCCGCCTCCAGTTCGATAACCATGAAAAGCCCAGCCCAGTCCAGCGCGAGCTCGGGCAAGCTCGCGCCTATTGACGGCGCGTTTTGCGTGAACCGCGCGCGGTACACGCCCTCCGCAGCACCCGCTTCCTCGACGCTCGGTACCTCTGTGCCGTCGGTCTCCACGAACGACGTCGCTAACAAAACCAACCTCGCCCGGTTCAAGGTGTCGAACCGCAACACAACAGCGGCTTTCCAGCAACAAAACGTGTGTCCTCCGATAACCATCCCGTACGCACCGATGGTGGCTAAGTACGCGTACGGGTTAGTGCCGCCGGCGTCGGCGGCGGCGTCGCCGTCAAACACACCCGATACGGCTCGAAAAATCCCAATCCCGACCGGCAGCGCCACCAGCGCGAGCCACCTTCCCTGCACCTCTAGCTTTGCGCGGACGTCGCCCAGGTTTTCGTTCCGCCCCAAGTGCTGCATGAAGGTCCCGTTTATTAAAGAGCCCCGGCCGGTAAGCGCCGCGCTTCGCACGAACGTCGCGGACGCGGCGAGCGGCAGGAACAGCGCCGGCGCCGCCGGCGTGAGCAACTCGATCGCCCGCGCCACGTCTTCCAGTGCGTTACTAATCGCCCACCACCGCTTCGGGTCTTCGTCGTACTTCTGCCCGCCCAAAGATCCCGCTGCTAGTGTGCTCAGGCTCCCAAGCCCGTCCTTCAACACCCACTTTGTGGCCGCGGTTAACGGAAGCGCACCCGGGGTGTTGCCCATACCCAGCGCAACGAGAAGCGACTGCGCCGTTAACACTTCCAAAACGTTGCGGAATATCAAGCTCCCGAGGTGCCACCGAATGAAGGGCGCGTAGTCCTTTGACACACTTGTCGGGTACCCCGCGGGAAGGAAGATTCGGCGCAGACGTGGGCTGGAACGCGGGTCCCAGTCCCAGGACGAAACGTCATCCGAGGTTGTCTCCCCTGAAGTCGTTTCTTCTTCCTTTCCGTTCCCGGGGACTCGTTTCGCAGGGAAGGATTCGAAGCCTCCGTTTTTCGACGCGCGCCATCTGCGAGTAGCAGAACCGCCCGTGCTCACCTCGTCCACCACGATTGGTGCGTGCGTGTTTGTTTTGGCGACACCAGGGAGGTTGGAAACTTCGGAAACAGAGTCACCGCGAGATGCACCGACTCGCACCACGGACGTGCCGCCGCGTTTCGGTTTTCGGTGTGTCAGCAGATTCGACACGTGGTGCCGTCTCACGCGTTGGTTGCGATTCCGGGAAACGCCGGGCGCACCACCAGAAACGCCGACGCGATCAAAGGACACGGGACACCACGCGCCGCGGTGCGCGCCCATCACACGCATGGCGAATGCCAGCGTGTGACCCGCGTGGGGACGACGCAGGCGCGCCGCTCGGAGTGGCGCGCCACGTCGACGCGTGGGGGAGAAGCCGAGGAAAATAGTTCCGGTCGTTGGCTTTCTTTTGCGAAAATGTGTTTTCGGTTTCGGGAAGTTGTCCCGAATCCACGTCGGTGTTCGCTCGTGCGAACTCGACTCAACACGCGCCATATCTTGACGCACCGCATGCACCGTGTGGCCGCCGCGACTTTCGCGCCGCGGCCGCCCGCCGTGCACCCCGCGTCGCCGCGTGGAGGTCGCGGTCGTTTGGCCTGTGCCTTGCGTTCCACGTCGAAAAATATGCCCCTGTCGAGTTCGGTGGATTGCGACACGGCGCCTGCGGGCGCAACGCGCCGGTCGTTCGCGCTGCACCACCCCTCCTCTCACGCCGCGCTCGTGGCTCAGGGCATGGACGTGCGCGTGATACACATGGTGAGGCACGCGCAAGGCACGCACAACGTGGAGGTTGACGGTATTGGGCTGAAGCACCCGGTGAATCACGACGCGAGGTTGACGGATTTCGGGAAGAACCAATGTCACGCGTTCTCGCAGAGCGAGCCTTGCGTGAAAATAACACCCGGCGTCGAGTTGGTCGTGACCTCACCCCTCACGCGGTGTTGCGAAACCGCGCTGCTTTGTTTCCCGAGCCTTGTTATGAAGGACACCGTACCGTTCGTCGCGCACGCGTCGGTTCGCGAAACCGTAAACTTCCGGTGCGACGCGCATCGCGAGAAAACAGTTTTAGCCTCCGAGTTTGATCGAATCGCATTCGACGTAGACGGAACAAACGTGTCCAACGAAGATTCCCTGTGGCAGCGGTACGAGGATATCGTTAACTCATCTGGTGACACGCTGAACAGAGGTCAGAATTCGAAGCATGACACCGCACTGCAACGGGCTACGGACGACTCCGCAACGCGAAGAACTGCGTCCGATAAATCCGACCACAGGGAGAGTTGCGATTTAGTGAGCGTGGCGGATCGGGGGCGCGATTTCTTCGCCTGGCTCGGCACGCGGTCCGAGAAAACAATCGCGGTTTCCTCACACTCCGCGTTCCTGAGGTGTTTGTTCAGCTGGGGGCACGTGGGGGGGGTGCGGGACGCGCCGCCGCAATATTTGGACCACGTAAGCGGAAGGTTTGATGAGAAAGACAATTCCAACCCGGTGGTGACGTACGGGGACGATTTGGAGTTTGAGGCGTTCATGAGGAACGACTGGGCGAACTGCGAACTAAGAACGTTTCTCGTGGTGTGTTGAGAGGCGTCAGTTGAGAGAGAGGGTTTTATTGTCACCAAGGGATAGTAGTTATTAAAACCCTTGTTGTCACGGTTAAGCCATATTATTAGACCACTTTCAGGTATCAGGATATCCTCGCGCAGTACGCTATCCCCAACTCTCCGCGCTCCCGTCCAGGTAGTGCTTCATCCTTCCTTCCTTCGCGGTGAGGTACCCTTTGTTGAACAGGTTGGGTTCCACGATGCACGGAATTCGCGACACGATGCGGACGCCAAGCTTTTCAAGCGTCGCGACTTTCCGCGGGTTGTTCGTCATCAAACGTATGCTTTTGATGTTCATGTCCTCCAGGATGTTCGCCACGGCGGTGTACTCCCTGGTGTCGTCCGGCAAACCAAGCGCCCGGTTCGCGTCCACGGTGTCCAACCCTTCCTCGTCCTGAAGCTGGTACGCCGCCAGCTTGTTCGCCAAGCCGATCCCACGGCCTTCCTGGTGAAGGTAAATCACCATGCCGTCGTTGGACTGGACGTAGTCCATCGCGAGTCGCAGCTGCTGTTTGCAGTCGCACTTCAGCGACCCAAGCACCTGATTGAAATAAAAGAAATGTCAGTCTTGTATGGGCAATCAGTGAGGCGGAATGCGGTAAATGGGAAATACTTTCCTCGCTGGTGAAACAAGCGTCGTGCACGCGCACGGCGACGCTTTCCCGTCCCTCGATTTCCCCGTACGCGATCGCGACGGGTTCCGTGGTGGGCGCACCGTCAACGCTGTGCCTGTACCCGCGGACGCGGTAAAACCCTCTGTCGGTTGGGAGTTTGGTCTCAGCGACGAACGTGGTTTCGCCCGTGCTGGATTCGTCAAACGACATGGCGTTGATGGAAATAGGGCGGTTGTCGATGTCACCGACGATGCCCCGCGGGGGGTCCACGTCACGCGAAGAAGCAGCGCGGGTGGTGACGGAACCCACTGCCATTTTAGGGTTCCCATCACGTCTGCCACGCACCGAAAACCCGAAGGAACCCGCGACCGCCGCCGTCGACGCGCGGTATCCAGGTCGTTTGTTCGCATCAAACACACGCCACGACGCGATCGGTTTCTGTGTCGCATTCGTCACGCGTGTGCCGCGCCCCAGCGACGCGCACGTGACAGGCGGCGCGAGGACACGCATGGTCGCGTTTCCGAAATAACTCGATCGTCTGCGTCACAAAACGAACGTAGCGGTGGTGCCGTGTGTGCGTACGATGTGCCGACCCGATGTGACGCGGATGGGAAGATGCGTGGCGAAGTGCCGCCTGAACAAAAGCCGACACGCGCTTCCGACAATGCGCGAGGTATTTCGATCGCGCGGCTTTGCGTGTCTGGAACCTGGCGTGTGGGCGGACACCGAGTCGCGAACTCAAGCGCGGGTCGCGGGCGGTGTGGGAAACTTCCGTGGCTCCGGGCGACAGCGTGTGCGGTGTCGGAACCGAGAGTCGAAGAGGATAAGTCCTCCGAAACGCGGCGGACACGTGGCTTTTGGGTTCTGTCTGGCGACTTCAGATTTGATCGAGACATCTGCGATGTCAAAGGCGGCTTTTCTTTCATCGCGATTCGATCGCAAAGACCTTCACCCACAATCGCAACTTGACCCTCGCGTTGGGGAGTGCCGTGCAGGCGCGCGCGTGTGCTTACGGTGCTGAAACTCGTACGACGTATCAAAAGGGATGACTTCTTGCCACGTACGAACTTTCACGGCGAACCTCTCCTGTTTACCCTGTTTGCCGCGATTTCTGATCTCGATACATTAATAGGAGAAAGGTGCCCGGCGGCATCGTTTGCCCCAGCAACCTTTTGCGATGAATAATCGCCCCTCCTCACTATATACTCGTTGTTGAAACGAGAGTGACATGCCTGTGAGTAATTAGTCACAACATATTGTTAACAGAATGTTATGACTAATTGCCCATCTGGCCTGTATAGCTCAGTGGTAGAGCGCTTGACTTGTAATCTATCGTTGTGCGTGGTTGTGCAGGCACACACCCCCTCGCAATGCAATGAAGCAAAGAAATCAAGAGGTCTCGAGTTCAATCCTCGATGTAGGCATTTTTGGCATTCTGAGTACGTGGACGTCTAATGAAGGGTGTCACCTATCCAACGAGCCAATTTTCTGGTCAAACAGCGATCGGGAGGCTCCTGGGCATCCATCCGGGTCGATGGGTGATGCTCCATCTTGGGAAATTTTGGGACGTTTCCCCAAAATTTTAACGTTTTGGTTTTTGCTCCCCTCAGTAACGCTTTTCTCGGAAGCCCCGACGCACAACGACGCGCACACGACACCCTTCGCATGTCCTCCACGTTCTTTTTGCATGCCTGCGTAGCCTACGACGTAGGCGGCTCCTGGGGGACGTGCCCGGTGACGGGGTGATGCTTCCTCCATCTTTGGAAAAGTTTTTGGAAAAGTTTTGGCAAAATGATTTTCAGTTTCGTTTCGATCCGAGTTTTTTTCCTGTGTCAACTTCGGTAGCCTGTCCGACCTGGCAAGTCGAATGTTAGTGAGAGATCCGGTAACACACGAGGGCGCCCCGCCCGGTCGGCCCCCAACAAGTGGGGATGCCTCCGTCGCGGCACACCGCCGGGCACCGCAAGGCGGCGACGGTGCTGGCGATACTCGCGTTCGCGTGCCAGCCGTGCGGTACGTCCTGGCACCACTGGACCCTCCATCGTTGTTTTTGTGCACCACGACGCGCTTTCGCTTCGTTTCGTTTCGTTTCGTGCCGACCGGTCGCGCCGCGCTGACGATCTTCCTCCCCCCAACGCAGACGCGGTTCCCAGCGGCACCACGGAGTACCGTAACGTACAAATAGCCAGCCAGGAGTGGTCACCAGGTGGGTCACCGAGAGAACCACCGAGGGAAACACGCGCGTGTGGTCGCGTCGCACGCCGCCTCATCGTGAGACATGCCACGCGTAAATGTTTTGTCCACCTCTTCGTCGTCCCCTGACGATATCGCCGACCCCCGACGACCCCTGATGACCCGCCCAGCCTGACGATCACCCCCCGACCCGCACACACAGAAACCACGTTCGGCAACCGCGAAGCGGTGCTTCAACTCGGCGTACGCACGAACGCGGTGGGTTCGTTTCAGGATATCGGGTTCGGGTTCGTGGGCGGCGAGTTGGAACACCACCCGCCCGCCGTTATCGCGTACGAACAACAAAACTCGGGTGGTGAGACGAGTGGGGATTTAGTGTTCGGCACGCGAACCGGCACAGACGGCACCGTTGCTGCGACCGAGCGAATACGAATACGAAACGACGGGTCCGTGAACGTGAACAGCGTGCGGTTCATGGCGACTTCGCTGGGTACGAACGCGTCGCCCACGATTATCACTCTCGGCGGCGGCGTCGCCGCGGCGGCGGTAACCGGAACGTTCGCGGTGACCGGTGACGTGACCGTCGCGACGGACAAGTTCGTGGTGACCGCTACGAACGGCAACACCGCCATCGCGGGCACGCTGAACAGCGCCGGGGCCACGACGCTGTCCAGTACGCTAGGCGTTACCGGCGACGCGACGTACGCCGGCGACGCGGTTTTCTCGAAGAGCGCCGCCGTCGTCACGCACACATCTGCCACAGGTGGGCTGTCCATCGTAAGTTCACATGGATTCGTCGAAGTCGAGGGTGTGCGTTTCATTGGAGAGTCAATGGGGACCAACGGGTTCCCTGATTTGATCACCTTCACCAACGGAGTAGTCAACATCAACGGTACAATCGTCCATACGGGAACAACTGATCACACCGGCGACTTTGAGGTGGGTACGGATAAATTTCAAGTAACGGCGACATCAGGAGACACGACAGTCAAAGGGAAACTTGCTGTGGACGGAGACGTGACTGTCGGCAGCGGAAACTTCGTGGTAACTGCTTCTAACGGCGACACCGCCATCGCAGGCACCCTGAGCGCCGCCGGGGCCACGACGCTTTCGAGCACGCTTGACGTCTCAGGAGACGTGAACGTGAACAGCGGAAACTTCGTGGTGACTGCGAGCTCGGGGAAGGCGACCATGAAGGGCGCTGTAGAGATGAGCATGAACACGGCGACGATCTCTCATACGGGGACCAGCGGAGGGCTGACGATATCCAGCACCAACAATCACGTGGCCGTGGAGTCGGTACAGTTTGCGGGAGCCAACATCGGCGTGAGCGGCGACACGGACCTGATTGGCCTCGCGTCGGGAGTGATGACTGTGAACGGGCAGGTGGCGTCCACGACTTTGGATACGAGCGGAGCGGCGACGGTTGGGTCGACGCTGGATGTGACCTCGGACTTCACGGTGGGTGCGACGAGCGAGTTCGTGGTGACAGCTGCGGACGGCAACACTGCTACCTCAGGCAGTCTTGGCGTTGGGACGACCCTTGGCGTCACGGGGGCTGCGACGCTTTCGAGCACGCTTGGCGTCACAG
>Ga0222633_1000246_pt1 | contig 60324 bp, 63 predicted proteins | sample AntAcemetageno48_FD_179816 | JGI IMG/M metagenome (GOLD analysis project Ga0222633, IMG submission 179816) | Saline water microbial communities from Ace Lake, Antarctica - #48 | ecosystem: Environmental > Aquatic > Non-marine Saline and Alkaline > Saline | place: Antarctica: Ace Lake | collected...
TCCCCCCCCCCCCCCTTCGCGCGATCCATAGAACCCCATACGTCACCGGCACCACCGTTCTCGGGATGAAGTACAAAGACGGAGTGATGATCGCCTGCGACACACTAGGTACGTGTTACGAAAGGGCACCAGATCTGGAAGAGTTCCGATCCCAAGCAGTGTGCCAACTGCGATTTTTTTGGCGAAACGCAACCCTAAATCGGAGCGCGTGTTTTTTTCTCTCATCGTCGTCGTCGAGTCGCGTCGAGTAACACCTCGCTCACGTCTCAATCCATGAAACCTTTAACCCGCTCACGTCTCACACCTAACAAAACCTCCCCCCCCCCTCCAAAAAAACAGGCTCCTACGGCTCCACCAAGCGGTACAAGAACCTGCAGCGCATGCGCGTGGTGAACGCCAAGACCATCATCGGTTTCACCGGTGAGCTTTCGGATTTCGACTACATCATGACGCTGCTTGACGAACTCAACACCAACGATTACTGCGAGGACGACGGAAAGGAGCTCTCCCCGAAAGAAATATATAGCTACCTGTGCCGCGTGATGTACAACCGGCGGAACAAGTTCGACCCGCTGTGGAACTCGCTGGTGGTGGCGGGTTTGATGAAAGACGGGACGCAGTTTTTAGGCACGGTAGGGATGATCGGACAGCACTACACGGATTCGCACCTCGCCGCCGGGTTCGGGAACCACATGGCGCGGCCGCTTTTCCGGGAGAAGCACACGGATGACATGAGTGAACCTGAAGCGCGTGCACTTATGGAAGACGCCCTTCGCGCGTGCGTCATGAGGGACAAGTCCATGATGAACAAGTTCCAAATCGCGAAGGTTGAGTTTGGAAAAGCGCCGACGGTGAGCGAGCCGTTCGCGGTCGCCACGAGCTGGGACTACGAGAAATTCAAAAACCCGTCCGAGGTACGTATTGCGTTTCCCAAATCCCAACACTGTTTGCCCATGCAAAACTGACACTCTCTTTTATTATCTCAGTTCGCGCCCGGCACGTGGTGAGGAGTTTGTCAGTCTGGGATATTTGTAATCGAGCATACACTCTTCGTAATAGGTAATTCCCGTACTCTGCACGGCATCGAACCAATGACCTCGTTTTGTCGGTATTACAAACATTCCCGTACGCCTAGTGCCACATCGCCTCAACACCCTTACAGCGCGTGCGGACCCGTCGCCGCCGAGGCGAGTAACTGAAAGGCGCAGGTTTGGTGGCGCACGACTGTTGAAAATTTGTGATGCGACCCGATGGGCATCAAGTGCGTGGTTTCGCACAGCCCTTCCTTGTTCGCCATGGAGTACTCCAACGCTTGTTCGCTGTCGATTTTCTCCACGTGTTCCTCGAGTTTGCGCGTCAGCGTGGCCAACGTCACGGTGCCTGACTTGACCTTCCCCAGCAACTCTTTTTCCCAAACCGGGTCCACGCGCCACAGCTTCCCGCCGTTGCCGCCGCCGGCCGGGTCTCCGAAAAGCTTCGCCCGCTTCGACGGAGGCTCCTCGGCCAGCGCGCTTTGTGTTAACATCGCCGCGATGGCGCGCGCGCAATCGGGAATGTACCGCGACAAAACCTTTTTTTGGAAAAGAAAAGTGGTTAACGTCTTGTACGGGCAAACAGGGTTGGGATTTGGGAAAGGACCAAGGCCGTACCTTTTTCCGCGCGCGTCGCTCCTTCGCCGCCTGCGCGCGGACGATCTTCCCTTTCAGCTGCGTGGCGCAGGCTCTTATCGCGCGGTCCACCGCCTCAGCGATCTCAACGTTGTCGTCCCCGATGTACTCCTTCGAGGTTCCTTTGAAGGGAATTTTTGTGCTCACTATGCTGACAAAAATACCAATCTTGTCGTTGTTCTTGTCGATTTTGTACGAACTCCAGTTCAGCCTCTGTACGCACCGCGTCACGACGTCGCTTCCGGCTTCAAACAACAAAGGAATACGGTTAGCGAACCGAAAAACGTTGTGACCAGCCTTGACGTCTTTGCCTCCCAAGGAAACGCACGCCTCAACGATGAGGGGATGCCCGCCGCACGCCAGCGCGCCGCCCACAAAGCTCGCGATCCAATCCGGCGCCTGATAAGATAAAAAAGAAAGTGTCAGTCTGGTATGGGCAATCGCAGAGGCGGAATGTGTTGGGTGGGAAAGGCCCTTACCAGTTCCTTCATGATCCCTAGCCGTAAGTTATACTCCCCAGCTGGGGACAAACAGTCCCCACTCGGATCCGTGAACCGCGCGTAACTCAACAGCTGTTGAATACGCGTGGCTTGCGTTTCGGAAACGTCTTTCGGGGACATCGTAGGGTCGAAGCCTTTGCCTAGTTCCTTCACCAGCCGCGAGGCGTGGTCCTTTCCGATTGACGTGAACTCCTTGTTGAGAAACCCGAGCAGGGTTTTCTCCCTGGTTTGTGATAGCAGGGTTTTGATAAGCAGTTGGTCCTCGTTCGCCGCGCTCGGGTGGTGCTTCGTGGTGGTCGGTGGGCTGGGCATTACCAACGTGCGCCGTCGGAACATCGCGTCAACGTTGCCTCGGTTATCGCTACCCGCGCTGACGTACTTGAAGTGGAACTTACGGGAAGTAAAAGAAAGTGTCAGTCTTCCCGTAACTTGTGTGAGTAATTACTCTGGACAATCGGCAGTACTTCGTAACGTTTATATCCGGGATTGGGTAGTTCCGTAGTGGTACCGGACGTTCAACCTGTACTCCATAAAACGCAGGTAACAGTGCGTTTGTGAAGTGTTTGTAACAGCCGCGAGTACGCCAGGAAGAGTTACCAGTAGTGCACAGTTTTCAGTCACGGACGGGGCGGTAAACATGGAGGCGGGATTTGGGAAAGCCCCAACGCGTACCTGTGCGTACGGCGTGACGATGGCGAGTTGGCGGAGGTACGACAGCACTTTGTTGTAAAAGAAAAGTGTCAGTATTGTATATCGCGATGTATGGACAACAGTCACCAGCTTCGGTAAAATAGTCGTCCGGGATTTGAGAAGGCCCAATTAATTACCTACCTTTGTTCCGGTACGCGGTCCAGTTGCCCTCGATTATTACGGAGAGCTCGGCGCCGTGCCATTCTTCGTCGTTTGGGGTTTTGTCAACCGAATGCACGTTGGGTTCGTTCCTCTCGATGTCGATGTCCAGCACGTACCTGGAGCAAAACTTTTGTTTCGGCTGCGCGGATAAAATCTCAATGGGTAACCCGGTTGTTTGCTTGCTCCATATCAGGGCCATTTTTGACCCCAAACCGAACTTCCCTCGGGTTTGTCGCACACCGTACTTCGTCCCGGACAACACCTTTCCAAGCATGTTGGGAATGTCGTCGTGCTGCATGCCTTTGCCGTTGTCTTTGACCGTTATCCGGAAGAACGATTTCGCGCCCAGTTTTGCTTTGCTCCCGTCGACCCCCGCGTTTCGGTTCAACCCGCCTCCTTTCGAGCCTTTGCCGCCTTTCTCCTTGGCTTTCGCTAGCGCATCAACAGCTTTCGCGTCAGCGGCGACTTTCCTTGCCTCGTCCTTCACCCGCTTCGCGCGTTCTTTGTCGGTTTCGAAATCCGCGTACAGCGCGTTGTCCTTTACAATAAAAAAGAAAGAAAGTGTCAGTCGGTCGTGACGTGTGTCCGGGATCGGACCGGGTACGGAGTAGTGCGACTTCTGGTAAAGTGACACAGTACCATAGTACCGTGTCACTTTAATGGCGTACTATTTCAATTGATCAAAGTCAGACAGTACGCCAGTAAGAGTTACCAGTGGTAAACAGCCGTGGTAATCGGGCCGAGCAGGAAGGCGGAACTTGTTGAATGGGAAATAAAAATGGGGAAACACGAACCTTCCGCACGTGCGTTTTCAGCCCGATCTTGGTTTCGTACTCATCCAGAGTAACCTCTTCCACCGCGATATCGACATCAGGCAACACCCCGATTGATTCCGCGCTGTCCAACGAGTTCTCGATGAACTCGCGTAGCGTGGTGTACAGACTCTTGCCCGCGTTTTCAAAGCCCGCGATGCCTTTGTTGTCCAGGAAAAACTCCGCGGGCGATTTGCTCTTTAAGTTTTTGTCCCCAGAGGTCTTGGGCTTGGGAGGCATGTTACACGGCGTGTCACGGGGTTACCTCCGGCACTACACGCACACGCGCGAACAGCCTATCACCAACACTCTTCCAACGCGAAAGAAACCACGTGGTTTCTTCCACGCGGTCTCACTATGGCGCGCCAAACTTGGCGGATCGCGCAGCTGCTTCAAAATTCTCGGATGCCTCGCAAGGATTTTTGGAAGTTTTGTCTCTTGCAAAGTTTTCCGTTGAAGCGCGCTGGAAATCGCGTCTCGTATGAGCAAACAGGCTCGAGCAGCTGCCCGCGTTGTTAAACTCGTGCCGAAAAGAACTCCCTTCGCGCTTCGGACGTCACAGACACCCGCGTTTCCGCACGCACTCCGTCAAACACCTACCTTTCACAATGGTGCGTTTCGATCCGGCGACGCGTTTAGACGACCATTTGGGTTTTGCCGACCCGCGGGCGCGATCGACGGCGTGTCGCGTCCGCGATTCCGCGTCGTGCCAATGCCGGGATCAATTCCACACACGTCCGTCGTTTGCGCGAAATCCATCCGCCGAATGCGCCTTCCCTCGGCGCGCGCGAGTTGCAACGCGCTGGATACCCGGCGCGGTGTTTGCCGCCGTTACGTGTTTCGAAACACACGCACGAGTTTCGGGGCGTCGTCGCGGGGCAAGAAACGCTGGCGCGCGTGTTCGACCGCGTTCGACTCGTGTCTTTTTTTTAAAGAGGAGCTCTGTTTGAAAAACAGAAGCGGAGAATCCTCCGCTGTTGTTGACCGATATTCGGCGCCGGCGAGGGTGACGTGCGCGGTGACGCGACGTGACACACGTCCCTTGTTCGCGGCGGTCACGTGCGGCGATCGCCATCGCGGCGTGTGTGTTGTCGATGGGGCGGTTGCACAGCGGGACAGCCGCGAGACGCACCGCCGTGGCGCGTAGAAATTCGCCACGAGTACGCGATCAACGGGACCTTTTCGCTTTTCGTTTCCAAATTCAACAATTAACCAAAATCTTTTCTCCCTCTCGCCTGCCTCGTTCATCCCTCTCACCACATCCGCAGGCTGTTGGTTCCGCTCGCCGCGACAAAGGCAAAGGTCGCTCCACCGGTCTCACTGAAGAGCAAAAGCAAGAAATCCGCGAGGCGTTCGATCTTTTCGACACCGACGGCAGCGGCACGATCGACGCGAAGGAGCTGAAAGTCGCCATGCGCGCGCTCGGGTTCGAGCCTAAGAAGGAAGAGATCAAGAAGATGATCTCCGACATCGACAAGGACGGAAGCGGTACGATTGATTTCGAGGAGTTCCTGCAGATGATGACCGCGAAGATGGGCGAGCGTGATTCGCGTGAGGAAATCATGAAAGCCTTCCGCCTTTTCGACGACGACGAAACCGGCAAGATCTCGTTCAAAAACCTGAAGCGCGTGGCGAAGGAGTTGGGCGAAAACATGACGGACGAAGAGCTTCAGGAAATGATCGACGAAGCCGATAGGGACGGCGACGGCGAGGTCAACGAAGAGGAGTTCTTCAGGATCATGAAGAAAACCTCGCTGTTCTAAACGAGAGAGTGCCGGACCCGGTTACCAACCTCGGTAGACGATTCTACGCGATTTGTCTTGTAACGATTTAAAAAAATTGTGAAAACGACGCGCTTACTCTTATGTCTCTACTTTTTCTATACACTTCTATTACGTATTATACATCACGTACTCGGAGAACCAAACCAACCAAATTGAGGCATCACTGTGGGTCCGTGACTCGCCTGGCAACTAGCAAGCGCGCCGCGTCGGCGACGGCGCGCAACTCGCGGGTTTGTTTGTCCGCGCGCGTTTCCTCATACGTCTGGTCGCCGGCCAGCGATACGGTTTCCGCGTCCCACCTCCCTCCTCGAGGCCACGCGATTTTCGGCGCCAGCACAAACGCAACGGATTCGGCGTCCATTTTGGTTGTTTCATGTCGAACAGCAACGCTCGCTGCGAGGCGAAGGACGCACTCCAGGGACGTCCGACGACAAAGCGGAAGCAAACCGAGCAGCGTCTCCACCGCGTCGCTTTTCTCGGTCTCCGACGTTTGACTCGTACTCGACGTCGAGGGTAATTGCCCATACCCATTTCCGCCACTCCCGCCCCTCGCGAGCGCGGCGAACAGCGAAAAACTCACCAGGGGCTCGGGCATCGCTTCCAGATAGGCCCACAAAGCACCGATTACAACCGCAGGGTCCGTTTCGGGTGGAATCAGGTACGTCTGGTTCTTCGAAAACTTTCCAAGAAGCGCCGCGACGTTTTCGTGTCTGTTTTTAGTCGCGCCGTCAACGTCGTCGTCGCCGCTAATAACCCCAGCGAACGCGCTCGGGGTGTTGAAAAAGTTGGACGAACCGCTAAGCCACTGCGTAGTGGACAACACCACGTAAGGCACCGGAGCTTGCTGTGCGTCCCACAAACAAAGCGTCTCAAGACGAACTCCCAAAACGCCGCCGGGATTTTCGACGCCGAGTTGTTTTTTGTAACCTTCTTTTCCGTCGCCGCCGAGGACGCCGTCGCCGGATGCGTTCTTCTCTTTCAGCGCCGCGTCAGTCTTTTCGTTCGTGTCACTCGAGTTCTCCTCGTTACTGAATCGCTTCTCGTCTTCATTTCCCCCGGCATTCCCTGTCCCGTTTCTTCGCGTCACGTCGAAGAAGTTGGCCATCGCTGGGACGCCCGGCGCGGGCGACGGGTCGCTCGTCATGAGGTCGGCGACGCCAACTCGGAACTCTTTCGTTCCTTCCCGGAGCGTATCAATCGTGCTGCGTCCCGCTTTCGAAAACCCGTCACCAACCGTTCTCCAGGTTTCGTTCTCACGTAACCTGTCGTGTGTCACCCGTGCCTTGTCCGTGACGTTTTGGAAGAACGACGCCACGGACGACGCGCCGCTCTCTAACGAAGGCGCCACTTTCGTTCGCCACCCATCCTGCGCGTCGCGGAACCCGCTCACGGTGGAAGGGGCTATTACCTCGTTGAACGTCATCTTCACGGAATTTCCTAAGCCCTTCACGCGCGCTGTGACCGGGTTCAAGTGCTTAAACACTTCGGGCAGTGCAGACCCACTGGCGGTTGAAGCACTGGGGGCGTCCCCATCCTCGTTTGTTGGCAGATTTTCGGTTGGCAGGTCCGAGGTGTCAGATCCATGAGAAGAGGAAGAGACCGGAACCTGGCCGTCACCTGGCGTGTGTGGCCTTCCCGAGGCTTCCGCAGCTGTCATGACGCGCGTCACACCGGTGAAGACGCACACGCGTGGTGGGTCCGCGTGCGACGAACTGAGCAGGGGGCGGTCGCACCGTCGCCATGTTTTCTCCGCGGCCTGGCGAGTTATTCTTTACAAGTTGCCACGTGGACGACGCAATCGTCGCGACGCGTTGCGGATAACATCACACCCCCCCGCACGATGGCGTCTCTGTGCCCCCACACCGCCGTTCTCGTTCCGCGCGCTCGCGCCGCGCCCGCGACGCGCTCGCGGAGAGCCGCGTCCGTTCGATGCGCCGCCTCTGCGGCCGACGGTGACGCCGCGCGCCGGCCAGGTCGCCGCGAAGTGCTTTCCACCGGGGTGCTCGCGTCTGTTCTCGTCGCCTTGGACGGCAGCGTCTTGGGGGTTTCCCCCGCGACCGCGTCCGCGCTTGCCGGCGTCGAGTCCGGCCCCGTGCTCGTGGTGGGTGCGTCCGGGGCCACAGGGCGCCGCGTGGTGGCGCAGCTTCGGGCGAAGGGTGTTACCGTGCGAGCCGCGTCTCGTGATCCCAAAAAGATGCGTGCGCTCGGGTTGGAAGCGTCCGGCGCGGAGCTCGTGCAAATGGACGTCTTAGATTCCGAGTCCATCAACGCCGCGATGGCCGGCGTCGTCGCGGTGGTGTGCTGCACCGGGTTCACGCCTTCCCTGAACTTCAAAAAAGACAACCCCGCGAAGGTGGACCACGTCGGGACGGACAACCTGGTCGCGGCGGCGGTCGCGAACGGTTCCGTACAAAAGTTCGTGCTGGTCACGTCGCTTCTCACGAACGCCGTCGCCGCGGGCCAGAAAGACAACGACAACTACAAGTTCCTGAACGCCCTGGGAGGCGTGCTGGACGAGAAACTCGCGGCGGAGCTGAACTTAAAGAAAAGCGGCCTGGACTACACCATCGTCCGCCCGGGCGGCTTGTCAAACGAACCGGAAACGGCGGTGGGGAACGTCGTCGTGCGTGTGGTACTTCCCAAATCCCGACCCGACACCGTTTGATGCCCCGTTTGTGACTGTTCGAACGCACTACGGCCGTGATGTACGCAGTGCACTACGGCCGTAACACTTACCAAGGCCCTGTGGTAAATTGACACAGTGCTCGTGAGTTGACACGGTACTTCGACACAGTCCGGCTGTGGTAACTGGTACGAACCCGTACTCGAGACTCACTCGAAACACTGACTTTTTTCGTTCCCAACCTCAGGTGCGAAAAGAAGACACCACGTTCGGGTTACCCACGGACCCGGGGCGGGAAATATCAAGAGACACGGTCGCGGCGGTTTGTGTCGAGGCCCTGTTCGCGAGCTCAGCGTCCAACAAGGTGGTGGAAATCGTCGCGTCACTCGACGCGCCCGCGACGAAGCCGGACACCTGGTTCGACTGAAGAGAGAGAGGAAGTATTTTTTATTTTTAACTGGGGAGGAAAAAACAGTTGGATTGTGTCAGACAGGCTCGCAGACACTTTGCCTAAAAAATCACCACATCGACCGTTGCTTTCCTTTCACGACCAAGGCCGACTTCGTGCCCTTCCGATCACAGAGCGACGCGCGCGCGCGCGCGTGTTGTCTCGTCCCCACCTCGGCGTCGCGTCGCGGGTACGCACGCGCGGGTGGTGCTGCGGCGCGGAGGGCGCGGCTCAGACTGATCTGGTGGCGAAAAAAATAACGACCTCACGGTTGACCGGTGTTGACACGATTAGTCATCTGGTGTTGGCGTCCTGCCGGGCATGTCGGGCGGTGACGGGCGCGTCGCGCGCACCGCGATTTCGTACGTGCTTCTTTTCCTGTTAATCTTCGGCCTCGCGGGAACCGTGGACCACAACGAGTTCCGGAAACAGTTCAAGGAGAAACGCGCCATCGCGCTCGGGTTCTTCGGGCAGTTCGTGGTTTTACCTTTCCTCGGATTCTGCGCCGTGAAGGCGTTTGACCTGACGAGTTTGGGGGAACCAGGCTCGCCTAACCAAGGCATAGAGGCGGTTATTTTGCTGTTAACGACGTCAAGCCCTGGCGGGTCGTACAGTAACTGGTGGTGTTTCCTGTTCAACGCGGATTTGGCGCTGAGCGTCGCAATGACCACGGTGTCGTCCATTGCGAGCTGCGTGATGTTGCCCCTGAATTTAGCAATCTACCTCAACGCCACGAACAGCACGAACATCGACATAGAGTACCTGCCTCTTTTCATCGCGGTGGTTATTGTGGTGTTTGGAATTTGTTTCGGACTAATCGCGAGTGCCAGGTTGACAACCCAACGGCACGTGTTCCACGCCGTGGCGAACGTAAGCGGGTTGAGTCTAATCATCCTCGGGTTATTTTCCACGAGCGGAAGCAAGGAGGGTTTGTTTAACCAGGTACGGCCGTAGGCGTAGGGGCTTTCCAGGAATCCGACACACACTGTTTCAAGCCCCTCTTTGACTGTTTGAGTGGCACTGGCAACTCTTACAAATACATCACAAGTGCACTGTTTGCCCATACAGTACGCCCATACTCAAGACTGACACTCTTCTTTTTGCAATCACAGCCGTGGCGGTTCTTTGTAGGGTGCGCGTCTCCGTGCGTGGTTGGAATCGTGATGTCCACCCTTCTCAGCACGGCCGCGGGCCTCACGAAACCGCAAGTCGTGTCGGTGGGTATCGAAACGGTGTATCAAAACACGGCGCTCGCGCTGAGCGTCGCGTTGGCGTCGCCGTCGCCCGCGCGCGCCGCCGCCGTGCCCGTGTTTTACCAAGCCGTCCAGGTCGTCACGCTTTTCGTGTACTCCATCACGACCTGGCGGTTGGGGTGGACGTTCGCGCCACACGACGTGCCGGTGTGGAGAATGCTCGCCACGAACTACCAACCAGTCTTCCAGAAAGACACCGAGCGCGTCGCGGAGGAGCTGAGGATCGCGAAGACGGCGTTGAAGGAAGCGGAGAGCGAAGCGGTGGCGCTTGGTTTGCGAACCAAGTCGTTCCGCAAGAGCTCGAAATCGCCCGGGAAGTCACCCGCGACGTCAAGAGGCGCTTCCCTAAGGGGGGGTTCGCACTTCGCGGGTTTGTTCCGGGGTGGCGCGTTGCGAGAAAAGAACCAAAACCAAAATCAACACATAGACGCCGCATTACTGCGCGGCGGATCGGGAATGACCCCGGAGAAAACAAAACCCTTCGGCACACCGCCTAAGCACCGGCGCACGCGAAGCACGCCTGATGGGTTTGGGTTGGGGCTGGGGCTTGGGGAGATTGAAAACGAAGCCGCCGCGGCGGTCGGGTTGTGGGACGAGACGGGACACTGTCCAAAAACGTTTTCATTCGCGCACTCGCCGGTGGATTCCGATTTGGAAAAAGCAACCGGGACGGAGATTTCCGATTTCGTCACACCTCTGAAACTAAGAGTGAAGGCGCTGGAGGAGCTCAACATTCGCCTTGCACGGCAAAGCACGCGACCGGCGACGTACTGGGACTTCGCCAACGTCGTGCAAGGCACGGCGAGTTCCGCGGGGACGCGGCTCGCGGCGGCGGCGACGGCGGCGGTCGCGGCGGTGCGCATGTCGCGAATCGGGAGTTTCATATCCAACGCGGGGTCGTCCCCCGGTGGGTCGCTGAGGGGGTCAAGGGCGGGGTCCGTTGCTGGGACGGGTCGGGGGCTTGACGGGGACGTAAAAGAAGGGCCGCCAACCCCGAGGGGACCCAGGCAGGCGCCCCCGAAAACCAAAACAGGAACAGGGAAGCTTAATCGCGTGGCGCCTGAACCGTAACGAACGAGGCGGGCGCGGCGATTGACAAATAGAACGGGACGGGATATAGTCTCATAGTAAGGGGACATTAGGCCCACAGGGAGGCACCAAAGAGAGCACACGATTACCATATTACGATAATTAATACCAGAACTATACACAGCGTGTTATTCATTCGTAGTTCACGGTTCTCCTCGCCGCGACCGGCACGCCGTGTACCCGCAAACGGTACAAACACGTCCACTCGTCGTTTCCGTAATTGGACTGAATTTCAAACCGCACGTGGTCCACCGCGCCCGGCGGTGCGTGCCCTAAATTCAATTTCTTGGAACCGAGCGCGAACGTCTGCGCCGCTCCGACGGACGCTCCCCCCCGTAGGTCAGTGGAAAGCTCTCTGGAAAGCTCGTAACGCACCGTACCGAGAACGACCGTTTTTTTCCCGCTCGGCGGCGTCCTCGTGCTGTTCCACCCCAAAACCGTGATCCCCTTCGGCGCGCTTGAAACGTCGTACGCCGCGTTCGCGTCCACGTGCTCAATCGAAATCGCGGTGACAAAAATTTGTTCCCTCAACCTGATATCCACAAACCCTTTCGGGCCACGGAGGGCTAAGCACTCCCCTGGGACCACCGCGCTCGTAGAACCCGACAATAGCCACTCGTCTCCTTTGGGATGCACCCCGCCCCGTAACGACGTCAACGCCCGCGTCAATGGCCCCTGCGATTTCGCCACTAACGGCGACAACACCGAGTGCCCGACAACCTTGCCGCCGCCGCTGAACAGCGCGTAGTCCACGCGGGTTAGCTGTTTATCCGGGGTACCCCGGGCTCCGATACCAAATGAGCCCGCCTTCCTGGTGAGTTCATCCATCGCGCGCGTACTGGCCGTTTCGTGCGTCCCAACGCGTTTCGCAACCGCCGCGATCTCCAAACTTAACTCGGACCGGCTGTTCCGCAACCCGTCGACGGTATCGACGAGCGTCTCAATCTGCGTTTTCAGGGAGTTAAGTTCCTGCGCGGACAGAGTTGTGAGTGACGACCCAGGCGCGTCCTTCTTCGCATACGAACCCGCACTCGCCGCTACTTTCTTGACGAGTTCACCTACGTCCGCTTTAAGTTGCATAGCCGCTTTATCTTGCGCGTTCTCGTCCGCTTCGCGCGTTTTTTTCTCAGCCCGAATCGTTTCAGTCAGAGACGCGACGTCCAGTTTCAGCTGAGACAGTGTCTTGGCATCTTGAGCGGCGCGAGTGGTGATTTCATTTCTCAAAGCGGTGAGCTCCTTGGCGTCCGCGGCGTTTGTTTTTGTTTTCGATTCCGACGTACGTACTTTATGCGCTTTACGCAACGTCGCGAGTTCTGTCTTCAACTCAGCGAGCGCAACCGCCGTGGCCTTCGCTGCCGCGCCTTGCTCGCTCTTTTGCGTTTTGGCATCCACAGCGAGCGCCTTGTGCATCGCGTTCAAACTGTCGCCCACTAACTTGACTCGTCTCGCCAACGCTCGCGCGTCCGCGTTGGACGGAGAGCCGAGGGAGGAAACGCCAGTGCCTAGTGCGACGGAGACGGCGAGAAGCGCGCACAACAACACGGAGCCCAGGGACACCGTCGGCCATTTCCCTCGCGTGCTTGCCGTGGCGCCGGCTTCGTTGAACCTGAAATCGTCATCGTCGTGGAACCGCGTTCCGGTGCGACCCACAGTGCGGGGCTGGGTCACCGTACCTCCCGCGTTGGTGTCGGGAAGCCGCGAGTACGCACTGGGAGAGGCGAATCCAAGGCGCGATGTGGGGCCCGCGGGGGTGGGTGCGAAATCCGCAGCCTTCGCGAGGACCGCGGCGGCCGCGTTGTTGGCGAAGGATGGCCGGCCGAGGTGTTGCGACATCTTCGCGTATCAACGGGAAAGCGGCCCAGTACCTCGACTCGCGAAGCGTATCGAGACGTGTCCAAGGTGCGTGCCACAGTGCCACGGTGATGACACAGTGCCACGCGTAGGCACACCAAAACCAACACGCTTGTTGCAAAAACAACGGCACGATTTATTCTCGTCGTCGTCCACCTCGGCTTTTCCGAGGCAGAGGCCGCGGCGCACGAGGGGAGCACGTGCCTGGAACCCTTATAGGCTGCCGGCCGGATGGAGCGCGTTCGCGACGAGCTCGGCCGTTTGAAAGCATCGAAAGCCGCGATGGCGGAGGAGCGAGCGCGGTAAGCCCCTTCCCTGACGGCTCGTTGGCGCCGTACCCTGTTTCGACTTTCCTTCCCCTGCTTTGCGTGAATAAACCTCTCCCGCGCGGCGGCTTCATCACTTCTGACCACCTCATCACTTCGTACGCAGGCTGATGGCGGACGGTTTGGGTTCGGACACGCGCGAGATGGAGGACATGACCCGCACAGGGTCGGGAAACGTGGGACGCGTTGGTACTTCTTGGCATGGACGGAACGACCGGGCGGGTTCCCCGGGGACGTCCCCGCAGGGAAGCTTGACGGATGACGAGATGGCGCCGATTGCGACGCGTACTGTTACTAACGCCACGTTTCAACCCGAGGACGCAGAAACAACCGAGAATGCAAGCAACGAAGAGACGCTGATCCCCCTGGCCGGCATCAACGACGACGGGTATTTCGGGGACGACCGAGGGCAGTGGCTGCGGTTGGAACCGCGGGCGGAGATTGTGTTCGAAACGCGGGGGGGTGATGAGAAAACGGCCGCGGAGGAGGTGCTTGCGTTTTGCAACAACCACGGCGGGTCGTTTATCGTAGGGTTGATGACCATAGCGGTGCTCTGCACGGTGTTGATACTCTGGGCGACGCACTTAGAGGCGACCGGGGGTGGTAACGGGGGGAGACGCTTGTTGCGGAGGGAAGTGGGGATGGATTGATAAAAAAAATTAGACATGCTTTACACATGCTCGAAACACGCAACTGACAGCTTATCTATCTTTACAATCACTCTCTTACCCTCACTCGTGGTTCCTGCTTTTCAAGTCAACGTTCAGTCGCAACGCCTTGTCGATGTACCCGGTGAACTCCTCCGTTCTGCGTCGGTGCTTGGTGGGCGTGGTGCCGGGCGCGGGTGGGATGTACGCCATTTTGTGTTGCGAAAAACTCATCGTCGGCGTGGGATTCGCGTCCGGCTCGATCTGCTTCCACACCGCGGTCAGGCTTTCCTTGGCAACCGCGCGTCGGCGGTCGGCATCGGAAGCAGGGCTTGCGATACCAGCACTACCACTGGGGCTCGACATCACCGCGACCGCCCCGCCAGGCGCGATGAGAAGTGGCCCCAGAGAGTGCGATTCACGTGCTGCTTTGAGAAAGTCGATGTCAGCTGAATTCTCGAGAGGACTTGATCGAGGACTTGCCGACTGGTACCGCTTCAAAATGGACGTCTCACCGACGGGTGTGTCATCAACTCCATCGGTCCCGTGATGTCGGAAATTCGCTGATGTCCCTTCGTCTCCGCGGACGGTCAACGATAAGTGTCGAACGTTCGACCGACGCGCGTCCCCGAGACACGCGCCACACGCGTTGACGCGGCGAGCCGGGCGTTGACGGGTGTGTGCGTGTTCGGTTCGATTGTCGCGCTGCTGTGTCGCGCACGTCTCCACGCGCGCTCTGGTCCCGGCAGACGTGACTCACGACGCGGGGGTCCGTTCGACTTTACGCATTCACGGGGACCCACGGCGCGACCCACGGCACCACGATGACGTTGTTCGACTCCACGCGCACGCTCGGAACGTACGAGCAGCGGTCTTTTGGCAAGGACACACCGCTGGACCAGTCCGTTTCCACGCACATGGAGCGGTCCACGTTGCGAACCCCGAGCGATCGCGCGCGGGCGCCGGCTTCGGCGAAAGCTCAAGGGCGCGTGAGTGGTGCCTCGGTCGGTGACGACACCAACGAAGCCACATCGTCGTTTCCCAGCGTCACGGGGCGCACGAAGGAGTTCTTGTTACACGGCGTTATTGGGAGTGGGAAGTTCAGCACGGTGTGGAAAGCGACGCACTTACCGACCAACACCACGGTGGCCGTGAAGAAGGTTCAGATTTACGAAATCCTGTGTCAAAAGCAACGCAACGACTGCCTAAACGAAGTCAAGCTGTTGCAACAGATGAACCACGTCAACGTTGTTAAGTACGCGGCAGCTTTTGTCGAGGCGAACGAGCTCGTCATCGTGCTTGACTTTTGCGACTGCGGTGACCTCGCAAGTTTATTAAAAGACAGAGCAAGAGAAAACGCCCCCCTAAGTGAACGGGACATCTGGTCCATATTCACCCAGCTGTGCGCCGCCGTGGCGCACATGCACCAGCACCGGGTGATGCACCGGGACATAAAGCCTTCGAACGTTTTTCTCTCCGCCGACGGCGTCGCGCGGCTCGGGGATCTAGGCCTGTCCCGGTGGTTCTCCTCGAAAACCGCGCAAGCCCGGTCAATGGTAGGCACGCCGTACTACATGTCCCCGGAATGCATCCGGGGAATGCCGTACGAGTGGAGTTCGGACGTGTGGAGTTTAGGGTGTTTGCTGTACGAGCTCGTGACGCTGCGCAACCCGTTTTTCAAAGACGGGCTGAATTACTACACGTTAGGCAAGCTCATCACCTCAGGGACCGTGGACCCGCTTCCGGAAACCGCGTCCCCAGACCTAAAGCAACTCGTGTCAGCCATGCTACAGCGGGACCCGGGGGCAAGACCTTCGTTGACGCGAGTCGCCGCGTTTGCGGAAAACGCGCGGGTGAAAAATCGGTGATTGAGAAGAGACTTTTCGGAGGCGACGGCGGAGAGGTATTTATTAAATAGCGCAGAAGATACCGCGGTCCCTGTATTGCCCTGTATTGTAAGACAAAGTAATGTAAGAAGATTTACCCGTAACACACATGCACGTGACAGTGGCCTGGTGCGCACCTTCTGGAGAGGGAAAAACGTCGTCGTCTCTAGCTATGTGTCCAAGGGTGGACGCGAAGTCAGAAATCGAAACGCAACCCTATTGTGACGACCCTTTCGTTTCACAAAGCTCGCATGTCACAGGTGTGACGCGCGGCGGCGCGTGGTGTCCCACCATGCGCTCGCTAACCGAGCGCATGCTTCTGTGCGTGTTCCTGGGGGTCATTGCGGGCGCGCTTGTGGCGATGTTCGGGTGGGGTGGGGTGTCGGACGCGGGGGCGTTGGATTCGGCAACCGCGATGGGGTGGTTTCCCGAAAATTTGCGGCAATCGGGCGACGTGAAGCAAATCTTGACGTACCGCCGAGACGCGATCGCGGCGGCGACGGAGGAGTGGCGGGCGACGGTGCGGCGAACAGGACACGCGGATGCATTCGGGCTTGATGACGGACCGCTGGGAGGAGGAGGAGAGCCGGGGTTCGGAAGGAATGGGGAACGAACGTGATTCTCAACAATTTGGTCGGTTCGGTAGCTCCTAACTTTTTACATGTCGAGGTGACGCCTTTGTGAGAGGTAATAGTCCCTTCGGAAACTACGACCTCTGCTTTTGTACACGACTAAAACACTACCCCACTATAAATACAAACAAAACCTAACCCCTGCCTGAGTACAAAGCCCGGTACGAACTCAGGCCGTTTTCGGTGTCGTCGACGTCGACGTCGTCGTCGAAGGATCGGTGGTGGCTATTTTTATTTCTCGGCGAGACGGTTTCGCCGTCGTCGTCGTCGCGCGAAGCGTCGCTTTCGGTGTCGGACCCACAATCCGCGTCCGTGCCGAACCCGTCGTCGCTGTCGTATGGTCGCTGTTGTGACAAGGCACCAGTCGTCGCGGCACGCACAGAGCGCTTCGCGTCCAAATCGGTTCGCCTTTTCTCGGCTTGTTCTTTCGCGGCTTGAAATCGACGACTCGCCTCGGCGTCTCCCCGCACCGCGTCGATCGGCGCTTCGCCCTTGTTGTTCCTCGCGTTTTCATCCGCGCCCCTTCGCGTCAAGTACTCTGCAACCTCCCAGTGCCCGTACGCGTACGCGTAGTGCAGCGCGGTGTTGCCTTCTAAGTTCCATGAGTTCAAGTCAACCCCAGACTTGACTAACAACTTCATAATCCGCTTGCGGTTGTTCTGCGCGGCGACGATGAGCGGCGCGTTGCCGAACTTGTCGCGCGCGTTTTTCGATTCGCAATTCGATTCGCAAGCGTCGCGCTCGGAGCTCAGCAACGCCGCGGTTTCGTGGACCCTGCCGTGTCGGATTTGCTTGAAAATGGGGTGGTCACCATCAGATGGCAGGCTGCCGCCCTCACCGGCGGTGTCGTCGCCGTACTCGCTGTCCGACACGTCGCTGTGCGAGACGTCGGCGTAGTCGGCTTCGTGTGTTTTACCAGAAAAAGGGAAAGAAATTTCCCCTCCTCCCCGGTCCCCAGTCTTCCCTCCTCCCCGTTCCCCAGGAGGTCTCGGCGTCCCATACGCCACTCGCGCGCCCGCCAACCCGCGTCCCACTCGCTGCTCCTGCACCTGCCACACCTTCGAATCCCTAGTCACCTCCGCCAGTTCCACCGCCAGCTCACGAACCCGGATCTCGCTCTGGTCCTTGGAACGCCGGTACGCGTTGAGTTGCGCGATCATCTGCCGTTGTTTGTCGTCGCTTTGCTTCGCCGCGCGCCGCGCTCTGGTAATTTCGCTCTTCACGTCGCCGATCGCGACGTCGGCGAAGTCGGAGGTGTGGAAGGGCTTCACCGGGCGTTTCGGAGGTTCCGGAACTTCTTCTGGAACTTCCGAAACTGCGTACGGATCCGGGGATGACGCGCTCCTCGCCGTTTCGAATCGCGCCGTCGTCGTCGTCGTCTCGCGCGCCGGCGGTTCCGTGGGTTCCGTTTGCGTTTCTTTGGTTGAGGTACCGGCGACACTTGTTTTCGGGTGTGCGGCGCGGGTACTTGGCACGAGTGCAGTGCGTTCAGTACCTGGTACGGCCACATCCACTTCCCGTATCCACTGTAACGTGCGTTCGTGCGAAGCCTGCTGTACGAGTTCCGAAAGCGCGGCCGGGGTAATCGCGGGCGGCTGCGTCGGCGTCTCCGCCGGTTGTATTTCTGGAATCGTCCCCGGCGGTTGTATTTGTGTACTCGTCTCCGCCTCCAGAGACTCGTCTTCATCCCTCCCGAGCCACCGCGGTCCTCTGGGCATACCCCCGCCATCACGCACGGATGCCTCTTTGTGTTGTCGGTTCCGTTCGTAAAACGCGTTCCGTTCGCGTTGCTCCGACGCAAACGCCCGCCGCGTGGCCGTCGCCGCTTTTTGTTCCCACGCCGTCGCCATGGCAACGGCGTGTTCCAACGAACGCTCCAGGTCGAAAACTCGTGCCTCGGCAAGGGCCAGGCGCTCGGTGATAATCACGAGAGGGTCCATTTCGTCGTCGTTCTCGGCGGTGTCACCCGGAGTGATCGTATCCTCGCCGCCACGAAGAGACACGGAACCTACTGACGCGCCACCACGCATCGACCGCGAGGGAGCCTCTTCACGCGCATCGGCTGTTCGGGGCCCTCTGTTTTTTTCGGATGACGCGCCGCGCTTCGAGCTGAACATCCGGGACATCGCACGCATCTCAGTCCCAGCCACAGCGTTTCGTGGAGCCTACCTCCTCCAGAAACTGTCGGCACCGTCGTGCCCGCGCGGGCCACCGCGCGCGCACCTTATAACCACCTCCCCAATCTTCTCATTGTTAAATAATGTCTTCGTCCAACAAAACAAAGCAACGACCTCTTGCAAAAAGCTTTCATCAGTCTCTCATCAGACGACGACGCGCTGGGCCCTACCCGAGGGCCACGCGTCGTGTGTTTATTAGTCGCGATGCGTTTGGTTCCTCGGCGTCGAGCTGTCTATGCGGCGCTCGTGCTGTGCGTCGCGGCGACCTGCGTTGCGTCGGTTTCGTCGCATCCCCTGGACAAGTTCCACGAAGATTTCCCCCGGAACACGATCGTCAAGGGCCCCGGGTCGGTTGCGAAGGAACAAGAGACTAACGCCGATTCCATTTCGCGGCCGGCCAGCGCAACGGATGTCGTGGCGACCGCGGTGCGTAGCTGGCACACGGCGAATCCGCCGAAACCGCGTTTGGCGGACGTCGCGCCTTCGAACGAGGAAAGCGAGGGCAGCAGGGAGGAGGATGGGGGAAACGCGGATGCCGCGTTTTACGCGAAGCGCCGCGACGGAAAAGCAGACGGAGACGACGGGAGTGACGCAGAAGAAGTGCATGGAAGTGCCGTGGAGAGCGATGGGAGTGAGGACACGGCAAAGGACAGCACAGGCGATGCTACGCAGACAACCACCGACACCACAGAAAACAACTCGTCACCATTTTGCGCGCCTTGCGTCGGGTGTTCCGTGGATTGGGTCGCGGCGTCGGAAGCGGCGCGCCCGGGCGGCTCCGACTGTCGCGGCCACGGACCGTGCGGCTCGTGTTTCGTGGACTTAGCCGCGATCAACGGGACGTACGCGTTACCGCAGTTCGGAGACGGACACGACGTGAAGCGCGAAACCGGCGCGAGCGCAGCGACGGTGCTGAGGGCGATGAATATTTTTTCAGAGACGCTAAAAGCAAAAGCTTTGGCGGAGACGGGTAGTTCGCGCGTGGACGATACCTCAACGGCTGGTGCTGAAACAGGGAAACCAGCCGCCGCGAGCAAAGCGCCGTTCGTGAAGTTCGTGTGCGTTCCCGGGCTGCCGCGGCACAAAACGGTTTGCGAACCCGGTGTTCCGGTGCCGAGCGAGTTAAGGTTGGTCACGAACACCAAGTCGTTACAAAGGCTGAGCGACTTTTGCGGGCTCGAACAGATTAGTACCAGGTCGTGGATCGCGAACGTCGTGGGCACGGCGCCCGCGGGGTTACCCCTGGACCCGTGGACAACCCACCCGACCACCGTGCCCGTGAACCAAACTGGCATTTTCTCGTCCCCCGCGAACGGAGTCGCGCTCAGCGCGCTGTGCGGCCGCCCGACGTCGGCGGCGGAGCTCCTCCCCAAAACGCGCTCGCACGATGTCGTGCGAGCGGCGCTGTTTGATTTTCTGTTCTGCGCCGGGGACAGGCACACGCAAAACGTGTACGTCTCAACAACCGCGGAGTTGACCCTTATTGACAACGACAACTTGCTTGGCGAGCAGGTGTACACGCCGAGCGGCGGTGCGGACGATCGCCGGTGCGCGATTTCTTCGCTGTTCCTTCCCGGCACCATGGAGAGCTGGCGTTTGCGGCGGTCAAAGTTCTGCGCGAATCAACTCGGCACGTTGGATTACAGGTGCCACGTCGGGCCGAGCGGTTTGGTTGCGTTACCGCCGCGACTCACTACCTGCTTGGCGCACTTCGCGAAAAACGACCCACAAGCGACTCAAAACGAGTTCGGGTTGCTAGAGCTGGTGTACGCGGAGACGCTGCGTCAGCGATCGGGCGACTTGTTGGAGCACGGGTTCATGGAGGCTATAAAAAAGGCGGGCGCCGTTGAGAAGAGGATATCGGACGCGGCGTCCGGGGAACGGCCGACCGGGAAAAAGTGGGAAGAACTAAACGAAGACGAAAAGTCGAAAATGATGGCGTGGCGCGACTCAATGTGGCGACCCACGGAACCCGCGGTGTGTCACGGGTTGGCGCCGAATTGGAAAAACGCGCCGTTCGATTACAGGGCGGATGAAACGTTCGTAGGGGGGGAAGAATCGGTGGACGAAACGGGGGCGCAAATAGAAACTTCCTAGTCTTTGTAGTTCAAGCCGCGAAACTTGTTCTCAGTATGTGGGTACGCCGTTCGCCAACGCCCACTCCAGCATATGTCCTCTTGCGGCATTGTGCGTGTTAACGTCCCACGGACAGTCGTTCGCGCGCGCCCACTGCATTATCTCGAGGTGCCCGCTCCACGCCGCCCTCGAGCACGTTTGTGCGTCCCACGGGCAGCCGTTCGCGCGAGCCCATTGAAGAATCTCGAGCTGCCCAATCTCAGCCGCACTCCCGCACGTGTTTACGTCCCACGGGCAGCCGTTCGCGCGCGCCCACTGCAGCACCTCGAGATGCCCGCCCTTCGCCGCCCTTGAGCACGTCGTTGCGTCTCACGGGCACCCATTCTCACGCGACCACTGTAGAACCTCAAGGTGCCCGCCCTTCGCCGCCTCTGAGCACGTCTTTGCGTCCCACGGGCAGCCGTTCGCGCGCAACCACTGTAGCACCTCGAGATGCCCGCCCTCCGCCGCCCTAATGCACGTGCTTGCGTTCCACGGGCTGTTGATTCCGCGCAACCACTGCAGCACCTCGAGGTTCCCGCCCTCCGCCGCGTTCGTGCGCAGCCACATGTTCCACGGGCAGTCGTTTGCGTGCAACCACTGAAGCACCTCGAGGTGCTCGCCCGTCGCCGCGCCCACGCACGTCCACGAGTCCCACGGGCAGCCGTTCAAGCGCGCCCACTGAATCAACTCGAGATGCCCGCCCCTTGCCGCCGATGCGCACGTGTTAAGTTCCTCTGGCATCCGTTCGCCCGCGCCCACTGCAGTACCTCCAGGTGTCCACCCTTTGCCGCCGCCCAACACGTGATTTCGCTCCACGGTGTTTCGTTCTCGCGCAACTCCTTCAACTTCTCGAGCTGTCCGCTCCTCGCCGCTGCCCGACATAGGTATTCTTGATGCGACAGGCGACCTCCCCGATGCAGGCGCTCCACCGCGCTTAAACATCCAAGGTTCGCGGCTTCATCCTCACCAAGCTCTTTAAATTGAAGCCCCGTCGACGCCACTGCGTCGCGCATCGCGTGGCTCACCGCTGGGAGCCGTGCGAGACCTGCAGGGTCGTCGAAATACTCAGGTCTGAGAATGTGCTCGGCGACGAGGTGGTCAGGGAGGCCGGGGATGGCGTCTTGCGGGTTGGCAAGGCTCGCAGAAGTAGTGACGGTCGCGATATCAACGCTCGCGCCAGTCATGACGGTATGCGTTTTGCGTTTGGAGGACATGTGAAGGGTGTCGTTGTGCGTCGAGGCTTCCGAGAAAAGCGTTACGTTTAGGGTTGGAAACGCAAATTTACAAATGTCAATTATTTTACAAATCGCGTAGAGACGCGTCGATCCTTTCGTCTTTCTTTCGCTACACTACATCGGCGTCAGCCCAACCGCGTACCCCCCCCCCCCATCCACGAGCTGAATTTCCGACAAAGCCACGTTGATCGATCCTTGAGCACCTTGCTGGTCCGTTTGTCTTTTCGTTTTCTGTTCCCCAATCGAGAAATCAACCGCTGCGAGAATCGCGTTTCGTTTTTTCAAAGCGTCGCTCGCGAAACTCCCAATCGGTGGACGGTACCGCGTCAACATTAACGATGAAAGCACCACTGACACGGAGGACAAGGCCATGGCGAGCGCGGCTAGTTCGGGGGGGAGTCTCATTTTTATCAAAGGGTACAAAGCCCCAGCCGCGACTGGAATCCCGACCACGTTGTACGCCAGCGAGAAAAACAAGTTGAGTTTGATTTTGCCAAAAACCACCCTTACGATGAATAAAAGAAAGTGTCAGTCTTGAGTCGGCGAGTGTGGGTTCGTAACAGTTGCCAGTAGTGGTAAAATTTACTAGAGTGTACAGTACTACATACATCACGAGTACTGGCAACTGCTACGTACATCACGAGTAGTGCACTCAAAGAGGGTCCGTAAACGTAGGTGCCTGGATTTGGGAAAGCCCCAAACGTACCTTGAAATGTCAAGCGCGGCGACGACGTCCAGGAGGTTGGATTTCACAAGCACCACCCCGGCGGCTTCCATGGCGACGTCAGTGCCGGCCCCGATCGCGATACCGAGGTCCGCCTGCGCCATCGCGGGGGCGTCGTTGATGCCGTCGCCCACGACTAACACGGCGCCTGTTTGTTTGCCGAAGCGCTTGGCGAACGCGCGCGCGTCCCGTTGCGCGTCCTTCACCGCCTTGCGATAAATAAAAGAAAGTGTCAGTCTTTCGTAATGTGTATGAGTAATTACTCTGGACAATCGGCAAAACAATCGGAGGGATTTGGTAAGTGCAATACGTACGGTCACTTTGTCCCCCGGAAGCGCCTCCGCGACGACGGTTTGAATGCCCACTTGCGCCGCGACGGCGCGCGCGACTCTCCAGTTATCCCCTGAAACGATCGACGTCGTGACACCCCGGCTCGTCAGCGCCGCGATCGCCTCCTTCGCCTCCGGGCGGATCGGGTCGCTGACGCACACTAACCCGACGGGCGGGTTTTTTTTTTCGGATTTGCCCCCCCGCTGCAAGGAATCCTTGCCGCCGGCCGTGCCGGTATTCGCGACGTGCACCACGACCACGGTTTGGCCCTTCTCTTCCTCCCTTCTGATTATTTCCAGCAACGACCCGCTCACGACAACACCGCTCTCGTGCATGAACCGCACGTTACCAAGCGTCACCAAACAACCGTTGCGCAAGCTCGCCGCGACGCCCATGCCGGCGCGCGCTTCGAAGGAATCGGTGGCGAGCAAATCGATTCGTCTGGATTTGGTACTTTTGGTACCGTTATTTTCCTCGCCCCACCCTTTCCGCGCCGCGACCACCATGGCTTTGCCCACCGGGTGTTCGCTTGAGACTTCCGCGGACGCGGCGAACTGGAGGATTTCATCTTGGGAAAAAACACCGCCGACACCGTCGAGGGTCACGATGTTCGTAACCGCCGGTTTCCCGACCGTGATGGTTCCCGTTTTGTCGAAAATGATATGACTCGCGCCGTGCGCGGTTTCCAGGGGTTTGCCTCCTTTTATCAAGATGCCGTATTTAGCGCCGAGGCCGGTGCCTACCATCACCGCGGTTGGAGTGGCCAGGCCTAGCGCGCACGGGCACGCAATGACAAGCACGGTGATCGCAAAGAGGAACGAAAATAAAAAGTCGCCCTCCGCGGCGAACCACTCAACCGGAACGTACCCGCTTCTCGCGCAGACAAACCAGGAAATCCAAGTCACCGTGGCGACGAACACCACGAACGGCACGAACACGCCGCTCACTTTGATTGGGAAAGAAAAGGGTCAGTCTTGTATGGGAAAATAGTGTTGGGATTTGGGAAATACAACACGTACCTTTGTCCGCGTACGCCTGGATCGGCGCTTTCGCGACTTGCGCGTCTTCAATTAAGCGCACCACTTTCGCGAGCATGGCATCCGCGCCGACGTTAGTAGCCAGCACCAATGGCGACCCGCCCCCGGCGTTGATCGTGCCTCCGATGACGAACTGCCCCGGGATTTTCGTAACAGGCATGGACTCACCGGTCAGCGCGCTTTCATCCGCGCTCGTGTGCCCGGAAATCACCAGCCCATCCGCGGGGAACCGCCCTCCCGGAGTCACACGTAAAACGTCACCTCGCTGAAGCAACGCGGTGTCTACCTGTCGCTCGCCGGCCCCACTTGACACAGCCGCCGCGGTGGCCGCGGCGGTTGCGAGTTCGACGAACGCGTCGTGTGTCTCTTCGAAATCTTCAAAGTCGTCGGACGTCACTGAGCCTTTCGAGGTCAACTCCTTCGCCCGTTTCGCGGCGACGTCCGCGAGGTGACTCGCAACCGACCCATCACCAGGCATCTCCACGATCCGCGCGGTGGTGGGCTGCAGCGCGACTAACACTCGAATCGCGTTACTCGTCGCGCCTTTCGCCCTCGCCTCGAGCCACTTGCCCATCAACACGAAGGCGATCAAAACAGCGCTGGTTTCGTAAAATTGCGCGCTTCCCTTGACGAGCGCGGGCGCCGCTATTCCGGCGAGCACGACGTACGTGGAGTACGCGTACGCGGCGGACGTACCGAGCGCGACGAGCAAGTCCATGTTCGCCCCGCCGTGCTTCACCGCGCGGTACGCGCGTACGTAGAACTGTTTACCCAAACCGAACTGCACGGGCGTGGCGAGGAAGAACGAGAGTAACGACATCACAGGCAGCATCCCAGGCGCGGCGGCGCCACCCAAGCAATCCGTCATCAGCGCGGCGTGAAACACTTCGATCTTGTCAAGCACCATCATTAAAAGGAACAGCGGTACCGCGAACACGCAGGATAGGAGAAACTCTTTTTTGTACCGAGCCGCTTCTTTTTGATGCCCGGTGGATGTACCGGTCAACGCCGAGTCATCCTCCCACAGCTCGACGGGCGCGTACTCCAATTTCTCAATCGCCCGCATCAGCGTCCGCGCCCCGATTTGCGCCGCGTTGTACTTGACCAACACCTTTCCCAGCAGCTCGTTGGCTTCCACTTTCGTGACGCCTTTTAATCGGCCCAACGCCATCTCGATGCGCGGAGGACAGGACGCGCAGACCATCCCGCCCACGCGGAACGCTAACCCGGTAGCGTCCACCACTTCCGACGGGAACCCGTAGTTCGTGACGAACCTCGCGACCGTTTCGGGGTCGGGAGTTGCCAAGTGCGTCGTCGTGTTGTTGTTACGGCGTTTGTTTTGGTGGCCGCTCTCTCCCGGAGCATCGCCGAGCGACAACGTCACCGTCGCCGTCTCCGCGAGTAGGTTCACTGTCGCGCTGACCACTCCAGGACACGACAACGCGGCTTCCTCAACCTTCGACGCGCACGACGCACACGACATGCCGCTGACGCGAAGGGTTATGACGTTGGAAGCGCCAGCGCCGTCGCGCGACGACGAAGACGCTGCCGCGTCGCTGAACGAAGTCTCCGTTCCCGAAAATAAAGCCTCGCTGTCGTCAAAGCCTTCGTCCGTAACGTACGGAACCGTAGTGTTTTGTTGCTGTACATAGCTTCCTGTAGTAGTGTTTTGAACCTCGTCCTCCGCGACGTCATCCACTCGCAATAGCCTTGCGGTGTACCCGGTCCCGGCGACGCAGCGCACCAGCGACGCGCCTCCCACCGCGCACCGCACCAAGGCTTTGTGCGTTTTCAGATCCACGGACACTTGTTGCACGCCTTGTAAATCTTCTAGCGCCCTTGTGACCCAGTCTGAACACCGCGCACAAGTCATGCCGCCTATCGCGAGGGTCACAAGGCGCGTCGGTACCGGCGACGGGTCGGCATCCGTTGGAACCACGGACAACACGTCGAACCCGCACGTCTCCACCGCCGTTCGTAAGGAATCCAGACCGGTGGCACCCGAGTCGTACCTCACGGTCGCGGATTTCGTCTCCAAAGACACGGACACCGAACGCACACCACCCACCTTCTGCAGCGCGGAAGTCACCGCGGACGTGCACGCCCCGCACACCATCCCGTCGATGGTCAGGCGCGCGCCCGCGGGAGACATCGCGGGAGACGACTCGCCTGCACGCCTGCGCACGTTCGCGGCGCGCTGGTAAGTCTGATGAGCTCTGAGGAAGCTTGAAGAAACTTGCAAGAAACTCGTCGTCCAAAAAACGCCAGCGCGTAAAAAGCACACTTTAACGCGTCGACCCCCCTCCGCGCTGGACAACAAGGTAGTGCGACATCCTCGCGCCCACACGCCTTTCGCGCGCTCGACGCCGGTCGTCGCCCCCGGTCCGACCCCTCGGCACCCACCACCAAACAAAAAGTCTCGTCCGCTCCGTCGGCCGCGTTTCGCGTTCGCGTTTCGCGCCGCCGCTCGGCACGATAAAGCGTTTGCTGAGGGACACGATGGCGATGAGCTCGTGCTCGATGTGGACCGCGCGACGCGCTGAGGCGTTCGGTGGTTCCGGGCGCTTGTCCACCGCGGCACGCGCGCCCGTGGTGGCGCGGCGTCTCGTCGCCAGGCTTCCCAGTCGCCAGGTTCCGTCTTTCGCCAGCGCGTTCGCCCCCCCCACAAATCGCGCCATCGCGTCGGCGGCGATGCGCACATTCGCGTCTCGCGCGAACGCCCTGGCGTCGGCGGCGAAGCGACGTTCTGGTGATGCAGCAGTCGTGCCACACGCCTCGGCCGATTCCTTCGCCGAGCTGGGTTTGGACAAGGAGCTCGTGGCCGCGACGGACGCGATGGGTTTAACGTCGCCCACCGAGATCCAGGCGGTCGCGATTCCGAAACTCTTCGCAGGGGGTAACTTTCTCGTCGCGTCGCAAACCGGAAGCGGCAAGACTCTGGCGTATTTGCTACCGGTGATACACCGCATGCGACGCGAGGAAGCTGCAAGTGGAACTCGGGCGCGGGCGAAGCGCCCGCGGGTGCTGATCGTGGGGCCGACGAGGGAGCTGGTGGAACAAGTAAGAGGCGTGGCGAAAACGATTTCGCACCACGCGCGGTTTTCGTCGGAGATCATAATCGGCGGCGAGAAGTTCGCCACGCAGCGGCAACAGCTGGACCGGCCGCTCGACGTGGTGGTCGGTACGCCTGGCAGACTAATTAAGCACATGGAAGAGGAAAACCTTTTCATGTCTAATTGCACGCACATCGTGTTGGATGAGGCGGATACGCTTTTCGAAGCCGGATTCGGGGACGAAATTAAACGGCTGTTGCGGCCGCTGAAGAAAGACAACCCCGACGGCACCAAGAAAACCGTCATCGTGGTGAGCGCCACGATGTCCCAAAAAGTCATCGCGCTGATATCCGAGGAGCTTGCAGATTTAGTCACAATAGACACCCCCTCGCTTCACAAATCCCCGAAACACCTGAAACACAGGTTCGTGGATTGCCCGGGCAGCATCGACAAGATGGCGGTTTGCGAACAGATCGTGATGGGCGACTTCCGCGCGGGGAAGAAAACCATGGTGTTCTGCAACACCATGCCTTCTTGCCAAGCCGTGGAGTACGCCCTGACGGAGGCTGATATTCCGGTTGTAATGTACAACGGTGACATGACTGTTGAGGGCAGGCAAGCCAGCATGAAGGAGTTCACGGAGGGCGACTTCACAGACGGGTCGGCGGTCGTGATGGTGTGCACCGACCTCGCCGCGCGCGGACTCGATTTCGGCGGCGCCACCCGCGGGCAGGTGGAGCACGTCCTGAACTTCGACTTCCCCATGAATCCGGTGGATTACATCCACCGGAGCGGGCGCACGGCGAGGGCTGGTGCGACCGGTAAGGTGACCAACCTGGTGGCCAAGAAAGACCGAGTTTTGGCAAACGAAATCGACCTCGCGGTGAAACTGGGGAACCCGCTGGACGCCGCCACGTCGTCGCGCGCGGTGGCGGATGCGCGGGCGCGAAAAGAAACGCAGGCCAGGAAGATGGCCAGGGAGGCGCGGTTCGACGGAGGCAGGGGCGATAAGGGAAGAGGAGGTGGCCGGGGTGGAAGAGGTAGCCGAGGAGGGAGGGGAGGCCGGGGACGAGACACGGCTGGTGTCAGCGCCGGGCGGGCGCGACGCAGCGGCACCAGGGGCGCGGCGAGGAACGAAGAAGGCGAGGGAAATAGTGCAGGAGGCCGGGGAGGAGGTAGGGGAGGTCGAGGAAGAGGTTAATCGTGTGACGATTTGTTGATTTATAATTCCCGTTCCGATACGTCGCTTTACCCGATGAGTTTTTCTTTGACTTTTTCCATCTCCCGCGCGTTTGCGTTTCCGGAAACAAACCCTTCCCGCATCGGGGCTTGCTGGTACCCCATCCCCGCGAAGAGACACACGAACAGGGCGGCCATCCCGGGCGCGCTGGCGTGTTTCTCCCACATCAAGCAGTTCACCACCACCGTGGCTATTTTGCACATCGTCCCAGTCACGGTGAACGTGGTGGCGCTGACCTGCGATTGTAAAAGAAAGTGTCAGTCTTGTATATCGTGATGTATGGACAAACAGTCCAGAGGTAATGCTCCCTTCTGGTACGACTATATCGCGATGTATGAACAAACAGTCAGAGGTAACAGTCCCTTGTGGTACGAGTATGGGTAAACAGTCGGAGGGATTTGGTGAAAGGACGCACCAGCCCGCGCAGGTTCATGGAGCTCCAGCTCATCACCAAACCCGCGACGCAGGACACGGAAACGACGCAAATGTCCGCGGGGGTCCAGACGTGCGCCATCGCCCCAGCGAGCTCGCCGTTGCAAATGGTGAACACAAACATACAAGGCGCGGCGAGGGCGTTTTGGTAGTAACTCAGTGTCCACACCGACAAGCTCGTTTTGTCCACGATCTTTTTGATGTACACTGCGGTTGGTCACGAAAAGGGTCAGTCGGGACCGTGACGTGTATGCGCGAACAGTCGGGCGTAATCGGGCCTCCACAGTCGGGCATAATCGGGCCTCCAAAGTGCGTTTGCGCTGCGTGTATTTGTTTTAGTTGCCAGTGAATGTTACGGCCGTAGCGCGCTCGGCCGGGGGCGGTAAACGTCGCGTTTGGATTTGGGAAACGCGCGACACGTACCGGCGTCGAAGGCGAAGCACGCGTACCACACCCCGACCCATCCATACGCGTTGACTTCGAAGTTCGCATCCGTTATGACGTACGCCAGCGCGCCTAAAGACACCACGCCTAGTGAGGCCCAGCTCCTTATGTTGGGCCAGGCCCTGCCTAAGAAAAACCGGTCCAACACCGATACCAACAACGGCACCGAACAACGAAACACGATGAAGGTCTCCACGTTGGCGTACTGCAGGGTTTTGACGTTCGCATAAAGTGCGCCTAGAAACCCGAGGGCGACGAACAGGAACGGCCTCGCTTTTTCCCACTCGAACGCGTCCGCGTTTAGATGGCCCGTAGTGCTCAAGACGCCGATGATCGCGGTCGTCGCGAGTAACTGCAAGCAAAGCAACACCGAGGCGTGGGGAAAAAAAGTCACCGCGAGTTTGTTGATGATGAGCATCATGGACGACGTCACCGCGTACGCGGCCATCCCCACGGTTGTTTTGGTCATCTTCGCGAGCTTCGCGGGGGCGGGGACCGCGGATCCCGACTCCAACATCGCGAGGAACGCGGGGAGGTGCGCCGCACTCTGCGAAACGATTGCGATCGTCGATGAAAGGAGCACTCGGGTGCAGCTGCGGTCGGCTCTAAAAACTCAAATCACCCGCACACGCGGGTGTTCTGCCCACAAAGCATTGCCGTCCTCCTCGTTCGCCCGCTCAAAATTCTTCTTCGGGAAGACTTGCAGACGATTGGCGGGAGCGTCAAACGTCGACGCACCCACACGCACCCCCTCCCCACTCGTCCGCGCAGGACGTGCGATGCCTTCGCGTCCTCCACGGAACTGCCCATCGATCAACACAACCGGCTGGAACCAAACTTGGGAGGTAACCAAAGAGTCGTACCGGAATAACTAAGCGCGCGAAAGGACGCAAAGGACGCGCGAAACGACCGCGGAGGCCGCGTTACGCATTCCGAGTCAGATTCCAAACCGATAAGAAACCACCCACGATGAAGTTCCTGGAGGATGTGTCGCTCAGCGCGTACGTGACCCACGCGACCCTGCTTGACTCCCACGACCGCGCGTACACGGCACGTGCCGTGGATCCCGCGCTCCGTCGAACCCACGCCGTGCCGTGGACCTCGCGGCACCCCTTACGAGTTCTTTTTCCATTTATTCTCCCGCGGTTCAAAGTTATTCCCAAAGGACACACGGTCTTCCCGTCCCCCGTCCGCGCGCGTCTGACCTCCAAACCCACCCACATCAAACACAGCCTCAACGCTTTCCTCAGCGCCGTGAATGTGGGCGACTACGTCGTGCACGGCCAGCTCGAGGCGTACTCATGTGCGTTTTCACTCGTGTTTCCTTTCCCCCCGCCTCGTCGGACGCCTCGAAAGAAACGCGAATTGACCCGCGGAGGACAACGACGACTTTCCCTTTTTCCAGAACGACTTCATTGTTCAATCTGAAAAAGGTTTCAACACTCGCTCGCGTTTCGACCGCCTTTCTGACTCTGTGTCCCTCTTTACCCTGTTTCCACTCCTCCTCCCCAGGCAAGCTCGCCGGCATCGACAAGAAGCTCAGCAAGAGTCTGGACCAGGAGGTGGTGACGATGATGGCGGGTAGCCCTAGCGCGCTGTCGGTGTCGCCGGTCGGTCCGCTGACGGACGCGGGTAGCCGGAAAACGCTCATCTTCCTCATCCTCACTCTGAACCACATGTACCCTGATTACGACTTCTCCGCGCTTAGGGGGCACCACTTCACCAAGGAAAACGTCTCCGCCTCCTTCGGGGGGACGTCTTCTTTGGGGGAATCGCAACCAAGCACGAGCGCGCAAAGTATCGTTCAAGTCACGCGGGTGAAGAATGAGATTGACGGGTTTCTTCTTGAAAGCGCGAGGGTGTACTCCGCCACCGTTGGCGCCGGTAAGTAGGGTTTAGGGTAGTATTTCCCAACCACCACACATCACCTCTGCGATTGCCCATACCCCGACTGACATTTCTTTTGTCACAATCAGGCGCCGAACCCCTCGCTTCGGAACTGTGGCGAGCAATCGACCAAAGCATCGCCCTTGTGGACTGCGACGTGTACACGTACAAAGCCGTGGCGGAGGGGGACCCGTTTTGCGACGACGGTAACCTGTGGAGCTTCAACTACTTCTTCTACAACCGCAAGCTGAAACGCATTCTTTACTTTTCGTGCCGAGCGGTTTCGAAAACCGCGGACGAAGAATCCGTCTACGAAAACAGCGACGACGACTTGAGTCGTCCTGCGCGGGACGACTCGTTCCTCGCGGAAGGCATGGAGATGGACGAGGACTTGTACTAGCTACGTTCGGCCGGAAAAATGGTGAGACAAAGACACTGTAAATAGACTTTTTTTTTTTGAACAAACACCACGGATAAATCTCGTCTCTTGTAATTCTTTTAAAACTTTATGAAACTCGGTAATTATTCACACGTTGTGCGCGCCGCGCCACTTCCCGCTTCCCGCCGCTTTGCCCGCGCGGCTTGTTCTTCCCAAAAGCGTGAACGCCCTTCTTAGCGCCAGAAACGCGATAAAGGCGACCCCCACCAACGCCAACACCACCAGCGCCAACACGGTGCCCAAGGAATCGGCTTTCTTTCTCAGCTCAGAAACGGTCCGCGCCGCTGCGGCGCTCACGCCGTCACCGCCGCGCGCGATTTTACCGCTCACCTCCTCGAGCAGCGCGGCCCGAACCCGTTCCACGATCTTGTCGTGGTCGGGACTGCTGCCGATGTTGCCCTTCTTGTCGCCATCCTCGATGGTCGTGGCGACTGCCTGCCAGCACGCGTCGCCAATTTCCCCGGCGTTCCTCTGCAAACACCCGAGCACCGAACCCGGGGCTTGGAAGTCCGCCAACTCTTCGGTCGCGCCGCACAGTTTCTCCGCGGAGCCGTCGCACATCTTGGTAGCGGGCGTACCCACTCTGAACGCTTTGAACGACTTCAGTACTGTTTTCCGCAGCGCCGTGGCGCACTCCGGAATTTCAACCTTGGCAATGGAACGCACCAAGCACGTCAGCGGGTCTTTGAACTCCTTCGGAGTGTCTTCGGAAGACGCGCTTTCGTCAGCCACCGATTTATCCGCCGCCGCCGCGCTGCGCTCCGCTTGCCAAACCGCGTCCGCCCCCGCGTCGCAAAGCCGCGCGGCTTCCAAAGGGCAGTGCTTTTTGACCATGTTGTTGAACGCCATGTGCTTGTTGGCTCGTTTCGAGAACCGCGTAAGTTTTTTCGCGCAACTTCCGTCCATCTCGTCGTCCCCGCTTTTCGCAAGCAAACACTCCAGCAACGCGCCGTGCCCCGGCTTGACGTCAGCGCACAGCGTCGCGGCGGACGAGCTACAGGCTCGTAAGATCTGCGGCTTCAACCGGATGTCCTCGGACTCGTTGGACTCGGCGCCGATTTCGGCATCCAAACAGGCTTGGGACAACACGTCGGGAACCGCGCGCAAGCACTCGTGCACTCTGCCGTGGCCCGGCTCGATCGTTGAGCAGTGCGCGATGACCTGTGAGCGTTGGTAACGAAACGCGTCAGTTTTGAGTCTTGAGGATGGGTGTCCTGTATGGGCAAACAGTGCACTTTGATGTATTTGTAACAGTTGCAGTGCTGGTGACTGGTACCCGTGGTGCGCTTAAACAGTCAAACAGGGGCTGTGAACGGTGTCAGGATGTGGGAAACGCGCGGCGCGTACGTCGTCGTGGCACGCGGCGGCGAGCGGCGCGTCCAGTAGGTAGTTATCGGCGTGCGACATCATCAGTCGCAGCAGGGCGTTGCGGCAGTCAGGTTTGGTGACCTCGGCTCGTTTGTCTTTCAAACACCGCACGACCCGGCCCTCGCCCGGCTCAACGCCAGCGCACAGCAGTTTCAAGTCGCTGTCGCAGCTTGACGAGAGTTCCTTGTGCAGCCGAACGTCGCTGTGTGACCGTTTCTGGTCGCCGAAAACCGCCTCGCGACACGCCTTGCCCACGCGTGGGTCGTCCAGTTTCTCTTGTAAACACCGAATCACCCGCCCGCCCCCCGCGGCGACGCCTTGGCAAAGCACTTGTGCCTCGCTCGCGCACTCGCTCGCGAGCGCGTACTTGAACCGCCAATCACCCGACATCCAGGTTTCCCGCTCAAACAGTTTCGCCTCGCACTCTTTCCCGTACCCGTCCTTCCTGTGCTCGGCGAGGCAACGCCACAGCCGGCTCTCCCCGGGCGCCACGCCGCCGCAGTGCTTTTGCAGGTCCCCCTTGCACGCCAGCGTCAACGCGGTGTCCTCACGAATATCCCCAGAGGCGGCGGCCATTTTTTTCGTAACCTCAGAGGCGCACGAAGCGTCGTCCACGTCGCCGTCGTCGAACTTCCGTTTCAAGCACTCCAACACCGTGCCCGACGAGGAAACCTTGGTTTTCGCCGCGTCCAGCTCGGCGTGACACATCGACTTCACCGTACTCGCGCACGCTTTGCGAAGCGCAAAGTCGAGGCGCCAGTCCGCGGCTCTGCGCACGACTCTGCGGTCGAGAATCTGGCGGCACTCTGACGAAAACTTCGCGGCCCCGACGTGCGCTTCGAGGCACGCCAGTATGCGCCCCTCCCCGGGGGTGACGTCACCGCAAAACGCGTTTTTGTCACCAGCGCACACCTCGGCTAAAAATCCGTCGTATCGGATGTCCTCGCTTTCCTCGACTTCGCGTCTGAACACTTCCAACTTGCACTGCGTGCTCAGTTCCGCGCGGTTGTCTTTCAAGCACTGCTCCGTGGCGCCCCCGCCCCACTTCGTGCCCGCGCACAGTTTCACCCGGTCCTCCTCGCACATCAACGCCAGGGGTGCGTCCAGCGATATGTCCGCGGCTTGTTCGATTTGCCGAAACCCCACAACCTTGGCGCACTCAGAATCAAGCGTCGCTTTGTGCGACTTCAAACACCGGAACACCAGCCCCAGGCCGGGCTTGACGTCGGCGCAGAACTTTGAGATGTCGCCCCCCGCCACGGCTTCGCCTCGCGCGGCGTTGTTCACGGCGTCGTCGTCGTCTTCCGGGTCAGGCTGTGTATCCACCTTGTGCGTCGTGGCCTTGTGCCCGCCGCCGCACACGGACATCAACTCCGCGTCTTTCCGGATATCGGTGAACCGCCGTTGGTACGTCTCCCTCACCTCCGCGCGGCACGCGGGGGTCACGACGTGTTTCGCCCGCCGTTGGTGCACCTCCACGATGTTCGCGTGCACGCACTCGAAGTAGGACTTGTACGGCCGGTGTGGGCGTTTCGTGTGTGCTATGGTGGCCACCGCGTCGGCGCCGCCTTGCGTGTTTTCCATCAGCTCTGCCAGGGCGTTTACTTTCGCTTCCAAATCGAAAATGCGTTTGTCTTTTTCCGACGCCTCCACCGGCGCCGCGGGCGGGTCCTCGTCCACGCCCCAAGGGTCAGGAGCGCTCAGGTGCTCCACCACGACAGACTCCTTGGCTGTCAAGTCCTGGAGCAAGATACGACGACGCTCTGTGATCGCGGGCTTTTCGGTGTCCTCAGCAGACTCGGCGTCTTCGTTGTCTTTTTTCTCGGCACCTCCTCCCGGGTTTACCTTGGTGAATTTCAAGTTGCTCACGTGCGTGTTTTCCATTTCCGTTGCAGCGCAGAGCTGTTTGATTTCGGCCTCGCACTTCCCATCAGGATGCAGGTCCTCCCTGCCGTGAAAGCTGTCAATCGTGGCGGCTTGCGAGTGTAACAAAGACGCGAGTTCCTGGTAATCCGCGCGTTTGTTTTTGTCCGCGGTGTTTCCCTTTTTGCTCCCCTCCGTCTCCGCCAAACCCGCCGCGACGTCGATGATCTCGAAGGGCATTACGGGCATGGCGTCGTCCGAGGTACGAACCCACTCCGTTGGGGCCACTTGTTGTTTGGCACCCTGGAAATGCGCAGCCGCGTCGTAGGACTCGGTGTCGTCCTCGATGGATGCCTCGACATCGACCGATGTCGAATTTTCGCGTTCGCGCGCTGCAGATTCGACATCGGATGTCTCCCCCGCGACGCCCTTGATCACAAGCGCCACACCGAAACACAGAAACACGATACACGCGTTTCTTGTCAAATGGCGAACTCGCCGGCGACACGATGCAGGGGGCATGCCCATCGACGCAGGTGTCCCGATGCGTCCGCGGTGTGCCTGGTGTGGCGAAGGCCGCGGCCTCAAAAAGGTGGCAAAGTTCCGGACGACGCGAAATATTCGCAGCCGCGAGTATGAAAACCTCGTCGATGTGCTCCTTGGTGATCCAGTCCGCACCGCGCGCGCGAGGCTCGCAACACCTTCCGTTCGCCATGGCCAGCGCCGCGGATCGTTTCAACATCAACAACCAGCTGGAGCACCTGCAGTCGCGCTACGTCGGTACCGGGCACGCGGACACGAACCGCTTCGAATGGGCGGTGAACATCCACAGGGATTCCTACGCCTCGTACGTGGGACGGCCCACCATGATGCAGTACTTTGCGGTCGCGGAAAACGAAAGCATAGGCCGGGTGCGGTATAACATGATGCAGGTACGTTGTTCGTACGACCGCGTTACCGCTGTAATTTAGGCGATGATGACACCCCGCGCACGGTATCGGCCACAAGTGTGGGGTCCGCGACAGGGACGAGACGACGCGCCCCATCATGAAGAGAGTCAAAGGGCAACCCTAACTAATTCTGCGTCTCTCTGCCTGGCATTGAATTTCGCCTCGAACAGCCGCCGGCGCATCTCTCTGTGTTCATAACCGTGACACTTCGTAATCCTAACCCTAAACCCGGAACCTAAACTGACCTTCCCTTTCCGCCCGTCCTTTGTCATCCCAGAAAATGCTGCTGCCCTGCGGGTTGCCCCCGGAGAGAGAAGAGGAGTAAGCGGCGAGGAGCGCGGATTCACTCCGCGTGTACTACGTATCATATTGTCAAAGAATCAGCATGTACACCATCGTGTCTTCTCAGTCCCTCTCGCGCGCACCGCATGTCCCCCGCGTGGACCACGCGCACCGATGAGGTGCGCTACGCGCTTCACGCCAAGGGTCTGGATATCGTCGTCCCGCTGCGTCTCCGGTGGTACAACGACGTCGCACCGCCAAGCTCGCTAATCACGCCCTCGAGCGGCGGTGCGCGTGGCGACGCGCTTGTGGTGCTCGTGGGCAACAGCCGCGCGCTGTGGCCTGCGTTCTGCGCCGCGCACGACACCGACCCAGTCATCGGCGACGCAACGCACCCGGTTGATTTATACGTAGCACGTGCGATATCCACTGTGGTGGAGTCGTCGTGTGCAACCGCACCGCCACGCGTGTTCCATTCGCAAAACACGTCACCCGGCAATCTGGTGGCCATCCAACGAATGGCGCACGTCGCCGGCGTCGCGCACTTGGACGAAAAGTGTCACCTCTCCATCCACCCTACACACGGCCCGTGGATTGCATTGCGCGCGGTGCTTGTTTTCGACGACCTTGAGGGTCCGAGTGACGAGGAACGAATCGAAACGCCGCCGAATCCGATGGACGGCGATGCCAACGCGCGCGCGCGCGTCGACGACGCCTTCGCGAAAGCTTGCGAAGGGTACGACGACCCGTCCACAACGCTGGAGCGGTGGCAACGCTGGGTCGCGGTACGGGACGCGGTTTTCCCATCAACAACAAAACACCCCGAGCGGTACTACGACGACCAGGTGTTGTACCACTACAACTGCCAGACGGAGGATAAATCGCAGCGTGAACGCATCAGGGGCGAGATGCGCGGGTACCGAAAGCGAGCGTGATTCTACGTGTAAACTATTTTTTAGAATTGATTATTTACCAGTCACTCTCACTGGTATGTACCAGTCACTCTCACTGAGTAACGCATCGTGTCGTCTGCGTTCCTCCGCGATCGTCGTTTCCCCGCCGTCTCCGCCGCGCCATTCGCAATTCGCGGCCGTTTCGCGCGCGGAAAACCAACCGGCGTCTCTTTTCGTTTTGTTTGTTCTTCATCTGCCAGGTTCAAGTTCGTAATCGCGCCAGGGAGTTGAGGAAGTTTCTGTTTCGAGTCTCCTGACAAACCGAGTGAAAGCTTCTTCCCCCGAACGGACAACACCGCGCGTAACACCGCGCCCGCGTGTGCGCACTTCGCGTGCCACACCTGTGGACACCCCTCGCTGTAACTACCTCGTGACGTAGCAAGCAAGGTCAAGGCCTGTAGCGCGTCGCGTGCGTTACTTGTGAGGGCGCGGCACTTGGTGAGTTTCCCAACCCAATCGTCCGTTCCCATGTTCGAGTCCGGGATTGCGGTATCGAACCAACATTTAAAGCTTTCCGTGTATTGAACGTCTCCGCACGGCTGGAACAACCCCGCGACGTCGCAAAGGCACGGTCCGACGTCAGTAGCGGTCAAACGAGTGTCGTAACGCGAATCCTTCCTAAATTCATCCCTAAAATTACCCACGTCATGCACCGCGTGGTTCATGTTTTCTCGAAACGTGCAATCGAAATCCCGTTCCAGAGCGCGTTTCTCCGCCGCGCTCGAACAACTCGCTATTTGCTGTTGTTTTTCCAACCCGCATGTTTCGCGGATGTATAGGTGCCACCCGATCAACGCGGTGCTGGTCATCGCGGCGTACACCTCTTGCAACCCACCATCTGAAAAATTGCCTTCACCATTTGAAAAATCCGAAGGTTCGTACTCGAACCTCGCGAGGTGCGTCATCGCCGCGAGCGCTTTCCGCTTTTCCCCCGCCGAGAAACAAAACCGAGTGGGACCGCTAATCACTCTGGAAAGGGTAGCGAGAAACGTGGGAAGCTTCGACGTGAGACACGCGGGTAGTACGCGACACGCGTTCGCGTGCAACTGCAGCACGCGCGCGGCAAGTGCGAGACACGTTTGTAATCGCGTGTCATCCAACGGGTGGTTTTGGTTTTCCACCGCGTCGCGAACGGTGTCGGTGTCTTCCTCGGCGTCGTCCTCCGATTGTAAAAGAAAAGTGTCAGCCGTGTATGGGCAAACAGTCGTTGGATTTGGGAAAAACAACACGTACCTCTGCTGACGCGTGTCCCTCTTTCTGGATGGTCCGCTTTTCGGCAACCATAACAAACGTCGACGTCGTGGCCAACTCGGATGCCCCGCTCTCGCGACGGCCGTCGTCTCCTTCTTCGGTTTCGTCCCCGCGCCGCGCCCGCGCTCGCGAGGACGACAACGAATCGATTTGGAGCATCAAACCGTCCATCACCCCGGCCGCGATCATTGCCATCGCGCGTCGCGCGCACGGCGGATCCGACGGCGACGGCGTGACGTACGTCAAAAGGGTCTGCGTGGCTCGTAACATGGTGGCTTTTTTCGAACTCGCGCTTGTTCGTTCGTCGCCGCCGTCGGTGTCGCCGTCGTCGGTGTCGCCGTCGTCGGTGTCGCCGTCGAACGCTTTGTCCCTGCCCGGGGATTTCCGGTCGTGGAACGCGATCGCGCTCAACATCCACAAAACGGTATCTCCGAACTCGTAGTGCGTAGACGCTGTCTCCGAAGGGTGGTGGTCCGCAACCCCTCGGGCACGCCTCGTGATGCCGTCCAGTAAGTCGAACCCGGCGTCCACCACGGAGTCGCACGTCTCGTCTTCCCCGCGTACGTTATTTAGCAAGGTGAACATCAGCGCTTGCGCGGCGGGCGAGGGGTTTTTGTTACCCAACACGCCTATTGCGCCCCATTTCGTCTCCGCTAGCGTTTGTTGAGGATTACCGCACGCGGTGTTGCTCCACAACGCACGCATGGCGAGTAAAGACTCGCGTAGAAACTCGTCCTGGTTCGACGCGTACTCGTTGGGGCCGCACTTGCACTTGAAATAAAGCTCCGCGACGAACTTGAGGTGCAACTCGATCAGCGTACTGTCCGTGCTGTGCGCCAGCCTCCCGGCGTGTCTAGCCATCACCGCGTGCGTCGCGAGCTCCAAACTTTCAGAGCTCCACTGCGCATCCTCCGTCGTGGGCACAGAGTCTTCACCGCAGCACTCGAACGCGTCGAACGTCCCCGAGATCGCGTCGGAGTGCGAGTCCAAGGCGCTCATCGTTCTGGTGAACTGGTTGAAAACACGCGCAACCGAAACACGCGCTCCTGAGAGAACGAGGCCCTTGAACGGACGGAACCGCGTCGACGATCGGGCGCGCGTGGCGAGGGCTGATCCACCGCACAGAAGCGTGGAACGACCGCCTGGACACGAACACGAGGTCTGGAACACCACTGGCGGGTCCGGTTGTGCGCTCCGAGGGAGGGTCGTGGTCATCATGTTTTTCGCGCTCTTTTTCAAGTTGTTTTTTTTTTTGTGCCCGGCGGAAGGCTAACCGTCACCCTGGGTAGAAGATTCTACTCAGCCGGGGAGCTGCTCGCTGTGAAAGCCCTTAGATGGGGGTTACTCCGCACGCTGTCGCCCTCCAGGAAGTAGTCGATAACGAGTTTCTTGGTGTAGGCGACCGCGGGGACGGCGCCGTCCCCGGGAGACGCTTCGGCGAGTGGCGAGTCGGCACTCGCGAGAAAAGAAAAAAGTCCCGCGTTGGCAACAGAAAGGAATCAAAATTGCTCGTGGGTTTTTCAAATCGCACCCGCGCGACCCCGACGTCCTCATGGCGACGGTGTACGTCCCCCCGGCGGTGTCCCCCTGGGACGCGCCGCTCGCGGCGTCGTGTCCCCGCGCGTCGTCGTTTGGGCAGCGACGCGGTAATGGGTTGGCGGAGACGGACTTGGGTCCAGGGGACGCGCCGAGTTCGAAATCGCCTCTTCGTGGTTGCTGGCTTTTGAAGCGCAGTGAGCACTTAAAGCGGTGGAACAAGAGGTGGGTATCCCTGGACGTGGATGGGACGCGGGTTGAGTTCTGTGCGTCGCCAGGGGACAAACCACTGTCACACATCGCACTCGCCGACATCCGGGCCGTCTCGGTTTCGTCGGTAAACTTCCATGGGAACAAGTCGTACGCCAACCGATGCGTGTTTCTGGAGACAAGTGTTGCGGACCCTGAAAGCGACGCGTGGAAAGGCGTTTTCCTCGTGGCGGAAACGGAGACGGATGCGGGACGGTGGGTATGTGCAATTCGCGCGCTCGCGTTGGACCCCGCGTGGTGCGTGACCGACGACCGTCCGAGTCTCTCGCCCGCCGCCGCGCCACCCACGCCCGCGCTACTCCCAAGTGTCCCGCGAAGCGCCCCGACCAGCGTTTCGTCCGCGTCCGTCTCGTCCAACTCGGTGGACTCAACTCGAAGCGTTTCGTCCTTCGCGGGTGACGCGACGACACCCAACTCGGCGTCATCACGAAGTGGTGCGTCACCCATAAATGCTGCGTCCGTGTCACAACAAGCCCGGAAGGAATCCACCACGTCGCAAAGCAGCGGCGCCTACGGTTCGTCCGTGTCGACGAAACAAACCGGCCCCAAAAACTTGTCGCGGTTCGCTGGCGCGAAAACGAAAACCGCCTACGCCGCCGAGTCCGCAAGCGCCACTACGGAGTTCACCAGGGCAAGTAGTCAGCAACAAACGCAAATGCGTGAGATGCAGGATATGGCGCGTGCCGCGATGGACGCGAAGGATGCCGAGCTTGTTTCGCTCAATGAACAGCTCAAGACGGCGACGCGCGTCGTTTCTGAAGCGCGCGCCAGGGCGGACTCGCTTTTTCAAAACTTGGACGAGAAAACTCTTGAAGTCGTTTCCTTGACCCGGGAGCTGGAGGATTTCAGGGCTGCGTATGCGTCCGCGGCGGATTTGGCACGCGCGCGGTTGTCAAACGCGGACACCACGGAGAGGGAGCTGCGACAAATGCTACTCGCGGCGGAGATAAACGTCCGGGAAGTCATTTTGGAGAAACAAACGGCGGCCGCCGCGGCGACGAAAGAGAAGAATGAGTTGCGTTTCGACCTGGAAGCCGCGGGCGCGCGGGCGATTCGCTCTTTGAACGAAGCGACGACCGCTTTGGAGGCGGAGCGAGAAAACGTCCAGACGCTGAGTAAAGAAAACAAACAACTGCAGCAATCTCGGGGCTGGCGAGGCGTGTTCGGGCTAGGGCGGGGAACGGGGGGAACCGTTTTGGGGTCGTCGGGAACGCGCGAGCGACGGCGGGGCGGATCGGAAGCTCGGCTTTCGAGAACGCACTCGGAAAACTCGGACTCACCTTTCTCGATCCAGGGACGTGTCGCAACCGGTGCTACCGAGACAAACACCACGCCTTTGCTGTCCAGCGGCGGGGAACGGAATTTACCCCACGGCGGGGTTTCCTTAGAGACACAGTCTCAACGGAGGTCCCTGCCGTCGACGGCGGCGGCGGCGGCGCGGGCGGCGTCCACGCCCGAAGCGGCGGCCACGGCGCGGCGGCGTTTGTTCCAACACGGCCTCGCCCCACCCACCCCGATGGAAGTCATAGGCGATCTAGACTCGCCGGGTGTCCACGGATGCCGCCAGATGTGATGCATGCGTTGGTTGTGTTTCGTGTGGTTGTCGTGCCCCCGTTGCTATTAAGTCTATTTTTATCGGCGGCGACCAAAAAACTAAAGCCCCTTTTCTTCTCACCCGTCCACCAGTCGCTTCAGGTCTGGTCGTTTCTCTAGGAAGGTGTTTGAGACGTACGAGCATTCCGGTACGATTCGCTTTCCGTGTGTCTCCGCCCAAACAAACGCCTCCAGTACGACCAACGCGGCAAGACCTTTACCTCTCAACGCATCAGGTGTCCACGTGTGAAACATCACCAACTTTTCTTGGACCAGTTCGTACGCCACGTAGGTCTCGTCGTTCGGCTCGCCGTGCTCGTCGACTCGAGACTCAGCACCCGTGTCAACACGCACGACGAATCTCCCGGGGTTCGGGCCCTCAGGGAAAACGTGCTGCACCACCAAAGCCGGCCCCATGCGTGCGCTCGGCTCTTCTGGCGCGTCTTGTGCCTTGGCCGAAACAATGGATTTCCTGATCACCGTTGAGGTTCGTTATTCTTTTTTGGCGCGCTTCTTCGTTCACGTCCCACTCCATCCGGCACCCCATCCTCGAATTAGTTCACGATGGCCAAGACCAAAGCCGTGCCCGTGCCCGTGGCGAATGCGATGGACCTGATCTGGAACGACGGCGTGGTTCCGGCGTGGCTCCTTGGCATGACGTTGGGCTTCGTGCTGCTGTTCCCCATCTTGAAAGCGCTGTTCCCGAAAACCTGCCGAAAACGCGGCGCGTTCCTGCTCGCGTTCGAACTCGTAGCCGCGGTTCCGGTGCGTACACACGTTTTCGTGCTCGTATCGATCACGGGTGGACACGCGTTGCTGTATATAGACGCGACGTGAGACGCACGAACGCAGCGGGCGGTCTCCTTCTATCTCGATTTCATCTCGATGCGAACACGGTCGATTCAGAACAAACCAACACGAATCACAGAACAGTTCGCCGACTTGACCGCTGACCTTCGACCCTGTTGCCTTTCTTTTCATCCCCCAAAACAAATTCCACCAGCTCTTCATGTGCGCGTATTACGGCGTGACCGGGTGGTTTTTCCAAGTCGACGACTTCACCACGAAGGAACAGCGTTTGTACGATGTCTCGCCCGCCGCCGTGAAGGTTTTACAAACAAACTTCGCGTTTCAAACATGGGACTTCGCGGTTTCTTTCCTACACAAAGAACTGAACAGCCCCGAAATGCTCGCGCACCACTCCATCGCAGCGTTGCTCTGCTACTGGGGACTCACCATGCCGTACATGCACTACTACGCCATTTACTTCTTCGGGGTATCCGAGGTTTCCTCAGTGCCGTTAGTGGTGGTGGACATCTGCAAGTACTACCCCGAATTCGCAAAGCGGTTCCCATCCGTGGAGTTCGCCGCGAAACTCGCGTTCGCGCTGTTCTTTATTTTGGTAAGAGACGTGTTCTGGGTGTACACCGCGGTCACGGTGTGGAGCGACGGGGTTGGGGTGTTACGCCAGGGAAACAACCCGGAGAAGTACCCGGCGTACGTAACCGCCGGCGTGTTGATTGCGAACGCGTTTTTTTCGACGCTGCAAATCGTCTGGACGGGTAAGCTGTTGGAAGGCGCGAAGGAGGTTTTCGGGAAGAACGCGAAAAAGGTAAAGTAACAGGCGAAGGGAGGTGATTGATACGGTTTAATAAGTTATGAATAAGATATGTAAGATCATGGGGGCATAGCGCAAGGAAAAAATACAATGTCTCACCACCAGTCCGAAACTTTCGTTATTTCAAAGTCACGTCTCGACGTCGTCCGCCCCCTCCGCGCCTTCTGCTCCCCGCATTATTCCTGACACGAACGACTCCACCCCGGGTACCCCGATTTCGTCAATCGCGCGTTCCGCGAGGGATAGGGAATACGCGTCTCCCCCGTTATCGGAAGTGGCGCCAACCTGTTTCTCCCGGAAGAGGTAGCGTTTTTTTATCAACTTGGCCAGTGCCGATTTCGTGTCCCCCAGATTCGGGTGCGCCTCGTCATCCCTCCGGCAACCCATGTTCTCCAACAGCCCCCAGAGCTTGTCTTCGTTTATGCTCCCGCCGGACATTTGCACCAGGGCGCACACGGTCATGCAGAAACCCCTTTCTGGTAAATCGATGGCCTTGTCCACCCACTTTTTACGCGCCAACGTGGGGAGCGTGGATTTCAGCACGTACACTTTGGGGGGTTCCGCGTTGGTCCGCTCGTGCCGCGCGGCGCCGGTTTTCTTCGCCACCGTCCGCGTGAGCTCCTTCATTTCGTACCCGAACACCTCCAGAAACTTGATCTGCGCCTTGGCGACGATGTACCCGGTTAAGCCTCTTGCGGGGGATAGCGAGGATAGCAATTTGCTAACGTCCGCGCGCAACACGGGGGCGCCGTCTTTGTACTGTTGGGGGGAAAAAGAAGGGGTCAGGTCAGTCTGGCAGAGGGATCGGACGATTGGACCGTAGTGGCGCGACTTTACGACTAATCCGCTAGTAACACCGTAACAGGTACGGGGGTGCAGTCAATAGTACAGCGTCACGTCCACTAGGGTCCGTGACCAGCCGGGGGGATTTGGGTTGGGAAAAACCCGCACCTGGCTGAACAGCATCAAGCGCATCACTTCGGATACCAGGGCGTCTCTTTCTTCGTTGCTGATGCGCGTGATGACCGCCTGCGTGTCAAAGGAATCGAGCTGGGTCTGGTACACCTGGGTCTGTTGTTTGGAAAGAAACGGGGCAAAGAATTGGTCAGATGGTATACTGAGTAAGCCAAGATGACCACCCACTTGAGAGTTGAAGAAACTTGGCACCCCTGATGCACGCTTGGGAGTTTTTGGAGGTGCTTGAGATCGCGGTATCTCTTGTCGTGTTTGAGATCGAAACACCACGGTCTGTGACCACCCGTGTTTAATCCGTCCGACGTACCATCTGCACCACGTCCGCGTCCTTCGGGTCCACGTCGTCATCGTCCTCGTCGTCAACGTCGATGACCTCCTCGGGTTCTTGCCTATGTGCCTTGCCTTCGTCAAACTTCTCGCGCTTCGCCGCGCTGGCGTCGCGTTGAGAAGGGGCGGGTGCGCTGACGCGGCCGCGCTTGGCGCGAGTCGGGGCTTCGGGTTCTTCCGCGGGAGCCGCGGCGCCGCGTTTACGCTGCTCGCGCGCCATCACGACGGGTGCGGGTGCGTCGCCGAGTGTTGATGCGTTCGAATCGAAGCGAGCGAAGATGTGGAAACGCAAAAGGCAAAACCCACACCCGCCACTCGCCACAACAGCCGGCCAACGAGAAAAAGAAGATCGCGTCGCCAAGGGTATCACGCGTCAGTGATCGAGCGCCCCTCGCGCTTGTGAAGTCATCCGGACTTTCCTCCCACGATGTCCGTTCTCCGTAAGGTCGCGGTCGCGGCCGCGCGCCAAGCCGCGCCGGCGCTCAGCGGGTGCGTATTGACACCTGGAACACGCACACGACGGGCGACCGCAGTAGAAGGGCGGGGGCTTTCTTTCCGGCGACGGCGGTGTTGCATTCGTCATCGCATTCTGACCACGCACCTGTCCCCCCCCCCCACAGAGCGCGTTACCCCGTCCAACGCGGCATCCCCGCGGCAACGTGGCAACTATCGCAAACCCGGAACTACGACATCAACAGCCGTAAAAAGGAACACTTGAACATCGGAACGATCGGCCATGTTGATCATGGGAAAACCACGTTAACCGCGGCTATCACGAAAGTCCTGGCGGAGCTGGGCGGCGCCACCGCCATCCCTTTTGATCAGATCGACAAAGCCCCTGAAGAAAAAGCACGAGGCATAACCATAAGCACGGCGCACGTGGAGTACGAAACCGAAAAAAGACACTACGCGCACGTGGATTGCCCTGGACACGCCGATTACGTGAAGAACATGATCACCGGCGCGGCGCAGATGGATGGCGGGATCTTGGTCGTCGCCGCGACGGACGGCCCGATGCCTCAAACCAGGGAGCACATCTTGCTGGCGCGACAAGTGGGGGTGCCTTCCTTGGTGTGCTTTCTGAACAAAGTCGACATGGTGGATGACGAGGAGCTTATTGATTTAGTGGAGATGGAACTGCGCGAGCTGCTGACGTACTACAAGTACCCCGGCGACGACATTCCCATCATCAGGGGCAGCGCCCTGCACGCGCTGAAAGGCACCAACGACAAGATCGGCAAGGACGCTATTCTTGAGCTCATGAAAGCCTGCGACGAACACATCCCGGCTCCGAAACGGAAACTCGACCTGCCCTTCTCGATGCCCGTGGAGGATGTGTTTTCCATTCAAGGCCGAGGAACGGTCGCGACCGGGCGGATCGATCAAGGCATCGTGAAAGCCGGCGAGGACGTGGAGCTCGTGGGCATCGCGCCGACGCAGAAAACCACGGTGACTGGGGTTGAGATGTTCAAGAAATCCCTGAACGAAGGCCAGGCTGGGGACAACTGCGGGTTACTGCTCCGAGGGTTGAAACGCGACCAAGTGCAACGCGGCCAGGTGTTGTGCAAACCGGGGTCCATCGTGGCGCATAAAAAGTTTGAAGGTACGGACGGAACTTTCCCAATCACCGCGCTCCGCCGTCCCGATATTACCCCTCCCTGTTTACGTATACCGTGGAGTACGTGGAGTACAAGGCCGGCCCTTTTCCAATACCGGATATACATAGCACGACCGACTGACACTCACGGCGTTACTCGTACCAGCCGAAATCTACGTGTTGAACAAAGACGAAGGCGGCAGACACACGCCGTTTTTCAGCAACTACCGCCCGCAGTTCTTCATGCGCACCGCCGATATCACGGGGAACATCATCCTCCCCGAAGGCACGGAAATGGTCATGCCCGGGGACAACGTCACCGCGACCTTCGAGTTGATCACACCAATCGCGCTGGAACAAGGTTTGAGGTTCGCGCTGCGCGAAGGCGGCCGCACCGTCGGCGCCGGCGTCGTCGCGAAGGTGCTTGAGTAAATTGTAACGGTTTCGTACGCGGTTGTTAATACTACGCGCGATCGCGGGCTTAATACTACACACGACCATGGTCTTCACACCACACACGACGCTCATAGTCTACCTACTTCGTACGTTCTGTTGGGGTACCGTTTGCACCCTCTGACTAGGGGAAGTAGTCATTGCCTCTACTCTGCCATCTACTCTGATGACGTCTCTCGTCTCACTCATTACCCGGTAAATCGTTCACCGTCCGAAAAAGCCTTTCCCTTTCTTCGCATCCATCTCCGCCTGTTCCTCCAGCATCTTTTGTTTCAGCAACTCTCGCTTGCTCGGCCCGCCTGCCTTTTTAGACGCCATCGCAGCCTTGTTCGCCTTTTTCTCCGCGGCCATCTGGTCGTACGCGGTGCCTTCCACGTACACCTTGAACCGGTTCTTCCCCACGCCGCAGGGCGGGCAAGACCAGTCTTTGGGAAGTCCATCAAAATCGCCGCCGCGGTACACGTAGCCTGCGTGTGGAAGGAAGGCGCCGGGGTCAGAGAGACATCGTGAGGGCTAGGGATGTGCTTTATTGGCATCTCACCCGCGCTTGCGTTGACAGCCGCCTAGGCACTGCGGGAAAGGGAATGACGTACCGCAGTCGATGCACACCATCGCGGCGCCGTTGCTTTTCGGGGCACCACCCCCGAAGAAAGCCTTTGTTTGCACGGGACCGGCGCGGGGTTTAGCGGGTGGGACGCCGACGCGGGTGCGCAGGGCACCGCCGCGGAGAAACCCGGCGGTGTCCGCGCGCGCGGGCGAGGCGGACAGGACGAACGAAGACATGATACCGGTGATGACGGTGGGTGTACGATGTGTGACTCGTGCCACGAGAGGCTGACGTGTCGTCTCACCGAAAGAATCGCCACAAGGCGGAAAAGAGGAAAAAAGTTGAGGATTGAGTGAGATCAAGAAAGAGCAAAGACAGCAGAGAAAGAGAGACGAGCGCAGCCGTATTACTTCCTCGATTCATTATGCACACGGCCCCGCGGTCTCTACACCCGCTTACTTGATTTCCCGTTTGATCGGCGCCCTGATCCCCGCCGCTTTGTTCGGTTCCATGACGTACTTGATGATGCTCTCTTTGATTCCTAAAACTTGCGGGAATGCGGCCTTAATTTTGTCGCCGCACATGGTGTTGTTCGAGCGGGGTGCTTTGATGACCTCCGCTTGTTCCTCTTCCGTGAAGTTCTCCCACGTGAACCCGGGGTGGCAGTAGTCACGGTACAGCTCCAAAACCTCGTTGTGCGAAATCGCACCAGGGTTGGTCCAGTTGAACGGTCCGGTGAGTCCGCGAATGGCGCCCTCGATGGCCATCGGCACGAACTCCTCAAGAACGGTCATCGAGTTCGGGATGTTCACCACCCTGGCGTAGTTGGCGATCTTGGTGATGAAGTTTCTGGGGTTTTGAAGATCACCGTCAATAGGCATGCGCACGCGGCACTGCATCACGTTCGGGTAGTGCCTCAACATCATCTCCATGTACGATTTGGTTTCGCTGTAGAACGACCCGCCGAAGTTGGGGTCGTCTTGTTCCGTGAACGGCTTCCCGCCAATTTGGTGTGTCTCATCGTACTTGTAAATGCACCCAGTCGCGAAGTTGGTGACGTGCACGTTGTTCAGCAACCCCACGTCGCACAGGCTCAAAATGCCAATCACGTTCGCCCGTATGGTTTCGGTTTTGTGGTCCTCGCACCAATCCACGTTCGGCCGGCCGGTCACGCCCGCGGCGCACAACACCTGGAGTGGAAAAGAAAAAGGTCAGTCTTGAGTCTTGTATTGGGCGATTTATGCACAGTGGGCAAACCGTCTTGGGCTCTGGTACACTTTATTGTAGTGGTAAGACTTGCAAAAATGCACTCCATACAGGGCATCAAACAGTGTGCCTGGATTTGGGAAAGCCCCAACACGTACGTGCGTGCACTTGCTGCGCTTCATGTCGTCCATCACGGCCTGCCTGTCTTCAAGCCGCGCGCGGCCGTAGCTCCACTTGTGGCCTTGTTCCGTGAGAAGCTTCCCGAGCTTGCCCCCGATCCAGCCAGTGCGGCCGTACACCAGAAACACGGGCGTCGTCTCCCCCGCCGTCGCCGAAGTTTGTTTCTTCTCCGCTTCGTCCGCGGCCTGATTGTAAAAAGAAAAGTGTCAGTCTCTCGTAATGTGTATTACGTAAACAGTCAGAGGTAATAACCGTCCCCTCTGGTACGAGTATGGGCAATCGCAGAGGCGGACGTGCTGGGTGGGAAATACTCACCATCATGTCCTCCAGGTTTTGGTACACCTCGCCCACCAAGTTAGGTTTGCCCCCCGTGGGGTGCGCCACCAAAGCGCCCGAAAGGTTGCCCCAGTACCCGCTTTGGTCGTCGTTCTTGGTGTACCACTCGATGGTTTCTTTAAGGCCGTCTTCCCAGGATACTTGTTGCGTCCACCCTAGGGCTAGCAACTTACTGCAATCGATGAAATACCTGCGGTCGTTGAACTTGCGGTCCGTGACGTGCGTGACGGTTTTCGAGATGTCTTTCCCAAGGGACTTGCCGATGTCCTCCGCGACGGAAAGCACGGTCCTTTCCTCGTGCGCGCCGATGTTGTACACGCCTTTGGTTTCGCCTTTGTGAAGAATAGCGTCGAACGCGGAAGCCGCATCTGAGACGTGCATGTAGCTCCGGGTCGCGAGGCCGTCGCCGTGAATCGGGATCTTCATCCCGTTCCGCGCGAGCATGATGAACTTGGGAATGGCTTTTTCCGGGTACTGGTGCGGCCCGTACACGTTGTTCCCACGCGTGATGACGTACGGCAGGTTGTAGGACCGGCCGTACGCCATCACCAGCATCTCCGCGCCCGCTTTCGTGGCGCTGTAAGGGTTCGTGGGTTCCAGAAGGGACAGGCTCTCAACGTTGGCTTCGTTGTTTTCGTACGAAGATTCGCCGTACACCTCGTCCGTGCTGACGTGCAGAAACCGTTTGATGGTCCCCAAGGTCTTGATCGTTTCAAGCAACACGTGCGTCCCTCTGATGTTGTTCTCGGTGAACTCGAACGAATTACCAAACGAGTTATCCACGTGCGTCTGTGCGGCTGATTGCGAAAAAGAAAGGGTCAGTCTTCGGTTGTTGGGCAATCAGGGAGCCCCGTACGTCCAGGCGAACATGAAGCTTTACAAGCTGCGAAACGGGGTGGAGTGATGTGGTGAATGGGAAAGGCCCTTACCGAAGTGCATCACGGTGTCAATATGCTCCGTGCGCATGACGTAGGACATCAAATCAGCGGACCCGATGTCGCCTTTGACGAACTTGAAGTTCATCAAACCCGCCACCGGTCGTAGGTTGTTCAAGTTCGCGCAGTAATCCAACTTATCAACCACCACGATCTTGTACTGCGGGTACTTCGTGGCGAACAAGATCGCCACATGAGACGCGATGAAACCGGCGCCGCCGGTGATCAACACGTTCTTGGCCTGGTACACATCGCCGGACGGGGGGGTCGTCATCGTGCTTGGGCGGGCTTTGCCGGGCTTTGCCGGGTACGCGTAGCAGCAAGTGCGCCGCAGCGAGTGGCAACGCAGCCGCGGGGCCGATCGATAACGGCAACTTCTGGATCGAGAACGGCAACTTCTGGTATGTATGAGGCGAGTTCGAAAACTGGACGGCAAACACCGTTCTTCTGCTTTTGGAGTTCAAGGTTGACCAACACCACCTATCGAACCTGACGATGGAAATAAACCGTCGGTCAGGTCGATCGAAAACACTCGATCAACTCGACCAGCTGCATGCAACCTCCGAAGACCCCTGAAAAAGAACACTCTAGCTTGTTACCTCCGGTACCCCACACCCGTCTCGCGCGTGGAGACCGGCCCGCAAGCGTGTGGCGCCATGCGTGTGGCGCCGCGCGCGCGCGTGTTCGCGTCGCTCCTCGTACTTCTCGCGGTCGCGCCCGCGTTCGCGGACGACTGCTCCGGCCACGGCGTGTACGACGAGAGCGGTGGTAAATGCGTGTGCGACACCCCCACGCCGTCCCCTGGGGCGTCTGGTTTCACCGGAGATTCGTGCGAGATCCAAACCGTTGGCGTGGTCACGCCCACGGTTAGCGCACCGGCCAGACTCACGGGCGAGTTGAGCGGCGGGCAGTGGCGGTGTTACTTCTTCCCGGTGCCGCTTCCCGAAAACGGGGGATGGCGATTTTTATCCGTCGCGCTGCAGCACGCCGCGATGGACGCGGGCGACCCCGACGTGCACGGTTTGTTTTTCGACCCGACCTCTCGTGCTGCGTACCCCAAAACCGAGACGAGCGCGTACGACTTCCATGAGGTGTCCTCCGCGTCGCACCAGGTCGTGGACGTGCAGGTGGCAAGAGGTGAGCTGGGCGGAGGCGAGATAAAAAACACGTCGTCGGTGTTCATATGCGTCCAGGCGTACGGCGCCGTCGCGACGGAGGTACGTCTTGCGTTTCCCAAATACAACGACTGTTTGACCATACAACACTGACACTTTTCCGGCAAAACTCCAAAGTACACCCTGACCGCCGCGTTCTCCACGTGCCCTAGTTCGTTTGCGAACGAGGAAGACGTACGTAACGTCAGTAATCACCATGCGGCGGTGAAGCTTCTGGAGTGTTCCGTCACCACGCCTGCCGATACCCAGCCCGCCGGCCGGTGCGACGCGGCCACTGGAACGTGCGAGTGCGCCGCGTACGACGACCACACCTTCGTTCCGCCGTCCGACGGCGACGGCGATTACGCGAACTCCGGGATGTACTCCTCCACTCAACTCGGTTTCGGCGCGTGTGCTGCGCGAATCGACTTTGTGGATTTGGGTGTCGGTGCTGATTCCCAATCTCGGGGCAAAGTTTTTCACAGTCAAACGCTGTCACCCGGCCGGTGGCGTTTTTACAAGTTTGACGTCGATCCCGCCAACGACCACCAAGTCGTGATCTCTATGAACAAAGAAATTTCGGCTGGAAGTTGGGAAAAAAACTACGCCTCTCTGTACGTAAGGCACGAAACCGTCCCCACGAACCACTGGGGGCACTACGACTTGCCACAGGATTTCGTGACCGGCGCGGACGCGAGCGTTTTAGTAACGCTCACGGAGGGGGACGAGATTTACCAGCCGGGAACCTGGTACGTATTGGGGCTTTCCCAAATCCCGGACGACTGTTTACGGACCCTACCTGACTGTTTCAGTACACTACGCATTACAATGAAGTGCACTACGTACATCACAAGTGCAATGTTCGGCCCGATTACTCTTACTGTTCGGCCCGAATCTGGCTGAATGTTTACTCACACGAGTCACGGTCCCGACTGACACTTTTTTTTACAATCACAGGTACGCCGGTGTGTTCGCGTCCGGCGGGACGGACGCTTCTTTCACGGTGTCCTTCGACGTGTTCGACTGCCCCATGAACTGCAGTGACCGGGGGACGTGCGTCGTGGCTGCTAACGGCACTCGTGTTTGCCACTGCGATTTGGACCGGAACGGGAACCCGTATTTGAAAAATGACTGCAGCGAGGAGTTTTCCAACTGGCTGCCGGGCGGCGACGAGGACGAAAACGGCGCCGCGTCGTTCCGCGTCAACGGAACCTTGGCGTCCGCGGAGTACGATTACTTCGCCCTGCCCGTGATGGATTTGAGGGAAAGCAAACGGCAAATCGAACTCGTGCTGTCCGCGTCGTTTTCAAAGGAAAATTTGATGTACGACTGGGAAGAGAAACCGGCTCTTTTGTTGAAGAAAGGACTTATAGGCGACGACAACGGCCGGAACCAGTTCCCATCAATCACCGACTACGCCTTCAAAGTCACCCTCGACGAATTCGACGTCGAGTACAAAATCGAACTGTGCGCCGCGCAGTTTGCGACGGGCGTGTGGAACGCGGCTGTGTACAACCCGGAGAGGGTGGAGCCCATGCGGTATACCGTGTCCTTTCGGAAACACGGCGTGTGTCCTTCCGTGAACGAATTGGAGTGCAGCGGGCACGGCGCGTGTCGCGCGAACGACGCGAGCGACCCGAACTTCGCAACCTGCGACTGCCACGCCGGGTGGACCGCCAGCGACTGCGCGTTCCCGAGCTGTCCGGACGGGTCGTTTATTAAACTGCCGCCTGGCACAGACGGGGGCGACCACGCGACGTGCTTCAGAGGGTGCCAGGGCGGCAAGCGGAGGGCAACCGGGTGCGACGAGATTTTGTGTGTTTCGCCGGCGCGGGCGGCGGAGGGGTCTGGGGAAACTGGTGAAAAAAAGTGCGTCGTCGACGAGTGCGAATCCGATTTGTTTCACGTGGACCAGGACAAGGACCTTAGTTGCGTTTTTCGGTGCGCCGCGGACTCAGGTGACCTATTGTCACCAAAAAGACTATCGGAAACGTGCGACCCGGCCACGGTACGGTCGAACGCGAATGCGATTAGCGGAGATAACGACGACGGCGGCGCGACTGGGTGGTGGACGCTCGCTTTCGTGGTAGCGCTGCTCGTCGCCGTCGGCGGCGGCACGGTCGCCGTCGCGTGCGGCGCGGCCGGCGATCAGTCGGTTGGCGACCGCTTGGCGCGGTTCGTCACGTACGTCCGGAACGGGTTCACCATCGATACGTGGGATCGACGAAATGACGCGTACGAAGACGTGGACGCGTTTGAACGAGCAGACTTCGATTAGCTACCTGATTTTGTATACAAGCATTGTACCTGGTACTCGAGTAACTTTTTGGAACACCTGTCGCGTGTCGCCAAACAAATGAATGAACAGTCCTTCCAATCGGTCCGCGGAGTGTCGTCTTTCACTTCCGTCGCGCGCGCGCGCGCTGTGTCGCCGCATGGAAGTGGGTGACCAGCAGCCGTGGGTAGTGGACCCAGAAAGTTGTCGATGGTTTCACGGGGATGAGCGACCGGTGCGTGCCTTTCCCACGCCCACGCCCGTTATTTTTTGCCCTTCGGCTCGCGGCTGGGATCCCACCAGCACCTCCGCGCCTTTCCGCTGACCACTTTTCGTGTTCCACCCTCTTCCGCATCTTCCGCCTCGCAGATGGCAGTGACGCTGGCGAGGCTTAAATCGCTGTGGGTGAGCGGCGAAGTGGGACCGGACACGCCGGTGTGGACGGAAGGGATGCCAACACGAACAAGAGTGCGCGACGTGCCTTCGTTACTCAAGTCGCTTCCCGGTGCCTCGCGTGTGTCGCCACTTGGTGCGCTTTTATCGGACGACATGCGGTGGGAAACTGGAGGCCAGCGCCACCGTGCCGCGGTCGCGGCCGCGGCCGCGGGCGAGGTATCTCCCTCTTTGGTGCTCGATTTGCTTCGCGAGCTGAAGGCAGTGCAGGGCGAAAACTTAAACTTAAAAGCGTCAATCGAAAACTTGAGCTCGCAGCGCCGTTTGCTTATGGACGACAAGCGCCGAGTACGACAAGAGGAGGGTGAGGACGCGCGTGAGCTCGCGCTCGCGCTCGCGGAACAGGAAGCGAAGGACTTGGTTCAGGAGCTGCGGAGGTTGGTGCTTGAGGAAAAACACAAAACGGCGAACCGAGAGAAAAAGGAAAACGCAATTGGAAGACTGCGCGGCAGGAACCGGGACGGGGGCGTCGGCGTCGGCGCGAGTCAGGGTACGGAAACGGTGAAGGCACCGAAGAAAGCGCCGACTGCGCGTGCGGATGAGTCCGCGAAGGGTATCGCACTGAAAACGGGTACCCACGTTTTCCGAAAAGGGGGGGGGGAAGCGCGATTGACGGAGTGGTAGGTGACGTTTCTTCGGAGCGGCGGTGTAATCAGTTTTAGTCGGAGTGGTAGTGTAATCTAATCAACTGTGTAGAGCGTCTGACGAACAAACTTATTGGGGTTTGAAACGCTTCCGATGGGTAGCGTCGACGTAGATATCCTATAGGATTGTTGTGGATGAGTGTGTGCGAAAAAGTCTCACTACTGTTCAGGGCGACCACGTTACCAACTCCAGATGACCCTTAGTCCTCGCTGCAATGAGCGTATTCCCGTCCCACGGGCGGCCGTTCGCGCGCGCCCACTGCAGCACCTCGAGATGCCCGTGCCCCGCCGCCCACTCGCACGTAAACTTGTTCCACGGGCAGCAGTTCGCGCGCGCCCACTGCAGCACCTCGAGGTGCCCGCCCTCCGCCGCCATCGTGCACGTCCTTTCGTCCCACGGGCAGCCGTTCACGCGCGCCCACTGCAGCACCTTGAGATGCCCGCCCTTCGCCGCGTAGTAGCACGTGTACTCGTTCCACGGTGCGCCGTTCACGCGCGCCCACTGCAGCACCTCGAGATGCCCACCTAACGCCGCATACCCGCACGTGGTTATGTCCCACGGGCAGCCGTTCGCGCGAGCCCACTGCAGTACCTCAGATGCCCACCCTTCGCCGCAAACATACACGTGCTTGCGTGCCACGGGCAGCCGCTCGCGTGCAAATACTGTAGCAACTCGAGATATCCGCCCCTTGCCGCATACATCCACGTCCCCTCATCCCACGGCCAGCCGTCCGCGCGCAACGCCTGCAACTTCTCGAGATGCCCACCCCTCGCCGCTGCCGCACAAAGGGATTTTTGACGCGACAGGCGACCTTGCCGTCGCAGGCGCTGCACCGCGCTTACACATCCGAGCTCCACGGCTTCATGTTCACTAAGCTCCTCAAAGTGCAGCCCCGTTTCTGCCACCGCGTCGCGCATCGCGCGGCTCACTGTTGGGAGCCGTGCGAGATCGGCGGGGTCGTCGAAATACTCAGATCTCAGAATGTGCTCGACGACGAGGTGGTCGGGAAGGCCGGGGATGGCCTCGCCCGCCATTGCCGTGTTGGCCGCGTTAGCATCGCGGCGCTCGCAGTTTCCTTTCTTTCGCGTGCGAGCTTTCTTACCGGCCATCGCGTTGGAAAAGTGGAGGGTGTCGCGTGCGTGTCGTGTGCGTGTCGTTGTGCGGCGAGGCTCTAGCTAGGCGAGGCTTCCGAGAAAAGCGTTTTCACCTCACTGTCTGTTTTTTTTTTTTCTGTTTTTTTTTTCCGGCGAAGTCGGCCTTTTGACCCACCCGCAATTGGCATATTTGTGACGTGGCACCGTGTGCGCCCTCCTACAACGACGCTTCGCTGAAAAGCGTCGAGGTCCACCTTAAATCGCCCCCACGTAAGGCAAAACGCGGCCCAATGAAACGTTATTCAGGGTTTACCGCGGTTTTTGAAACCAAGCAAAATGGCGCATCGGCGTAAGCGGCGATCCGCACGCGCGCCCGCCACTTGTACACACAGCCCTACCCAAGCGGTCGCGCAACAATGGCGTCCGTGATGTCCGCGCTTGCCAACGCGCGCGTTTTCACCGGTGCGCGCGTCTCCACGCGTCGCACCACTCGCGCCGTGCGCTGCAGCGCGTTCCCGGCAAGACAGATCAGCGCCGGCGGATTCGTCGCGTCCAAGGTTGGCGCGATCAAATCATTATCGGGGGTTCTTTCCCTCACGTCGCCCGTCCCGGCGCTGGCGCCCGCCCCCGCGAAGCGCGCGGTTTCCGTCGTCGCCAACGCTGGCGGCGGCGGCCCCGTGGAGCAGGACACCGTCGCCGAGGACGTGCGCTTCGACATGACCGAACAAGGCCAGAAGAAGCGCTGGGGGATGGTGTTCGCCTTGTTCGTCGCGTTCGTGCTTTGCAACCTTGACAAGGTGAACATGTCCGTCGCCATTGTACCGATGGCCGCGAGCTTCGGGTGGACCAGCATCGAAAAGGGGCTAGTACAAAGCGCGTTCTTCTGGGGCTACGCGTTCACGCAGATCCCTGGCGGGTGGTTGGCGCAGAAGTACGGGGGCAAAATCGTGCTCTTCGCGGGGGTGATGTTGTGGTCGTTCGGAACCCTCATCGCGCCTTTGTGCGCGCAGTTCTCGTTCACCGCGTTGCTTGCGTCGCGTTTCCTTGTCGGTCTTGGTGAAGGTGTGGCGCCTTCCGCGGCGACTGGCGTGTTGGCCCGGGGCATCCCCCCGTCCCAGCGATCAAAAGCTGTCACCGCGACCTTCGGCGGCCTGGACGTCGGCTCCCTAAGCGGGTTGATCATCGCGCCCCCCATCATCCTGTACCTGGGTGGATGGGCCGCCGTGTTCTACCTGTTCGGCATGCTGGGTTTCATCTGGGGAACCTGGTGGTTCGCCGTGTACATGCGGGACACCTCCACCGACCGCAGAGAGATGGCGGTGGAAAAAGAAAAGCGTGAAGCCGACGAAGCGGCGGGAATCAAACAACCCCCCATCCCGTGGGGCGCATTTTTCAGGTACGTCTTGTGTTGGGGGTTTCCCAAATCCAGGCACAACGATTACCGTCCCGTTCGTGACGTCCACACCCGTTTCATTCAAAGGAAGTGCTAGTAACGTACTTCCTACGGGAAACGTTTACCGCGAACTGTGGTAAATTGACACAGTACTGTGTAGTGTGTCAGTTTACAAGAACCTATACTCGAGACTCTCCGACTGACACTTTCTTTTCCTCATCGCAGAAACAAATCCTTCTGGGCGCTCACCGCGGCGCACTTCACGTGGAACTACTTCTCGTACGGGTTGTTGGCGTGGTTGCCTTCGTTCCTTTCCTCGGCGCTTAATGTTACGCTGAGCAAGAGTTCCTTCCTGTCTATTCTGCCCTATCTCGCCACCGTCGCGGTGACCACGATCGTGGCGCCCACCGCGGAGAAGCTGGAGAAAAACGGCATGTCGCGCACGGACGTCCGCCGAATGTCCCAGACCCTGTGCTTCGGCGGCGGCGCCGTGTGCCTCACCGGCGTGGCGTGGGTGATCAACAGCACCCCCCCCGAAGCGGTCACCAAAACCACCATCGCCGCGGTCATGACCCTCCTAACCATCTGCTTCGGCATGGGCGCGTGGGTGCGCACCGGGTTGTTCTGCGGCCACCAGGACCTGTCCCCCAAGTACGCGTCCATCATGCTCGGCACCACTAACACCGCCGCCGCCATCGCCTCGACGCTCTCCACGTTCTTCACCGGATACTTCTTCAACGCCACCGGTGGGAACTGGGCCCTGTCCCTCTTCCTGCCCATCGCGTTCTTCCAAGCTATCTCCGTGGTGCTGTTCCAGGCCTTCGAATCAACCCCCGTGGATTTCGACGCCGAGCAAGCCAAGCTCTCGGCGGCTTAGGCTTAAATTAACCAAACACCACACGAAAGACATTTTGTCGCGCGTTCGTATTGAGCGCGCGTAGCAACAACACACGGTACCGCATGAAAAGAACGTGGCGGCGGGGGACAAAAACTTGAACGCGCGGAGAGACCGACGACGAGGGCGAACCCTTAGCTCGCAAAACTTTTTTATACAAACGGAGAATTAAACTGAAAGCATAAGACTTGAATGACGTACTTTGCGCGCTTGACTTTGAAGGATACGACCGACTTTACTTTCGCGTGTGATGCGTTAACTTCGCGGTTGTTAATATTAGAAGAGCAGGCAATGGCGCTCGCACTATTTGCTAAGGACCGGCCGGGCACTGGGCCGCCAGGGATGTCGCATTTCCTTCTCTCTTCGTTTCGAGTTGTTGTGAACACTTGTTGTGAAAAGGAACCTGTTTTTCAGACTCTTCACAATCGACTCCACGTTCAACCTTTACTTCTCCCCCGTCACCGCCTTTGCCGCCGCCTTGGCCTTGTTCTTCTCGCCCTTCAGGTAGAACGTGTACGCAGTGGACACTAGCACGGCGAGGAAACCAACGATGTACTTCCAGTTCAGCGCCTTGGGGAACAACACGAAGGAGATCACGATGGACAGCACCTTCCTCAGGGACTTGATGATCTCCGCTTCGGTGGCGCCGTAGTACTTGATCAGGGAAAGGATGAAGGAGACGGACGAGTAGCCCATGACCGAGAAGCCCATGATCATGGGGACGACCTGGGTGTTGGCCATGGAGAACGCGATGGCGGGCCCGGCGCCGCCTGACGCGATGAAGGGAATCAAGCCGTAGAACGTGCCGATGAGGGACGCGAAGCAAAGCACTTCCTGCGTGGTGGAAGGGTTTTCGCACCGGAAAAAGTTCTTCTCTTCGAAGTTCGCACAGATGGCGTCCACGCACAGGGCACCGCCGATGAGCGCCACGCCGATGGGCTGGAACGCGGGTGACGAGGCGACGTCACCGAGGGTGAAAAGCACGATACCAGCCACCAGAATCGCGGCGGAGAGCCATTCCTTCCAGCTGTACTTCTTGCCCACGATCAAAACGGAGAAGGCCATGACGGGGACGATCTTGGCGCTTTTGAACACAATGCGCGTGGCGTAGTTCAGGTACGAAAGCGCGTAGTTGGTCATGGCCATGCCTCCGTAGGTGTACACGGACAGGATGCCGTAGTTCTTCCACGAGGCCTTCCTGGTGTCGTTCGTGAGCTTCATTTCAAGCGCGCCGCACAGGAAATACGTGAACGTCGTGAGCACGGTCATCCACGCGCTGAATTTGAACCCCGGGATGCGGAACACTCCCTCCTGCAGCGCCGCGAACCCCAACGCGGACCCAAGGGAACCGCCCGCAAGAATAAGGAACGTGAGGGATTCGTTGTCCGGGAGCTTCAAACCGAAGACCATCTTGTCTTCACCGGGCGCCGCTTTCGTGACGCCGCTCGCGGAGCTGTGTTTGAATTGAAAAAAAGGGAAAGGTTAGTTTTTTGGTGCCATCGCCTGTCCAGACGCATTTGGACTGTTTGCTCACGTGTCGTTTTCTGCTGCGACGCGACAACGACGGTTGGTGCGGTTTCGCGGGCAAAACCCTCCGTCCATGGTCCGCGCGCGCGGGCGTCGTGGCGTTCGCAAGGTACGTCCCACGCACGCGCGCGCTTCAGGGACGGCGAGTTTCGGTGGTGACGCGCGCGAGGGATTGAAATTCGGGCGGTATTGCAGGTCGCCGACTTACGTAACCACGGACTTGCGGCCGGCGGCGGTCTGCAGAGGCTTGCGGGCCGCCTGCACGGAAACACTGGACATCATCTTGCGCGCGCCGAAAGTCACCTGGGAGGTGGAAACGGCGGGCGCGACGGCGGCGCGAGCGGCGACGCGCGTGCGGCGGATCGCGACGGGCGCCCGGGCCACGAAAGGGGCGGAGATGGTGATAGCGGCCATCGTTTGCGGGTGGGGAATGCGGAACCAAAAGTGGGCGCGTCAAGACGGCCGATCGTCGTTTTTCGCGTCGCGTCTCCAAGAAAAAGTTCGCCAAGCGGTGGGGAAATTCGCGAAAACGTGCGGTGGGAGTCTTTCCCTTCGCGGAGGAGCAAAATTTGGAGAATCCTGGGGAATTCCCGGGAACTTCAAAGCACCGCACTGGGCATTCAGTCAATAACAAAACCCAGGGAGCTGGTCGGAAAAGTTTCCAGAACACCGAAACCGACGGTTCGACTGCCTCTGAGACGCGGTCGGTCAGCGCGTCGGTCGGAAGGGAGTCAAGGTGACGCGATGCTTTCGGGTTTCGTGTTTTGGCTTTTTTTTCTTTTGGGAATGGAATTTCTTCGATCTCTTTCTCGCACTGCTCAGCTCCGCTCTTCCTGCCGGCGCGTTTCGCCGAGTATGTACCGTAAACTAGTGTTTTCTTCTCAGAATTAGGGTGCGACGTTCGCCTGAGCCCAAGATAACAACTCGAAGTGCCCGTTCGACGATGCGTACGCGCACGTCCTTTCGTCCCACGGGCAGCCGTTCGCGCGCGTCCGTTGCAGCACCTCGAGGTGCCCGCCCTTCGCCGCCTCCTCGCACGTCCTTTCGTCCCACGGGCAGCCGTGCGCGCGCGCCCACTGCAGCACCTCGAGATGCCCCCCAAACGCCGCCCCCCCGCACGTCTTCCAGTTCAACGGGCAGCCGTGCGCGCGCGCCCACTGCA